>Ga0070726_10000146_pt1 | contig 113145 bp, 95 predicted proteins | sample tdAd471_FD_67275 | JGI IMG/M metagenome (GOLD analysis project Ga0070726, IMG submission 67275) | Marine sediment microbial communities from the Atlantic coast under amendment with organic carbon and nitrate - tdAd47.1 | ecosystem: Environmental > Aquatic > Marine > Coastal > Sediment | place...
GGGGGGGGGGGGGGGTTAGCGGCGGTCGAAGAGTTTTTCGAGTTCGGGGATGGTGAGTCGGACGGTGGTCGGGCGCCCGTGGGGGCAGCTCCCGCTGCGTTCCACGCGTTCCCGCATCGACACGATCTCGGCCATTTCGTCCGGGCCCAGGGGATCTCCCGCCTTCACCGCGGCCTTGCACGCCATCATGTCGAGCACCTCGTGCAGGGCCTCTTCGCTCTCAGGGGCGAAGCCGCGTTCGAGCCGCTCGAACAGCTCGCCCACGAAGGCTTCCGGCTCGACCTTGCGCGAGTAGAGCAGGCTGGGGAAGCTGCGGACGCCGATGATGGTCGGCCCGAGCAGGTCGAGCTCGATGCCCAGGCGCTCCAGCAGCGGGCCCAGCTCGCCCGCCCGGTCGGCCTGTTCACGAGACACATTCACCACCGCGGGGGTCAGCAGCTGCTGGCTTTCCAATTGCTCGTGGGCCTCGACGCGTGCGAGCAGCTTCTCGAACATCACGCGCTCGTGCAGGGCGTGCTGGTCCATGATCACCAGGCCCCGTTCGTCCTGCGTGACGAGGTAGCTGCGATGGATCTGCATGACCCGCTCGACCGCGCGCACGCCCGGCATGGACGCCAGCTCGTGCCCGAGTGAGCCACGCTCAATCGGCTTGGCCTCATACTCGCCCGACGCCTCCGGCTCCGTGCGAACCGGCACCACACCCTCGCCCCGCTCGTCCCGGGCCTTGAGCTCGGCGTTCACCGGATCGAGGGCCTCGCGCAGCTTCTCGAAGTTCAGACGGTCGCCGGCGCCGGGCAGCACCCGCCGGAAGTGCTCGGCGAACTCCTCCGGCGAGACCTCGCGTACCGAGCGCGACTCGCCGGTGCCGTCATCGCCGACACGGCTGGGCAGGATCCCGCTCCCGAGCCCCGACCGGTTGAAGCCCGGAAGTTTGTCCAGGGCGCTGGGCGTCAGGTCGGCCCCGCGCAGCGCCTCACGCACGCTCCGCAGCACCGCCGAGTGCACCATGGACTGATCGCGGAAGCGGACCTCCAGCTTGGCGGGGTGCACGTTTACGTCCACGGCACTCGCGGGGACCTCCAGCATCAGCACCGCGGTCGGGTACCGACCCGGCTCGATCAGCCCGCGGTACGCCTCGCGCAGGGCGTGCTGGACGGTCTTGTCGCGCAGCACACGCCCGTTCAGGAAGACGTGCTGGGCCCGGGCGGTGGCCCGGGCGATGCTCGGCAGGCCGACGAGCCCCCAGATCGTGATGCCGCGGTCGTCGAACTGCCCGTCGTGGTGCACCTCGAGCAGCTGCTCCTCCAGCTCGGTCCCGAGCAGGGCCAGGGCCCGCTGGCGCGGCGACTGGTTCGGCGGCACGTCCAGCTTGGCGTTGCCGTCCGCGGTCACCCGGAACCCGACCGCGGGATGGGCCATCGCCAGGTCGCGGACCCAGTCGAGGCAGCGTCCCTGCTCGGTCTGTGTGGTGCGGAGGAACTTGCGTCGGGCGGGCGTGTTAAAGAACAGGTTGCGGCACTCCACCGTGGTGCCGACCGGGCTCGACGCGGGTCGCACCGGGCTCACCTCGTCGCCCGCGGCCTCGACCTCGGCCCCCGCGTCGGTGCCGCGGGCCCGCGAGCGGATCTTCAGGCGGCTGACGCTCGCGATCGAGGCGACCGCCTCGCCCCGGAAGCCCATGGTCGCGATGCGGTCGAGGTCCTCGGCGACGCTGATCTTGCTGGTCGCGTGCGGGGCGAGGGCGAGGGTGAGTTCCTCGGGGTGGATGCCCTTGCCGTCGTCAGCCACTCGCACGAGCTCGACGCCGCCGCCCTCGAGGTCCACCTGGATGCGGGTCGATTCGGCGTCGAGGGCGTTCTCGACGAGCTCCTTGACGACGCTGGCGGGTCGCTCGATGACCTCGCCGGCCGCGATCTGGTTGACCAGCAGCGAGGACAATCTCCGGATGACCCCACGCCCCGTGTCGGTTTGCACGGGTCCGTCCGTCTGGGCTCCGGGTTGGCTGGATCCTCCGGCCATGGGGCCATCGTACGCCGCGTGCCCGGACGGAACCTGAGAGCCCGTTCCCGCCCGGATACCATGGGGCATGAGTGATTCCATCTTCAGTCAAATCATCCGGGGCGAGATCCCGGCCCACAAGATCTACGAGGACGAGCACTGCATCGCGATCCTCGATATCAACCCGCTGAGCGAGGGGCACGCCCTCGTGATTCCGAAAGAGCCGGCCGAGTCGCTGCACGAGCTGTCCGACGACGCGGCCGCGGGCGTCGGGCGGGTCCTGCCGCGCGTCTGCCGCGCGCTCAAGAAGGTCACCGGCTGCCCGGCGTACAACGTGCTGCAGAACAACGGGTCCGAGGCGGGTCAGGCGGTCATGCACGTGCACTTCCACGTCATCCCGCGCTTCCCGGGGCGCGGCACACCCGTGCAGGGCAAGCCCGACAAGGACAACGGGCCCGGGCTCGAGTTCTCCTGGAACCCCGGCACGCTGACTCCGGACGAGGCCAAGGAAATCGGGATGCAGATCAAACGCCTCCTCTGACCCCCCCACCCACCCACCCCCCCCACTCCCCCCCCCACTCTGAGCAGACCCCACGCGGCCAACGCGAACGCGGGCTGTTGCGTGGTGTTTGATTCCGGCCGGCCCGGGTCAGTCGATCAGCGACTCGGCCAGCGCAAGCTCGATCTCCGCCTGATCCATCGACCAGACACGCGAGCACTCCGCGAGCAGACGCTGCGCGACCGCGATGCGTGACGCACGCGAGCCGAGCTGCGCCAGCGACACGGCGCGCCCGTCCAGATCGGTCGGCCAGTCCGCCTGCGCGTGCAGCACGTTCACGCCGACGCCGATCAGCGTCACGGGAGTCCCGCCCACGCCCCGTCGTTCGACGAGGATGCCCGCCAGCTTGGCTCGTGTGCCGTCCGGGCGGAGCAGGACGACGTCGTTGGGGCGTTTGACGCGGATCGCGCCCGCGACCGCGGGGTCGAGCACCGAGGTGCACGCCCGGAAGACGCCCAGGCCGATCGCGAGGCTGAGCCACTGCGGGTCGTCGTTGGTGTCGGGCAGGGCCAGCGTCAGGGCGAGGCCCATGGGGCCGCTGGACCAGCCGCGCCCGTGCGTGCCCCGACCCGCGTACTGCGAGCCGGCGACGACCAGCACGCCCGCGTCGCCCGGGGCGAGGGCCACGGCCATGCGGGCCGCGGCTTCCTGCGTGGACGCGGTCTGGGCCACCACCACGATCCGATCCGCAACCGGGGAAACGAGCGACCGCTGCACGTCCTCCAGCCGGTCGGCCCACGTGGTCAGGTCCTCCGCGCTCGGGTCGTCGGACTGGACCAGCTCGGGCGAGCCCGAATCCGGGGGCGTGACGACCCGCTCCGCCGCGTCCGATGGTGTCGGGTCGGGTCGGGCGGTGGTCTCGGAATCGTCCGCGGTGCGTGTGTTCATGCGTCGAGCCCCACGTCCAGGCTCACGGCGTGGTGCGTGAGCCCGCCAACGCTGATGCGGTCCACGCCCGTGCGGGCGATGGGGCCGGCCGTCTCAAGCGTCACGCCGCCGGAGGCCTCGAGCCGGATCGCGGACCCGGCCCGGTCTCGGCGTGCGACGGCGCCGGTGAGTTGCTCCGTCGAGAAGTTGTCGAGCAGCACGAAGTCGATCAGGCCCGGCTCGATCGCGAGCGCCCGCTCGAACTGCTCGGGGGTGTCCACCTCGACCTCGACGAATCGCAGGCGCCCGGCCTCGCGCTCGCCGGCGGCGTGGGCGCAGGCCTCGCCGATGCGGGCCTGGAACCCGTCCGGGTCGAGCCCGGCGACGTGGTTGTCCTTGATCAGCACCGCGTCGTGCAGCCCGAGGCGGTGGCACAGCCCCCCGCCGCAGCGGACGGCGTACTTCTCGAGCACGCGCAGGCCCGGCGTGGTCTTGCGAGTGTCGAGGATGTGCGCACGGGTTCCCTCGGTCGTGCGCACAAAGGCCGCGGTCCGTGTCGCGACCCCGGAGAGCCGGCCCACGAGGTTGAGCAGCGTCCGCTCGATCGTGACCACGGCGTGGGCGGGCCCGCTCAGCGTCGCGACGGTGGTTCCGGCGGGGACGTGGTCGGCGTCGCTGGCGGTGGGCTCGAAACGGACCGCGTCTCCGATCGTCTCGCTAAAGACCTCGCAGAGCAGGGGCCCGAGGGCGAGCCCGGCGACGACCCCGGGCTCTCGCACCACCAGACGTGCCGCGAGCGGGTCAGCGTTGCCAGAGGCCGCCCTGGCGGTCGCATCGCCGGAGTGCTCGCCGGTGCCCAGGTCCTCGTCTCGGGCGAGTTCCAGCAGGCGTCGGGGGAGGCCCGACGCGGCCAGTTCGTCCCACAGATCGGGGAGTGCGAGGTCGTTGAGATCGGCGAGCGCGGGCATCCCCAGAGCATACGCCCTACCATCCCCTTCACCCCGTTTCTACTGCACGGAGATGCGATCCATGGCACAGCTTCTCGAAGGCAAAACCGGTCTCGTCGTCGGCGTGGCCAACAACCGCTCCTACGCCTGGCACATCGCCAAGGCCCTGACCGACCACGGGGCGACCTGCGCCTACGGGCACCTGCCCGGCGAGAAGAACGAGCGCCGCACCCGCAAGGCCGTGGAGGGGATCACCCCGGATCCGAAGCTGTACCCGTGCGACGCGGGCTCGGATTCCGAGCTGGACAAGATGTTCGAGGCGTACGGGGCGGACCACGGGAACAAGATGGACTTTCTGATCCACTCGATCGCGTTCGCGGACCGGGAGTGGCTGCAGGACGGCAAGTTCGTGGAGACGCCGCGCGAGGCGTACCTGTCCGCGATCGACGTCTCGGCGTACACGCTCAGCGCGATGGCCAAGCGGGCCATGCCCATGATGACCGAGGGCGGCTCCATCCTGGCGATGAGCTACTACGGGGCCGAGAAGGTCATCCCGGGCTACAACGTCATGGGCGTCGCCAAGGCGGCCCTGGAGTGCACGGGGCGGTACCTCGCCAGCGAGCTGGGGCAGAACGGCATCCGGGTGAACCTGATCTCGGGGGGGTACCTGAAGACGCTGGCCGCGAGCGCTGTGGGCGGGACCGACAAGATGGGCGAGGAAGCCTCGAAGCGGGCGCCGTTGCGTCGCACCGTGGACGGGGCCGACGTGGGCGGGACCGCGGTCTACCTGTGCTCGGAGCTGGGCGCGGGCGTGACCGGCGAGACGATCTACGTGGACTGCGGGATCAACATCCTCGGAGCCTGACCCCCTTCCCCCCCCACACTTTCCATAGGCATCAATCCACATCCAAGGCGACCGTTGCGCCCCCGTGTTTCGGTGGGAACGGCGGGGCCCAGCGGGTTGGGCTGTGCGGGTGACCCACGAGATGTAGGGGCGTGCGTGCGGGTTATGGGGCGTGGGGCCACTATTGGTTGAAGGTCGCGCGGATGTGATGCCGATGAATGAAGTGTGACCGGCGCGATTCCCAACTTTCAGGCCGCGGTCTCGGGGAGCCCGTTGCATGCGGCCAAGCAGAAAGAGCGTGCCCGCAAGGCGGCGCAGGCGAAGGCGAATCCGCGCGCCGCGGACGACTCGTTTGAGTTGACCGAGCAGGTCGAGCACGTGGACGCGGTGCGCGAGTCCGAGCACGCGACCAGCGAGGAGACGCGCGAGGACCACCAGGAGCACGCGGCGGGGTACAACGCGGCGGGCGGGTCCAAGAAGCGGGCGAAGCCTCGTATCGATCTTGAGGGGTGAGGGGTGCGTCTTCGGACGCATGACCCAATAGCGAAGGTGATTACAGGAAGACGGTCCCGTCGCTTGCGCTCCGGGCTCGTTTAGGTGCAAGGTCTTATTGCTAGCGCCTCGTGCTCGTTTCGATGCGCGGTCCAGTCGCTTGCGCTCCGGGCTCGTTGGTGGGTGAGCGGGCGGGTCGGGTTGCTTGCCGGTGGGGTCACTTGCCCTTGAAGAACTTGGTGATCGCGTGCACGGTCACGGCCCGTCCCATGGCACCGATGGACTCGGTGAGGGGGATCTCCTTGGGGCAGACCTTCACACAGTTCTGAGCGTTGCCGCAGTCGTTGATGCCGCCGGTGCCCATGAGGGCGTCGAGGCGTTCGCCCTTCTTGCGTTTGCCGGTCTCGTGCTCGTTGAAGAGGCGTGCCTGTGAGATGGCGTGGGCGCCGATGAAGGCGGAGTCCCACTTGTTCTCGTCGGGCTCGAGGTTGAACTGGGGGCAGGCCTCGAGGCAGCAGCCGCAGGACATGCACTCGGAGAGCTTGTAGCGGGTCTGCTGGGCTTCGGGCGACTCGGTGGGGCCGGCGCCGAGGTTGTAGGTGCCGTCGATGGGGACCCAGGCCTGCACGCGCTTGAGGTTGTGGAAGAGTCGTGCCCGGTCCACCCAGAGGTCTCGCACGACGGGGAACTTGCTCATGGGCTCGAGCGTGATCTCGTCGCCCTCGTCGGGGGCGTACTCGTCGATGAGGCAGGAGCAGGACTGGCGGACCTTGCCGTTGATGACCATGGTGCAGGCGCCGCAGACCTCTTCGAGGCAGCCGGCGTCCCAGGCGACGGGGGTGGTGTGCTTGCCCTCGGCGGTGACGGGGTTGGAGGCGATCTTGAGCAGGCAGGAGATGACGTTGGCGTTGGGCTCGACCTCGACCTTGAATCGTTCCCAGCGTGCGGGCTTTCCGGGGCCGTCGGAGCGTTTGATGCGGAAGATGACCGTGCGCCCGGCCTTGGCCCGCTGTCGGTTGGCTTTTCGTTCCGTGAGCGTGGGAGCGCTGACCATCGTGGGAGACTCCTTGAGATCGGTCGGGTCGGATCAGGCGGAGGCGGCGGCCTCGGTCTTCTCGGGGTTCTTGGCGGGCTCGGTCTTGCCGTAGGTGCGGGCCCGGAGTTCGACGAGGCCGGCCCGGACGGGCATGAACTCGATGTCGCTGGACTGGGTGTCGGGGTTGAACTTGGCGACGGAGGTCTTCCAGAAGCGGTCGTCGTCGCGTTCGGGGAAGTCGGTGCGGTAGTGCGACCCGCGTGACTCCTCGCGGAGGAGGCCGGCCTTGGCGATGGCCTCGGCGAGGATGAGCATGTCGCCGACGGAGCGGGTGTAGCTGAGGGTCTGGTTGGTCCAGCCGGCGTTGTCGCCGAGCCTGACCTTGGTGTAGCGCTCGCGGAGTTCGGCGAGCTTGTTCAGGCATTTCTCGAGCCTGGGCCCGGTCTTGACGACGGTGGAGGCGGCGGTCATCTCCTCGCCCATCTCGCGTGCGATCTGGTAGGGGTTGTGCGCGGGGTCGGCCTCGCCGTCGCCGACGGTGGCGAGCAGGGCGTCGGCCCGGTCCTGCTCGGCCTTGGTGGCGGCGTCGAAGCGGGACTGCTGGATGGACTCGGCGGGTGTCTCGTCGGAGTCCTGCACGTAGTTGACGACGGAGATGCCGGAGAAGAGGCCGTCGAAGATGCAGGAGAGCAGGGCGTTGGCGCCGAGGCGGGTGGCGCCGTGGAAGGCGAAGTTGACCTCGCCGAAGGCGTAGAGGCCCCGGATGGAGGTCATCATGTTGACCGGTGCGCCGTAGGCCATGCCGCGTCCGACCTCGGTGTCGATGGGGACGTGGTTGCCGGGCTTGTGTGCGGGCATGGGGGCTTCGGGCTGGTAGGAGCCGGCCTTGTAGGTGGTCCAGATGCCGCCCATGGTGTAGTGGACGGCGGGGAAGATCTTCATGGGGGTGTAGCGCGGGTCCTCGCCGGCGAACTTCTCGTAGATGTCCATGATGCCGCCGAGCTTGCGGGTGAGGTAGTCGGGGTCCTTGTGGGTGAGGTCGAGGTAGACCATGTTCCCGCCGCCGATGCCCATTCCCTCGTTGACGCAGACGTCGAAGATCTCGCGTGTGGCGATGTCGCGCGGGACGAGGTTGCCGTAGTCGGGGTAGCGCTCCTCGAGGAAGTACCAGCGTTCGGCATCGGGGATGTCGTTGGGCTTGCGTGTGTCGTTCTTGTCCTTGGGGACCCAGACGCGTCCGCCCTCGCCCCGTGCGGACTCGGACATGAGCCGGCACTTGTCGGCGCCGGGGATGGCGGTCGGGTGGACCTGGATCATCTCGGGGTTGGCGTACCAGGCGCCGTGCTGGAAGCAGCGGCTGGCGGCTCCGCCGGTGCAGATGACGGAGTTGGTGGACTGCCCGAAGATGAGGCCGTTGCCGCCGGTGGCCATGACCACGGCGTCGGCGCGGAAGGAGCGGATCTGCATGGTCCGCATGTCCTGCGCGACGATGCCGACGCAGCGCTTGTCCTCGCCCTCGCCCTCGGTGACGGGCGCGAGGAACTCCCAGTACTCGTACTTGTTGACCTTGCCCTCGGCCTCGTAGCGTCGGGTCTGCTCGTCGAGGGCGTAGAGGAGCTGCTGGCCGGTGGTGGCGCCGGCGAAGTGGGTGCGTCGGAAGAGCGAGCCGCCGAAGAGGCGGAGGTCGCGCCGGCCCTCGTCGGTGCGGTTGAAGGGGACGCCCATGCGGTCGAGCAGGTCGATGATCTTGGGTGCCCAGTTGGCCATCTCGAGGACGGGGCCCTGATCGGCGAGGAAGTCGCCGCCGTAGAGGGTTTCGTCGAAGTGCTGGTACTCGGAGTAGCCCTGCTGGCGTGCGACCTCGTTGCAGGCATTGATGCCGCCCTGTGCGCACACGGAGTGTGAGCGTTTGACGGGGATCATGCTGAAGAGGTCAACGGGGACGCCTGCCTCGGCGATGCGGACGGAGGCCGCGAGGCCCGCGAGCCCGCCCCCCACGACGATGACGCGTCGCTCAGCCATCAGGGATTCCTTCCCGCCCGGTACGCGATCGTCCGGGCTGTCGTCGTCCGATGATCCCGGTCCGTAAGCTCTGGAATCATCAGGAGTTGTCCTCGTTGGAGTTCGCCGTTTCGGGCGTGTCGGATGCCGGGGCGGCGGCCTGAGTGTCGGCGTTTTCGGGCTCGAGGCCCTGCATCTGGTTCATGATCTCGTTGAGTTTTTCGCGTCCGGCCTCTTCGCCGTGCTTCTCGATGATGATGCGCTCCTCGACGGAGCGTGCCTCGGCGGGGTCGAGCATGACGGCGGCGCCGAGCGCGGCCCAGGCCGCGAGCATGAGGCCGGCTCCGAGCATGAAGCAGACGTGCCCCCAGCGTCGCTGTGCGGACTCTGAGACGGTGAGCCCCCAGGTGATGGCGGCGGTCCAGAGGCCGTTGGCGAAGTGGAAGACGAGCAGCGTGATGCCGACGAAGTAGCCGATGGAGACGGCGACGCCGGCGGGGGTGATCTCCTCCCAGCCGCCCCGCAGCGCGGCCGCGAGTGTGGAGGCGGAGAAGTGGTGCGACCACTGGGTGCCGCCGGGGACGAGGAAGGTCCAGCCCCAGCGGAGCGTGGCGATGTGGTAGAAGATGAAGAGGATGCCGATATAGCCGCTCCAGCGCTGGAGGGTGTAGCGCCAGTTGTCCTGGTAGGCGTAGCGGGCGGTGTTGGACTTCCCGGTCATCGCGAAGTAGACGCCGAAGACGACGTGGAAGGCGATGGCGAGCCAGAGGGTGATCTCGATGAGCAACAGGTGGGGAACCTGGGTGTTGATCCACTCGACCTCGTGCTGGAAGTAGGCGGCGCCGCCCTCCTGGACGGAGTAGCCGTGGTCCTTGCCGCGCAGGCCGAACTTGCCCCACGCGAGCGAGGAGTTGGTGACCAGGTGTGCGATGAGGAAGACGCCGATCGGGACGATGCCGGTCAGCGAGTGCAGGCGACGGATGAGGAAGTAGTTCCGCTCGAACAGTCCTTCGTTGGGCACGGGCCGCCTCCGGGGGTGGTTGGGTGGGACGGGCGAGGGGTCGTCCGTCCGCTTGTGTCAGAGCATATCCCCCCGTGCGCCGAAGATGTTCCCGTCAGGCGAGGGGTGAGCCCCCGGGGGCGGCGCCGCCGGGTCCGCCCGCGGCTCCGGGCGGGACGCCCATCTCCTCGAGCTTGCCGTCCTTGCGTGCCTGCTCGATGACCTTCATGATCTCGACGAACTGCAAGCGGAGCTCGTTGAGGGTGCCCGAGAGCATGGCCTTCTCGTCCTCGGTGAGGTTGCCCCGGGTTTTTTCCTCGATGACGCCGAGCATGTCGATGTGCAGCTTGGCGTACTCGGGGGCGAGGATGGCCTTGCCGGTCTGGGGGTCGGGGATGGCGCCCAGGTACATCAGGGCCTGCGTGGCCATCATTTTGACGAGGTCCTCGATGCCGAGCTGGTCGCCGAAGGGGCTCTCTCCGCCCTCCGCCATGGGCTTGGATTTGGCCTTTTCTTCCTCCCCCTGCTGCTTCAGGCGCTCCTTCTCGGCCTGTGCTTGCGATTTCCAGTCGTCATCGATGATAATCTTGGGCTGTTCACCGTCGGCCATGGGGAGTCTCCTTGTGGGCATCCTAGCGGCGGGAAACCCGGGGGCGAGCCGGAGGCCCGCCCGATGACAGCCAGGAAGGTCCGTATGACACGCCAGACCACGCACGCTCGCACGCTCGCCGGCTCGCCCACGCCCTGGGCGGTCGCCGCCCTGACGCTCGCGGCGTGCGGGTGTCGCTCGGTCGTTTCGCTCGACCGCGCCGACCGGCTCGGGCCGCAAGACTTCCGGGCCGGCCCGGACGCGAGCCCGGTGCTGCTGGCTGAGAGCGTGGGCACGCCGCTCGAGACCGAGGCCCCGACGCGCCCGGTCGCGGAGCCCGACGCGGACGCCGGCCTGCCGACGCGCCTGACCATCGGCTCGGACGTGGCGCTGGCGCCCGGGCCGGAGCTGTTCGCGTCCCCGCTGGTCGCGACGGACGACGAGGCGAGACGGTACCTGAACGAGCCGGGGGCACCGACCCCGGACGCGGACGCCGCCCCGAGCGCTGGGGCGACGCTGATCGACGCGAAGGTGGGCGACATCAACGGTCGCCCGATCTACGCCGACGAGTTCTTCGAGCCGATCGAGAGCTTCCTGATCGCCGAGGCGGTCAGGCGTCCGCGCGACAACTGGATGGCTCTGGTCCGGAACGAGATCACGCAGCGGGTGCAGGGGATCGTGACCGATGAGCTGCTGCGGGCCGAGGCGTTGCAGCGGCTGACGCCCGAGCAGGAGATGGGGCTGCGGGCGTTCCTGGAGAAGTCGCGCCAGAACTTCATCGGCGAGAACCGGGGCAGCGTGGAGCGGGCCGAGCTGCAGGCCCGCAACGAGCGTGGCAAGTCGCTCAACGAGCTGCTGAAAGAGGAGAAGGAGTCGGTGCTCATCGGCATCGAGATCCGGGAGTCGATCAACCGGCGGGTGAACGTGTCGTGGCGCGACATCCGCCAGCGCTACCTGCGCGACTACAGCGAGTACAACAAGGACCCGGTCGCCACCTTCCGGCTGATCCGCGTGCTGGCGAGCGACGAGGAGGGCGTGCGCGAGGTGACCGACCGGCTCGCGGCGGGGGAGGCCTTCGAGGAGATCGCCGCGGGCGAGCCGAACGGATACAACCCGGAGCAGGCCGGGCTGGAGTCGTTCAGCTTCTCGGACGAGTTCGGGGACGCCTCGTTCTTCCGGGGAGACCTGAACGAGACCGCGACGTCGCTGGAGATCGGGGAGTCGGTGGGGCCGGTCCGGGTCGGGTCGCTGGTGTTCTGGATCCGGCTGGAGTCGATCGTGGCGCAGTCGGTGTCGCTGTACGACGCGCAGCTGGCGATCGAGAACGAGCTGCTCGAGGAGCTGCGGCGCGAGGTGCTCAAGCGGTACATCGACCGGCTCGTGGAACGGGCGCGGGTGAACAACGCCGACGACATCGCCGAGCGGCTGTTCGAGATCGCCGTGGAGCGGTACGCCCCGGACGAGGGCTGAGGTGTGGGGCTGTCGGGGGCAATCGGACGGTTGCTGGGGCGCGGCTCGGGCACGCGCGACGTCGGTCGCCGGGGCGAGCGCGTCGCGGCCGGGTTCCTGCGTCGGCAGGGGTTCCGAGTGCTGGAACGCAACGTCGAGCTGTCGCGGGGCGAGCTGGACCTGCTCTGCCTGGCCCCGGACGGTGAAACGGTCGTGGTGGTCGAGGTGAAGGCCCGCCTGATCGGGCCCGGTGGCTCGCCGTCGGACTTTCGGCCAGAATCCGCGATCACGCACCAGAAGCGGGCCAAGCTCCGCTCGCTGACGCAGTCGCTGCGTCGGTCACGGGGGTGGCTGGAGCGGCCGATCCGGATCGACGTGATCGCGGTGGAGTTCCGGGCGGGCTCGAAGCCCGAGGTGCGTCACTACCCGGCGGCGGTCTGACTGTCGATTCCACTCCCCCCTGCCCCCCCGCCCCCCCCTGCCCCCCCGGCCCCCCCGGCCCCGGGGGCGGAGTCTTCTTCGCCGGAGTCGTCTTCATCGTCGCTTCTGTTGGTCAGTTCCTCGCCCTTGGCGAGTGCGCCGCGGAAGCGGGCCTCGAGGGCCGTGGTCTCGGCCTCCCGGGGCTCGAGCTTGACGGGCAGGATGACGCAGAACATGGCCCCGTGCCCGGGCTCGCTGACGAGTTGGACCTCGCCCTGGAGGACCTTGGTGAGCTCGCTGACGATCGCGAGGCCGAGCCCGGCGCCGCTGTGGCCTCGCGTGTGCCCGGCCTCGCCCTGCTCGAAGCTCTCGAAGATGCGCGACTGGTCGGCCTCGTCGATGCCGGGACCGTTGTCGAGCACGCTGACGCGGACGCGCTCCTCGTCGTTGCTCGACTCGCCGGCGGGGAGGCGCTCGGCCCGCAGGGTGATCTCGCCGGGACGCTCGGTGCCCTCGGTGAACTTGACGGCGTTGGAGAGCAGGTTGAAGACGACCTGCTGGAACTTCTTGACGTCGGTGTAGATGGTCGGCGTGTCGCGGGCGACGTCGAGGCTGACCTTGATGCCCTTGCGGTGCGCGAGCGGGTAGATCAGGCCGACCAGGGCCTGGCAGCTCTCGGCCAGGTCCATCGGCTCGACGCGGACGTCCACGCGCCCGGCCTCCAGCTTGGCCATCTCGAGCAGGCTCTCGATGAGCTCGAGCAGCGTGCGTCCGGCGGTGACGATGTTGGCCAGGTACCGCCCGCGCTTCTCGAGGGCCGCGAGCTCGACCTCGTTGGCCTCGATGTGCTTGGCGCTCTCGGCGGACTCCTTCTTGGCGATCTCGAGCAGCAGCTCGGCGAAGCCGATGATGGAGTTGAGGGGGGTGCGGAGCTCGTGGCTGACGCGGGCGAGGAAGTCGCCCTTCAGGCGGGCCGCCTCGTAGAGCGCGACGTTGGCCTCGGCGAGCTCTGAGAGCTTGAGGTCCATCGCCTTGTTGATCGCGCGGAGCTGCTGCTGCTGGCTCTCCAGCTCGGAGAGCATCAGGTTGAACGTGTCGGCCAGCTCCTCGTACTCGTCGCCGGTGTGGATCTCGCTGCGGGTGTCCAGCCGGCCCTCGCGCACCCGCTCGGCGGTCTCCTTCAGGCTCTCGACGGGGGCCAGGATCAGCCGGTTGGTGATGATGGCGAAGACGATCAGCGCCACCGCCAGCACCACCGAGCCGGCGACCGTCACGAACAGCAGGTTCACCACGAGCTGGGCGCCCGCGTCGTCGGAGATGCGGTTGAAGACCAGCACGGAGCCGACCTCGCCGTCCGCGGTCCGCACGGCCCTCGCGGAGTCGTAGGTGTGGGCCCAGCCCTCCCAGCGCCCGCCGAGCACCTCGGACCGGTCCGGGTCGCGCTCGAGGCGTCGGGCGGCCCGCCTGACGAAGGGGTCCTCGTCGTCGAGCGCGGCCTCGAGCGAGAGGCGCCGGACGGTGGTGGTGCCGATCTGGCGTGCGTCGCCGTCCTCGAGGGGGGGATCGAGCGAGCGGACCCAGGCCGCGACCTCGCGCATGACCGTCGCCTGGCCGGCCCCGACCAGCACGTTCATGCGGAAGAGGGGGAGGAGCATGGCCAGGGCGGTGATGGCGGCGGCGGCGACGCCGAACAGCACCAGGCACTTGCTGGCGAGCGGGAGCCTGCGGAACCGTTCTCGGACATCGTCCTGATTCATCGGGTGTCAGTCTACCCCCGCCCGGAGCCGGGCCCGCGCTACCATCCCGCCATGCCGGAAAACGCCGGAAAAGCCGTGTACCTCGAGACCTTCGGGTGCCAGATGAACGAGCTCGATTCCGAGCTGGTCACGGGGCACCTGTCGAGCCTGGGGTACACCTTCACCGCCGACGCCGACGCGGCGGACGTGGTGCTGTACAACACCTGCTCCGTGCGCGAGCGGGCCGAGCAGAAGGTGTGGAGCCGGCTGGGGGAAGTCAAGAAGTCGAAGGCGAGCAACCCGGCGCTGGTCGTCGGCGTGCTGGGGTGCATGGCCGAGCGGGACGGGGCGGCCCTGATGGACCGCATGCCGGTGGTGGACCTGATGTGCGGGCCGGCGGAATTGGACAAGCTGCCCGAGCTGCTCGACAACGCGGTGCGGACCCGCGCGAGCCTGGTGGCCGACGAGCCGAGCAAGGCCGCCCGCCGGAGCGCCCGGGCCGCGGCGCTACAGGGCTCGGCCTCGCGGCGCAGCTCGACGCTGAGCGCCGCGGAGGACTCGCTGGAGCTGCTCGACCTGTCGCGCGCGGTCTCGCCCATCGAGGCGACCAGCCGCAAGAGCGCGTACGTCCGGATCACACGCGGGTGCAACAAGTTCTGCACCTATTGCGTGGTGCCGCACACGCGCGGGGCGGAGATCCATCGCCCGCCGGACCACATCGTGGACGAGTGCAAGAAGCTGGCCGACGCGGGCGTGATCGAGATCACCCTGCTCGGGCAGACCGTGAACCACTACCGCTTCGAGCACGGGGCCTCGGTCAGCCTGAACGGCGTCACGCAGCCGCAGAAGGGACGCACCTACAAGGGCTCGCACCACCGCGACGCCTTCGCCGGCGAGCAGACGACGACGTTTTCTGACCTGCTGGCCCGCATCCACGACGAGGTGCCCGGGATCGAGCGCCTGCGGTTCGTGACCAGCTACCCGCGCGACTTCGGGGACGACGTGCTGGAGGTCATCCGCGACCACCCGCGCCTGTGCCGCTACCTGCACGTGCCGGCTCAGAGCGGGTCGGACCGCATCCTCAAGACGATGAACCGCGGGTACACCGTGGGCGAGTACTACGAGTTCCTCGACCGGGCCCGCCACTTCCTCGACCAGCCCGAGCTCGGGCGACCGCTGATGCTGTCGGGCGACATCATCGTGGGATTCCCGACCGAGACCGAGGACGACTTCGAGGCGACCAAGGAGCTGCTGGTCCGCAGCCGGTGCAAGAACCAGTTCATCTTCAAGTACTCGCCGCGTCCGGGGACGGTGGCCTACGACCGCATCCCCGACGACGTGCCCGAGGCGGACAAGCGTCGCCGGAACAACGAGCTGCTCGCGCTGCAGTCCGAGATCTCGGACGAGATCGCCCGGGAGCAGATCGGGCGGACCTTCCCGGTCTTCGTCGAGGGGCTCAGCCGTGCCGAGAAGAAGAAGCACGGGCTCGACGTCCGCCCCGGCACGGGCATGATCGACATCACCGTCGGCGGGCGCGGCGTGAAGGCCGGGGCCACCGCGCTGGCCGACGTGGCCGACCTCGGCCCGACCGTGCAGCTCTCCGGGCGGACCGACTCCGACCTGATCGTCTTCTTCGACGTGCCCAGCGATCGGTCCCCCGAGTCGCTGGTCGGCTCGATCGTGGACGTGCGGGTCACCGACGCGTCGCGCCTGAGCCTGCGGGGCGAGCGCCTGTAGCACCAAACCAACGGACCGAGGACGCCGAACCTGAGCGCAGCAACGGTTCGGATCGTGGACGCGCGCATCCGACGCTTCGCTGCGCTCAGCGTCGGCGTCCGGGATCAGTCCTGTTCCTTGAATCGCTCGCGGGCGCGTCGCTTCGCTGCCAGCAGCCCGCTCTCGGGCTCGTCCTTGTGCGGAGTGTCCTGCTGAGACTGCTCGCTGCGTTTGGGCTTCGGGGGGTGATGCTGGGCTCCATCGGTTGCCTTGACCCGTCGCTCCTCTCGCATCCGCGCCGCCTCCTGCAGCCTCGCCTCCGCCCGGGCCTTTCTGGTCTCGCGTTCGGTCTCGGCGACCATCGCCTCGCTCGACGCGGCGCTGCTCCCCGCGCGCAGCCGGCTCGCCAGGCTCTCGCCCTCGTCGCGACCCGCCCGGAGCCCCCCCACCGTCGCCACGGCCGTGGCCCCGCGACCCGAGACCGCCTCGCGAGCCCGACGCGCCATCCCCATGCCGAACTCGCTGCTCAGGGCCCGGTCCCACGCGACCTTGCGCGTGCCGACGTCGAGCACAAAGACCGCGATCGCCCACGCGACCAGCGCCGGCCAGACCGTCTGCACGTCGATCCGGGGCAGGATGGTGGCCCGGTCGTACAGCGCGGCCCCGTCGGGGTCGGTCAGGCTCAGCACACGCCCGCCGGTGGCGTCGGCGATGGCCCGCAGGAGGCCCTCGTCGGACTCGAGGGCCGCGAGCTCGCCGCCGCCTCGGACGGTCGCGCCGCCGAAGGCCGGCGCAAGGGCTCGTTCGCCGTCGGTGGCGGAGGCCACGCCGATCCAGGCCCCCTCACTCGGCACGAGCACGTCCGCGCCGTACTCCCCCGGCCCGGTCTGCACCAGCGTGGCATCGACCCGGGCGCCGCTCGGCCCGTACAGGCGCGCGGTGGGCGACAGCCGGTCCACCGGGGTTCCTTCGGGCGTCCGGGCCCGGTAGGTCAGGCGGACGACGCGCCCCTCGGCCTCCACGTCCAGCTCACCCCCGCCGCGTTCGTCTGCTCGAGAGACCGTCCGGACCAGCTGCGCCCAGAACCGGGCGTAAACCGGTGAGCGGGCCCAGCCGTCCGCCCAGCGGGCGGTGTCGCTGGTGAACGCGACCACCCGCCCCAATTCGACCGGCCAGTCTGCGAGCACCGGCTCGCCCCGTGGGGTCACCAGCGAGGTCGTGATCGTCGGCAGGTTTCGACGTGAGGTCAGCGACAGGCCGCCGAGCTCCGGGAAGCCCTCGAACCCCGCCACCAGCGGCGAGGTGGAGTCCGACACCAGAGGCGTGAACGGTTCCTCCCGCACCAACGGCGTCCGCTCCACCCGCACCGCCTTCACCAGCACCTGCGGCAGGGCCTCGGGGCGGCTAACCCGGTAGAACGCCCCGCCGCCCGCCTCGGCCATCTGGCGCAGCAGGTCGGTGTCGGCGTCGTCGCCGATCGCAATGGTCGTCAGCCTGATTTCCTTGCCCGGCAGCCCGGTCGCGATCGGGAGCAACTGCTCGCTGTTCTCGCTCTGCCCGTCGGTGAGCACCACGATCTGGCGGTCCTTGGCGTCGGCCGCCTCGAGCCGCTGCACCGCCAATCGCAGCGCCGGGGGCAGGTTGGTCGCCCCCCCCGCCATGATGGACCGGACCGCCCCGGCGGTGCGTTCGGACTCGGAATTCCGACCGAGCTCGACGATCTCACGCTCGCGGTCGCTGAACGCGATCACGCCGACGAGGTCGGTCTCGTCGAGCACGTCGATCGCGAGCACGGTCGCCTCGTTGGCGATCTCCTGCTGCGTGCGGCGCGAGCCGAGCACGCGATGCCCCATCGAGCCTGACTTGTCGATCACGAAGACGACCGCGGTGCTGGGGCGGACCTCGCGCACCGGGAGTTCCAGCTCGACCGGGAGCAGTGCCGCGAAGTCGGAGTCCCGCCAGCCCCCGCTGCCGAACGCGTCGGGCCCGCCGATGACGACCAGCCCGCCGCCGAAGCGCCGGACCCACTCGCCCAGCAGCGACACCTGCTCGCCCAGCACGTCCTCGACCGCGGCGTTCTCGAGCAGGACCGCGTCGTACCCCTGCAACTCGAGCATCTCGACCGGCAGACCCGTCACCGGGACCACGTCCACCGCGATGCCGACACCCCGCAACGCCTCGCCCAGCACCTCGTGCGTCCCGGTGGAACTGGCGAAGAGTACCCGCCCGCGACCGGGCGTGATCGTGAACGACTCGCCCCGGTTGTTGGCCAGGCTGGTGTCGCCGGTCTCACCCCGCTCGTCCGCATACGGCTCGAACACCGCCTCGAAGCGGTGCACACGCCCGGGCGGAAGCGTGACGGGGATTCGCACAACCGTGCGTCCAGCGTCCAGCGTGACTCGTCGCGCGAAGCCGGGCTCAGACCCGTTCGCGTCCACCGGGTTGCCGCCCAGCAGCACCGTCAGCTCGCCCGAGGCCCGCCCCGTCGAGCGCAACACGGCCCGCAGCGTGACGGTGGACTCCTCGCCCGCCAGCGGCGGAGCCTCGACCGACTCGACCGCCACCTCCCGCCCAACGCGATAGGTCAGCGGCACGACGTCCACCCGCATACCGGGCGCCCCGTCGGTGCCGGCCTCGCGCACAGCGTTCAGGGCGTCCCCTGTTGTCTGGTTGCCGTCGCTGAACAGGACCACACGCGGCGTGGCCCCGGGCGGCGCGATCGCCGACGCGAGGCGCAGGCCCGCGCCCAGGTCCGTGCCCGCGGCACCGGTTCCGACCAGCACTCGCCCGGTTGGATCGTTCGTTGTGGGCAGGGCGACCGCGGCCGCGTCGCCGTCCACGACGACGAGCCCCATGGTGTCGTCCACGCCGCGCTGCTCGAAGACCCGCGACAGGTACGCCGAGACCGCCTCGTCCACCGGGGCCCCGGTCTCGGTGCGGGCGAACCGACGCACACTGTCCGAGACATCGACAACCGCAATGACCGAGACGGTGTCCACGCGGCTCGCCCAGCTCAGCCCCGCGATGGCGCTCGCGAGCAACGCCAGCAGCACCGCGCGGACCGCGATGGCGCTCACGCGTCGCACGCGGCTCATGCTCGCAAACCACCGCCACGCAATCAGCCCCATCGGGACCGACAGCAGCCAGACCAGGAGCCAGACCGGATCGTGCCAGACCCAGCTCACACGCCGTCCTCACTTCCGGACGAGCCCGCTCCGCCGGAGGACCCCGCGGGCGGGGCGTCCTGACCGAGCGGGGCGACAACGCCGCCGGTCGGGTCGTCCGCACGCTCCTGCCAGCGCCGGAAGACCTTGCGGACCAGGTCCTTGTGCCGGCTGGGGACGCGCTGCTGCTCGATCGCCCGCTCGGCGGTGCCGGCCGCACGCCGGATCTCCTCGCGTGCCTCCGGCGGCAGCTCGCCTTCCTGCCCCTCACCCAGCCATTCGGAGATCACTCGACCGCCCTCTCCCTGCGGATCCTCGGGGCGAGCGTCCACCGGGACGGTCTCCTGGAACGGATCGCCGCTCGGGTCGCGCGTGAGCCCCTCGCCCGGGCGCCGCCCGCCGGATTCGGACTCGGGCGGCATGTTCAGGTCCTCGGCCAGGCCCTGACGCTCGCTCTCGTCCATCTGTTCCAGCAGACGCTCGGCCTCGCGGCGCAGTGACTCCGAATCCCGCCGAGCCCGGCGCCCCTGCTCCTGCCCCTCCGCGGCCTCACGCAGGACCTCCTCGAGCGAGCGCTGCCCCTCGCTTTGTCCCTCTCGGCCTTGCTGCTCCTGACCCTGTTGTTCCTGGCCCTGCTGCTCTTGGCCTTGCTGTTCCTGCCCCTGTTGCTCTTGGCCCTGCTGTTCCTGACCCTGCTGTTCCTGGCCCTGCTGCTCCTGGCCTTGCTGCTCCTGGCCTTGCTGCTCCTGGCCTTGCTGCTCCTGGCCCTGCTGCTCCTGGCCCTGCTGCTCCTGGCCTTGCTGCTCCTGGCCCTGTTGCTCCTGGCCCTGTTGCTCCTGTCCCTGTTGCTCCTGGCCCTGCTGTTCCTGGCCTTGCTGCTCCTGGCCTTGCTGCTCCTGACCCTGCTGCTCCTGGCCCTGTTGCTCTTGGCCCTGCTGCTCCTGGCCCTGCTGTTCCTGGCCCTGTTGCTCCTGGCCCTGCTGTTCCTGGCCCTGTTGCTCCGAGCCCTGTTGCTCCGAGCCCTGCTGCTCCTGGCCTTGCTGTTCTTGGCCTTGCTGGGGGGGGTCTTGCTGGGAGGGGGGCTGCTGGGGGTCGTTCTGTTCCGAAGTTTCCGACGGGGGCTGCTCTCGCAGGCGCTGCGCTTCTCGTTCCAGCGCTTCGCGCAACTGCTCGCTCGGATCACGCGGCTCGTCTGGTTGCTCGGAGTTCTCCGGGCCCCCGCTCTCCGCAGGGTCCTGTTCCGACCCCTCGGGCTCCGTTGTCTGCTCGTCGTTCTGTTGTGGGTCGTCGGTCTGCTGCGACTCCTCGGTGCCCGGCTCGCCGGACGCGGGCTCATCCTCCGCCTGCAACCGCTCGGCCAGTCGGTCCAGCTCGTCCGCCAGGCGCTCTCGCTCTTCGGGCGTCATCCGCTCGGCCTGTTCCAACAGCTCCCGAGCCGACTCGCTGGCGCCTTCCAGGTCCCGGTCGCGCAGACGCTCGGCCAGATTGCGGGCTTGCTCAAACTCGTCCGCATCGAGCTCGTCCAGACGCTCATCGAGCCCTCGGGAAGTTTCTTCGGCGGCAATCGCCACACGCTCGCGATCCTCGGCTTCGCGTTCCAACTCGGCCGCGGCCTCGGCAAGGGCTTCCTCGGGGTCCTTCTCGCCCTCCGCCAGCGCCCGCTCTAACTCCTCGAAGGCTCGCAGCGTGCCCTCGTCGGGCTGTTCGGGCGAGTCCGGGTCCTGTGGTTGCGTGGCTGCTTCCTCGATCACGGAGGCGAGCGACTCGCGCGTTTCGCGCAAACGTTCCGCCGCGAGTTCGCGTGAACGCTGCGCCTCGGCCCGACGCTGCTCGAGCACGCCCGCCCGGTCGGGTAGGCCGATGCCAAGCCCGACCGTCAGGATGACCAGCGCCCCGCCGATCCGCCAGCCTCGCCCCATCCGGACCGGAACCGCCTGCTCGACACGTGCCTGCGCCGCGACGCGGTCGGCGTCGGCCCTGGCGAGCGTGGCGAAGCCGCCCGACCCGGCGTGGGCGAATTCGATGGCCGAGCTGAGGCGATCGGAGAGCCCAAGCCCCTCGTCCACGAGGCCTGCCGCGCGACGGGCATCGATTCGGGTGGTGACGGCCATCAGCACGCCGGTCAGCAGCGCGAGCACCAGCACGCCGGCGGGCACCCCCCACCACGCCCAGTCCCAGGGTCCCAGGGCCCACCACCACGCCGCGAGCAGGGCTCCCAGGCCGAGCACGCCCAGCAGCGGGAGCACGCGCCCGGTGGTGGTGATCGCGACGCGACGACGGAGGCGGGAACGGGCCGCTCGGACGACACGGATCACGCCGGGGATGTCCCCCGTGCCCGTCCCGGTGCCCTGGCGTCCGTTGCTCATCGCGGTTCCTTCCTGAACCATCCTATCGGTGTACCGCCCGTGCCCACGTGCGGGTTCACGCCCGTGACGCCCCGGACGCCGCTACCCTCCCCGCGTGAGCACGAAAGACCCGATCCAGAACACGCTGGCCGACCTTGTTGCCGGGCACCCGATGCCGGCCCCTGAGGCCTTCGAAACGATGCGCCGGATGCTCGAGGGCGAGTTGGACGACGCCCAGATCGGGGCGTTGCTCGCCCTGCTGGCCGTCCGCGACCCCGATCCGGACGAGTTGGTGGGGGCCGCGACCGCGATGCGCCAGCGTGTCACGCCGGTGCCGTACGAACCCGCCGAGGGCGAGTCGCTGATCGATACCTGCGGCACGGGGGGTGCGCCCAAGACGTTCAACGTGTCCACCGCCGCCGCGATCACCGCCGCCGCGGTGACGCCGCCGGAGGGCTCCGGGGTCTCGCGCATCGTGGTCGCCAAGCACGGGAACCGGTCCCGGACCGGGCGTGGCTCGGCCGAGGTGCTGCTGGCGCTGGGCGTGAATCTCGACGCCTCGCCCGAGCAGCAGGCCGCCTGTCTGACAGAAGCGGGCGTCTGCTTCTGCTTCGCGGTGAACCATCACCCGGCGATGAAGCACGCCATCGGCCCGCGCCGGGCGCTGGCCTTCCCGACCATCTTCAACCTGCTCGGGCCGATCACCAACCCCGCGGGCGCAACGCGTCAGCTCATCGGTGTGTCGCAGCAGCGTCATGTGGCGCTGCTCGCGATCACGCTGGCCCGGCTCGGCACGCCGCACGCACGGATCGTGCACGGGCGCAACGGGCTCGACGAGATCACGACGACCGCCCCGGCCGACGTCGCGGTGGTGCGAGGCTCCACGGTGCACCACGAGACCATCGACCCGGGCGAACTGGGCCTCGACGCCGCCGAGATCGAGTCGATCCGCGTCGAGGGGGTGGAGGAGTCCGCCGACCTGCTCCGATCGATCTTCCGGGGTGAGCCCGGGCCCGCGGCCGACACCGTGGCGCTGTCTGCCGGCGCGGCCCTCGTCGTGGCCGACGTGGCCTCCACCATGCAAGAGGGCCTCACGCTGGCGCGGGAGGCACTGGGATCGGGTGCCGTGTTGTCCACGCTGGAGCGCCTCGCCGAGGTCTCGCACCGTCCGGCGTGAGCCGGCTCAGAGCCCGGAGTCGTCGAGTTCGACCGCCAGCTCCCGCACCGCCCCATCGCTCGAGGCGTCCGCCCGCACCACGCCGTCACGATCGATCAGGACCAGCTCCACCGCGCTGGGCTTGCCGGCGACCGGCGCGAGCCACAGCACCGCGTCGTAGTCGCTGTTCAGCCAGTCGAGCGTGCTGGCCAGGCGGACGTTGAGCTCGCCGGAGTCCAGCGGCACCGCACCCCGCTGGGCCCGCACGCGAGCGATCTGTTCGACCAGGTCGCCGTCCGTCTCGTCCACGCTCGTGACGAACTCGCCTGTGAAGCGTGCCCCCGCGGAGGCCATGGCGCCCAGCACCTGCTCGAGGCGGGCCCGGGCGTCGGGGTCGAGGGGCGAGGCCAGGTCGCTGAGCACCAGCACCCGCTCGCTCAGCTCGGGGTACGCGGCCTCGATCACCTGGCCGTCGTTGTCCCACTTCTCGGGCGACCAGACTTCCTTCGACCAGCCCTTCTCCTCGGGCACGTTGATGGTGAAGTCCGAGCGGCTGCTCTGCTGCGACCACACCAGCGCCCCGACCACGACCGCGAAGGCCACAAACAGCGACAGGGCCAGGAACAGCCCGAAGGCCACGCCCGCCAGCCCGCCGGCGGACTGCTTCTTCTTCGCGTGACGGCGCGCCGCCTGGCGACGACCGCTGACCCGCTGGCGGGCCTGCGCGCGACGCTGACGCACGCGGTCGCGTGCGTTCTTCAGCTGCTCTTCGGCACTCAGACGCTGATCGGCCGGCACCCGCGCCGTACGCCGGGGCCCTACGCCGATGTCCGCCTTGGCGACCACTCCGGCCTCCTGTAGCTTCACCTGGGCCTTGGCCCACGCGGTCTTGAGCTTCTCGCCCGCCTGGTCGAAGGGCGTCTCCGATGAGGCCGCTCCGCCGGCGGTGGCGTAGCGCCCGGTCCACCAGTCCGACACGCGCAGCTTGGGGCGTCCGCCCGCGTGCGCCGCACCGGCCCCGACACCGATCGGGGGGATGGGGGCCATCGGGGGAACGGGGGGAGGCACCGGCGACCCGGCGGCCCGGCGCGGGGGCTCGGGCATCGGGTCGGGCGTGAGTTCGGGGGCCGGGTGCACCATGGGCTCGCCGCCCTGCATGCTGGGCAGGTCCACCGGCTTGAGGGCGAACGGGTCGCGTGACTCGATCAGGGCCTGCAGGTCGGCCCGCATCTCCGCGGCCGAGGCATAGCGGCGCTGGTAGTCGGCCATGGAGCGCCGCACGATCCACTTGAGGGCCTCGGGGCAGCGCTTGGAGATCTGGCTGAGCCCGCCGTGGGCGGGGAAGGAGTTCTCGATAACGCTGAACAGGACCGCACCGGCGGAGTAGACGTCGAACTTGGCGCCGTCGATCTCGTGGACCTTCACGCCCCGGAGCGCCTGGCGGACGAGCTCGGGGTCGCGGAAGTACTCGGTGCCGTGCGTGGTGAGGGTCATCGCGGAGCGCATCGGTGTGACGAGGCCGAAGTCCACGAGGTGGGCGCGGTCGTCGCCGCGGTCGATGATGATGTTGTCTGGTTTGACGTCCTTGTGCCACAGCCCGCCCCGGTGGTAGGTGTGCAGGGCGTCCACGAGGTCGCCGATGTAGGACAGCGCCATGCGGAGGTGCTTCGGGTCCAGCCCGTCGCTCGGGCTCTGGGCGTGCAGTCGCTGCGTCACCACGCCGAGCGAATCGCCCGGCACGTACCGCATCACGTAGTAGAACCGGTCGGACTCCGAGGCATGCTCGAGCACCAGCCCCAGTTCCTTCGCGGCCTCGAGCGCCCGGCTCTCACGCACGATCTGGTCCAGCGTGCTCCCGTCCGACTGGCTGAACGCCTTGATCACCACGCGATCGACCTCGGACATCCCGCGCCGGTCGAACGCGGCGCGCTTGATCGGGTCGGGCTCGGCGATGTACAGCTTGGCCCCCGAACCCCCGCCCGGCAGGCTGCCCACGATGGTGTAACCCTCGAACTTGCCCCCGCCCGAGCTCTTGCGCGGGGTGTCCCGCCCGGGTGCCTCGGCCATGGCCTGCGGCAGGCGCTGCTCGACGCCCTCCAGCGCCCCGCCCAGCCCGAGCAGCCGGGCCGGGTTGCCCACCGCCAGCCGGTAGATGCACGCCCCGAACGAGGAGCACTCGCCCCCGACGCTGCGCCCGAAGTGGGCCGCGGCGCTCCACCGCCCGATGATGACGTTCAGCAGCACCAGCAGGGAGAAGATCGGGATGACGATGACCGTCCCGACGAGACGTACCGCGTCCTTGAGCTCGTTCCCGATGAACGTGAACAGGTTGCCGAGGATCCTGAAGATCAGCCCGAACAGCTTGTAGACCAGGTAGACCGCGATGGGCAGCCCGATCGCCGCCGCCATCACCGCCAGTATCACCGTTGCGAATTCCATGGCCCGCTCCTATCCGGGTTTCACCCCGGCAGCGGCTCGGCTAGCCGAGCGACTCGTCCCGGGCACGCAGTTCCATCTGCCGGTGGTAGATCTCGGCGATGGCGTCGTCGAACATCGCGTCCGTCGACTTGTCGTGCCCCTCAGCATCCCTATTGGGACCCAGGGGGAGTCCGTTTCGCTCTGCCTCGTCCAATTCGTCTTTCGTGAAGGAATACGTCGCGATCACCTCGCTCAGGCGGGCCCGGAGCTCGTCCCGGACCTTCGCCAGGCGACGGCTCACGGTCGGCTCGCTCACCCCCACCGCCACCGCCACGTCCTTGCCGCTCTGCCCGTCCAGCACACGCATCCGATAAATCTCGAAATCCGTGAAGTCGCACCGGCGCTCCACCATGCGGATCGCGGCCTCGACCTTGGCCCGGAAGACCGCCGCCTCGTACTGCTCGTCCACCCCCATCTCCTTGGAGGCCGACATCCAGGACTCTTCCAGCGAGGCCGCGGTCTTGCCGCCGCCCCGCTTCAGGGCCATGCGCCGGTCGATCTCGTCGCCCAGCACGTGCTTGGCGATCGCGAGCAGCCAGGTGCTGAAGCGGGCCCCCTTGGCGGGGTCGTAGCGGTCGATGGAGTTGGAAAGGGCCGTCAGCGTCTCCTGCGAGAGGTCGCGGACGGTCTCGACGCCGATGCGTCCCTTGCCCCACTTGGTGAGCTGGGCCCGCAGGACGGGCCCGAAGGTCTCCCAGAGCTCGAACCACGCCGCCTCGTCGTTGGCTCGCAGCCTCGCGACGAACGAGGTGGTCAGATTCGTCAGCATGCTGCTCCTCTCGCGTGAAGGCCGGTCCCGCCGGTCTGTACCGATCCCGGACCAGCGCGTTTCACGACGTGGCGGGTCCCAAAAGACTACGCGTGAGAGAGGCCCGGGGCCCCCGAACGGGCCACAGAGCGGGTTTTCCGGCTTTTTTGTCGCACCCTGAAAATCGCCCGGGAAGTTTCCCAATCAATGGTCAGACCCCGAGCGGCATGGGCCGCCGGGGCTCGAAGAAACCATCCGCGGCGGATTGCCGCGAACGAGCCAGGGGGCCACGTGCCCCGCAATGACGAGGAGGTCATCATGGGCTGCAGCATCGGGAAAACAGTCGTTCGAGCCGGCGTGATCGCGCTTCTCGTCGGCGGCACCGCCGCCGTCGTCGCCGGACCCCACCGCGTCGGCGCGGTGTTCCACCAGACCCAGAACAAGATCCATCAGGTCATCGACGACCACATCGACGACCCGATCGCGCTCCGCGAGCAGATCAAGCGTCTGGAAGCCGAGTACCCCAAGAAGATCGCCCAGGTCCGCGCCGACCTGGCCGAGGTCCAGCAGCAGACCGCCGAGCTCGACCGCGAGCTGAAGGTCGCGACCCGCGTCGTGGCCCTCGCCTCGGCCGATCTCGACCAGTACGACGCGATCCTCGCCCAGGCCCGCTCCACGCAGGCCAGCAACCCGGGCGCCGTCGTCCGCGTCTCGTTCGACAGCTCGAACAAGGCGATGGACATGCAGGACGCGTTCGCCAAGCGTGCCCGCATCGACCAGACCGTCCAGCTCTACACCGGGCGTGCCGGCGAGCTGAACACCGAGCTGGGCTTCCTGACCCAGCAGGAGCAGCAGCTCACCGACCTGCTGACCAAGCTGGAGACCGAGCGGGCCGAGTTCCAGTCCAAGCTCTTCCAGCTGGACGCCCAGATCGACTCGATCGCCCGCAACGAGCGTCTGATCGAGCAGCTCGAGCAGCGTCAGGCCACCATCGACAACCTGTCCCGCTACGAGTCGCACTCGCTGGACCAGCTGTCCAAGAAGCTCGACACCATCCGCTCCGAGCAGCGCTCCCGCATCGAGTCGATCGGGAACCGCGAGCAGGCCCTCAACTACGAGGACATCGCGGAGTTCGAGATCGATTCCCAGGGCGTCTCGACCCCGAGCAGCGTGCCCACCTACCACCTGCAGCCCGAGCAGATCGACGTCGGGCCCGAGGACGCTCCGGTGGACAGCCTCGCCTCGAACTGAGCCCGCGCAATAACCCCGCGGACTTCAGAACTCATCCACACACGCCCCGGGCACAGCGCCCGGGGCGTTTTTCGTCTTTGCGCCGAACCGACGAGGGCGCGTATCTTCGGCTATTCTTACCCCTTGCGTCGCTGACCCTTCACCGCCTCTCCCCGGAGACCCCCCCAACCGTGTGGCTGGAACGATTCATCGGACCCCTCAGCGTCGATATGGGCATCGACCTGGGCACCTGCAACACCCTCGTCGCCGTCCGCGGCCAGGGCATCGTGCTCAACGAGCCCTCCGTGGTCGCGGTGCGCAAGGGCACCAACGAGGTGCTCAAGGGCGGCCAGGCCGTCGGCTGGGTCGCCAAGGAGATGCTCGGCAAGACCCCCGGCTCCATCACCGCCATCCGCCCGCTCAAGGACGGCGTGATCTCGGACTTCCAGATCACCGAGGCGATGCTGAACTACTTCATCAACAAGGTGACCAAGGGGATCCGGTTCATCGGCCCGCGTGTGGTCATCTCCATCCCCTCGGGCATCACCGCGGTCGAGAAGCGGGCCGTGTTCGACTCCGCCGCCCGCGCCGGGGCCCGCCGGACCTACCTCATCGAAGAACCCATCGCGGCCGCGATCGGCGCCGGGCTCCCCTTCGTCGAGCCGACCGCCTCCATGATCGTGGACATCGGCGGCGGCACCACCGAGGTCGCCATCATGTCACTGTGCGACATCGCGACCTGCGAGTCCGTCCGCGTCGCCGGCGACGACATGGACGAGGCCATCATCAGCCACATGAAGCGGACCTACTCGCTCATGATCGGTGAGCAGACCGCCGAACGCATCAAGATCCAGATCGGCTCCGCCGCACCCGTGGGAGATGAGTCCTCCATGGAGGTCCGCGGACGCGACATGGTGAGCGGCCTGCCCCGCAAGGCGGTCATCACCTCCGAGGAGATCCGCGAGGCGCTGCAGGAGCCCATCGGCGCGATCATCGAGACCGTCACCCGCACGCTCGAGCGGGCCGAGCCCGAACTCGCGGCCGACCTCGTCGAGAACGGCATCGTCCTCGCCGGCGGCGGCGCCCTGCTCCGGGGCCTGCCCGCCATGCTCCAGAAGGCCACCGGCCTCGAGTGCACCCTCGCCGACGACCCGCTCACCTGCGTGGCACGCGGCACCGCCATCTACCTCGAGAACATCGAAGACTGGAAGTCCACCCTCGAGAACGACATGGAAATCTGACCCCACCCCATGTCCCGAGCCGCCCACAACACCACCGCACCATGGCTCCTCCCCCTTGCCGTCTTCCTCCTCGTCGTCACCGCCCTGCTCCCCCACCGCTACTCGACCCCCTGGGTCCGGCCGGTGGGCCAGCAGACGCAGCTCGTGCTGGCGCCGATCTCGCAGCTCTTCACCAGCCTCGGACGCCTCTTCACCCCGCCCCGCCACGACCCCGCCGACATCGACCCCGACGACGCACGCGAACGCATCGACGAGCTTGAGCGACGCAACCGCCAGCTCGAGATGCGGGTCGAAGAGCTCGTGCGCGAGAACGAGATCCTCGCCTCCGGCTCCTCGCTGCTGCCACCGGTCGAGGTCCGGACGGTCCGCAGACCGGTCGTCGCCCCGGGCGGACGACTGATGCGGATCCGGGGGGGTACGAGCGACGGCATCACCCGCTCCACCATCGCGATTGCGGGTCGCGAGCAGCTCGTGGGGCGCGTCGAGACGGTCGAGAGCCGGACGTCCGTTGTGCAGCCCATCACCGCACCGGACGCCCCCAAGATGCGGGCACGCGTGCTGATGACCGCCGCGCGGGACCCCGGAGTGACCTGCCTGCTCACGCCGGTCGGCGACGGCTCGCTCATCGGCCCCACCGAGGTGCTGCCCGACGGGTTCATGCTCGAGGTCGGTCAGACCGTTGTGCTTGACGACCCCGAGGCGTGGCCCGCGCACGCCCAGATGTACGTCGTCGGCCTCGTCGAGCAGGTCGAGGATTTCCCGACGTCCGCCACACGCAAGATCGTGACCGTACGCCCGACCGTGCAGGTGCGCCGCGTCGCCGAGGTCTACCTGCGCATCCCGATCGACGAGCCGACCGAGGGGAGTGGCGGATGAACTGGCTGCTCTTCGCCATCGTCGCGTGGGTGCTCTTCGGGCTCGATCTAGGGCTGGCGCCCCAGCTCGCGCCGGGGATGGGGCAGGTCCGCCCGTCGTTCGTGATCCCGCTGCTGGTGTACGTCGCGATGCACGCCCCGCCGCGCAGCGCCCTGTGGGCCGCGCTGGTTCTCGGGGTGCTGACCGACCTGGCGAACCTGACCGTCACGCACGCAGCCAACACCGGCGACACCATCGCCGTGCTCGGGCCCTCGGCCCTGGGCTACCTGCTCGCGGCCCAGCTCGTGGTGGCCCTCCGCTCGGTCGTGCTGGCCAAGAACGTGCTGACGCCGATCATCCTGAACCTGCTCGCGGCCGCGGCTATCGGCGTCGTCGTCGTCGCGGTCTTCACCCTTCGTTCGTTCTACCCCGACCCCATCCAGTGGCGACCCGCCCCCCGCCTGCTCGCCGCGGGCGGCACGGCCCTCTACACCGCGGCCCTCGCGATCCCGATCACTATCCTGCTCCACCTGCTCAGCCCCTGGTTCGCCTTCACCAGCGCCCAGCACCAGCAACCACTGTCCCACGCAAGAGCCTTCAAACGCTAAACGAGCCCCCGACGTGAGTCGGGGGAACCGGGTCGCTCACCGCCCGCAGAATGCCCGTCTCAATCGAACCCCACCCCACCCGGGTCCCCTCACTCACGTGAGGGGCTCGTCTGTCTGAGACATCGACGCGCGAAGTACGAGCCCCCGACGTGAGTCGGGGGAACCGAATCGCACGACGTCCGCAGGATGCCTGTCTCAATCGAACCCCACCCCGCCCGGGTCCCCTCACTCACGTGAGGGGCTCGTCTGTCTGAGACATCGACCCACGAAGTACGAGCCCCCGACGTGAGTCGGGGGAACCGGTATGCAATACGACCGCACGTTGCCGACCATCTCCGATCCGCGACGCACCCCGGGTCCCCTCACTCACGTGAGGGGCTCGTTTGCTTACCCGATCAGGTCCTCCACCGCGATCTCCGCGATCCGCTCGAACACGCGTTCTGCGCCCGCCAGTCGGTCCGCCCCACACGTGTGACCCACCGCGATCGTTCGGATGCCCGCCCCGGTCGCGGCGGCGATGCCGTGGTCGGTGTCCTCGATCGCGACGCACGCCTCCGGGGCCAGCCCCAGGCGCTCGCACGTGAGCGTGTAGCTCTCCGGGTGCGGCTTGGCGTTGGCGACCTGGTCTGCCCCCACCAACGCGCTCAGCAGCCCCAGCACGCCGAACCGGTCCAGCGTCGGCTCGATGGTCGGCGTCCGCGAGCCGGAGCAGACCGCGACCGGGCCCCTTTGTGCGCACGCACGCACCAACTCCAGCGCCCCCTCGAACGCCTTGACCCGCCCCGCCGCGAGCATCTCCAGGTACAGCACCCGCTTGGCCTCGACCAGCCCGTCGAGGCGGTCGTCGGTCACCTCGGCCCCGGCCCGCTCGCCCAGATCGCGGAAGCAGAACCGGTCGCTGGTGCCGATGTACCGCTCGAACAGGCCGGGCTCGTCGGTCCACCAGCCCAGGGGCTCGACGACGGCCCGGATCGCCTCCTCGTGGACCGGCTCGGAGTTGGCCAGGGTGCCGTCGAAGTCGAAGATCACCGCCCGCAGGCCCGCTGTGCTCGCCATCTGTGCCTCGCTCTCAATCCGGCCTCTCGCCGCTACACTCGCACAGACATGACCACCACGCCGCGCCCTGCCATCCTCTTCGACGACGCCAAGGGTATCCTCGCCCCGCTGACGGACCTGCGTCCCGCGTTCCACGTGCGGACGGGGGCCCTCACCACGGCCGAGCGGATGACGCGGATGCTCGAGCTCGAGGTCGTCGCGGTGATGGTCCCGGCCCCGCTGGTCGAGCTGGCGACCGAGCAGCACAGCGTCCCGGTCAACCAGCCCCCGACCGACGCCATCGCGCGACCCATCCTGGTGCTCAACGGGCGTCTGCCGGTCCCCATCCCCGAGCTGGACCACCTCGAACCGGGGCACGTGCTCGCCGAGGCGTCCACCGGCGACATGATCGCCGCCCTGCTCACACCCGAGGACTGCACGGCCCTGCTCACCGGCGGCAACCCGCCCATGGAGCACACCCTGATCGACCGCCCCGTCCTGCTCGATCGCCCCTGGTCGTGGCGCAGCTTCCGTGACGAGTGCCTCGAGACCGACCTGGAACTGCTCGAGGACGACGCCCCGGACGTCTCGGACAAGCCCCCGCACGGCGTGACCGTGCTGGGCGACCACGCCGTGCGGGTGCACCCGTCCGCGACGGTCAACCCCACGGCGGTGCTCGACGCCTCCGAGGGGCCGATCTTCATCGACGAGAACGCGACCGTCCGCCCGCTCGCGATCATCAAGGGCCCGGTCTACCTCGGCCCGGGCTCGACCGTGCTCGACCACACCCTCGTCAAGGAGGGCACCGCCATCGGGCCCGTCTGCAAGGTCGCGGGCGAGGTCGGGGGGACCATCTTCCAGGGCTACTCCAACAAGGCCCACGCGGGGCACCTGGGCGACGCCTGGGTCGGCGAGTGGGTCAACCTCGGCGCCGACACGACGAATTCCAACCTCCTCAACACCTACACCCCGCTCAAGTGCAAGCCCACGCCCGACGCACGCCACGAGAACACCGGGCACACCTTCCTCGGGCCGACGATCGGCGATCACGTCAAGACCGCGATCGGGACCCGTATCGGCGCCGGGACCATCTTCCACACCGGCGCGATGTACGCCGCCAGCGCGATGGCCGGCGGGGGGAGCGGACACGTCAGCCCCTTCGCCTGGGTCACCGACACCAATGGAAAGACTGCCACGCATCCCTACCGCCTTGGCAAGTTCGTCGAGGTCGCGATGACCGTCATGGCCCGACGCGGCGTGAACCAGTCCCAGCCCTACGCACGACGCCTCACCGTGCTGCACGAGACCGCGACGGGCGAGGCCGCGTTCGACTGGCCGGGCAAGGACACGAGCCACCTGAACCCGTCTTGACCCCCGTTCCTCCCCGACGCCCGGTGCCCGATCCCTGATGCCGACCCAGAACCTCTACCTCATCGACGGCTACGCCCAGTTCTTCCGGGCCTACCACGCCATCCGCACGCCCATGACCTCGCCGGTCACCGGCGAGCCGACCAACATGACATTCGGCTTCGTCGGCATGCTGCTCAAGACGCTCAAGCACGACGCCCAGCAGCTCAAGGGCGACGGTGTGCCCACCCACCTGGCCGTGGCGTTGGACGTTTCTGGAGACCGCGGGACGTTTCGATCGCAGCTTTTCGAGGACTACAAGGCCAACCGCGACGCCCCGCCCGAGGACCTGAAGCCGCAGGTGGAACGCTGCCTGGCGATGCTGGAGGCCATCGGCGTGCCGTGCGTGGGGGCGGAGGGGTACGAGGCCGACGACGTGATCGCGGCGATCGCGAGCAAGTTCAGCGAGCAGCACCCCGACACCCGCATCCGCATCATCTCCAAGGACAAGGACCTCAAGCAGTTGCTCGGCGCGGGCTCGCCGCCCACCGAGCTGTACGACGTGCACACCGACCAGCTCATCACCGTCGAGACGCTCAAGGACGAGACCGGCCTCACGCCCGACCAGGTCGTGGACATGCTCGCCCTCATGGGGGACACCGCCGACAACGTCCCCGGCGTCCCCGGCATCGGGGCCAAAACCGCGGCCCAGCTGCTGGCCGAGTTCGGCACCCTCGAAGCGATCATGGAGGAGGCCACTGCCGACAAGCCCAAGAAGGAATGGGTGATCAAGGGCAAGCGGCGGGAGAACCTCGCTGCGAGCGTTGAGGTGGTGAAGCTGTCGAAGGAACTCGTCACCCTGCGGCGCGACACGCCCATCGACTTCGACCTGCACGCGGCCGAGATCGGAGGGCTCAAACTCGACGCCCTCATGCCCATCCTCAAGGAACTCGGCTTCAACCGCTACCAGGACGACCTGAAAGCGATGCTGGCCCCCCCCACGTCTGAGAATGCTCAAGCCGAATCGAACACACGCAAGCCCAAGGCCAAGGCCGACCACGGCGACTTCGGCGGCCTGTTCGCCCAGACCGAGACCGCCCTGCCCGCCCCCGACGGCGACTACCACACCGTCACCACCAAGAAGGACCTGAGCGCCCTCGTCAAGCGACTGAAGGCCGCAGAGTTGGTGGCCGTGGACACCGAGACCACGGCCCTGAACCCGCGCCGCGCGAAGCTCGCCGGCGTCTCCTGCTCCATCAAGCCCGGCGAGGCGTACTACATCCCGACCCGCGCCCCCGAGAACGAGAAGCACCTCGACGAGGCCGAGGTGCTCGAGGCTCTGCGACCTGTGCTCGAAGACGCCGCCATCCCCAAGGTCGGGCACAACATCAAGTACGACCTGATCGTGCTGCGCTGCGCCGGCGTCACCCTCCGCGGCCTTGTACCCGAGAACGGTGCCGGCGCGGGGGACACCATGATTGCCTCCTATCTGCTGGACGCCTCACGTTCGTCGCACAGCATGGACGCCCTCGCGCTGGCCGAGCTCGGGCGCGAGAACATCTCCATCAAGGACCTCATCGGGACCGGCAAGAGCCAGAAGACCTTCGACCAGGTCCCGCTCGCGCAGGCCGGCCCCTACGCGGCCGAGGACGCCGACGTCACCCTCCAGCTCGCCCGCAAGCTGCTGCCCCGTCTCAAGGAAGACTCCCTCGACGGGCTCTACCGCACACTCGAGGCCCCGCTCGTCGAGGTCCTCGCCGACCTCGAGTACAACGGCATCCTCGTCGATCCCGACGAGCTGGAGACCCAGCGCGAGAAGCTCCAGCTCCGCATCGACGAGTTGATCAAGCAGCTCGACGACGAGGCCCACAACGCCACCGGACGCGGCTTCGACCCCAACTCCACCAAACAGCTCGGCGGCGTCCTCTTCAACGCCCCCGACCACGAGGAGCCGGGGCTGGGCTTGAAACCCATCAAACGCACCAAGACCGGCTTCTCCACCGACGCCGAGGTGCTGGAGAAGCTCTCGCAGGACCCGGACGTCGCCACCCCCATCCCGGAGCTGATGCTGGAGTACCGCCAGCTCACCAAGCTGGTCAACACGTACCTCGTCAGCCTCAAGGACGAGATCAACCCCGAGACGAAACGCATCCACGCGAGCTTTAACCAGACCGTGGCCGCGACCGGGCGGCTGAGTTCGTCCGACCCCAACCTGCAGAACATCCCGATCCGGACCGACCTGGGGCGCGAGATCCGCAAGGCGTTCGTCGCCCCCACCGGACGCGTGCTGATCACGGCGGACTACTCGCAGATCGAGCTGCGGCTGCTCGCGCACCTCTCGAAGGACCCCGCCCTCTCCGAGGCCTTCCACGCCGGCGAGGACATCCACGCCGCGGTCGCGGCCCAGATCCACGCCGTGCCCCTCGACCAGGTCACCCGCGAGCAGCGCTCCGGGGCGAAGATGGTCAACTTCGGCATCGTGTACGGCGTCACGCCCTTCGGCCTCGCCCGACGCCTCGGCATCTCCAACACCGAGGCCGGCGAGATCATCGACGGCTACAAGGCCCGCTTCGCCGGCATCACCACCTTCCTGCAGGAGTGCATCGACCACGCCCAGCAGCACGGCTACGTCGCCACCATGCTCGGACGCCGACGCCCCATCCACGAGATCGACTCCAAGAACCCCGCGCGGAGATCGCTTGCCGAACGCATGGCCATCAACTCCGTCGTGCAGGGCTCCGCCGCGGACCTGATCAAGCTGGCGATGGTGGACCTGCACCGGCGGCTGATGGCGAGCAACGGGCTCGCTCCAGAATCCTCCCCCGTCACCGACGGGGGAGGTGTCGCCGGAGGCGACGGAGGGGGCCAAACAGCCTCAGCCTCTCTCCGCGACGTCCTCATGCTCCTCCAGATCCACGACGAACTCGTCTTCGAGGCCCCGGAGACCACCGCCGAGAGCGCCAAGGACCTCATCGTCGAACGCATGGAGGCCGCGATGGACCTGTCGGTGCCTCTCAAGGCCGACGCGGGGATTTCGGGCAACTGGTTTGATGCGAAGTAGAATGTGATTGTAAAAAGCTGCTTAAGCCTAGTCCGGCATCGGTTTATCCAGAGGGGTGGCTTATGCATAGTTTCTGGTATTGTGTGCACCATTCTGGTTGCTTGGTGGTGCGCTGCACAGCCGACAAAAACCTGGCTCCGATACCCGTCATCATGGATTCGAATTCGACTCACCTTCAGTTCGCCACCACCGCCCGCGAGTGCATATTCAAACTTCTGGGACTTTGACACCGCTGCTCCAGTGGCTACACGCTTCGGTCTGCAACGGAGAGCTGTCGGGCATGATGTTTTAGTCGCCGAGCGTTACCGAGCGGAGGCCCTAACGCCGCTGTCCTTTGGACTTACGGAACCGCTCGCAGGGAACAAAACTGCTGCACAAATGCTCCCTTGGTGGTCAAGATCACAAAATCTGATTGACACGTTCGAACGAGATGCCGGAATCGATGGAAACACCACAGAACCCTTCCTAACTGTTAGGAGTGCGGAATATGTTTCTGGTCTACCGCTTCGGGCGCTCAGTTGGCATTCCGTAAATCGCGAGCCAATAGATTTTCGTAATCCACGCGTGGAATACTGGGCATTCGACATACCAAGCGGAGTCAACAAATTTCTTTCCGTTAGGAATCACTCGATTCCCCTCCGCCCCCTCCCCCTCGGCTTCGCGATCAACACCCTCTTCTACGCCGCCCTGATCCTCATCCCCTGGGAACTCGCCGGCTGGGGCGTCCGCGCCCGCCGTCGCCGACGCGCCCTGTGCCCCCGCTGCGCCCACTCGCTCGCAGGCCTCCCCGACCACGCCCCCTGCCCCGAGTGCGGCACGCCGCGCAAGCACGGCACAAAGACAGCATCAGACGAGCCCCCGACGTGAGTCGGGGGACCCGGTGTGCACGACGACCGCACGATGCCGACCATTTCCGATTCGCGACGCTCCCCGGGTCCCCTCACTCACGTGAGGGGCTCGTCTGTCTGAAACATTCGCGATCGAAGCACTAGCCCTCCGCGTGAGCCGAGGGCTAGTGCTTTCCGCCCAACGAGCCCCCGACGTGAGTCGGGGGACCCGGTTCGCACCACGACCGCACGTTGCCAACCACTTCCGATTCGCGACGCTCCCCGGGTCCCCTCACTCACGTGAGGGGCTCGTTTGTCTTGAACCTTCGCGATCGAAGCACTAGCCCTCCGCGTGAGCCGAGGGCTGGTTCATTCAGCCCGCCGCTCACGAGCCCCCGACGTAAGTCGGGGGACCCGGTTCGCACCACGACCGCACGTTGCCCACCATTTCCGATTCGCGACGCTCCCCGGGTCCCCTCACTCACGTGAGGGGCTCGTTTCGTGGCCACACCGCGGCCCCTCCACCGTACACTCCACCTATGACCAACCGCACCACCCTCTGCGTCTCTGCGCTCCTCGGCGCCTCTGCGTACTCCGCGCTCGCCGCCGAACCAGACACCCCCCCCACCGCCATCTACCACAACGCCACCGTCTACACCGCGCGCGACGACGCCCCCACCGCTCAGGCCATCGCGATCACGGGCGACACGCTCACGGCCGTCGGCTCCTCCGAAGACGTCCTCGCCCTCGCCGGCGACGGCACCGCCATCGTCAACCTCGCCGGACGCACCGTCGTCCCCGGCCTCATCGACGCGCACGGCCACCTCGCCGGGCTCGGCTCCCTCCAGCTCGGCGTCGTCGATCTCTCAGGCACCACCACCTACCAGCAGGTCATCGACCTCGTCCGAGCCGCGGCCGACCGCACGCCCGCCGGCGACTGGATCATCGGACGCGGCTGGGACAACGAGTCCTGGCCCGACACCTCCCTCCCCGCCCACGACGCGCTCTCCGAGGCCGTGCCGGACCACCCCGTCGCCCTGTCGCGCGTGGACGGGCACGCCCTGCTGGCCAACCGGGCCGCGATGGACGTCGCCGACGTCTCGCCCGAAACCTCCAACCCGCCCGGGGGCGAGGTCCTGCGGGACGACGCGGGGAACATCACCGGCGTGTTCGTGGACAACGCCGAGAGCCTGGTCTGGCGAGCCGTGCCCGAGACCGCCTTCGCCGACACCGCCGCGGTACTCCTCGCCGCCCAGGAGGCCTGCTTCAGCGCCGGCCTTACCGGCGTGCACGACATGGGCGTCTCGCCGGGCGAACTGAAGGTCTACCAGCGACTCGCGGACTCGGGCGACCTGAAGCTGCGGACGTACGCCGTGGTCAGCGGGGCCTACGCCAAGGACTACTTCAGCGAGCACGGCCTCACGATCGGCGACACCCTCACCGTCCGCGCCACCAAGCTGTACGCCGACGGGGCCATGGGTTCACGCGGCGCGTGGCTGCTGGAGCCGTACGAGGACCGCCCGACCGACAGCGAGGGCAACCCGTACACCGGGCTCGCGGTGACCGACATCGACAACATCACCGACGTCGCCCGCCACGCGCTCGAGCACGGCTACCAGGTCTGCACGCACGCCATCGGAGACCGGGCGAACCGGGAGGTGCTGAACGCCTACATCACTGCCGCGTACGTGAACCCGGACGGGACCGGCAAGCCCGAGGTCAGTCCTGAGGTGCTCCGCGCTGCGCGATTCCGTGTCGAGCACGCCCAGTTGCTCGCACTCGAGGACATCCTGCAGTTCGCGGGACTCGGCATCATCCCGTCCATGCAGCCGCGTCACGCGACCAGCGATATGCGCTGGGTCGTGGCTCGGGTCGGGCAGAGCAGGGCTCGCGGGGCGTACGCGTGGCAATCGCTTACGCGGTCGGGCGCTCCCATCGCGGCGGGGTCGGACTTCCCGGTCGAGCCGCACGAGCCGCTTCTGGGCTTCTACGCCGCGGTGACCCGCCAGAACGCGGATGGCTACCCCGAGGGTGGCTGGATGCCGGACGAGCGTCTGACGCGCCAGCAGGCCCTGCGTGCCTTCACGATCAACGCCGCGCACGCCGCGTTCGAGGAGGACCGCAAGGGCACCCTCGAGCCGGGCAAGCTGGCGGACTTCGTGGTGCTGGACACAGACATCATGACGTGCGAGCCCGCCAAGATACTCGAGGCCAGCGTCCTCACCACCGTCCTCGGCGGCGAGGTGGTGTACCAGAACGACTGACGAGCCCCCGACGTGAGTCGGGAGACCCGGTTCGCATGACGAACTAGCCCTCCGCGTAAGCGGAGGGTCTCGGTGGCCATCCCGTTGACACCCCCATGACCGAGCCCCTCGGCTCACGCCGAGGGCTAGTTCATGTTGCGAAACGAGCCCTTGGCGCAAGCCGAGGGGCCTGGTTGACGCACCGACCAAGCCCCTCCGCTCGCGCGGAGGGCTCGTTCCAACCCCGATCCACACGTACCCCGGGTCCCCTCACTCACGTGAGGGGCTCGTCTTGCGAGCCCCCGCAATCTGACTCCCCGTCCCTCCCGCTACACTCTCCGCTCATGACCACCGCCCCGCCAACCTCCTGGACCACCAAGTCCCTCCTCGATTGGATCGCGGGCGCCCTCGAATCGCGACACGTGGATTCCCCGCGCCGCATGGCCGAGCTCCTCCTCGCCCACGTGCTTGGCTGCAACCGACTCAGCCTCTACATGGAGACCGAGCGTCCGGCCACCGAGGACGAGCGGGCCGCGCTCCGCGACCTCGTCAAGCGTGCCATGGCCCACGAGCCCATCCAGTACCTCGTCGGGCGCGAGACCTTCTACGGCCTCGAGTTCGCCACCGACCGACGCGCCCTCATCCCCCGCCCCTCCTCGGCGACGATCCTCGACGAACTCCTGCGCGTCTTCCCCCCGCCGAAGCGAAAATCCATCCTCGACGAGATCGATCCCTCCGAAACCCCGGACGGCGAGGCCCCTCAGCCGACGGACACCGCCCCGCCGCTGCTTCTCGCCGACATCGGCACCGGCACCGGCTGCCTCGCCATCACGAGCGCGGCCCGCCTCCCCCGTGCCAGCGTGCACGCGACCGACCTCTCCCCCGACGCCCTCGACCTGGCCCGCGCCAACGCCGAGACGCACGCCGTCACTGACCGCGTCACCTTCCACCAAGGCGACCTGCTCGACGCGTTGCCCGCCGAGGCCCGCCCGTTCGACGCCATCCTGTCCAACCCCCCCTACATCCCCGACCACGAGTGGGACGGCGTCGAGCCCAACGTCAAGGACCACGAGCCACACACCGCCCTCCGCGCCGGACCCGACGGCCTGCAGTTCGTCGCCCCGCTGATTGACCACGCACCGGATCGCCTCCGCCCGGGCGGGCTGCTCCTGATTGAGATCGCGGCCTGCACCGCCGAGGAGTGCCTCGCGCGGGCCGAGCGACACCCGCTCCTCGCCGACGCCCGCATCCTCAAGGACTCCGACAACCTCCCCCGAGTCCTCAGCGCCCGGCGCACCTGACGAGCCCCCGACGTGAGTCGGGGGACCCGGTTCGCTCGACGACCGCAGAATGCCGGCCATTTCCGAATCGCAACGCACCCCGGGTCCCCTCACTCACGTGAGGGGCTCGTCTGACCGGTCACGCACGAGCCCCCGACGTGAGTCGGGGGACCCGATTCGCACGACGACCGCAGGATGCCGGCCATTTCCGAATTGCAACGCACCCCGAGTCCCCTCATTCACGTGAGGGGCTCGTCTGACCGGTCACGCACGAGCCCCCGACGTGAGTCGGGGGACCCGGTCCGCACGGCGACCGCAGGTTGCCGGCCATTTCCGAATTGCAACGCACCCCGGGTCCCCTCACTCACGTGAGGGGCTCGTCTGACCGGTCGCGCACGAGCCCCCGACGTGAGTCGGGGGACCCGGTCCGCACGGCGACCGCAGGTTGCCGACCAAATCCGAATTGCATCGCACCCCGAGTCCCCTCACTCACGTGAGGGGCTCGTCTGACCGGTCACGCGCGAGCCCCCGACGTGAGTCGGGGGACCCGGTCCGCACGACGACCGCAGGATCCCGCCCATATCCGAATTGCAACGCACCCCGAGTCCCCTCACTCACGTGAGGGGCTCGTCTGACCGGTCACGCGCGAGCCCCCGACGTGAGTCGGGGGACCCGGTCCGCACGGCGACCGCAGGTTGCCGACCAAATCCGAATTGCATCGCACCCCGGGTCCCCTCACTCACGTGAGGGGCTCGTCTGACCGGTCGCGCACGAGCCCCCGACGTGAGTCGGGGGACCCGGTTCGCTCGACGACCGCAGGATGCCGGCCATTTCCGAATTGCAACGCACCCCGGGTCCCCTCACTCACGTGAGGGGCTCGTCATTTCCAGCCCGCATTTATTGCAAGCCCTCGGCGCAAGCCGAGGGAGCCCCCCCCCCGCTCACTTCTTCCCGGTCAGCGCCTGTCGCACGCTGTCCAGCAGCAGGTCGATCTCGAACGGCTTGAACAGCACGCCGTGCAGGCCTTCCTGGCTTGCGCGCACGATCGAGTGGTGCGGGTCGTAGCCGAACCCGGTCATCAGGATCACCGCGGCCCGGGCGTTGTGCTTGCGGGCCGAGCTGAACACCTCGTACCCATTGCGGTCGGGCATCTGGATGTCGCTGACGATCAGGTCGAACGCGTCCGGGTTGCTCTTGAGGGCCTCGATCGCCTCGCCGCCGTTCTGGCAGACGGTCACGTCGGCGCCGCGGTGCACGAGCAGCTCGCCGATGACCTTGCGGATCTTCGGGTGATCGTCGGCGACCAGCACGCGCTTGCCCGCCAGCGCCGGGTCGTGCTTCACCTTGCCCAGATGCTTCTCGACACCCAGCAGCGTCTGCGGGCCCTCGCTCACCGACCGCATGCGACGCTTGATCGAGTCGATGTCGGTCTGCAGGCGTTGCACGTGCTCCGCGGCCTCGGGGTTCTTGGCCGCGACCTTCTTGAACCACTCGATCTCGTGCTCCAGGTCCTTCAGCGGCTCGTCCAGCTCGCCCTGCATCCGCCCGCTCACGGCCGAGTTCACCTCGCACCGCTCCGCCACCAGCAGGTTCAGCAGGTGCAGCGCCATCGCGATGTGGCGGGCGAAGATCTCCACGAACTGCCGGTCCTGCTCGTCGAACTGACCGACCTCCTTGGACTCGATGTCCATGATGCCGATCACGCGGTCGTGCACCCGCAGCGGCACCGTCAGGCTCGACTTGGCCCCCTTCAGCCCCGGGATGTACATCTCGTCGGTCGTCGCGTCGTGGCAGATGTAGCTCTCGCCCGTCGCCGCGACGTGCCCGGAGATGCCGTTGCCCTCCGCCCCAGCGACCAGGTCGAGGTCCTCGATCTCCTCGGGCAGCCCCTCGGAGATGATCAGCTGCAGCTTCTGCTGGCTCTTGTCCTGCACGAAGATCGCGAAGTGGTCGTAGTGCAGCAGCTCACGCGTGGTCGCGATGATCTTCTTCTCGAGCAGCTGCAAACGCTCGTAGCTGTTCATCCGCCGGATCTCGTCGGTGTCGAAGCGGGCGAGCTCGTACCCGGCCCGGTCGATCGCGTCCATCTTCCGCTGCGTCTTGCGCTGCGACGTCACGTCCCGGACCACGACCGTCAGGCCCTGGAACGTCTTGTCCGCACCGCTCACCGTGGTGGTGTACACGTCGAAGATGCGACCCCGGTCTCCGGACTCGACCTCGTGCTTGCTCGCCGTAACCGGGTCGCCCTTGCCGCCCGCCCGGGCCAGTTCCGCGACCTCCACGCACTGCTCCAGCACGCGTCCGCGCACCTGCTCGCTCAGGCTGTAGAAATAGGGGTTGGCCCAGCGGATGTGCCCGTCGGCGTCGGTCAGCAGCACCGCCTCGCCCAGGGCGTTCAGCAGCACACGCGCCGCGTCCGCCTCGAGCATGCGCCCCGCATCAGCCCCCGCAGAATGTTCCGACGTGCCACGCACAGATTCGGCCTCGTTGAAACGGCCCCCATCACCCGATACCACTGAACCGCCTGCTTTCCTCTGCGAAACGACTTCCGTACTCTGTCCAGAAGTCTAACGACTCACGCCCGAGGCTCCCACCGGAAAAGAAGAGAGCTTTCTCGCACGCGCTAAGATCGACCGATATCGGTCCTCGACACAACACATTCCAGTCCCACACGCACAGAACCCACCGCACACACACCCCCCACACCATGCCCCCGCGACGCCCCGCGTCCCCCACACACTCCCACGCTTCCCCCAGCATCCATGATCCACGCATCCCACATCTCCAAGACATACGGGCGGGTTCGGGCCTTGGATCGGACATCTTTCGAACTTCTCCCCGGGCAGGTCGCCGCCCTCCTCGGCCCCAACGGGGCGGGCAAAACCACCACCATCCGCATCCTGACCGGCACCATACCCCCTGATACGGGTGAGGTGCACATCGGCGACATCCCCGTCGCCTCTCAACCCCTTCGTGCCCGGAGGCGACTTGGATACCTCCCGGAGCACAATCCCCTCTACCCCGAGATGACACCCGTCGCCTACCTGCACCATCGCGGGAGGCTCTTCGGGATGGACCGAAAGGCACGATCCGCCGCCATCGCGCGCGAGCTCGACCGCTGCCAGGTCGCCCCCATGCGGAACCGGAGAATCGGGGCCCTCTCCAAGGGCTACAAGCAGCGTGTCGGCCTCGCGGCCGCGTTGCTGCACGATCCGGATGTCCTGATCCTCGACGAGCCCACCAACGGGCTCGACCCCTCCCAGGTCTCTCAGACCCGGATGCTGATCACCGAGCTCGCCGAGAAACGCACCGTCCTGCTCTGCACCCACATCCTGCCCGAGGTCGAGAAGCTGTGCGACCGGGTGCTCGTCCTCGCGGCCGGGCGTGTCCGTGCCGACGGCTCCCCCGACGAGCTCGCCCACCAGCACGCCGGCGACCCCGTCTACCGGCTTGAACTCAAGACCAACCCCTCCGCCGGGCACGCCCCGGCCGCGCGGGAGCTCACGCGCGTCCCGGGAGTCACCAGCGTGACGCCCTCGCCCGAGCAGCCCGACGACGCCCCCCGGGGCTGGCACGCCCTGATCGTGACCGCCGACCCGAGCGCCCCGGACCTGCGCGAGCCTCTCGCCGGGGCCTGCGCCGACGCCGGACTCTTCCTGCGCGAGATCACCCGCCCGAGGCCCACGCTCGAGCACGTCTTCATGCGACTCATCCAGGCCCCCGACCACACTCCCGCCTCCGGGAACGACACGCCTGACGAGCCGGCGGAGACACCCTCCGGAGGGCACGCCGCGTGAAGCTGATGCTCGCCACAACCCTCGCCATCGCACGACGTGAGTTCGTCTCGCTCTTCCGTGTGCCGGTCGGCTGGATCGTGATCGCCCTGTTCCTGCTGCTGACGGCGATCGAGTTCGTCTCGCGGACGATCCAGCCCGGGCAGCCCGCCACCATGCGGGACTTCTTCACCACCGCCGCGGTCCTGATGGTCCCCCTCGCCCCCGCGATCTCGATGCGGCTGTTCGCCGAGGAGATCCGCACCGGCACGCTCGACACCCTCCGCACGGCCCCGGTCGCCGACGGCGCCGCGGTGCTGGGCAAGTTCCTCGCGGCGCTCGGGTACCTCGCCTGCCTGCTGCTCCCCTCGCTGATCTACCCGATCATCCTCAGCACCATCGCGACCGAGCCCGGGCTCGACTGGGGCGCGGTCGCCGCGGGCTACCTCGGGCTCGCCCTTGTCGCCTCGCTCTACCTCGCGATCGGCACGCTCGCCTCGACCTGCACCGGCTCGCAGACGCTCGCCTTCCTCGGGACGCTCGTCGCGATCGTGATGCTCTCGATCCTCTCGACCACGGTCGCGGCCCAGGCCCCGTCCTGGCTCGCCGACGCCCTCGTCCAGCTCTCGGTCTCGTCCCGGATGGGCGATTTCGCACGCGGGCTGCTGGCCACACAGCACCTGTTCTTCTTCGTCAGCGCCACGGCCCTCGCCCTGACGCTCGCCACGGCCTCGCTCTACGCCCGGAGGTGGCGATGAAGCTCCGCCCCCGCACGCTGCTCGATCTCTGCGTCACAGCGATCGGTGTCACGGCCTGTCTCGCGACGGTCGTCCTGCTCAACCTCATCGCCGGCGAACGCTCCGCCGCGTTCGACCTCACCGGGTCGGGCGCCAACCGGCTGAGCGAGCGGACGCGGAACACGCTCGACTCGCTCGATGGGGACTACCGGCTGGTGCTGGCGATCAACTCGCAGACGGTCCCGGACCCCGGGGCCTTCCGGGCGATCACGGACCTGCTGGAGAACATCGACGCACGATCCGGCAGCATCACGTTCACACCGATCGATCTGGCCACCACCGCCGCCACCCGCGACCTGGCCGCGCTTGTGGGGGACCTGCTCGACCGGGATCCCGAGGCGCTCGAAGGACGCATCGCCCTGATCGAGTCCGGTACCGAGCAGATCGACCGCACCGGCGCGTCTCTCCGCGCGTTCGCCGACGCCTTCGAGGCGATCCGGGCGGCCATCCCGGACTCCGACCCTTCCGCCGCGACCAACCGGGCCTACTTCAATCAGCGGGCCGGCCTGCTCCGCGTCGCCGCGTCCGACATCGAGGACTTCACGGCCCGGATGCGGGCCGAGCTCGAGTCCCCCACCGGCCCCCCGGCGGGCCCCGACCGTGCCCCCATCCCGGACACCGACCGCTTCCTCAAGCCGCTCGCCGATTCGGCCCAGGCCATCGACGACCAGCTCGCGGCGCTCGTGCGTGATCTCTCGGCCTTCGCCCGGGCCGAGGCCGTGTCGCCCGAGGCACGCGATGCCGCGTCCCCGCTCCCGGCACGCCTGAACGCCGAGCGTGACCGGCTGGCGCAGCTCATCGACGTTGTGGACCGGGCCGAGCCGCTCGAGGCCCTGCGTGTCGGCACCGCCCTGCAGACGGGCGAGGTCCTGCTGGTCATCGGCCCGCCCGATGCGCCGAGCGGGAACACCACCGTCGCCGTGCCCACCTCCGCGCTGCTGGTGGACACGCAGGCCCTCGAATCGCTCCAGCTCTCCGGGGCCACCTGGTCCACCCAGCGGGCCGAGGAGCTGCTCGCCTCGGCCCTGGGCGCGATCACCAACCCCGCGCCGCCCATCGTCGTGCTCACGCACGGCGAGGGCGAGCGCGACCTGATCCAACGCCCGCAGTTCCAGGCGCTCACACGCCGTCTCGGACAGCGCGGCATCGACCTGCTCGAGTGGGCCGCCGCGAACGATCCCAACCCGCCCTCCACCCTCGACCTCGACCCCTCGAGCGCACGCCCCGTGGTCTACGTCACCCTCAATCCGGACTCCACCGCCCCCTCCACCGGCCAGCCCAACCAGGCGGGCTCGCAGCGTGCCGTCCGCTTCGCCGAGGCGCTCCGCACCGTGATCGAGGACGGGGCCCCCGTGCTCCTCTCCGCCAATCCCTCCCTCTTCCCCACCTACGGCGACACGGACCCGCTCAACCCGCTCCTGGAGCCCTTCGGCCTCGTGCTCCGCTCCGGCACGCCGCTGCTCTCAGAATCCCGCACGACCGCTGGCCGGACCATCTCGACCAACCTGGTTGCGCCGGGCAACCTGGAGGACCACCCCATCGCCGAGGCGATCAACGCCCTGCCGATGTTCCTCGCGTGGCCCATCCCGGTGGACATCACCGACCCGCAGGCGGCACGCCCGTTTCTCACGGCGTCCCCGCCCAACGCCTGGGCCGAGGGCGAGTGGATCACGTTCAAGCAAACCACGCCGCAGGCCCGTGCGACGCTGCCCAACCAGCCCCAGCCCGGCGGGCTGCGCGACGAGACCCGCGAGGTCTGGACGTTCGGCGCCAGCGCGAGCCGCCCGCACCCCGACTCCGGCAAGCCGCAGCGACTGGTCGTGGTCGGATCGAACGCGTGGTACCTCGATCCGATCACGCAGCAGCAGACCGCCCAGAACCAGCGTTCGGTGTACACCTACCCCGCCAACGCCGAACTCATTGAGGCCGCGGTCCTCTGGCTCGCGGGCCAGGAGGACCTGATCGCCCGCTCCGCGACCGCGACCCCCATCGCAACCGTCAAGCCGCTGGAGGCGTCAACGCTCCGCACTCTCCGGTGGACGCTGCTGCTCGGGTTGCCCGCCGGGGTGCTGGTGCTCGGCGTCATCACCCGCGCGATCTTCGGCTGACGCCTCGCCCGATCGGGGAGCATCGCTCGTCCGCAGGTTCGCACGCTCGGACCCGCTCTTGCGGTACACCGGCTCCAGCACGTGCCCGCACTCCGGGCAGACACGCACGTCCAGCCCGACCAGGTCGTACCCGCAACGCGAGCAGCCGACGGTGTACCGGCGCGGCAGGCTGACGATGAACGCCCCGACACCCCCGACCAGGGCGGTGTAGGGGTACATCAGCGATCGCAGCACCGGGAGCATGACGCCCTCGGCGTCGGGGGCGGACCGGGCCGCGACCCACTCGCTCGCGCGCCAGTGCAGGTAATTGATCAGCACCAGCCCCAGCACCCCGAGCACCACCGCCAGCACGCCACCCCACGCACGCCGGTGTTTCGCGGCGAAGTACCACACCACCAGGGCATATCCGACGAAGAAGGGGATCACGGGGGCCTCATCGCATCATTCGCCGCCCGGTGTCACGGGGATGCATCGGGGCGAGATCCTGCGAGATCGCCCCGTGCGGGCCTCCTGCGACCCCTCACGCGGCGCTTGATGGCCCAGAGCCCCAGCAGGCCGAGCGGGACCGCCACCGCCAGCTCCGCCGAGCGGTTGACCAGGTCGGCCACCAGCGCCGTTTCCAGCGTCGCCCCCAGCCCGACCCCGACCAGCCCGACGGTCCACTCCCGCACGCCGACGCCCCCGCCCCCGGTCGGGGCGAGCATCGCGACCTGGCTGAGCGAGGCGATCACCACCGCCTCCTCCAGCCCGACGGGCGTGCCGAGCATCCAGAGCAGCAGGGCGTAGCGCCCGGTCCAGACCAGCATGTCGGCGTATCGCACCGCGCCGGCGCCCAGCAGGCCCCCGATGCGCTCACCCCGGGCGAACCACCACATCACCAGCAGCAGCAGCGACGGCAGGCCCAGCACGAACGCGTCCGTGCCGACCGAGTACCCCAGCACGCCCGAGGCCCCGATGCCCAGCAGCACCCCGGCCGCGACCAGCGAGAGCACCCCCGCCTCGATCAGCACCCGCACCGAGTCGCGCACCGGGATCCCGTTCACACGCTTGTGGTACGCCAGCCGCCCGAGCAGGCCGGGGCGCATCGGCAGGAAGTTCAGCAGCATCGCGCCGGCGACCAGGGCGTGCATTTCCCCGTACCCCACCAGCCCGTACCGGCGCGTCAGCAGCCAGAGCGAGGCCGAGGTCATCACCAGGCTGAGGATCGGGAAGACGACCACCAGCGTCACGGCCCACCAGGGCGAGTCCGCTGCGTGTCGCATCCCCTCCGCCACCGTGCCCCGGTGGGACGCCACCACCCACAGCGCCGCGAGCAGCAGCCCCACCCCCACCACGATCGGCACCACCCGACGGACGCGTCCTCGCGACGAATCGATCGCACGCAGTCCGCGACGCATCACCGGTCGTTCTCCGCCTCCTGCACGTATCGGAAGGGCGTCAGGCCGGCCAGCGCCCCGAACGGGTCGTCCACCGTCGCGAGCGTGACGCCGCCCGCCTCCAGGCGGGCGCGGTGGTTGCGGGCCAGGCGCGCCAGCGCCCCGTGCTCAGACCCCGCGCCCTCCGCCAGTCGCTCGTGCCCGGGGTCCGTCACACGCGTCAGGATCGCGAACCCCAGCTCCACCGGGCCGCTCGCACCGGAGACCGCGGCGGCGTCGAACGCCGCCATCGGGCCAGCCAGCGACGCGGAGGGCAGCATCGAGAGCATCAGGACCCGCCCGGGCGTCTCCTCTCGCTCGAACCGCTCGATCAGCGCCTCCACCAGCACGCCCACGCCCCCCCGGCGAGCGTCCTCGAAAGCCGGGTTGATCAGCACCGTCCGCGCCGCGACCATCGACTCACGCAGGTCCGCGTGCCCGCCCTCCCGCACGCGCATCGCGAGCGTCTCGACCGGGACGCGTGTCAGCTCGCTCGAGCGACGGCGCACCGAGTCGGTGTTCGAGCTCAGCGCGACCGGGCCCGCCTCGATCGAGCCCGACGGGCCGATCCAGAAGTCCTGCAGCACCCGCCAGCGTTCGCGCATCGTGACGTGGGCGTTCGAGCCGATCAGCCAGCCCGTGTAGCCCGGGTCGGCCACGACCTCCACGCTCACTCGCTCGCCCGGACGCAGGCGCAGGCGACGGTCCAGCTCCAGGATCTCCGGCTGCCCGCGACCGGTGAACGCCACCGCCTTGCGGTCCAGCATCGGGGAGACCAGCAGGCGGCTCGAGATCGTCCGGTCCGCCCCGAACCCCAGCGGGATTGGCGCGATGTTCTCGACCGTGATCCGCAGCGTCAGCTCCTCGCCCGGCTCCACCCACACGCTCGTGGGCTCCACACGCATCAGCATGAAGCTGCTCGGCTCCGCGATCATCAGGTCGATCCAACGCGGCACGCGGCGCGCGAACGCCGCCATCGCGGCCCCCTCCTCCGTCAGCACCGCGCCGACGCCGCCGACCTCGATCGCCTTCCGCCTCGCCCACGCCGAGAGCGCCGGGTTGGCCAGCTCGCGCGAGGCCGCCAGGAGCCGGTCGAGCGCGGACTCCGAATCGCCCAGCCCCACGCGGGCCAGGCCCTCGCAGAGCTTCCCGATCGGCGTCGGCTCGAGCTCTCCGAGCTTCTCCAGCGCAATCTCGAACGAGCCCTCGGAGAGCAGGATCCAGGGCTCGAGCGCCGCCCGCACCGGGTCGGTCCCGCTCAGCCTCGCCTCGAGCGTCTGCATGTCAGGCTCGACCGTGTCCACCTGCACGCCCAGCAGCAGCCGGACCACCTGCAACTGCACGAAGCGGTTCACCAGCTCGCGGATGCGTGCCGAGCGTGCCTCCCCGCTCATGTCCCGGGCGGTCTGGAACAGCTCTTCGATCTCGGCGGCCACCGTCAGCGTCAGGCTCTCCATCGCCCGGTCCCGGACGCTCGTCCGCCCCGCCGCGTCCGCGGCCAGCAGGCGGAGAAAGTCCTGGTCCCGCGGCAGCCGCACCTGCTCCGGATCGAGCTCACCCGCGATCGGCAGGTCCTGCTCGATCAGGTAGTCGATCCGACGCTGCGCACTGATCTTCTTGTCCGCCAGCTTCGCCTGCAGCACGTCCACCACGCGCGACGGCTCGTCGATCAGGAATTCGAGCTCGAGCTGCTTGATCAGCAGGCCCTCGTCCTCTCGACCCAGCAGACGCGCCACGCCCGCCGAGTTCGTGAAGAACCGGCGCGCCTCCTCGAACGCGCCCTCCGCCAGCAGCTCGCGGCTGATCGCCGCGTGCACGTTCGGGTCCACCGGGTCCGCGTACAGCAGGTTGACCTGCAACTCGAGACGCCCCAGCGGGTCGTCCAGGCGGCTCGCGTAGAACTGTGCCGCCAGCGACGCGGCCTCCTTGTTGGTGGGGTCCAGCTCGGTGGCCCGGGTCAGCATGCCCACAAACCCCTCCGCGTTGCCCAGCTCGCGCTGCAGCAGCGCCGCGTCGAGCGCCAGCCGGCTGCGCACCGACGCGTCGAGCACCGCACCACCCGCCCCGAGGAACCGCTCGTACAGCGCCGCCCGCTCCTCGACCGTCTGGGCCTGCCCGATGCGCAGCGAGATCAGCCGGAGCTGCGCGACCGTGTCCGTCGGGTCCAGGCGGACCAGCTCACGCGTCAGCGATTCCATCAGCCCCGTGTCGCCCGCGCTGAACGCCGCCTGCACCCCGCGCCGGACCAGCCCCGCATCGTCGGGCGCCAGCTCGCGCAGCAGCTCGAACCCGGACACCGCCACAGCGAAGTCTTCCGGCGTCGCCCCGGATCCCATCCGCAGATCGAGCATCACCGCTCGCTGGCCCTCGATCACCGCCCCCTCGATCAGCCCCACGCGGGTCCCTCGCTCGACCAGCCCCGCCGGGGCCGTCTGGGCGCTCGCGATCTGACCGAACACGCCACAGCACACCGCCGCGAGGATCCCCGTCCTCACGCCATGCCCCACCACACGAACGCGACGACGACGCCCAGCAACGCCCCCAGCACCCCGCCGCACAGCATCAGCTCCACACACCAGCGCACCCTCCTGCTCGCCCCCGGGAACACGCGATCCGCCACCAGGCACAGGAACACGAGCTGACCGCCCGCCAGGCCCAGGGCACCCAGCGACCGTCGCCCGAGACGGACCGGCGATGTCTCGGGTCCTCCCGAGAGCTGCCCGTCCCAGCTCATCACCCAGGCCCCCCCGGCCGCGAGGGAGACCGACCACACGCCGGCCACGACCACCAGCAGCACCAGCCACACACGCCTCGTTGACTCCACGTCTCGCTCCGTCGTCAGGGCACCGCCCGGGGTCTGGCTTCATACCGGGAAAGCCTACCCGCCCGGCCCCCACGGCGTTCGCCGTCTGTCCGAAGCAAACGCAGATCGCTATATCCGCCAGTCACCCCAAAGCCGGCAGCAACACCCGAAGTCTCCGCTCACCCCGCGCGCACCCTCCACCCAGCAGGACCGAGAGAGCAAAATCGGGGGGGGGGGTTAGCCGAGGGCCATTTGCATCAGGAACTCGGCGTTGGTCTTGTGCTTGCCGAGCCTGCTCTTGAGCAGCTCCATGGCCTCGACCACGTTCATGTCGGCGAGCACCTTGCGCAGGCGGTAGACCAGCTCGAGCTCCTTCGGGTCCATGAGCAGTTCCTCGCGCCGCGTGCCGGAGGCCGAGACGTCGATCGCGGGGTAGATCCGCTTCTCGACGAGGCGTCGGTCCAGGTGCAGCTCGGAGTTGCCGGTGCCCTTGAACTCCTCGAAGATGACCTCGTCCATCTTGGAGCCGGTGTCCACGAGGGCGGTGCCGATGATGGTGAGGCTGCCGCCGCGTTCGATGGCGCGGGCGGCGCCGAAGAACTTCTTGGGTCGCTGCAGGGCGTTGGAGTCCAGGCCGCCGGACATGATCTTGCCCGAGTGCGGCATCGCGTTGTTGTACGCCCGGGCGAGACGCGTGATCGAGTCGAGCAGGATCACCACGTCGTCACCGAACTCGACCATCCGCTTGGCCTTCTCGATCACGACCTCGGCGATGGCAACGTGCCGGTCGCCCTGCTCGTCGAACGTGCTCGCGACCACCTCGACGCTGTCCTTGGTGTTGCGCTTGAAGTCCGTGACCTCCTCGGGACGCTCGTCCACCAGCAGCACGATGATCTTGACGCCCGGGTAGTTCTCCGTGATCGACTGCGTCATCTTCTGCATCAGCACGGTCTTGCCCGTACGCGGCGGGGCCACGATCAACGCACGCTGCCCCTTGCCGATCGGCGCCACCAGGTCCACGATCCGCATCTCGATCGAGTCCGGGTTGGTCTCCAGGATGTACCGCTCCTCGGGGTGCAGCGGCGTCAGGTCCTCGAAGTTCACCAGGTCGTGCACGGCCTTCGGCTCGCGCCCGTTCACCTCGTCCACGCGCAGCAGCGCGAAGTACTTCTCGCTCTCCTTGGGCGGGCGGATCGCACCGCGGACCGTCATGCCCTTGCGCAGCCCGAAGCGACGGATCTGGCTCGGCCCCACGTAGATGTCGTCCGGACCGGGCAGGTAGCTCAGCTCCGGGCTCCGCAGGAACCCGAACCCGTCGGGCATCACCTGCAGCGTGCCGTCGCCGAACATCAGCCCCTGCTTCGCGGCCCGCGTCTTGAGAATCTTGAAGATCAGGTCCTGCTTCGGGATCTGGTGGTAGTCCTCCAGCCCCTCCTTCTCCGCGACCTCGAAGACCTCGTCCAGCTTCATCCGCTGCAGGTCGCCGATCGAGATCGCCTCCTCCGCGAGCTTGCCCCCGCTCTCCTTGACGATCCGTTCCAGCTCCGCGGCCTCGCGCTCGAGCTCCTCGTCGCTCGGCAGCCCGACGTGCTGGTACCCGCGACCCCCGCCGCCCCCGCCTCCTCCGCCGCCGCCGGGGTTCCCGCCCCCGCCGCCGCGACGCTTCTTGCGACGCCGACGCTTGTTCGAGCCCCCGTCCCCGTTGTCGCTCCCGCCGGAGTGCCCCCCGCCGCCGCCGCCGCCGGAGCCGCCCGAGTCACCGGACTTCTTGGACGTCCCGGAGCCGGTGTCCGACGAGCCCTTCGCGTCCGAGCCCTTCGACTCGGAGGAGCCCTTGTCGGGCTTCGACTCGCTCTTGGTGTCCGGCTTCGATTCGCTCTTCGCCTTGGACGAGCCCTGCTCGGCCTTCGGCTTGGGCTCCGCCTCGGACGACGCGCCCGACTTGGAGGCGGACTCGACCTCGGACTTGGACGACGACTTCTTCTTCGTCGTCTTCTTCGAGGTCTTCTTCGAAGTCTTCTTGGCGGTCTCGGCTTTCGACATCGATGTTCCATCTCCCGACCCCCTCGCGAGGGCCGACCGTCCTGGCTCACTGACAGAAACGGCAAAGGTGTACGCACGCGCCGCCGGAACAACACCGGGAGCGAATCTCCCCACCCGCGACACGGCACGCGTGCACGCGCCACTAACCGTCCAAATCGGCCGTCACTTCAGGCCGCGGGTCACTCTCGTTGGGGATCGGAGGCCACGATCGAGCGGAGCACCTCCCGGACCGCAGGGCCTGGGGGCGACCGACCATCGTTGACAACCACATAATCGGATGCCGAACGCTTCACGTCAAGCGGCTTCTGAGCTTTCTCACGACGTTCAAAGTCTTCTTCCGACCACCCGCGGCCCGATTTCACACGCCTCAGACGCTCCTCACGAGGGCAATCCACGAAGACCACAGCGTCGCATTCTCCCTCAATCCCCGCCTCAAACAGCAGCGGCGCATCCACGATCACCACCCCCATTCCCGGTGGAATCACCCCACCAGCCTCCCCGCCGGGCCCCCGCCCCCCAGACACTTCCCCGCGAACCCGCTCAATCAACGCGTGCCGAGCCTCGTGCACCAGCGGGTGAATCAGCCCCTCCAGACGCGACCGAGCCTCCGGATCGGCGAAGACCACCCGGGCGATCGCCCCCCGATCCAGCCCACCCTCTGAGGTCATCACACCATCCCCCCACCACGACCGGACCGTCTCGATGACCTCGGGTCGCTCCAGCGCCGCCCGCGCCTCGGCATCCGAATCGCTCACCACGCACCCCAATTCCGCGAACGCCCGCGCCACGGTGCTCTTCCCGCTCCCGATCCCCCCCGCCATCCCGATCACCATCACACGATCAGCCATCGCCCCTCCCCGATTCTCCCCCGGTCTGGCCGCGCTTTTTTGTGGTCTTCTTGCTCGCGCTCTTGGTAGTGCCGGAGGTCTTCGCCGACTTCTTGGTGGCAGACTTCTTTGCGGGAGCCTTCTTGGTGGCCCCCTTGTTCGTCGTGGTCTTCTTGGCGACCGCCTTCTTCGTCGTGGTCTTCTTGGCGACCGCCTTCTTGGCCGTCGCCTTCTTCTTCGCGACCGGTTTCTTCACGCCAGCCTTCGTCGCCGGACGCGCGGCCTGCACGACTGGCTCCACCGAGCCGGACTCGGGTCCCTTCATCTCGCGGCGCACACGCTCGGCCACCCCCTCCGCGCCGTCCACCCCTACCCACAGCACTTCCAGCCCGCCCGTCGCCGCCGACCCGAACCCCACGCTCCCCACGCCCAGCATCCGTTCCAGCCACGGGCGGGCGATCACCACCGCCCGGACCGCGTCCAGCGGCATCTCCGTACTGAACCGACCCAGCACACCCCCCACCGCCAGCACGCGCCGCTCGGTCACCATGTACCAGCGTGCCTCGAGCTGCAACGCGTTCCACCCCACCTGCAACGCCAGCAGCAGCACCGCCAGCCCCACCACCCACGCGCCCCCGCCCGACGCCCACCACACCAGCGACACGACGACCGCGCACACCAGCAACACCAACCGCCACGGCGTCCGGAGCACCACCCACACGCCCGCGGGTCGGAACACCGCCAGCACCCGCTCGTCCCCCACCACCCCGCGCGCCGACAGCCACCCCCCCGGCAGCTCGACGGAATCAGGCCGCGCGTCGCCCACTCATCCGCCCCCGCCCGGGGGCACGCCGTTGGCACCCGGGATCGCCTCGGGACGCAGCACCGCGATCTCGGGGTAGTTGCGGTAGTACCCGTTGAAGTCCAGCCCGTACCCCACCACGAACTCGTCCGGGATCTCGAACCCCACGTACTCCGCCTCGATATCCACCGCGCGACGGGCCTTCTTGTCCAGCAGCACCACCACCCGCACGCTCGCCGGGTGACGCTCCGAGATCAGCTTCTTCACCAGCGCCATCGTCCGCCCGGTGTCCAGGATGTCGTCGAGCAGCACGACGTGCTTGCCCGTCAGGTCCTCTGGCAGCTCGCTGGCGAGGTGGGCCCCCTTGCTCATGACGCTCTCGCCGGGGTAACTGCTCACCGCGATCAGCCCCAGGCTGAGTTTCACCGGCATCTCGCGGATCAGGTCCGCCACGAAGATCATCGCCCCGGTCATGATCGGCACGAACACCACCCGCCCCTCGTCGGTGATCGAGTGCCCCTCGGCCTCAAGCTCCGAGCTCAGGTCACCCACGATCTGGGCCGCGAGATCCACCACGCGCGCACGGATCCGACCACGGTCCACCAGCACACGATCGATCTCTGGAAACATGCGGCAATCCTAACGCCGCCCGCCCCCTGATGCGACCGACCCGACATTCTCTGTCTCTCCACGCCCGCGACACGCCCGATGCCCGTTGCCGCGTGCCTCGCCCACTCCCCTCCCCGCCCTCCCCGCTCTACACTGGCCCCATGCTCACACTCGACTACGCCAACTGCCTCAGCGAACGCGTCGGCCACCACGGCCTCGACCCCGCACGCCTCGACCCCAAGGGCGACCCCGCCGCGGGCATGGCCTCCATCACCCGCAAGCTCGCCCAGACCGCCGGCACCGGCTGGGAGCGCTGGCGCCACCTCTGGACCGACCCCATGCGGTTCGAGCACACCACCGCCATCAACCAGCTCGCCCGCACCCTCCGCCCCAAGTTCGAGAACATGGTCGTCCTCGGCATCGGCGGCTCGGCCCTGGGCAACATCGCCCTGCACCAGGCCCTGAACCCCGCCACCTACAACCTGATGCCCAAAGAGAGCCGCAAGGGCCCGCGCCTCTTCGTGGTGGACAACGTGGACCCCACCACCCTCACCGCCGTCCTCGACTGCTGCCCGCCCGAGTCCACCCTCTTCAACGTCATCTCCAAATCCGGCGAGACCGCCGAGACCGCGGCCCAGTTCATGATCGTCCGCGACATGCTCAACGCCGCCCTCAAGGACAAGGCCAAGGACCACGTCGTCGCCATCACCGACCCCGAGAAGGGCACGATGCGCCAGATCTGCGACGATGCCGGCTACACCACCCTCCCCGTCCCCGAGGGCGTCGGCGGACGCTTCAGCGCCCTCTCACCCGTCGGCCTCTTCTCCTCGGCGATGGTCGGCATTGACCTCGACGACCTCCTCGACGGCGCCGCCGCGATGGACACTCGCTGCCAGCGCGAGAACCTCCACGACAACCCCGCGGCCATGCTCGCCTTCCTCCTCGTCGAGCTCGGCACACGCAAGGGCAAGCCCAACCACGTCCTCATGCCCTACGCCAACGCCCTCTACTCCCTCGCCGACTGGTTCCGCCAGCTCTGGGCCGAGAGCCTCGGCAAGCGCTACGACACCAGCGGCGAGGAGGTCCACACCGGCTTCACCCCCATCAAGGCCCTCGGCGCCACCGACCAGCACTCCCAGGTCCAGCTCTACCGCGAGGGACCCAACGACAAGGTCTTCGGCTTCCTCGAGGTCGAGGACTTCGGCACCGACGTCACCATCCCCAAGGGCCTCGGCGTCGAGTCGATCGCCTACCTCGAGGGCAAGTCGATGACGGCCCTGCTCAACGCCGAGAAGCGCGCCACGGAGTACGCCCTCGTCGAGAGCCACCGCCCGAACTTCACGATCAAGTTCCCCAAGATCGACGCCCACCACGTCGGCGAGTTCATGGCCCTCTTCCAGATCGCCACCGCCTACGCCGGTCGCATGATGGGCATCGACGCCTACGACCAGCCCGCCGTGGAGACCGGCAAGAAGGCGACCTTCGGCCTGATGGGACGCGAGGGCTACGCCGACTGGCTCACCACGGTGAACGAGACCCTGACCGAGACGGACCACGTCATCGCGAAGTAACCAACCCCCCCCGCAAGCCGAGGGAGACCCGCCGCACGGAACGGCACGGTGCCCTGCTTCGCCTCGAAGAGCGAAGCAGGCCCTCACCGACACAACCGCCTTCACACAACGCATCGAACCCGAACCCCAACCAGCCCTCGGCGCAAGCCGAGGGACCCGGGCACCGCACAACCACACATCAGCCGCTCACTCCCGCACTCGCCCCCGCGCCCGGGTCCCTCCGCTCGCGCGGAGGGCTGGTCGCCCCCCCGCAAGCCGAGGGAGACCCACCACCATCACGATGTCCTGCTCCGCCTCGAAGTGCGATGCAGGTACTTTGGCTCGACAGAGTTGCCGCAGCCGTGCGCTCCGGCGATTCCACACTCCACCGGTACACTGCCAACATGCCCCCCCACCACCGCATCAACTACATCGAACTCCCCGCCAACGACATGGCCGCCTCCAAGGCCTTCTACACCTCGGTCTTCGGATGGACCTACACCGAATACGGCGACGACTACACCGCCTTTCACGAGGCCGACCACGAGTCCAACCCGGGCACCGACGGCGGCATCACCACCATGGCAACCCCCGGCCAGCACGGCTCCCTCGTCGTGTTCTACTCCGACGACCTCGAGGCCACACTCGATGCCGTGGACAGCGCCGGCGGCACCATCACCAAGCCCATCTTCGACTTCCCGGGCGGACGGCGCTTCCACTTCACCGACCCCGCCGGCAACCACCTCGCGGTCTGGGGCACGTCAGACTGACGCCAAGAGACTCCCCCCGCCGGGTGCCACGGCTTGACCCGAAGGGCAAGCCGTGCTTCGCCACGACCCGCCGTGCCTACTCCAAGCACCCAGCCAGGTACACCCCCACGAACGCCCCGAGGTCCGCGGCACCCAGCACCCCGTCCCGTCAGACACACCCGTTCAAGAACTCGGCAACAAACGCGCCGATGTCTCCGTTATCGAGCAGGCCGTCGAGGTTGAAGTCCGCGCGCGGGTCGCCGCTCAAGAACGCGACGATAAATGCCCCGATGTCGCCGTTGTCAACAACGCCGTCCCCGTTCATATCCGCCGGGCAAATCGTCGAAGGCTCGATGCCCAGGGTCGGGTCCCGGTCGAGCAGCCACGCGGGGCTGTCCTCCAGCAGCCAGTCGTCTTCAGGAGGGGCAGACAAAATCTGAACCGACCCGTCGGGGAACAACGACGCACCGAATCCAAGACCGACAAGGTCGCTGTGGAGTCGTGTGGCAAAGTCGAATCCCAGTTCCCCCGGAGTGGTGAACCACTCGTACTCGACCTCGTTCATCTCAATCGCGAACCGCCCGCCGGACGCCTCACCCGTGAACCGGGCCGCGAAGACCTGGGGATACTCATCCGCGTCGAACGCCATATCGTCCGGCGAAGTCGCGATCTCGAGAGTGTCCGTCAGCACCTCCCCGTCTCGGATGTACTCGACACGCACCACGTCGCCGTGCCCGCCCTCGATCAGGCCGTTCATCGGAACGGGCGGCGCGAACGCATTCCAGAACCCAACCGGCAGCTGCGCTTCGAACAGTCCCGGGCCGACCTGCACCACCGTGGGCAAGGCCTCGGAGTCCACGGGCACAAACACCCCGCTGAGCTCACCGTCCTGCACCGAGAACGACAGGTTTCCCGACACGCCCGCCTCGGTCAGACCCGGCGAGGGATCCTCGATCAGCACCAGCAGCACGTCCCCGAACACGACTCGGTCCGACACGCCCAGCAGCGAGCTGCTCATCTGCGGCGGCAGCAGCGGGTCGTCCACACCGATCACCTCGCTGATCAGCTGCGTGCCACCGGAACTGCTCAGCACCAGCAGCAGATCTACGGTCGCGTGCTGGTAATCGTGCGGGATCGTGAAGAACGCGTTCCACGAGCAGAACCCCCCGCACGTGATCTCACTCGAGAACTGCTCACCGATCACCTCGCCATCAGGCGCGGTGGCACGCCAGTACAGCGAATCGATGTTCGAACCGGTGAGCGTCACGCCCGCGGGATTGCCGCGAGGGGCATTCGGCACCGACGACCCGGGCACGGTCGAGCCCGAGGGGCTGGGCGCCCCGCTCGCCGGCGACCCGCAGCACGACTGCTGAGCAACACACTCCACGGGCGGCGTGTACGTCATCACGTGGCTCTTGCCGCTCGGATCGAACAGCTGCTTCTGCCAGATGTAGTTCGAGACATCCACGCCGAAAGAGGTGCCCACGCTGATCCCCCACGGGTAGCTCACCGACACATCGAGCTGCTTGCCCACCGTCGGACGTGTCGGGCCCGCGTACGTGTGCAGATACTCGCCCCTGAATTTGATCGGCATCACCTGGCACTCGCCCTCACGCGGCGTGTAGTCAAACTCAAGCTTGTACACCAGCGGGCGCACCTTGCCGGTTTCGAACCCCGAGGGCGGCGTGATCTTGATCCCATTCCACGTCCCCGAACCGCCCAGCGATCCCTCCGGTGTCGCCCCTGCCAGGATCGACGTCCCGCTGCGAGTCGCCGACTTCAGCGTCCAACGCCCGAAACCTTCCCAGTGAAGAGAAAGTGTCTCGGCTCCGTTCGATTTCCCACTCGCCTCGTGCTGCCGACCCAGCCGCCCCATGAACACGTGCGCCATCACCCAGTCAACCTCGATCTCGATCTCGAAGCACCGGATCACTTCTTCCGTGGCGGGCGGAGGGCACGGGTCGTGCACAAAGCGGGCGCTCTTGACCTCGAACTTCAGATCAGATCGCTGACCGCCCAGCAGCCCGTTCTGCTTCGTGATGCTCGTCCGTCCGCCCCGCGCGGGCAGGTACTGCCCCATCGCGTCGGCGCTCAGAAACAGTATCGCGATCACGCACGTGCACGCCAAGCTCGATCGACGCATGCCAGACCTCCGTCCGCAACGCACCGCCGTGAGCCCGCAGTGTCCGGGGTTCGATGACTCAACCCAACCCCATTCGGTAATACGAATTCAAAAAAAGACCTTTCGCTGCCGAGCACCGCACGCGGTACGGCAGGCGTTTGCAAGTCATGCCAAATCGGTTCGGGACTCTGCCGGCAACACCCACACGTCGCTGGAATCAATCACGAACGGTTAGTCGCGCAGCTCAGCACCCCGCCAGGTACGCCCCCACAAACGCCTGCAGATCCCCCGTGTCCAGCACGCCGTCCCCGTTGAGGTCCGCCGCGCTGTCCCCGTCCAGGAACAGCCCCACGAACGCCTGGATATCCCCAAGGTCCAGCACGAAGTCCGCGTTCACGTCCGCCGGGCAGGCCGAGTCGCACACGCCGGTCCCGCAGAACAGCTCCGCCCGCACGATCTCAGACAGCGCCCCCGTCCCCGTCTCGAACTGGAAGTAGTACACCGCCCCGTCCAGCCGCCCGTCATTCGGCACCTCCCAGAACACGGTCCCCACCGGGCGTGTGCCGGCACCGGTCGCCGCGACCGCGGGCCCCACCACCTCGTCCGCCTGCACCACCCCGTTCACCGGCTCGCGTCGCGAGACACGCAGGCTGACGGACTCGCCCTCGAACACGCCGTGCACGCCCAGCCGGAACGCGTCGCTGCCCAGCACCGGCGGGGTCCGCGCGATCACGCTCGGCGGCACGTCCGTCCCGCTGTGCGCCGTGCCCCCCCCGATCACCTCCAGCCCGCTCCCCAGCTCGCTCCGCAGCGTCGGGCGGTCGAACGGGAAGGTGCCCGCCGCGACACGCGGGTCGGTCAGCCCGCCGCGGATGAACTCCGAGATCGGGGCCACGTCCGCCGGAGTCGGGTTCACGATCTCCAGGATCGGGTCCACGTGCTCGGGCGCACGCGCCGGGATGATGTACAGGTCCACCGCCGCGTCCAGCGACGTGAAGATCCCGTGGTGCTGGAACGTCTCCTTCAGCCCCGCGTTGCGCAGGCTCGCGGTCTTGAACGCTGCGGTGTCCTCCTCCAGCCCAGTCACCTCGAACCGCCCCCCGTCCTCGATCGCCGGGCGCAGCCCCGTGCTGTGGAAGTCGTTGTTCGTGAACAGCGGAGGCGTGTGGCACGCCACGCAGTTGTGCTGGATGAAACGCTGCCACCCGTCGATCTGTTCCGGCGTCATCGCGGTGATGTCGCCCGTGATGAACCGGTCCCACGGCGTCTCGTCCGCCACCAGCGTCCGCTCGTACGTCGCGATCGCCATCGCGATCCGCGCCGGAGTGATCGCAGCATCCCCGAACGCCCGCTCGAACAGCTCCGGATACCCCGCCCCGTCCGACAGCGCCCCCGCCACGTCCCCGGGAAGGTCCTCCGCCAGCGCCAGCGGACGCACGTGCTCCAGCCGCGCCCGCACGTCGTCCCACGTCCGCCCCGGGTGCCCCATCTCGATCTCGTCCAGCGGCGGCTCCAGCACCTGGCTCTCCAGCGTCGCCCCCATCTCGATCAACACCACGCCCGACTCAGGATCACGGAACGTCGTGGACGCGCGACCATCCCAGAACACCTCGTCCGCGAACGCGGCATTGATCACCACGCTCGCCGAGCGACGCGTCACCCGGCGCCCGTCCCCGAACACCGCGTCCCACACGTACGCCCCGTCCTCGTCCATCCGCGACACGCCCGCCGAGCCGTTCACGTCGTCGGGCGTGTTCAGCACCCCGTCCAGGCCCGGCATCCTCGTAATCCGCGGGTCCGCCCCGCCGAACTCCGTGATGTGGCACGTCCCGCACGCTGTGGAGTGATCGCTCGACAACTGCTCCTCCCAGAACAGCATCTTGCCCAGCACCCGCTTCTCGTGCGAGATCCGGTTCTCCAGCGGCTGCGGCACCGGCGGCAACGCCAGACGAGCCCCCTGGAACCCGCCCCCGGCGACCGCCACCCCGGCCCCAATTACCCCCACGCCGATCGGCACCAGCAACGACAGACCGATCGCCCAGCTCGACAACGATCCCCCCGAGGTCTTGTCCTCCGGTCCCGGCAAAGGCGGCCCCTGTTCAAACGCGCACAGACTCCTCTACTCTATTCCACAGCACCCGACATCCGGTTGCATTCCGGCCGTATCCTCGCCAAGACTGAGCCCGAGAGGGGCTCATAACCTCCCCCAATTGCCCGACTTGACCCCCCAACGCCCATCATGACCACGCCCTTGACCCCCCACCCCATCGATCTCGCCGACAAGCTCACGCAGTTCTCCGACCACTGGAACCCGCGCCTCATCGCCGAGCTCAACGGGCAGCACGTCAAGCTCGCCAAGTTCGAGGGCGAGTTTGTCTGGCACCACCACGAGCATGAGGACGAGCTCTTCCTCGTCATCAATGGCACCATGCGCATGGACCTCCGCAACGAAACCGGCACCGAGCGCTCCGAGACCCTCACCCCCGGACAGCTCATCGTCATCCCCAAGGGCACCGAGCACCGCCCCGCCGCCGTCAACGGCGAGTGCAGCGTCCTCCTCTTCGAGCCCGCCGGCACGCTGAACACCGGCTCCGCCGCACGCGGCGACCTGACGCGCGACTCGCTCGAACGCCTCTGACTCGAAACCGGTCTCAACGATCCACGCAACGCTCGCGTCGAGTCGGCTGCCTTGTGCGCACAAATCGCCCACTCCCGTTTGGCACGCCGTTCGCGTCTGCGTCCGCACGGACACTCGGCGTCCGCGCTCAGGACGAGCCGCCACCACACGCCGCGTGACCTGTTGTTCGGGGACGCCGAGGCCCAGGGACGGGCCTCGGCGACCACCCCCCCACCCCCCCACCCCCCGTCCCGCCTGTCCCATGTCGGCGGAGCCGGCAAGATCGGAGGCGACCGTGAACTACGGCATCAAAATCGCCACCTCCGGCGTCCTCAACTCCATGTACCGCCAGGACGTCCTCTCGGGCAACCTCGCCAACCTCAACACCGCCGGCTACAAGCCCGTCCTCCCCGATTCCCGCGTCCGCGACGTCGCCCGCGTCGAGGACCAGCTCCCCTTCATGGACTCAAACGCCCTGCTCGAGCGTTTGGGCGCCGGCGTCACCAACGCCCCCAACCGGATCAGCCTCGCGCAGGGGCCGATCGAGACCACCGGCAACCCGCTCGACCTCGCCATCCAGGGCGACGGCTTCCTCACCGTCGAGTCCGGCACCGACTCCCCGCACCTCACACGCGACGGACGACTGGCCCTCAACGCACGCGGCGAGCTCGTGCTCGCGGCCTCGGGCGACCAGATCCTCGACACCCAGGGACGACCCGTCCGCCTCGACGCCACCCGCCCCGTGCGGATCGACGCCGACGGCACCGTGGTGCAGGACGAGCGGGCCGTCGCACGCCTCGGGCTGGTCGAACCCCTGAACGCCTCGAACCTGCGCAAGCTCGGCGCAGGGCTGTTCGAAGTCGCCGGCGGAGCGCAGGCGTTGCGCCCCGGCAGCGGATCGCTGCTGGCGGGCGCGATCGAGGGCTCGTCGGTGAACGAGATCAAGGCCCTCATGGACATCGAGTCGGCCAGCCGCGCCGTCTCGAGCAACATCGGGCTCATCGGGTACCAGGATCGGATGATGGACCTCGCGATCAACCGCTTCGGGCGGGTCGCATAAGCAGATAGGACACACCCATGGCGGTGATCGCTCTCCAGTCGGCCTCCAGCGCACTCAACGCGCTCAACACCCAGATGGACGTGCTCGCCAACAACCTGGCGAACATCAACACCACCGGCTACAAGGCCAGCCGCACCAACTTCCAGGACCTGCTCTACATCGAGCGCCAGCAGCCCGGCGTCGAGAACGCCAACAACGACCAGCGCCCCACCGGCCTCTACGTCGGCCTCGGCGTCAAGGTCAGTGGCACCCAGCAGACCTTCGAGCAGGGTGCCCCCGAGGCCACCGGCAACCCGCTCGACCTCATGATCGACGGCCTCGGCTTCTTCAAGGTCTCCGTCGAGGCCGAGACCGCCCAGGGCGGCGTCGCCTACACCCGCGCCGGCAACTTCACCGTCAACTCCGACGGCGAACTCGTCCTCGCCAACTCCGACGGACGACGCCTCGAGCCCACCATCACCATCCCCGACGACGCCGAGACCCTCACCGTCACCAGCGACGGACGCGTCTTCGTCTCCATCCCCGGCGACGCCGACCCGCAGGAGGTCGGCCAGATCGAACTCGCCAACTTCGTCAACCCCGCCGGCCTCAAGCAGATCGGCTCCAACCTGTGGGCCGAATCCACCGCCAGCGGCCCCCCGATTGAGGGGAACCCCACCGAGGAAAACCGGGGCGGCATCCTCCAGGGCATGCTGGAACGCTCCAACGTCGATCCCACGCGCGAACTGATCGGCCTGATCACCACGCAGCGGGCCTTCGAGATGAACTCCCAGTCCATCCGGGCCGCGGACGAGACGCTGCGAGCCATCGGCCAGCTCCGCAGATAACACAAGCACTTAACTGACAGTTATTTATGACTCGCCTGCTCGCCATCCTGACACTCCTGCTCCTCCCGGCGGTCACCCTCGCCGGCCAGGACGGCGTCACCTCGGTCACCCTGCGCCCCGGCGTACGGGTCGAGGCCAACGCCCCAGTGACACTGGCGGACGTGGCATCGGTCGAAGGACCCGCCGCCGAACGCCTGAGCGGGCTGGTGCTCGCAGAGGACGAGTCGGAACTCGACGGCGGGGTCGGCGTGGCACGGGTCCGCGAGCTGGTGCTGGAGCAGTTGCCCGAGAGCGCGGTCATCATCCGCGGCACCACCTGCACACTCGCCATACGCGGCACTGCGGGGCGATCCGCCACCAGAAGAGGTGATTCGAGCACTATCCCCGAACTGCCCGGGCCGGAAGGAACGGTCCGCGGCCAGATTGAGGCCCACCTGCTCGCCCTGTTCGGCGTGGATGAACGCACAGCCCGCTTCACCTTCGAGGAACGCGACGCCTCCCTGCTCGGGCGGTCGGTCACCGGACGCGCGGTCGAACTGCGTGTGACGGGCTCGGGGCGCAGGGTGCCGCTGAGCGTGGCGGTGTACGAGGGGGCTCGCGTCGTCGCGGAGGGGACGGTGCGGGTGGAAGTCCAGCTCAAGAAGGATGTGGCGCTGGCAGGGGGGGACCTGGATCGGGGGGCGGTGCTCGGGCCGCGTGACCTGCTGATCGAGTCCCGCTGGGTGGACGCGGACGCGGACGTCGTGAGCGCGTCGGACGCGATCGGGCGCGTGGTGCGGAGGCGCGTGCGCACGGGGGAGGCGCTGGTCGGCAGCGAACTGGAATCGCCCGTGGTGATCCGTCGGGGCGACGTGGTGATGATCCGGTCGGTGGTCGGAGCCGCGGCGGTGCGGATGCGGGGGCGGGCCCTGGACGACGCGCGGGCGGGTGACGTGATCGAATTCGAGGCCGCGGGCGCGACCGCGAGCCGGAACGACCGCCGGCGCTACTCCGCCACGGTGCTGGGCCCGGGACGAGCCATCATCGCCCCCCCCACCTTCACCCCCACCCCCACCCACACTCATTCGACCCCATTCAGCCCGACAGTTCGGGCCACAGATGAAGGAACGGACGCATGAATCGGTCTGCTTTTCTCGTGATGCTGGGCGTGTCGGCGGGCCTGGGGCTCGGGCAGAACCTGTACGCCCCGGCGGCGGAAACACCGCCCGAATTCGGGGACCGCGAGACCGACACCCCCGCGCCGGGCTCGGTCGAATCGCTGAGCCTCTTCTACGTGACCCCGCCCGAGCCGCACGAGATCCAGAAGCACGACATCGTCTCGATCCTGATCGACGAGAACAGCTCGGTGCGGTCGGAGCAGACGCTGGAGACCGAGAAGGAATCCTCGACCAACGCCACGCTCGGCACCATCCTGGACCCGTGGGAGCTGCTGGAGCTGCGCCTGCGCTCGGGCGGGCTGACCAACCTCGATCTGGTCGATGCCAACGGGGAACGCGAGTTCAGCGGCGAGGGCGAGTACGAGCGACGCGACCAGTTCACCGCCCGCATCGCGGCGACGGTGCTCGAGGTCAAGCCCAACGGCACCGTCGTGCTCGAGGCACGCAAGCGGATCGTCAAGGACGGCGAGGAGCAGGTGATGGTCCTCTCCGGGCGGGTCCGCCAGGAGGACGTCACGGTGCAGAACACCATCCTGTCGAGCCAGATCGCGGAGCTGACGCTCGTGATGAACAACGCCGGCGACGTGCGCGACGCGGCCAACAAGGGGTGGATCACACGCGTGCTGGACGCCGTGTTCTCGTTCTAGGCGAGCGTGATGCGCCCCCCGGGGGGGGGGGTCTCCCTCGGCTTGCGCCGAGGGCTTGCTCTCGAACCGTCCCGTTGCTCGCGCTCGGGGCTCGTGTGAGACTGCAAACTGGATGGCACGGGGGTTGCTTCGGTTGACGTAGGGAAAGGAGTCCCGATGCGTCGAGCGGTTGTCGGAATGCTTGTGCTGGGTGTGTGTGCGTTTTCTGCGCTGGGTCAGCGGACCTTGCGCGAGTACGGACGCCTGCGCGGCCAGGACGAGTACCGGCTCACCGGGCTCGGGCTCGTCGTCGGACTCAACGGGACGGGGGATTCCGGGGATGAGCTCGTCGTGGCACGCCCGCTCGCCGAGGCGTTGCGGGCGCTGGGGAACCCGATTCCGGACTTCTCCGAGCTGGAGAACTCGCAGTCGGTGGCGCTGGTGCTGGTCACCGCGACCGTGCCGCGTGCGGGGATGGAGGTCGGGGACAAGCTGGACATCGAGGTCTCGGTGATGCACTCGGCCGAGTCGCTGGAGGGCGGGATGCTGCTCACCTGCCCGCTGGTGAGCCCGGTGGTGCGTGACACCGCCTTCGCGCTGGCCCACGGGCGCATCAGCCTGGTGCCGGGCGGCACCCCCACCGTCGGCTCGATCTCGGGCGGGGCGGACGCGATCAGGCGGGTGAGCAACCTGCCGACGCTGAACGGATCGTTCGAGGTGGTCCTGGACGCCAACATCGCGGGGTGGGACGTCGCCTCGGGCGTGGCGACCGAGATCAACCAGCAGTACCTGCTGTCCGGCTCCACCGGGGCCGAGCCGCTGGCCGACGTGGTTGACCCGCGGACGATCCGGGTGCGGATCCCGACCGCGGAAGGGGCCCGTCCCGCGGCCTTCGTGGGCGACGTGCTCTCGACCGACATCTCCAGCGCCCTGCGCAAGCTGGAGGCGCGGGTGATCTGCGACACACGCAACGGCGTGATCCTGCTGACCGGCGACGTGCGGGTCAGCCCGGCCGTGATCACGCACAAGGACCTGACCATCACGACCACGGTGCCGGCGCCGGTGCCCTCGGAGCAGAACCCGCAGGTGCAGCGCAACCGCTGGGCCGCGGTGAACACCGAGCCCGCCTCGCCCGACACCGCCCGGCTCGAGGACCTGATCGCGGCCTTCGACCAGCTCGACGTCGGCGCACGCGACCAGATCCAGATCCTCGAGATGCTGCACAGGGCCGGCAAGCTGCACGCCCGCCTCATCGTTGACGGGAGCGCCCGATGACCCCCCCACCCATCGGCAACTCGTTGTCCGCGAGCGGATCGTTGTGGGATCGCGGGCTGGCCACGGGCGGCCTGGGCGGGCGCTCGCTCGAGTCGCAGCGGTCGTTCGAGGACGTCATGGGCGTCGTGCGAAACTCGGACCGGATCGAGGGCGAGGGGCGGTCCAGGGAGGCGGCGGAGAAGCTCGTCGCCCGGGCGCTGCTCGAGCCGCTGCTGGCCCGGGCACGCGAGAGCGGGTGGGCGGCCGAGCCGTTCGCGCCGACGCGGGCCGAGAAGCAGTTCCGGGGGCTGGTGGACGCGCAGGTGGCCGAGGAGGTCGTGCGGCGCGGGAACTTCGAGATCGTGAATCGGATCGCTGAGACGCTGGAGCGTTCGGGAGGCGGCCAATGAGACTGGACGACACGCAGTTCGAACGGTTGGAGTCGGTGCTGGCGGAGCTGGTGCGGGCCCACGAGACCCTGCTGGGGCTGGCGGGCGAGCACCGCGCCGCGTTGACCGGGGCCGACCCCACCACGCTCGGCTCGATCGTCGAGCGGACCGGGGTGTGCCTGGAACGCATCGCGGCCCTGGAGGACGAACGGCGCACGCTGGTCAGCGGCGACGCCCGCAACGCGGGCCCGTCGCTGGCGGAGCTGGCCGACCTGGCCCCGGGCGAGCGCTCGGGACGGGTGCGCGAGCTGGGCGACACGCTCCGCGGGCTGCTGGAGCGGGTGCGCCTGGAGCACGGCGCGATCCGCGAGGCCTCGTCGAGCCTGGCGGACCACATGCGCGGGCTGATGCGTCAGGTCTCGGCCCGCCTGAGCCACTCGGGGACGTACTCGCCCTCGGGCACCGTGGACCCCGGGCGTGAGCAGGTCGTGAGCGGGCTGGACGTACGGAGCTGATCCATGAGTCTGTCTGCAACCATCAACGCGGCGCGGACGGCCCTGAACGTGAGTTCGCTGGGCCTGCAGATCGCCGGCAACAACATGGCCAACGTGGCCACGCCCGGCTACTCGCGACAGATCGCGCAGCTCAAGGCGCTGGCCGGGGCACGCAGCGGCGGGTTCGGCATCGGCGCGGGCGTGGGCGTCGCCGACGTGCAGCGCAAGGTGGACGAGGCCCTGCTGCGACGCCTGCGGGCCGGGATCAGCGACGAGCACGCGGCCTCAAGCAAGGTCGCGACCTTCAGCCAGCTCGAGTCCATCCTCAACGAGCTGACCGGGTTCGACCTGTCCACCGACCTGAACTCCTTCTTCGGGGTGTGGAGCGAGGCGACCAGCCTGCTGGAGAGCGGCTCGGTCGTCATCGAGCAGGGCGTGAAGATGTCCGGCTCGATCCAGAACCTGCGCGAGGAGATGGTGCAGCTGCGCCGGCAGGTGGAGGACCAGATCGACCAGGGGGCCAACGCCGCGAACCAGATGCTCGCGGAGATCGCCCGTCTGAACGTGCAGATCACGTCGAGCGAGATCGGGCAGACGCAGGCGAGCGCCCTGCGCGACCAGCGCGACCAGCTGGTGGCGGAGCTGTCCACCATGGTGGACGTGACCGCGGTCGAGGACGGGCAGGGGAGCCTGGACATCCTGATCGGCTCGACGCCGGTGATCATCGGGGGCGAGAACCGGGGGCTGGACATCGAGCGTCGCACCAACGATGCCGGCCAGCTCGAGGTGCTGGTGGTGGTTGACCAGGACCGCACGCCGCTGCGGGTGGAGGGCGGGCAGCTCGGCGGGCTGCTGGCGAGCCGCGACGGGGCGATCGACCGGGCGATCGAAGACCTGGACACGCTGGCGGGGCAGCTGATCTTCGAGGTGAACAAGCTGCACAGCACGGGCTCGAGCCGCGTGGGGTACTCCTCGGTGACGTCGAGCCTGCAGGTCCCGCAGGCGGACCGCTCGCTGGCGCTGAACGACCCGACCAACACGGCGCTGAGCCAGCTCCCGTTCGGCGCGGAGAACGGCGGGTTCTACGTGAACGTGCGGAACGAGACCACGGGCTCGAGCGACACGGTCTGGGTGGAGGTTGACCTGGACGGGATCGACAACACGGGCGCGCAGGGCTTCGGCGACGACACGTCGGCCGAGGACATCCGGGCCGCGATCGACGGGGTGGACGGGCTGCGGGCGACGTGGTCGGCGGACGGTCGCCTGGAGATCGCCGGGGAGACGGGGTTCACCTTCTCGTTCTCGGAGGACTCGAGCTCGTCGCTGGCGGTGCTGGGCGTGAACAGCTACTTCGAGGGGACGAACGGCAAGAACATCAAGGTGCGCGACAGCCTCGTGAGCAACCCGAGCGACCTGGCCCTGGGACGCTGGGAGGGCGGCTCGTACGTCGAGAACGGCACGGCCCTCGGGATCGCCCGGCTGCAGGAGGCGGACCTCGCCGGGCTCAAGGGGCGGACGCCCTCCGAGTTCTGGGGCGACGCGGTGCAGTCGGTCGCGGTCACGAGCGCCACGGCGTACACGGAGGCCAACGCGACCGCGATCGTGCGCGAGAGCCTGGAGTCGCAGCGGTCGGCGATGTCGGGCGTGAGCCTCGACGAGGAGTCGATCAACCTCGTGACCTTCCAGCAGCAGTACCAGGGGGCGGCGCGGGTGATCCAGATCGCGGACCAGCTGACGCAGGAGCTGCTGAACCTCGTCTGAGGAGTGTGACCATGGCACAGTTTCCCACCGGATTCGGACGCAGCCCAACCTACTTCACCAGCCAGCTGTCGCTCGCCAACATCAACCGGACCAACTCCGGCCTGTTCCACGTGAGCCAGCAGCTCAGCACCGGGCGGGCGCTGATCAAGCCGTCGGACGACTCGGTGCGTGCCGCGACCATCTCGACGCTCGACGCTCGCCTGGAGCGCGCGGACCAGATCATCAAGAACCTGGGGTACGCCGGGAGCTCGCTGGACATCCTGGACCTGGCGGTGGCGGACGCGTCGAGCCTGGTGAACGACGCGCTGTCGATCGCGAGCTCCCAGATCGGCTCGCTGGCCTCGCCCGAGGAGCGCAAGGGCCAGGCGGTGATCGTGGAGTCGATGCTGGACTCGCTGCTGCGGATCGCGAATCGCGAGTCGATGATCGGGCACGTCTTCGGGGGTCAGGCTCCCGGGACCCCCCCGATCGTGGGGCTGAACGGCGCGTATCGGTTCGTCGGTGAGCGCGGCAGCCTGACGACCGACGTGGGGCTGGCGTCCGGGATCCCGGTCACGCTGGGGGCCGACTCGGCGATCGGGGCGCTCAGCGCCCGGGTGGAGGGGTACGTCGATCTGGACCCGCGGCTCAGCCTGGACACCCGCCTGCAGGACCTGAACGGGGCACGCGATCTGGGCGTGACCGCGGGGGCGATCGAGATCCAGTTCGGGTCGGGGCCGACCGAGACGCTGGACCTGACCGGGGCCGTGACGATCGACGACGTGATCGACCGGCTCGAATCGGGCCTGGCGCAGTACGAGACGGACCACGGCGTGACCATCCTCGGGCCCGGGGGCGTGGGGATCAGCGGCGAGTCGCTCACGATCGACGTGCCGGCGGGGTCGCTGGTGATCACGGACCCGAGCGGGGGGTACACCGGGGCGGACCTGGGGATCGCCCAGACCTTCAACGCCGGGAACGCCGTGGGCGACGGGACCGACCCGCGCCTCACGCTTACGACGCAAGTGGCTGATCTGACCGGGCTTAGCGGCCCCCTGGGCAGCGTGCGTCTGATGAACAACGGCAAGCAGTTCGTGGTGGACCTGTCGGGGGCCCAGACCGTGGCGGACCTGAAGAGCCTGCTCGAGGAGGGCGGGACCGGGGTGTCGGTCGAGATCAACGCCGACGGGACGGGGCTGAACGTGAGCACGACGATCGCGGGGACCCGCGACCGGGCGATGTCGATCGTGAACCACGGGGCGACGACCACGGCCGAGATGCTGGGCATCCGCACCTTCGCGGACACGACCGAGACGAGCGTGCTGAACGACGGTCGGGGCCTGCAGGTGCTGAGCGGAGCGACGGACGAGGACGGGAACCCGGCGCCGCAGTACGACGTGGACTTCACGATCACGCTGGGGGACGGGTTCGAGATCGACATCAACCTGGACCCGACCAACATCGCGACGGTGGGTGACGTGGTGGCTCAGATCGAGGCCCAGGCGGACGCGGCGTTGACCGCGGCGGGGCGGCCCGACACGGACCTGACGGTGATCGTCGCGCCGGTCGAGAACGGGATCATGCTGGCGCAGAATCCGGCGCTGGGGGGGAATCCGGCCGTGTCGCCGCGCAATAACAGCACGGCGGCGGAGCAGCTCGGCCTGCTGGAGTTGACGCCGACGTCGAGCCCGGGGCAGGTGTTCGGTTCGGACGTCGGTGCGGCGCGTGTGGACAACCTGTTTACGGCGTTGCTGGACCTGGCGGAGGCCCTCCGGGCCGACAGCGAGTTTGGCATACAGCTTGCGTCTGATCGTTTGCAGTCGCTCTCCGACGAGCTCTCCGTGACACGGGGTCTGGTCGGCGGGTACGGGAAACGGGTCGAGGACGAACTGAGACGGGAAGAGGACAAGCGCGTGCTGGACACCAGCGTGAGATCGAGCCTGTACGACGTGGACTTCGCGGAGGCCGCGACGCGTCTGAGCCTGCTGGAGCTGCAGTTGCAGGCTGGCCTGCAGGTGGCGGCGGGCGGGACGCAGCTGACGCTGCTGAATTTCCTGGGGTAGCGCCCGGGTGAGGCTGCTGCGGGGCGATGGCTCCGGGGCGGGATTCTTGGATCGATGATCGTCGCCCGGACCGGCTGCCGGGGGCGATCGAGACAGGACGTCGCCCGTCGGAGGAACCGGCGGGAGTTGATCCGCGATGGGTACAGCCGGAGGACTGGAGCGCACCATGGAAGTGCGGACCACACGTTTCGGAGTGATCGAGATCGCGGAGGACCGCGTGATTCGATTCCCGAAGGGACTTTTGGGCTTTCCGAACCAGACGCAATACTGTCTGCTCGAGCCCGGCGACGACGCGTTGTTCTTCTGGCTGCAGAGCCTGGACGACCCGAACCTTGCGTTCGTGGTGACCGATCCGTCTCTGTTCCTGAACGACTACTCGGTGCCGGTGCGACCCGAGCAGATGGAGGAGCTGGGGTTGAGCGATCTCTCGGACGCGCAGGTGTTCGTGATCGTGAACAAGGTCGGCGACGAGCTGACCGGGAACCTCCAGGGCCCCCTGGTGATCAACACGCTGAGCAAGGCGGGCGACCAGTTGGTCCTGGCGGAGAAGCGCTGGACCACGCGTCACACGCTGATGCGTGTGGGTGCCGGCCAGCAGGCGGCGAGCGCGTAGCACACGCGCTGGTTGCCGGGAGAGGTGTGTTCGTGACGTACGTCGCGGCGTGATGCCGTGGGTGCGCCCGGACGCGTGTATCGCCTGCGGGAGCGGGCGACTGGAAGGATCGACGCCGGGTCGCGGGCTTGCCGCGTGCCCGGAGCACGGATGCGATAAGGAGCCGACACCATGCTGGTGTTATCACGGCAACGCGACGAAACGATCATGATCGGGGACGAGATCGAGATCAGCGTCGTGGACATTCGGGGCGACAAGGTTCGTCTCGGGATCACGGCACCAACCCGGATCGCGGTGCACCGCAAAGAGGTGTACGAGGCGATCCGGAGCGAGAACGCGCAGGCGGCTCGGATCGGGGACGGGGACCTGCAGGCGATCGACCGCCTGCGACCCGGACCGGCGAAGCGGTCCGCGGAGACTCGCCGGAAGGCGATGGGACTGAGCGTTCCCTCGACGGGGGGGCGCATTCCCGGGGCGGACCCGGGCACAACGAACGGGGCGGGTTCGCCCCCAAAGGCGACGCGTGTGCGTCCGCCCGGGATGGAGGAGCCGCCGAGTGGATCGGCGGCGAAGGACACGGCCTGACCGACAACGGGAACGGATCTCTCGCACCGCTGCCCCTCCGGGGCACTGACCCAGGACGCAATCACGGAGGATTGCCATGGCTCGCATCAATACCAACGTCTCGAGTGTGATCGCCCGGAACAACCTCGCACGGACGGGGTCCGACCTGGACCTCCGCCTGGAGCGGCTGTCCACGGGCCTGCGCATCAACCGCGGCAAGGACGACCCGGCCGGAGTGATTATCTCCGAGCGGATCGCCACGGACCTCTCTGGCATCAACGCCGCGATCTCGAACACGGAGCGAGCGAGCTCCGTGATCTCGACGACCGAGGCGTCGCTGAACGAGATCTCCGCGCTGCTCAACGACATCAAGGGCCTGCTGGTCGAGAGCGCCAACACCGGCGCGAACAGCAAGGACGAACGCGACGCGAATCAGCTGCAGATCGACTCGGCCATCGAGTCGATCACACGGATCGCGAACTCGGCGACCTTCGGCGGCCTGCCGCTGCTGGACGGGAGCCTGGACTTCGTGACCAGCGGCATCGCCAACTCGGCGATCTCGACGTCGCAGATCTTCTCCGCCAGCTTCGTCGGCGCCGAGACCCTCTCGGTTGACGTGGACGTGATCGCCTCGGCACAGAAGGCCTCCCTGTTCCTCAACGGGAACTCCGGGATCGCCTCGGCCGGCGTGATCGCCAGCTCGTTCACGCTCGCGGTCAAGGGCGTCAACGGCACGGCCGAGATCAGCTTCATCTCCGGCCAGTCGCTGAGCCAGGTCATCGCGGCGATCAACTCGCAGAGCCCCAGCACGGGCGTGACCGCGAGCCTGATCGACCCGGCGGACTCGGGTGTCGGCCTCGTGCTCCGCAGCGACGGGTACGGCTCGGACGCCTTCGTGAGCGTGGACCGGACCGACGCCGCGGCCGGCAACACCGAGCCTCAGTTCTACAAGCTCTCCGGGGGCGTGGACACGCCCGCGATCGACGCGACCTGGAGCTGGGCCAACGGGGACCTCTCCTCGGTCTCCAACTCCGGGCGGTCGAACGGCCGAGATGTCTCGGCCCTGATCAACGGGAACCTGGCGACCGGCGACGGGCTGGAGATCTCGATCAACTCGCCGTCGCTGTCTCTGCAGCTCAACCTCACCGAGGACTTCGGCACGGACCCGACGGCGACGAACTCCGTGTTCAGCATCACGGGCGGCGGCTCGCTCTTCCAGATCGGGCCGGAGATCAACGCCCAGCAGCAGACCTCGATCGGGATCCAGTCGATGATCTCGTCGCGCCTCGGCGGGACGGACATCGACGGGACGGTGCAGTTCCTGTCCAGCCTGGCCAAGGGGCAGGACAACTCGATCGAGACGAGCTCCCGGCGCAAGGACTACAGCGACGCCCAGAAGATCCTGGACGTCGCGATCGACGAGGTCGCGGTGCTGCGGGGACGCCTGGGCGCGTTCGAGCGGAACGTGCTGAACACGTCCCAGCGGAACCTGCAGAGCTCGTTCGAGAACCTGACGGCGAGCCGCAGCCGCATCCGCGACGCGGACTTCGCGGTCGAGACGTCCGAGCTGACACGGGCCCAGATCCTGCAGAGCTCGGGCACGAGCGTGCTGCAGCTGGCAAACCAGAGCGCCCAGTCGGTGCTGCAGCTGCTGGGCTGATCCGGCACCCTCTATAGAGGTACGGGGCGTGCGCGACACGCCCGGGCCGGGCCTCCGACCACCGCATCTCAACGGCATTGAGCACACCCCCGGGACACCCGGGGGTGTTTTTGGCTGCCCAGTCCGTCTGGGAGGGCCTCGTTTGGGGGTCTGGGGTGAATCTGGCGGAAATTTCGGGGGGTTGACTGAACTGACCATTCCGGGACGTCGATCACCGCGGTGCAGCCCAGCATTCGGTGCTGTGCCGATGGCCCCGGACGGATTCGGGGCCGATCCCGGGCCCTGGAGACGGGTCCAAAGTCACGCCCGGTGGTGTTCACCGGGTGCCCATTCCTGGCTTGTGACGGACCCACGACGGGCTGCCGTCCGTTGAAGTTCACGGAGGACGTTTCCCAATGAGTCGCATCAACACAAACATCGCATCGCTCACCGCCCAGCGCGTTCTGGGCCAGAACAACAAGAACCTGGGCACCGCTCTCGAGCGTCTGTCCACGGGTCTGCGGATCAACCGCGGCAAGGACGACCCGGCGGGTCTGATTGCCAGCGAGAACCTCCGCGGTGATCTGAGCTCGCTGAACTCGGCGGTGACCAACGCCGAGCGTGCCGACCAGGTGGTCAACATCGCCGAGGGCGGCCTGCAGGAGATCAGCTCGCTGCTGACCGAGCTGCAGGGCCTGCTGACGGCGTCCGCTTCGTCCGCCGGTCTCTCGACCGAGGAGAAGGAAGCGAACCAGCTCCAGATCGATTCGATCCTGCAGACGGTTGACCGGATCTCCGGCTCGGCCTCGTTCCAGGGCATCAAGCTGCTGAACGGCAACTTCGATTACCAGACGACCAGCGTTGACTCGGGCGTGACCGACTTCGCCGTGAACGGCGCCAAGTTCGAGACCAGCTCGCTGTCGGTCGATGCCATCGTGACGCAGTCCGCCCAGAAGGGTGGACTGTTCCTCGAGCTGGGTGCCTCGGCCTCCGGCGCGGCCGGCGAGATCAGCCTCGGCGGCTCGAACTCGGCCTTCGTGGTCGAGATCTCGGGCAGCGAGGGCAGCCGCGAGCTGAGCTTCAGCTCCGGCCAGACCCTCGGCCAGATCGCCGCGGCGATCAACAGCTTCTCCGAGGTCACCGGCGTCGAGGCCAGCGTGTCCGGCACGGGCGTGGTCCTCAGCTCGACCACCTTCGGCTCCGAGGCCTTCACCTCCGTGAAGGTGTCCGACGACGGCGGCATCACCGACAACGGTGCGTCCGCGACGCTCGGCGTCTACGAGCTCGAGGACGAGAACTTCGCCGACGCCTCGTCCACCACCTACACCTTCACGTCCTCGGCTGCCGGCAACGGCGTCCGTGACGACGGGCAGGACATCGCCGGTACCATCAACGGTATCGTCGCGACGGGCAACGGCAAGGAACTGTCGATCAACACCGACTTCCTGGACGTCGAGTTCACCCTCGACGACACGACCTCCCAGACCCTGGGCTCGGTCGCGGCGTTCGACATCTCCGGCGGCGGTGCTGACTTCCAGCTCGCCGGCGAGGTGAACATCGCCGGCAAGGTCTCGCTGGGCATCGGCGACATCTCCACCCGCAAGCTGGGCGACTCGACCAACGGGTTCCTCGACCAGCTCGGCAAGGGTCGCGACTTCAACGTGGTCACCGGCTCCGACGCCGACCTGTCCACCGCCCAGAAGATCGTCTCTCAGGCCACCAAGCAGGTCTCCGCCACCCGCGGTCGCCTGGGTGCGTTCCAGAAGAACGTCGTGGGTGCCACCGTCCGCTCGCTGGGCATCACCATCGAGAACACCACGGCCGCCGAGTCCGTCATCCGTGACGCCGACTTCGCCGCCGAGACCGCGGCTCTGACCCGCAACCAGATCCTGGTCCAGGCCTCGACTTCGTCGCTGGCCCAGGGCAACCAGCAGCCGACCAACATCCTCGCCCTCCTCGGGTAAGGGTTCGGCTGAGGGAAACGTCTCCAGGGGCCCCGGTTCTGACGAACCGGGGCTCTTTTTCGTTGGGGGTCGCCCGCGCGACCGAAGTGAGGTGTGATGTCACTCGGGGCCAGACAGCACGACCTGCCACGCGGGCTCGACCGCGCGATCGACGACTACCTCGTCTTCGCCCGGGTGGAGTGCGGCCTGCTCCCCGCGACCATCGAGGCCTACCACCGCGACCTGCTGGACCTGTGCGAGGACCTCGCCGGCGCCGGCGTTTCCGACCCGGGCGGCGTGACACCCAAGCACCTGTCCGACCACCTGCGACGCCTGAGCCGCGAGCGCGGGTACGCCCCCTCCACCCTCGCACGCCACCTGGCGACCACGAAGGTCTTCTTCCGCCACCTCGAGTCGAACGGGCGCGTCTCGGACAACCCCACGGCCCACCTGGACCAGCCGTCTCGCTGGAAGAAGCTGCCCGGCGTGCTGTCGCCGCGCCAGATGCGGGCCCTGATCGAGGCGGCCCACGAGCCCGACCGCCCCACCGCTCCCCCGCTGTGGATCCGAGACCGGGCGATGCTGGAGATCATGTACGCCTGCGGCCTGCGGGCCAGCGAGGTCGGACGCCTGGGCGTCAGCGACGTGCTGATCGAGCAACGCCTCGTCAAGGTGACGGGCAAGGGGGAGAAGCAGCGGCTGGTGCCGATCGGCAAGCCCGCGATGCAGGCGGTCGAGTCGTACGTGCGCGAGTGCCGCGCGGCGATCGTGACGGCCGAGGTCGCCGGGGAGCGCCGCGACAAGGGTCGGCTGTTCCTGAGCAAGAACGGACGCCCGCTGGACCGCGTGCGGGTGTGGCAGCTCGTGCGGAGTTACGCCGAGCGGGCCGGGCTGGGGCACGTGCACCCGCACATGCTCCGTCACAGCTTCGCGACGCACCTGCTGGGGGGCGGGGCCGACCTTCGGATCGTGCAGGACCTGCTGGGGCACGCGGACATCGCGACCACGCAGGTGTACACGCACGTGGACAAGGGGCGTCTGCGCGAGGTGGTCAAGGCGCATCACCCGCGGGGGTGACGGGCTTATTCAGGCCTCGGCGGTAAGGGCGAGGTGGTGCTCGAGATGGGTGACGAAGGTCGCCGCGGCGCCCTCGCACCAATCCAGGTAGAGCGAGGGCTCGATCAGCTCCAGCTCGGAGAGCAGGGGGGACCCGTCCTCGCCCTGGAAACAGTCCACCCGCGCGTACAGCAGCCCGGTCGCGTCCGAGGCCTCAAGCACTCGCGTGGCGAACCCGTCGAGTTCGTCGGTGAGCTCGGCCCGCTCGACCCGCTCCTCGTCGCCCTTGAATCGCGGGTGCTTGTGCACGGCGTGGTGCGGCACGCCGCGGAAGCAGATCACGGACCGCTCGCCGGTGGTCGCGACGGAGGGGACGTATGGCTGGATCATCGCGTCGCGGTCGGCGAGGATGGCGTCGAGGTGGGGCTGGGCCCCGGGGTCGGATGCCGACGAGCGGAGCGTGAGGAATGAGCCCGCCCCGATCGCGGGCTTGATGACGACGTCGTGCCAGGCGCGGCCCGCCGCGAGCGTAGCGACGGAGGCGGGCGTGCCACGCTCGATGATCTCGGTCGGCACGGTGGCGATGCCACGCTCGGCGAGCCCGGCAAGATAGCCCTTGTGCGCGTTGGCCCGCACGGTCGCCAGCGGGTTCAGGATGCTGGTGAAGGCGCTGGCGCCCTCCAGCCAAGCCATGAACCGGTCGAGGTCGCGGTAGTAGTCCCACGTGGCCCGCAGGAGCGCGGCGTCGTAGGGCTTGAGGACCTCGGGCGGGTGCCCGTTCCAGGCGACGGATCGGGCCTCGTGACCCGCCTGTTCCAGGGCCGCGAGTAGGGGGGCCTCGTCGGGGTCGGGCTCTGGCATGGGCTCGCAGTTGAGCAGGGCGATCTTCATGGGCGGAGGGTAGTGTGTACGGGCCGGCGCCTGGTGCGGAATCGTGCCGGAATCGGGCGTCGGGGTGGATTCGGCGCGTCTGAGTTTCAATAATTCTTGAAAGCAACAGCGGACGCACGCGACCAGCGCGGGCGAGCAACGAACGGACCGAGCATGACCCCCACGATCTACCAGCCGCCCAGGGAGTACCCGGAGCACGACGCGAGCGACGCCGGCCTGCTGAGCGCGGTCGCCCGGGGCGAGGCGAGGCTCACGCCCGAGCAGGGGCTCGAGGCGCTGCGCGGGATGCGGCTGAGCGAGCTGGGACGGTGGGCGGACGCACGCTGCCGCGTGCTGCACGGCGACCACCTGCGGACGTACGTGATCGACCGGAACATCAACTACACCAACATCTGCACGGCCAAGTGCATCTTCTGCGCGTTCAAGCGGACGGCCGAGGACCACGACGCGTACACGCTGGAACACGAGCAGCTCTACGAGAAGGTCGCCGAGCTGCGCGCGATCGGGGGCACCCAGATTCTGATGCAGGGCGGGATGAACCCCGAGCTCGGGCTGGACTGGTACATCGAGCTGCTGACCGGGCTGAAGGAGCGGTTCCCCGACGTGCACGTGCACGGGTTCAGCCCGCCGGAGTTCATCGAGTTCGTGAACTTCTTCGACCCGCCCGGCAAGGACCTGGAGGCCAAGCTCCGCTGGGTGATGGTCCGCCTGCAGGAGGCGGGGCTGGACAGCCTGCCGGGCGGGGGCGGCGAGATCTTCGCGCCCGCGGTGCGGGACAAGATCGGCCTGGGCAAGTGCACCGCCGAGGCGTGGCTGACGTGCATGTACGTCGCCCACTCGCTGGGCATGTTCACCAGCGCGACGATGATGTTCGGTCACATCGAGGGGTACGGGGACCGGATCCACCACATGCGACTGGTGCGCGAGTGGCAGGACAAGGCGCTGCGCGACTTCGGCACGGGCGAGGCCCCGGACGATGTTGCCGGCGATCCGTCCATCCGCAAGCCGACCACGGGCGGGCACTACACGGCCTTCATCAGCTGGCCGTTCCAGCCGGACCACACGGCGCTGGGCCGGCTGAAGCAGTGGCCGCAGCCGGAGGACACCGGCGACTTCCCGGGTGATGTCGTGGGCCTGCTCGACGGGAGCGGGACCAAGTCCATGCACCCGGAGTTCGGGCGTCGGCTGCGCCTGGCCGGGGCGACCGAGTACCTGCGGACGCAGGCGACGAGCCGCCTGTTCCTGGACAATATCTACTCGATCGGGTCGAGCTGGGTGACCATGGGGCCGCACGTGGGGCAGCTCGGGCTCAAGTTCGGCGCGAGCGACATGGGCTCGGTGATGATGGAAGAGAACGTGGTGTCGAGCGCGGGCACGACGTACTGCCTGGACGAGGCGGTGCTCTGCCGCCTGATCCGCGACGCGGGCTTCGTGCCGGCGCAGCGGAACAACACCTACGACGTGCTGCGGATCCACGAGGGGCCCGAGAGCCCGGACCTTCGGGTCGGTGACTGGAGCGAGCACCGAACGCAGCGCCTGCACGTGGAGAAGGCCGAGGAGGGGGCGGTGGCGGAGCTCACGGTCGGGGCGAGCGACGGCTGACGGTCAGTCCGCGAGCGGCCCGAAGCCCGCGCCGCGTCGCCACGCGCTGAGCTGGCCCAGGTGGTACCCCTCGTGGTACGCCATCAGGTAGAACGCGGCCGAGCCGATGGTGGGGAAGAAGGCCCGGTACTCGGGGTGCGGGAACTCGGTCGCGAGCAGCTCGGGCGAGGCGTTCTCCATGCGCGAGGCGAGCTCGGTGTGGATCCGCTCCAGCTCGGCGAGCAGCACGTCTTTCGTGGCGTAGATGCCCCGGTCGTACGAGACCTCGCTGCCCGGCATGGCGATGGGCGCCCACGCCTCGGGCACGCCGCCCAGCCCGGCGTCGGCACTGGTCGGGTTGTCGAAGTACCCGACCATCATGCCCGAGCCCAGGCACAGGTGCGTCAGCACCCAGGCCGCGGGCTTGGACCCTTCGAACGGCTGCTCGGCGAACCGCTCGCACGGGACGGCGTCCACCATCTTCCGGGCCTGCTCCAGCGTCATGGCGTAGGTGCCGAGGATGTGCTGCTTCATCGAGTCCGCGGTCTGGGTGGTCATGGCGTGCTTCTCCTGCCGGTTAGTCGGCCAGCTCATCGTACACGGCCGCGATCGCCCGCCCGGTGATGCCTTCGAAACCGAGGCCCTCCATGAAGGGGTAGACCTTGGCCCGGGCATCGTCCTTGGAGACACCGGCGTCGATGTCGTTCTGGACCGACTCGATCAGTTGCTCGAGGTAGCGGCGCTGGGCCCGCACGATCTCGACGTCGCCCGCCGGCCCGTGCCCGGGGACGACGATGGTGTCGGGGTTGCAGGCCCGCTCGATCGCGTCGAGCGACTCGATCCAGCCGCGTGCGGTGACGCCGGCGGAGGGGTCGAAGAACGGATTGACGCCGTGGAAGACGAGGTCGCCGGTGTGGACGACGCGTCCGCCGTCGATGGACAGCACGAGGTCGTTGTCGGTGTGGCCCGTGCCGTGGTGGCGGTAGTCGATACCGATCTCGCCGATGGTAACGGTGCCCTCGTCGCCGAGGCTGAGCGAGGGCGTGAAGCTGCCGGCGTTCAGGCTCTCGGCGTTCGAGGCGGTCTCGCGGGCCAGCTCGTTGAGTCGCTCGTTGTCTGGCGCGTAGTCGTTGGCCTGGCGCGGCCCGGCCTGCGCGGCCTGCTTGTACCCGGCCAGCCCGCTGCGGATCCGCCGGGAGGCATTCTCGTGGGCCATCACCTGAACGCGATCGCTCCGCGCCTTGAACGCGTGGTTCCCGCCGGTGTGGTCGGCGTGGTGGTGGGTGTTGATCAGCGCGGTGGTGCCCTCGCCGAGCGCCTCGGCGTCGGCCCGGATGGCCCCGCCCAGATACGGGAACTTGGAATCGATCACGAGGGATTCGCCCCCGGAGTGCACGACCAGCACGTTGCCGCCGGTCGCGCCGGTGGCCTCGAAGGACGCGTCCACGAGCCCGTGCACACCCGGCGCCACCTCGCCCCAAGGGAGGATGAGTTCCGCGCGCCGTGCACTTCTGAGTGATCCGGCAAGCAGCGTGGGCGAGAGGGCGAGCCCGGCCCCCCCGGCGAGGGTGGCCGCGAGGAAGCGACGGCGTGTGTGCGTGGCGTCGGCGGGCATGGGAACCTCCTGATTGTCGTCTTGGGTGCGGTACGAGGCGTTGCGCCAGGGTGTTTCGGTCGATCGGGCGGCTTATCATGCCGCCCGTGCCCCCGGTTGGGGCATGGTAGACGAACGTCTCCCACGAACGGAATATGCGCAATGAAGTCGAATGAACTGAAGCCCGGTGTGGCGGTGAACCTGTCCGGGAAGCTCTACGTGATTGTGAAGACCGAGCACGTGAAGCCGGGCAAGGGGCCCGCCTACGTGCAGGCCAAGATGCGTGCCGTGGACGGGAGCGGGACCAAGGAGCAGCGTTTCGGCTCGTCGGACACCATCGACGGGGCCACGCTGGACCGGCAGGAGATGGAGTTCCTGTTCGACGACGGCAACGGTGGCGGGACGTTCATGAACCTCTCGGACTACGACCAGGTCGAGCTCACCCCGGCGCTGCTCGGCGACGCGCTGCAGTTCCTGGCACCGAACTCCAACTGCACCGTGCTGTTCCACGAGGGCAACCCGGTGAGCATGGAACTGCCCGCGAGCGTGGAGGTCACCGTGGTGGACACGCCCCCCGGCATCAAGGGGGCCACCGCGACCAACCAGCTCAAGGAGGCGATGTGCGACACGGGCCTCAAGACGCGTGTGCCGCCCTTCATCACCAACGGCGAGAAGATCAAGGTCTCGACCGACGACGGCTCGTACATCAGCCGCGTGAAGGAGTAAGACCGGCCCGACGGGAGGCGGAGTGGGACGATCGGGGAAGTATGTGATCCGCGGGCTGGGCGCGCTGGCGTTGCTCGGCGTTGTCGTGTCGCTGTCGGTCGTCCTGCTCGCCCGCGCTCGCGGCGAGAGCCTTACGACGTACCTCGGCCAGCAGGTCGTCGGCCTCGCCAACGGGTACCTGGTGCCCGAGATGAGCTTCAGCGAGCTCGAGTACGAGGCCCCGTACTCGCTCACCCTGCGTGACGTCATGCTCGTCGCCCCCGACGGCACGGACGTGCTCGACATCGGCGTGCTGTCGGTCGAGCTGAGCGAACGCCCCAGACGCGGACGACCGATCAAAATCGCGGAGATCACGGTCTCGAACGGCGTGGTGCACGTGGTCCAGAACCCGGAGACCGGCGAGATCCGGGGGCTCGTGCCATTCGTGAAGGGCCGTGGTGATCGCGATGAGCCCGCGAAGGACACCGGCGGGACCACGCGACTGAGCGACGTGTTTGAGCTGCGCACGCTCGTGGTCGAGAACCTCGACCTGGAGTGGGACCCGGGCGACGGCACGCCGACGATGCGCGTGCCGGGGTTCTCGATGAACCTGGACGTTCGGCCCGGCGGGGGGCCCTCGTCTGGCAAGCCGGACGGAACGGGCGATCAACCCGAAGACACCAACGCCACCGGAGCATCCGAGCCGGGCTGGTACGAGCTCGCGTTCGAGTCCGGACGGGCCCCCGGTCTGCGGCTCGACATCGAGGGCAGCTTCAACATTGACTCGTTCGAGGCCGTGATCGATCGCGGCTTCGCGGAGCTGCTCGTCAGCGAAGACTCGATCGGCAGCCTGCCCGGACAGGTGCAGGAACTGCTGCACGAGCTCGAGGCCTCGGGCGAGCTGCAGGTCGAGTTCGCGGGGCGGGTCCCGCTGCGCGACGCCGCGGCGGGCGGGCGGATGGACCTGCTCGTCACGCTCAACGGCTTCAACATCGTGCCGGGCGACCTGCGGGTCCCGATCAGCGAGCTGGTGATCGAGGCGGAACTGAGCGGCGGGGTCGCCCGCCTCGCCCAGCTCACGGCCGACACGCTCAACGGACGCGTGAAGGCCGACGGGCGGATCGAGCTGACCGCGGAGGGCATGCCCGCGGAGGCCTGGTGGGATCTCTCCGAGCTCGACCTGGAGCAACTGCTGGCGCAGCAGAACCCCGACGAGCCGCCGGAGATCGCGGGGCTGCTCACCGGCACCGGCACCGTGACCGCGATGGCGTCCGACGCCCTCGGCACCATCAGCGGCGAGGGCGAGGTGCACCTGAAGCAGGGGCGGCTGCTCAAGCTCCCGGTGCTGACCCAGCTGGCCAATGCCGCGGACGCGGTCGGCTTCGGCAAGAGCGCCAAGAAGAACCACTCGCTGGACGCACAGTTCACGCTCGAGCCGGCCGGTGTCCGGATCCGCGGGTTCGAGGTCGTCACGACCGCCCTGGCCGCACGCGGCAAGGGGCTGGTCCGCTGGGACGGCACGCTCAATCTCGAGGCCAACGCCGGCCCGCTGGAAAAACTCCAGAGCATGCTGGGCGGTTTGGGTAACCTGATCGGGCAGCTCACCGATTCGGTGATGACGTATCTCATCACCGGTCCCGCCTCCGACCCCGAGATCGGCGTCTCCACGCTCGGGATCGGCGACGACGACGCGAACAAACGCGAACGGAACCAGACACCCGAGGACCCCGATGGCTGAGCCCAAGCCCCCCATGCCGGTGCTGATCGGGCTGCGCGGGAGCGGCAAGAGCACCCTCGGGCGTGCACTGGCTCAGCACCTGGAGCGGCCCTTCATCGATCTGGACGACGTGACCGCGATGGCCCTCGATGCCCCGAGCCCGGGCGAGGCGATCCAGCGACTGGGCCTGCTGGTCTTCCGGGCCGCGGAGGCCGAGGCGCTGGCCGGCGTGCTCCGACGGCGGGACGGGAGCGTGGTCGCGCTCGGCGGCGGCTCCCCCACCGCTCCGGGCGCGCCCGAGGCACTCGGGCACGCCCGCGCCGAAGGCACCGCACGGATCTGCTACCTGCGGGCGAGCGCCGAAACCCTCGCGAAGAGACTCGGACAGAGCGACCTGACCACCCGCCCCAGCCTGACGGGCCGTGGCACGGTCGAGGAGATCGCCGACCTGCTGGCGCAGCGCGACACGCTGTACCGCGACCTCGCCGACGAGACGATTGAGACGGACACACTGAGCGAGGACGCCACGCTCGAGCGACTCGCCGCCTGGATCGAACGACCCAGTTAGGCGGACGCCAGCGACGCGTCCGCGTCCGTCACCGCCGCCACGAACGCACGGACCCTGCCCAGGTCCTTCACGCCCGGCGCGGATTCCACGCCCGACGACACGTCCACGGCGTACGGACGCACCGCCCGGATCGCCTCCCCGACGTTGTCCGGGTCCAGCCCCCCGGCGAGGAAGACCGGCTTGGAAAAGCCCTCCAGGTGCTCTGCGAGCCGGTTCCAGTCCAGCGCGACGCCCTCGCCCCCGTCGCCGCCGTCGATCAGCACCGCGTCCACCTCGTCGTGCGCCCCCCACCGCTTGAGCTGGCTGGCGATGGTGGTAGAGTCGTACTTGAACGCCTTAACGTTGCACGGCCCGCAACAGTCGGACAATACCTTCTCGGATTCCGAGCCGTGAAACTGCGAGATCTGCGTGGGGCATGCGACGTATACGTCGTTAAAATCGTCTACGGACAGATCGCGGGTTACGCCTACCGCGCTGACGAACGGCGGCAGGCTCATCATGATTGCGTTTGCATCTTCGGGCTCGATGTATCGAGGAGTGTCTTTGACAAAGATGAAGCCGATGGCGTCGGCCCCGGCCATCGCCGCGGTCTGGGCGGCCTCGTGGTCGCGGATGCCGCAGACCTTGACGCGTGTGCGGTGTCGCGGTGAGGATTCGGTCATGGCGCGGGCTCCGTGGCGGGCGGGTGGTGCTCGTCGAGGTGGGCGAGGTCGTCTCGGGCGATGGACTTGATGTCGTCGGGCGCGTCGCCCTCGAGCACACGCCCGAGCTGGATGCGGGCCAGGTCCGGGTTGTCCAGGTGATCGGCGTACAGACGCGCGAGCAGCACCCGCACCGCCGGGGCCTCGGGATCGGCGTGATAGGCCTCGAGGAAGCGGGTCCAGGCCCGCGCCGCCTCGGCGTGCAGCCCCTCGGCGACCATGTGGTTCGCCAGCCGGTACTGCACGTTGCGGGCCATCGTGGTCGCCGGGCGATCATGGGCGTACGTGTCGGTGAGCTCCCGGTACGCCGCCACCGCCTGATCCAGTTCGTCGTGAGCGATCGCCGTCGAGACCGCGGCCCGCGCCTTCGCGAGCTTCTCGGTCCGCTCGTCGTGCTTCTTCGATTCCGGGCGGAGCACGGGGCGGGCCGTCGCGCTCGCCGCCGCGGCCTTGAACTGCCGGCGACGCTGCGACTGCCTGAAGATCGTGAACAGGTCGTACGGCTCACGCTTCAGGACCTTGAGCCACAGCAGCAGCATCGCGACGCCAAAGCCGCAGGCGTACCCGGCCAGGTGCGCCACCCGAGCGATGCCGTCGTTGGCGTTGAACAGCACCAGGTTGAACGCGATCGCCAGCCCGATCAGGAACCAGGCGGGCACGTAGATCATCCCGCCGAGAATGTAGAAGCACCGGATGTTCGTGCGCGGGAAGAGCACCAGGAACGCCCCGGTCACGCCCGCGATCGCGCCGGATGCGCCGATCGCCGGTGTAAAGACCCGGATGCCCGGGGCGACCGTCTGGAACTCGACCGCCGCGTGCGCCCACCCCGCGCAGACCGCGGCGATCAGGTACAGCAGCACAAACCCCCACCACCGCAGCCGATCCTCGACCGCCTGCCCGAAGACGTAGAGAAACAGCATGTTCCCGCCCAGGTGCAGCAGCCCCCCGTGGAACAGCGTGTGCGTGAAGAGCTGGTACCAGCGGAAATCCGGCCCCCCCACGACCCAGAACCGGGCCATCAGGCTCGCGGCCTCGTCCGGGTTCGACTTCTCGAAGACCGCAAACGCCGCGTACGCCAGCGTCGTCACGAGCACCAGCAGCGGCGTGACCCGCGCGGGGCGTTTGAGGGGGCGATCTGTGCCGAGCGGGATGAGCACGGGCGATGGTACGGGCGTCCGGGCGGCGGGAAAGGTGCGTGGTGCGAACCCGGGGGCGCTCCTATAGTCGGGACCGGGCGGGCGTCCGCCCCCGAACAACGACGAGACGGCGATGTAGATCCGGAGGATCGGCGAGATGAGCACCTACGTAAAGGGCCTCGAGGGAATCGTGGCTGCGCAGACCGAGATGTCGTTCATCGACGGGCAGAACGGTGTGCTGGAGTACGTGGGGATCCCGATCGGGGAGCTCGCCGAGCACTCGACCTTCGAGGAGACGGTCTACCTGCTCTGGAACAAGCGCCTGCCCAGCGAGAGCGAGCTGCAGGGCTTCACCGACGAGCTCCGCCAGCGGTACGAGCTGCCCCCCCACATGGCCGAGCGGATCGTGCAGCTCCCCAAGGACGCCGAGCCCATGCACGTGCTGCGGACCATGGTCAGCGCCCTGGCCATGCACGACCCGGAGCCCAACGCGATCGATCCGGACAAGGCCCGCAACAAGGCCCTGAACATCCTCGCCAGCACCCCCACCCTCGTGGCGTTCTACGACCGGTACCGGCGCGGCGAGGAGCTGATCCACCCGGACACCTCCCTCGGCTTCAGCGAGAACTTCCTCTACATGCTCAACGGCGAACGCCCCACCGAGGCGATGGCCCGCGCCTTCGACATCTGCATGATCACCCACGCCGACCACGGCCTCAACAACTCGACCTTCACCGCACGCGTCATCATCTCGACGCTGTCGGACATGTACTCCGCCATCACCGGCGCCATCGGCTCGCTCCGCGGCCCCCTGCACGGCGGGGCCAACGAGGGCGTCATGAAGATGCTCAACGAGATCCCAACCGTGGACGACGTCGAGCCCTACATCATGAACAAGCTGGCCAACAAGGACCGCATCATGGGCTTCGGCCACCGCGTCTACAAGGCCAAGGACCCGCGCGCTACCAAGCTCATGACTCTCGCCAAGCAGCTCGCCGACGACACCGGCAACTCCGACCTCTACGAGAAGTCGCACCGCATCGAAGAGATCATGGAGCGCGAGGTCGCCAGCAAGGGCATCTACCCCAACGTCGATTTCTACAGCGCCACCACCTACCACTGCATCGGCCTCAGCCTCGACCTGTTCACCCCGATGTTCGCCATGAGCCGCGTCGCCGGATGGGCCGGGCACGTGCTCGAGCAGCTCGCCGACAACCGCCTCTACCGCCCCAAGGCCGAGTACATCGGACCCCACAACGTCGCCTACCAGCAGCCCGCGGGCCAGGCCTGAGCGAGCGGTGCCCACGCGGCCTCGCACCATCGGTCTGTTCCAGTGGCGCATGGACTGGGCCGACCTCTGGCTCAGCCAGTGCACCGGCCCTCTCGGCTTTGAGCCCTCCCCCGACGGACCCGGCATCGAGCTCCGCCCGCAGGACCGCGACGCCGACCACCTGCTCCTGATCGGCCCGCCCGTCAGCGCCGCGGGCAAGCCGCGCCTGCCCTATCTCGCCCGCAAAAAAGCCAAGCTGGCAGGACGTTACGACGCCGAGCGCGGGGCCCTCGCGATCGACGCCCTGGGGCGGTCACGCGATGATCTCACCATGCTCGTCTACGAGCCCCCGGCCGCGTTCAGCGACGCCTGGTTCGAGATGGCGCGTGAGAAGTGCTCCGCCGTCTACGCCCCCGACGACCGGGCCACGCACCCGCTCGTGCTCCCCGCAACGTGGAGCTTCGACGAGCCACTGCACGCCCTCAGGGCCTCCCCCCCACCGCCGCTCGACGCCCGCCCGCTCGACCTCGTCTGCATCACCAGCGGCAAGTCGATGTTCCCCGGGCACGACCGACGCCTCCAGTTCCTCCGCGACCTGCGCAAGGCCGACGTGCGCCTCGAGTTGTATGGACGCGGCCTGCCCTCAGATCTGTGCGGCAACGGGCCCGTGCTCTCCAAAGCGACCATCCTTCGAGCCGCCAAGCTCACCCTCGCCATCGAGAACGAGGACGGCGAGGACCGCTACGTCAGCGAGAAGCTCTGGGACCCGATCCTGTGCGGGAGCGTGCCGCTGTACTCGGGCGCGCGGGCCCCCGAGATGCTGGGGGTCGAGAACGCCCTCGTACGTGTCCCCGATTTCGGCGAGGCGGGGATCGAGGCGGTCCGCGACGGCGCGTCCCGGGCCGGTGAGCTCTGGGAGGCTCGCCGGGACGCCTTGCACGACGCCCGCGAGCGGACGCTGGGCGAGCTGCGCCTCGCGGCGTGGGCCGCGCGGACACTCGGGTAACCTGTCGGCGTGACGAGGCCACTCTTCATCCTGAGCCTGCCACGGTCCGGCTCCACGCTGCTGCAACGTGTGCTCGCGAACCACCCCGACGTCGCCACAACCCCCGAGCCCTGGGTGCTGCTCCCCATGGTCTACGGACACACCGACCCGGACACACCGGCGGAGTACGACGAACGCACCTGTGCCGGTGCCGTGAGCGAGTTTCTGCACCCGCTCGGGCTCGATCGCTCGGATCTCTTTCAGGGAAACGCTCGCGAGACGGCGATGCGTCTGTACGGGCAAGCCGCGGACGGCCGCGGGCACTTCCTCGACAAGACGCCGCGATACGCCCTGATCGCCTCCCGCCTTATCGAGGCCTTCCCGGAGGCGGAGTTTGTGGTGCTGTGGCGCGACCCGCTCGCGGTCTACTCGTCCGTCCGCGAGACATGGCCGTACGAGCGGACGGGCATCGCGCCGCATGAGATCGACCTGTACGCTGGGCTCGCGGGGCTGTGCCGCGTGGTGCACGAGCACGCCGACCGCCTCCACGCGCTGCGGTACGAGGATCTCGTCGCCGATCCCGAGCCGAGCGTGCGCGGCGTCTGCGAGCACCTCGGGCTGGCGTTCGATCCCGCGATGCTCGAGCTGCGAAACCGCGATGAGACCTCCGGCTCAACGCTTGGTGACCAGACCGGGCGGGCCAATTTCGCCACGATCGAACAACGCTCACACTCCAATCGTGCGGGCGGGTTGGAAGGTATCTGCAACCCCGGTCGTGTGCGGTGGTGCCGCGAGTGGATCCGCTGGATCGGCCCCGAGCGTCTCAGTCGGATGGGGTACGACGAGGCCGACCTGCTCCGGCGTCTGGACGAGACCCCGCTGAGTCTTCGGCGCTGGTGGAAGGACACCAAGCGGGAACGGCGTGCACGCCGGTGGCGCGAGGAACGCCGTCGCGCGATCGGGCGCACCCCGATGGAGGCCGCCGCGGCGATCGACGCGGGGGACTGGCCCGGGGGTACACTCTGAGCATGACCGCCGCCGTGGGACGTGAATACCGGAAACGCCGGGTCAAGCGACGCCTGTTCGAGGTGTTCGGCAACGCGCGTTACTCGCGTCCGGCCCTGCACGGGCTCGACGCCAAGCTCGCCCGCCACCTCACCCAGCGGGGCGGGGTGTTCGTCGAGGCGGGCGCCAACGACGGCTACGCCCAGAGCAACACGTACTACTTCGAGCGGATGCGCGGCTGGAGCGGGGTGCTGATCGAGCCGGTCCCGGAGCTGGCCCACCACTGCCGCGGAATCCGCCGACGCTCGAAGGTCTTCCAGTGCGCCCTGGTGGACCGCGCGTACGAGGGGGACACGGTCCCCCTGCACTCGGCCGGCCTGATGAGCACGGTCGAGGGCGCGCTGGGCGACGACACCCGCCAGAACACTCACCTGGAGCGGGCACTCGAGGTGCAGAAGCTGGAGGGCGTCGAGGCGGTGCAGGCCCCCGCCCGCCTGCTGAGCGACGTTCTGGACGACGCCGGCGTGCAGCGCATCGACCTGCTCTCGCTCGACGTCGAGGGTTACGAGCCCCAGGCGCTGGGCGGGCTTGACTGGGACCGGCACGCCCCAACCTGGATCTGCATCGAGATGAACCACCCCGAGGCGACCGAGGCCGCCCTCGCCGACCGCTACGAGTTGGTCGAGGAGTTGACCGAGCGCGACCGCCTCTACCGGCGGCGGGGCTGAGAGAAGATGCCTCCGGTGAGCGAGCGGCTGCGCGTCTCGGTCTACGTCACCTCGTACAACCAGCTCGCCTACCTGCGCCAGGCCGTCGCCAGCGTGCTGGGCCAGACCAGGCCCGCCGACGAGATCCTCGTCGTGGACGACGGCTCGACCGACGGCTCGGTGGACTGGCTCCGCGAGCAGGAACGCGCCCACCCGGGCCTGCTGCGTGTGCTGCACGACGGCACCAACCGGGGCGTGGGCGCGGTCCGTCGGATGGCGGTCGAGGCCTGCACCGGCGACCTGATCACCTACGTGGACGGCGACGACACCTTCCTGCCAGAAAAGCTCGAGCGTGAGGCGGCGCTGCTCGAGTCCGACCCCGACCTCACCGGCGTGTACAGCGACTTCGTGCGGACCGATCCCGACGGCAACCGCCTCGACGCGTGGGCCGGCGAGAGCGCGAGCACGCTCCCGGAGGGGGACGTCTTCGACGCGGTCGTGACGCGAACGTTCCCCGGCGGCACGGTCTTCCGGAGCGAGCTCGTCCGGCGCGACACCCTGCTCGCGACCGACCCGTACCCGCCCGGGCTGAACCTGTACGAGGACTACGACGCCAAGCTCCGCCTGACCCGCGCCGGCCGCTTCGGGTGTGTGCGCGAGGTGCTGCACACCTACCGGGTCACGCCCGGAGGGCTGAGCCGGGCCGTGAGCGCCCGCCACTTCGAGACCCTGCGCGAGATCTACACGAGACACCAGCCGCTGCTCGAGGGGCTCGAGCCCGCCCGGGCGGACCGCCTGCGTCGCTCGATCCGGTCTCAGCTCGCACGCCTGGCCTGGCGGGGTGTCAAGGAGGCCCGGGACAGCGAGCGGGCCGGGCGGGCCGCACGCGTGCTGCGACTGGCCAGGGAGGGCGCACGACTCGATCCGAGTGCCCTGCGCCCCAAGCACGCGGCCCGGCTGGTCCGCGGACTCCTCGGGATCTGACTTGTCTATATCGCTCAGAGCCCCAGCTCGAACAGCATCTGCTCAAGAATCGTCCGGCTCTCGGGCTCGGAACCGAACGGCTCGACCAAGATTCGCACGGCACAGCACCCACCCTCGGTCTGGATGTTCACGCGTGTCCGCTGCCTGAAGATCAGGTCGTCCGGGTTCGCCCCCGGGGGGGTGCCCAGGATCAGCGCCGAGCCGTGATCGATCTCCCGGTGCGAGATGGTCAGGCCCCGCCTGGCGAGCACCCGCTCCGCCGCCGCGGCCGCGGAGGGCACCATGACAAAGCACGGCAGCTTGGCCCGCAGCTGGCGACCCTGATACACCGCCTCGATCTGCGTGACCCCCTGCACCCCGTCACGAGGCACGAACTTCGGCCTCGCGGCACACGCCCCCAGCGAGAGCAGCATCAACCAGAGCCCGGCTCGCGACGCGCTGCGTGCGAGGAAGGCCGATCCAGAGGTGTGACGCCGTCGATCCATCTGCTCATGTCGAGATCGGCGGGATCGATCCGCACGCTCCACTCGTCAAACAGACGGCCCAGCACCGGGTCCAGCGGCTCGGGCGGCTCAGGGACACGCGCCGCCTCCTGCGCTGCCGGCTCGGGCGACGAATCCGGGGCCTCAATCGACGCCGGAACCGGCTCAGGCGGGACATCGGAGCCGCTCTGTTGGGCAGGATGCGAGGTCGGGGCGTACCCGAACTCGTGCATCCAGTGCGCGATCGCGTACGGGTCGAGCGGGACGTCGTGCACGAACGCGGGCGCCGGGTCGGGCTCGCCCTGGTCCAGGTCCGAGGCGAGCTGCTTCAGGAACGTCCCGTTGCCGACCTGCGACGCGTTGGCCCGGGTCGCCGCCCGGATCAGGCGTCGATCGGAGGAGACCAGCGTGATCTCGATCCCCTTGGACTGGCCCAGGATGTCCTCGATCAGGTCGTCCGCCTCCAGGTGCTTGCCCGACCAGAGCACCTCCGCCGGCGGGATGGCCCTGGAATCCGCCCGGGGTGGGTGCTGGAGGCGTGCCCAGGCCTGCCCGTCCCTCGTAAACGTGCGGCACGACGCCGGGAACTCAGGCCCGGGAGTCCCGTCGGCGACCACCCGCACCCGCCGATCGGCGTACCGGGTTCTGGGGAGAGTGGCCACTAACGAGCGAATCGTCAGCCCCCGATGACGCTGCGGCAGGCACCACTGGGCCCTGAGCACGTTGTAGGCGTCGATGAGCAGCACGCCGAAGGGTATCCCCCACCCCCCCCACCCCCCTCCATTCCCCCCACGCCTTGCCACCTTCCGCCACGGGTGATTGGGCGTGGGGGTTGACCGGGTCGCGTGAGCGGTCTTCAATAGGGGCCCGTCCGACCGCGACGGGCTACTCGTACGAAAGGACCATCCGCGTATGGCGATTCGGATCAAGGCACGCAACGGCGAGGGCGTCGAGCAGATGATGCGCCGGTTCAAGAAGCTCTGTGAGAAAGAGGGCTTGACCAAGGACATCAAGAAGCGCGAGTTCTACGAGAAGCCGTCCGAGCGGAAGCGCCGCGACCAGCGCAAGGCCGAGAGCCGCGCCGCACGCGAGCGGGTCTGACCCGCGGGGCCACGCCCCGCCCCCCATCCCTTGTTGTCGCGACTCGGCCCCCGAGCGTGCGACGAGGAATCCTGAATGATCGTTCCCGGACCCGCCACTGGCGGGTCCGTGTTTTTTTGTGGGAACCCGCCCGGTCGGAAACAGGATTCCTGTCCGACATGGGCTTCCGAATCGCCATTTCGGGCGTCCGTTGTGGGGGAGGGGGTCTATAGTCGCAGCCCGTTTTGGGGCGGCGGAACAGGAAAATGGCCTGTTCTGCCGAAAAAGAAGAGACGCAGACACATTCCCGGCACCTGGGCGCGGGCGACGATGAGGGAATCGCCGCCGCGTGGGGCATCGACCCTCTCCACCCCTGACCACCGATCCCGGGATCCGAAAGGCACGACGATGACTCAGCTGGCTCTGGCTCCGCTCGCCTCGCCCCCCGTCCTCGGCTCGTTCAGCGACGTCCCCCCGGTCTACTGGCTCGCGCCGGTCGGCGCGGTCCTCGCCCTGATCATGGCCAAGGTCTTCTCCGGATCGGTCATGAAGCGGTCCGAGGGCGACGACGAGATGGTCCGCATCGCCGAGGCCGTCCGCCAGGGCGCGATGGCCTACCTCGTCCGCCAGTACAAGGTCGTCGCGGGCGTCTTCGTCCTGCTGATCGCCTTCATCGCGGTCATGTACATGCTCGAGCTCCAGGCCTGGCAGTCGCTGATCGGCGTGCCGGTCGCGGGCCTGCTCTCCGGCCTCTGCGGCTGGTTCGGCATGAAGATGGCGACCAACGCCAGCGCCCGCACCACCCATGCCTGCAAGAACTCGCTCAACGACGGCCTGACCGTCGCCTTCCGCTCCGGCGCCGTCATGGGCCTCGTCGTCGTCGGCTTCGCGCTGGCCGACGTTTCCTTCTGGTTCGCTGTCTTCAACTCCACCGACCTCGTGGACGGGGGCATCCAGGGCATCGCGACCGTGATGCTCTCCTTCGGCATGGGCGCCTCGACGCAGGCCCTGTTCGCCCGCGTGGGCGGCGGCATCTACACCAAGGCCGCCGACGTCGGCGCCGACCTGGTCGGCAAGGTCGAGGCCGGCATCCCCGAGGACGATCCCCGCAACCCCGCCACCATCGCCGACAACGTCGGTGACAACGTCGGCGACGTCGCCGGCATGGGCGCCGACCTCTACGAGTCGTACTACGGCTCGATCCTCGCGACCCTCGCCCTCGGCGCCGCCGCGGCCTTCACGGTCACGGTCGCCGACAACTCGAGCTTCGATCAGAACGCCTTCGCCCTGACGCTGGGCGTGGCGCCGATGGCGCTGGCCGGTCTGGGCATCATCTGCTCGATCATCGGCATCTTCACCGTGAAGGCGAAGGAGAACGCCAGCTTCGCGCAGCTGCTCAAGGGCCTGCACAAGGGCGTCTACGTCGCCTCGGCCCTGATCATCCTGGGCGCCGGCGGGCTGTTCTACTACCTCTTCGGCTCCGGCGAGGCCGCCGCGGGCCTCGCGACCGCCGGCACGAGCTGGTGGGGCCTGCTGCTCGCGATCGTCGCGGGCCTGGTCGCCGGCAACGTGATCGCCACCGCCACCGAGTACTACACCAGCTACGAGCACCCCCCGACCAAGCGGATCGCCGAGCAGGCGCTCACCGGCCCGGCCACCGTCATCATCTCCGGCATCGCCGAGGGCATGAAGTCCACCTGGGCCTCGCTGCTCACCGTCGTGGTCACGATCATCGTCGCTTTCGCCTTCGCCGGCGGCGGCGAGAACTTCCTGATGGGCCTCTACGGCGTCGGCATCGCCGCCGTCGGCATGCTCTCCACCCTCGGCATCACACTCGCGACCGACGCCTACGGCCCGATCGCCGACAACGCCGGCGGCAACGCCGAGATGACCAGCCAGGAGCCCTTCGTCCGCGAGCGGACCGACATGCTCGACTCGCTCGGCAACACCACCGCCGCGATGGGCAAGGGCTTCGCCATCGGCTCGGCCGCCCTGACCGCCCTCGCCCTGTTCGCCGCGTACATCCAGGTCGTGCAGACCCAGATCACCACGCAGTCCGTCTCCTTCATCGACGCGGGCAGCTACGCCGCACCCGCCGGGGCCGACACCTACGCGGTCTACGAGGGCTACGGCAAGTTCGCCATCGTCTCCGGCACCGGCGACGACATGACCGTGGACGGCGGCATCGTGCTCGACGTCGAGGGCTCGCACGCCGGATCCGGCTACAAGAGCGCCCTCGAGAAGGGCCAGGTCTTCCCCGTCGTGGACTCCACCGACACCCGCTACACCGTCTCGGCGACCGCCGAGCACACCACCGGCGACGTCACCCACGCCGACACCTACGCCCTGAGCCTGGCCTCCAGCCGCAAGGGCTCCATCGCCGACGTCCTCCGCTTCTACGACGTCACCCTCGCCAACCCCCGCCTGCTGGGCGGCATCTTCATCGGCGTGCTGCTGGCCTTCCTGTTCTGTGCCCTCACCATGAACGCCGTGGGGCGTGCGGCCTACGCCATGATGGGCGAGTGCCGCCGCCAGTTCGGCAAGATGCGTGAAGGCCTCCGCGCCGGCGGCATGAGCGAGGAGGACGTGCAGAACCCCGACAACTGGCCCAAGCAGGGCCTCGAGGTAGACGGCCACCACTACCCCGATTACGCCAACTGCGTCGCCATCTCGACCGCGGGTGCCCAGAAGGAGATGGTCATCCCCGCCGTGCTCGCGATCCTCATCCCGATCGCGGTCGGCCTGGTCCTCTCCGTGCCCGGCGTGATGGGCCTGCTCGCGGGCGGCCTGACCTCCGGCTTCGCCGTCGCGGTCTTCATGGCCAACGCCGGCGGCGCCTGGGACAACGCCAAGAAGCTGCTCGAGAGCTACGGCAAGATCACCGCCCAGGAGATGGTGGACGGCACCGGCGAGTCCGGCAAGGTCCCCGACGCGGTCCGCGACGCCATCAAGGCCCGCGCCGAGGAGGCCGTCGCCGCGGGCAACCCCGACGACATCGTCTACGGCAAGGGCTCCGAGGACCACAAGGCCACCGTCGTGGGCGACACCGTCGGCGACCCCTTCAAGGACACCTCCGGCCCCTCGCTGAACATCCTGATCAAGCTGATCTCGATCGTCTCGGTCGTGTTCGCCGGCCTGATCGTGAAGTTCGGCCCGGTGATCGGGGCGGCGATCGGCCTCGGCTGATCCCCCCACTTCTCCCCTGTTCATCACGACGCCCGGGCTCAGGCCCGGGCGTTTTTCATGCGCGGTGCGTTCCGGCCCGTTCGCCGCACTCACGCTCCGTCCCGCTCCGGTAGTCTGGCGGGATGCACCCACTCCTGCTCTTCGGCATCGTCACGCTCGCGGCCCTGCTCGCCGGAGCCGCGCTCCTGCACCTCCTCGCACGACTCGGCTCGCCCGGCAAAGCCCTGTGCGCGTGGCTCGCCCACGCGCCCGGGCTCGACCTCTGGATCTTCTACTTCACCGTCGCCCCGATGGTCGCCGGCCTGATCGTCGGCCAGCGCGTGCTGGGCTCGTGGTGGGGCTGGAGCGCCGGCTTCGGCGTGGCGGTCGTCGCGATGGTGCTGACCGTCATGATCTGGACTCCCCTGCACGAGCTGGCCAACCCCAAGGCCCGCAAGCAGCCGCGCCTGGTGCACCAGATCAACTCCTCGGTCGGGCGCTGGCGGAACCACTCCGCGGTCTGGTGGACGGCGTTGGCGGTGCCGCTGTTTGCGCTCGTGCGCATCGCCGAATGGATCGTCTACCCGCCGCTCACGTGGCTGGTCCGCCTGCCCAAGTACAAGTCCAGCGAGTGGGTCAACGTCAGCCGCCACAAGTTCGACGGCCTCGTCGGGCACGACCTCATCTGGTGCCTCTACTGCGACTGGATGACCGGCGTCTGGTCGCTCGGCACCGAGATGCTGCGCAACGTCGAGAGCTTCTGGTGTCCCATCCGCTTCGACTCGTCCAAGAAGTGCGCCAACTGCACCGTGGACTTCCCGGATCTGGACAACGGCTGGGCCCCGTCGGACGGCACGATCGAGGACGTCCGCGCGGCGCACGCGAAACACTACCCCGGACCCGACAACACCAACCCGTGGTTCGGGCACCCGGTTCGCCTGACCGTGAAGGGCGACGAGCCCGCAGAATCGGGCGAATAACCCGCTCTGACGCGCCTCTTGCGGACAGAGCCCTTTTCACTCGGCACTGAAACTTGCACCGATCGAGCGTCCCGCCGGTTTTTTCCGTGCACGCTCGCATCCGGTCTCGCCCATCGCCCCGAACCCGGCAGCGTCCGACATCCCGTCGGACCTGAACCACTCGCCCGGGCACGGGGCACGCACCCGCCCGGGCAGCACCAACCACACACGCAGCGCGACCAGCCCCGCGAGCCGGGGTGCGCGGAAGGAACAACGATGCTGACCACCTCCACCAAGATCGCCCGTCTCGCCCTGATCGCCGGGTCCCTGGCCGCCGGCGGTGCGGCCATGGGCTTCGCCTCGGTCGCCGAGTGGGACCACCACGCCCGGGCCGACAACCCGACCATCGTCGAGATCGCGGCCGGCAACGCGGACTTCTCCACCCTCGTCACCGCGGTCAAGGCGGCCGACCTCGTCGAGACCCTGAGCTCGGGCGGCCCCTTCACCGTCTTCGCCCCCACCAACGACGCCTTCGCCAAGCTCGACCAGCGGGCCCTGGCCAACACGCTCGAGGACAAGGAGCGTCTGACCCAGATCCTGACCTACCACGTCGTGCCCGGACGCATCACCGCCGAGCAGCTCGCCACCACCCGCTTCCTGAACACCGTCAACGGCAACCGCGTCGAGATCGGTCGCAACGGCGGGCTGGGCATCGAGCAGGCGTCGATCGTCGCCGCGAACATCGAGGCGGGCAACGGGATCATCCACGTCATCGACGAGGTGCTGATTCCGACCAAGCAGGACATCGTCGAGACCGCCGCGACCGCCGGCTCGTTCGAGACCCTGATCGCCGCCGCCAAGGCCGCGGGCCTGGCCGGGTACCTCAAGAGCGACGGCCCGCTGACCGTCTTCGCCCCCACCGACGAGGCCTTCGCCAAGATCCCCGCCGAGACCCTCGAGGCCCTGCTGCGTCCCGAGAACAAGAACGTGCTCGCCCAGATCCTCAAGTACCACGTCTCGCTGGGTCGCACCTACTCCAACAGCCTGCTCGGCGGGGCCGAGATCAAAACCCTCGCCGGCGAGACCATCGACGCCTCCTTCGCCTCCAACGGGCTCACGCTCAACAGCACCGTCGGCTTCAACGCCACCGATCTGGGCGCCACCAACGGCGTGATCCACGTCATCGACGAGGTGCTCATCCCCGAGTCCGTCGCCGAGTTCCTCGGCACGCTCGACAACCCGCTCCGATCCACCTCCGATCCGGTCGTCGCGTCCATCGCGGGCGCCATCGACCGCGGTGCCCCGCTCTTCAACGACGGCGAGGTCGGGCGCTGCGCTGCGGTCTACCTCGCCGCGGCCGAGTCGCTGGTCAACTACAAGGCCTTCGGCGCGACCGACGAGGAGCGCAGCCTGCTCGAGGCCGCGATCGAGCGGGCCGCCCACCAGTCCGACCGCGACGCGGCCTGGACCGTCCGGCGCGTCTTCGACCGCATCCTCCAGCAGCGCGTCGGCGCCGCCAACGAGGCCGCCCAGACCGCCCAACGCGACAACCACTAACCCCCTCCCCCCCCCACTTCCCCCCACTCTGGTCGCCCGGTTGCTGCTCATTCAAAGTGGGTATGAGGCAGGGTCTTCAGAACACAACCAGTGCGTCCGAAACTCGGATGCCCTGCGATCATGAGACGGCCCCGCACCGCGGGGCTGTTTCTGTGTCACAACTCGGCGCAGGCCTTGTGTCGCGGGCAGCCGACCAGGTGGTCGTTCACCAGCCCGCACGCCTGCATGAGGGCGTAGCACGTCGTCGGCCCCACGAACCGGAACCCGCGTGCCTTGAGCGCCTTGCTCATCGCGCCCGACTCCGGCGTGCTGGCCGGGACCTGCTTCATCGTCCGGAAGCGATTGACCCTGGTCTCCCCTCCCACGAACGACCAGAGCAGGTCGCTCAGGGATCCCTCATCCTGCAACAGGGCCCGCGCGGCCTTCGCGTTGTCCACGATCGCCTCCAGCTTGCCCCGGTGCCGGATCAGCCCGGCGTCCTGCAGCCTGCTCTCGATGCCCGCGGGCGTGATGCGTGCGACCCGGTCGATCTCGAACCCCGCGAACCGTTCCCGGTACCGCTCTCGCTTTCGCAGCACCGTGATCCAGCTCAGCCCCGCCTGCTGGCCCTCGAGGCACAGCTTCTCGAACAGACGCGTGTCGTCGCGGGTGGGCACCCCCCACTCCTCGTCGTGGTAGCGGACGTACAGCGGGTCGTCGCCGGCCCAGGGGCATCGCGCTGCCTCAGCCACGCGCAGCCCCGCCCGCCAGGCGACGCAGGCCCTCGATGGAGTCCAGGTCGAGGTTGCCCCCGGTCACGATCACACCGATGCGCCCGGGCCTGCGGTCCCGCGCGGCCGCGCTGAGACCCAGCACCCCGCTCGGCTCCACCACGATCCGCAGTCGCTCCAGGCAGAACAGCGTCCAGCGGGCCAGCTCGGCGTCCGACACGGTCGTCATGCGGTCCACCCGCTCCAGGATGATCGGGAAGGTGTACCGCCCCAGGTAGGGCGTGCGGGCCCCGTCGGCGATGGTGTCGGGGTTGTGCACTGTCCTCAGCACGCCGTCGGCGAAGCTCCGCGTCGCGTCGTCGGCCGTCTCGGGCTCGACCCCGATCACCTCGCACCCCGGGGCGAGCGCCTTTGCCACCGTCGCGCACCCGGAGAGCAGCCCGCCCCCGCCGCAGCAGACGTACAGCCGGTCGAGGTCGGGCACCTCCTCGAACAGCTCCAGGGCCGCGGTTCCCTGCCCGCTGATCACGTCCGGGTGGTCGTACGGCGGGACGAGGGTCATGGGCTCGCGATCGAGCAGGCGTGCCGCGACCTCCTCGCGGCTGGTCTCGTCGGGGTCGTAGGTCTCCACGCGCGAGCCACGCGGCGCGGACTCGAGCAGGCGGCGCGTCGAGTCCAGCTTCACACGCGGCGCGTTGCTCGGCATGATGATCACGGCCCGCACGCCCAACGCGGCGCTGGCGTAGGCCACGCCCTGTGCGTGGTTGCCGCTGGAGTACGTCAGCACGCCGGCCCGGCGCTGCTCGTCGGACAGGCTCGCGATCGCGTTGGTCGCCCCGCGGATCTTGAACGCCCCGATCGGCTGCAGGTTCTCGCACTTCAGATAGACGCTCGCCCCGCACGCCCCGTCCAGCGCCGGGCTACGAAGCACCGGGGTGCGGATTGCGTGCCCGGTGATGCGGTCCGACGCGGCGCGGACGGTGTCGATCGAAACAACCCCAGCCAGCGCCGGATCTGGTGCCGCGCCCTCGCCCCAAGGCTCATCGGGCGTGGTCGGCGTGCGGACTGTCTCGGACGGGTCGGGCATCGCGGGATGGTAGTGGTTGCGCGGCGCAGAAAAAAACCGCCCGGGCGCGGGCCCGGGCGGCGTTCCTGGGACTCTTCCCAGGCGAGTCTGATGGTGGGCTGCGCTAGACGGCAAACCCCGTCGAGCCGCCGTTACCGGCACAGCCCTCCGATACAGTCACATTCGAACACTGAATCACCTCCTTGCTGCAAGGCCCGTCCCAGCCGTCGCGGTCCGCCGCTCTCGACGCCGCCGCCGCCGGGTTCCTCACCCCCGGGCCGTCACCCGGGGCTCATCGCCCGAGGCGGGCGTGCACGCCCGTCCTCGCACGTCGGGCCCGCGTGCGCCTCGCGTAACGGGGGTTCTCCCCGCCGCCCATGCGCTCGCGCCGTCCCGATCCGTTCATTATCGACATTTCACCGTCGCCCGCAAGAGCGCTGCTCCCGCCGGAGCAGGTTTTTCACCCCGTTCCGGTCACCCGGATCCGGGCACCCGCTCAGTCGTCCAGCTCGTCGAACGCACCCTTGGCCGCCTCCCCGTTCAGGTACTCCTGAAACTCACCCGTCTTGTACGAGATGAAGCAGAAGGCGTGGTGCAGGGTCACCCACTCAATGTCGGTCGGGTCCTCGTCCAGGTCCTTGCGGAGGCGGTTGAGTTCGGCGAGAAGTCGCTCGGCCTTGATGCTGCTCACGGTCTGCTCCGTTCTGATGCGAGTACTGAAACACATCCCCCGGTCATGCTACGCGCCGCGTGGCAGCAGGCGGGCCAGCAGGAACGCCCCCGTCATCGCCAGCACCACGCTCGGGCCCGGCATCAGGTCCGCCTCGAAGCTCAGCACCAGCCCGAGCAGCGCCGAGACCCCGGCCCCCACGACCGACCACGCCCACACCCCGCCCAGTCGCGTCGAGCGGGCCAACGCGATGGCGCCGGGCAGCACGAACAGCGCCGTCGCCAGCACGATCCCCGCCAGGTTCACCGCCACCACCACCGACAGCGCCAGCAGCACCAGCAGGACCGTGCGCGTCGAGCCCTCCGGCACGCCGAACGCACGGCTCGCCGGCTCGTCGAACCCCCAGAAGATCAAGCGCCGGCGCGACCACCACAGCGCGAACGCCACCAGCACCAGCACCACGCACGCAGACAACGCGTCCGCCCATGACGCGCTCAGCACGTCGCCGAACAGCACCGACTCGAGCGCCGGCGGGCGGCTCGACCCGCTCGCGGACGCACGCTGGCCCGCGACGCGGTACAGGATGAACCCCAGCGCCATCGCCGCGGCCAGCACGATGCCGATCGCGGTGTCCGGCTTGGTCTCGGGCCTGGCCGACAGCCACGCGATGCCCAGGGCCGCCCCGATCGAGAACGCGATCACCACGGCCTGCAGGGCCGCCTGGTCCGCCAGCGAGTCCCCGCCCAGGCCCAGCGCCAGCCCCAGCCCCACGCCCCCGAAGGCCGCGTGGCTGACGCCCTGCCCGATGAAGGCGAGTCGCTTGAGCACCACCAGCGGGCTGAGCAGAGCCCCCAGCATCGCGACCAGCAGGGCCGTGACGACCCCGGGCCAGAACAGGTGGGCCTGCGACCCGGTGAGGTACTCGAGCGTGTTCACGACCGCTCCCCCTCATCCTCGGAGTGCGGGTGGTTGTGCGCAGAATCGTGCGAGTGCTCGTGGTGCGTGTGCGTCGGGTCGTCGCAGTCCGCGGCCGCGTGCGCGTCCACGTGCACCGCCCCGAACACCGACTCCACGTCGTGCGAGAAGACGTCGGCGAGCACCTGCGGCGTGAGCCCCTCGGGCGCGTCGTGGAAGTGCAGCGTGCGTCGCAGGCACGCGATGCGGTCCGAGGTCGCCGCGACCGTGGTCAGGTCGTGCGAGACCGTCACCACCGTCAGGTCCAGTTCGTCGTGAAGGCGTTCGATCAGCTCGCCGAAACGACGCTGCCCCACCACGTCCACCCCCACCGTCGGCTCGTCGAGCAGCAGGATCCGGGGGCCCGACGCGACCGCACGCGCGATCATCGCCCGCTGCACCTGCCCGCCAGACAACCGCCCGATCGGGGTGTTGGCGTGCTCCAGCATCCCCACCAGCTCGATGGCGCGCGCGATCGATTCTTTCGCCTCCTCGCCCGGCTGCTGCCACGGGCGCAGGCGTGAGGTGATCGGCATTGCGACCACCTGACGCACCGAGAGCGGCCAGTCCAGCCCGGCGTTCACTTTTTGGGGCAGGTACCCCACCAGCCCCCTGCGCCGGGCCTCGTCGGGCGTGAGCCCGCCCACCCGGATGCTCCCCTCGCGTGGCTCCAGCAGGCCCAGCACGAGCTTCAGCAGCGTGCTCTTGCCCCCGCCGTTCGGGCCCAGCACGCCGAGACGTTCGCCCGGGGCGACCTCGATGCTCACGCCGTCCACCGCGTAGCCGGACGCCCCGGGGTAGCGGTAGCACACGTCGCGGAGCGACAGGGCGTGGCTGCTGGTGTCGGGCTGGGAGGGCATCGGGCGAGTCTACGGGCCGTTGTGCGCCGCCGCGACGGAGACGAGGGTGTCGGCGATGGCCAGCAGGGTCGGCCCGTACTCACCCCGCCCCAGCGGGTCGATGGTGACCAGGCGCAGGCCCGTCAGGTCCGCCAAGCGTTCCGCGGCGGCGCGTGGGAGCTGCGGTTCGGTCAGGATGGCGATCGCACCGGTCTCCTCGATCCGTCGCGCCGCCTCGGAGAGCTCGCCCGGGGACGGGTCGATTGTCTCGAGCACCCGCACCGAGGCCGCGACCCGGAACCCGTACCGCTCGGAGAAGCGCGACAGCGAGTCGTGGTGCGTGACGAACGACTTGCCCAGCAGCGGGTTCAGGCGGACCGAGAGCGTGCGATCGAGGTCGTCGAGCGCCGCGTGCGCCGCGTCGAGGGTCGCCTTGTCCGTCCCGATCGCCTCCGCGACCGACTCCTGCAGCAGCTTGGCCAGCGACGGGTCCAGCCACAGGTGCGGGTCGCCCCCCTCGGCGTGGTCGTCGGATCCGTGGTCGTGCCCGGCGTGGTCGGCGTGGTCGTGGTCGTGCCCGTCGCGCTCCGGTGCCCTCAGCCCCGCGGCCTCGTCGAACCGGACAACATCGGCGAAGGAGGCACTGCGCTGCGCGGTCTCGATGATGCGCGTATCCAGCCCCATGCCCACCGCCACCACCAGGTCCGCCCGCGCCAGGGCGGACAGGTCCGAGGGGATCAGCTCATACGCGTGCGGCGTGGATCCGGGTCCGATCAGGACCTTCACCTCCGCGTCCTCGGGCAACAGCGGACGCACGATCCCCGCCAGCGGGGGCACGCTGACCACGACCCGCATCGGGCCCGGCTCACGCTGCTCCGGGCGAGTGCACGAGGGCACGATCCCGAGCATCAGGGCGAGCAGAGCAGCGAGCAGTACACGGATGGGGATGGTCATTTCGGGGTCTCGTGTCGGGGAGGTTCACAGCCTACGCGTGGGACGTGGGATCGGTTCGCACCGTGTGGGCCGGGGTGCACGGGCATTCGCCTCGGGCCCGGAGGGGGTGTACCATGTTGGCCCAACGGGGCGGTAGCTCAGTCTGGTAGAGCGCTGCAATCGCACTGCAGAGGTCGGGAGTTCGAGCCTCCTCCGCTCCATTCCCCGTTGAATACCCCCGCGTCGGCCCCCGGGCTCTACGCGGGGGTGTGTCGTTTTGGGGGACTCTTGTTGAGGGGCGCTCGGATTGTGGGGCTCAGATTGGGGGGGGAGGGGGGGGTCAGGGCAGCGGGCGGTCCCACCCGTCGCCGATTTCCTCGAACGCCCTGGCCGACCCGTCCAGCATCGAGGCGTCGAACCGGGTCCCCTTGCCGTCCCGCACCGCCCCGTGGCGCCAGCCCAGCCGGTTCTCGACGTGGTCCTCCTGTCTGAAGTCCAGCGTGGAGATCGTCCGGGTCGGGGGCGGGCCGTCGCCTTCGATCGCGGTCATCGCCGAGTCGAAGTACCAGGGTGACGAGGCCGGACGCTCCACCCGCCACGTGTCGATGAAGGCCTGGCCGGTGTCGTAGTCGTCCCGGTCGCCCGGGAGGCCGGCGTGCCCGGTCACGTTCACGGCGTAGGTCCGGGTCAGTCCCGGCCCGTCCCGGCTCTCGGCCGTGGGACAGACCAGCACGGAGTCCTCCACGTACAGCTCCGAGGCGGTGTCGCCCGTCGGGTTGGCCTGCTGCTGCACCACGACCGCCCAGAAGGGCTCGCGGAACCAGGGGACGCCCAGGGCCGGCGAGGCCCCGTCGTGCTCGGACGCGTACAGCATCGACGCCTGCGCGACCTGACGCAGGTTCGCCAGGCAGACCGACTGCTGCCCGGCCCGCCTGGCCCCGGCCAGCGAGGGCACGATGATCCCGATCAGCAACGCGATGATCGCGATCACCACCAGCAACTCGATGAGCGAGAAGGCGCGGCCGGACGGGGTTCGGGTTTGCTGGCGTGGCATCAGGCGTGGTTTTGCACGTGGGCGCCGATGGATTCGGGCAGGGTCTGCACGAACGCGCGGATCTCGTCTCGCACCCGTCGGTAGTGCCCCATCGCCTCGTCGTCGGACTCAGCCTCGACCGCCAGGCGCGGCGGGTCGTCGAAGCTCTTGTGCATGACCCGGGCCGAGCCGGGGAAGACGGGGCAGGTCTCGTGGGCGTGTCCGCAGACCGTGACCACCAGGTCGAGCGTCTCCGGGTCGTTGTCCTCGATGGTGTTCGAGCGGTGGTGCGAGATGTCGATGCCGACCTCCGCCATGGCCCGGACCGCCATCGGGTTCAGCCCGTGCGGGCTGGTCCCGGCGCTGCACGCCTCCAACGCGCCGGCGTGCAGGTGGTTGGCCCAACCCTCCGCCATCTGCGAGCGGCAGGAGTTCCCGGTGCACAGGAACAGGACTCGCGGGTTTCCGTCGGGTGTGGGCATGGCGTCGCCTCGCGTGCTGGGGTCAGGCGGGGTCCTCGATCAGTTTCAGCGCGATCAGGTCCTGCACGTCGATCAGCCCCACCGGGCGACCGTCGGCCTCGGTCACCGGGATCTCGTCCAGGCGGACCTCACGCACGAGCTGCACGGCGTCGCGCACCAGATCCTGCTCGAGCAGTCGCTTCGGCGAGCGGGTCATCAGGTCGGCCACCGGCTCGTCCAGCGTCGCCTCGCCGCGCGACACCAGCAGGCGGCGCACGTCCGCGTCGGTCAGGATGCCCGAGAGCACCCCAGCGCCGTCCACCAGCAGCATGGCGCCGGAGCGACGCCCGTCGCGCTCGGCCAGGTCGAGCGACTCTCGCAGCGAGCCCGTGTCGGGCACCAGGCTCAGCCCCTGACCGACCTTGAACCGCATCACGCTCGACAGCGGCATCATCCGCTTGCCGAGCAGCCCGCCCGGGTGACGCTTGCGGAAGTCCGCGGCCGAGAAGTCGTTCTCGTTCGACACCGCCAACGCCAGCGCGTCGCCCAGGGCCATCATCGCGGCGGTCGAGCTGCTCGGGGCGAGGTTGTTGGGGCAGACCTCGGTGAGTGTGCCGACACAGAGGTGGGCGTCGGCGAGCGAGGCCAGGTGGGTGTCGTGCCCGCGCGAGATGGCGATGACGGGCACCCGGTCCTGCTTGAGCAGGGCCGCGAGCGCCAGGACTTCCTCGGTCCCCCCGCCGTAACTCAGCAGGATCGCGGCGTCGCCCCGTCGGATGCGTCCCAGGTCGCCGTGGGCGGCCTCGGTCGCGTGCATGAAGTGCGAGGGGATGCCCACCGAGCTCATGGTCGCGCTCAGCTTGGCCCCGATGAGCCCGGACTTGCCGATCCCGCTGACCACGACCGATCCCGTGCAGGCCCGCACCAGCTCCACCGCCCGGTCGAACTGCTCGTCGAGGTGGTTGATGACGGACGCCACGGCGTCGGACTCGGCCCGCAGCACCCGCGCGGCGAAGTCTCGCGCCTTGGAGGCGTGCTCGGGCCCTGTCGAGGGCGGCGTATCCCCTGACGTGGTGGTGGTCGGCTCCATCGCCGGGATGGTACGCGGGGTGGGCTACGTCCTGCGTTGCAACACAAAAAACACACAATCCGCCCGGTGTCGGAATACCCGCGCGGCTCGCGTGGTTCTCCCACTGCCGAGCATTCGGCCGACACGAACCACAGCCGTTGCAGGGCCCGTCGCGTTTTCCCCCAGCGCGTCGGGTCGCTGCACTTTTGCACCCAATCCGGGTTCGCCCCCCCTCCGCGCGGGATCGGTGCCGTCCTAGGGTGATTGATGCCCCTCGGCCCGAAGCCCGACAACCCGCCACGCCACTACTTCGGCTGGACCATGCTCGCGGTCGCGTGCCTGACGACCGTGGCGACGAGCCCCGGGCAGACCTTCATCGTCGGGGCCCTATTCTCACCGGAATTCGAGCAGTCGCGCGAGCAGGGCGGGCTCGGGCTGACCAAGACCGCTGTCTCGTTTGCCTACATGGTCGCGACGTTCGCCAGCGCCGCGCTGCTGACCTTTGTCGGCACCGCCTCCGACCGGTACGGCCCGCGCCGCGTGATCGCGTTCATCGCCGGCGGGCTCGCGCTCGCGTGCGCCTACATGGGGCTGGTGCAGGGGTTCGTGACGCTGCTGGTGGGCTTCTTCCTGCTCCGGTTCCTCGGGCAGGGCGCGCTGGGGGTGGTCTCGGGGCACACCGTGGCGCTCTGGTTCGAGCGCCGGCTGGGCACGGTCGAGGCGATCCGGCACGGGTCGATGTCGCTGGCGGTGGTGCTGCTGCCGGTGCCGGTCGCGGCGCTCATCAACGGCTACGGGTGGCGTTGGGCGTTCCCGATCCTGGGGGTCGTGGTCGCGCTGCTGACGCTGCCCGCGATCCTGCTGATCTTCCGCAACAAACCCGAGGACGCCGGGCAGGCTCTCGACGGGCACGCGCCCATGTCGCCCAGGGCGTGGGGCATGCTGACGACCTACGGATCGATCGGTCTCGGCCTCGGGCTGATGATTCTGATCTGGTCGAACTACGGCTGGAACTGGTGGCACCTGTTCTGGCCCGCGCTGGCGAGCGTGATCGGGCTGGTCGCCGGCCCGCGTGTGCGCGAAATCGCGACGCAGCGTGAGCAGGAGCGGGACACGAGCACGGACGATGCGACCGATGCCGCGGGCGACCCCGCCTTCACGCTGCGTGAGGCGATGCGGACCACCGCGTTCTGGGCGATCGCGGGCGTGGGCGTGCTGAACGGGCTGGTCGGCACCGCGATCATCTTCCACATGGCGGGGATGGCCGAGGCGGGCGGGGTCTTCGAGGGCGAGCCCGAGGAGGTCAAGGCCATGGCCCTGACCCTGGCCGCGTCCGTGATGGCGCCGTGGGCGATCACCAGCGGGCTGGCGACCCCGATCGGGGGCGTGCTGGTGGACCGGATCCGCCCGCGCTACCTGCTTGCGAGTTCCCCCCCGCTGCTGGCCCTCTCGGCCTCGCTGGTGCTGCTGGGGTACTGGTTCGGCCTCGGGTCGCTGTTCTATCTCGCGATGGCGGTCTTCGGCGTGAGCCAGGCGTGCGCGATGTCGGCCGGGGGACCGACGATCGCGCGCTGGTTCGGGCGGGCCCACCACGGGGCGATCCGTGGCTTCGCGAGCACGCTGGGTGTCGCGGGCACGGCGGTCGGGCCGCTGATCCTCGCGTTCTCGTCGGACTACCTGGACGGCTTCAGCCCGGGGCTGATCCTGTTCATCGTGGGCGCGATCCCGCTGACGCTGACGGTCTGGTCCATCGACCGCCCGGCTCGGCCCGGAGAGCCCGATGGCGACGACGGAGACGGCCCGGACGACGGGGGCGGGATGGGGCCGGAATTGATTGATGAGGCCGCGAAGATGCGGGCCGTGGACATGGCCCGGGCCCGGACCAAGGACTCGGGCGGCCCGCCGGTGCGGTACGAGCTGGACGACCCGGGCGATTCGATCCCGCTGGCGGGCGATGAGCCGGACGAGGTCGAGCCGAAGCCGGATGCCGGCGTGCCCGGCGACACAGATTCGAGTCCCGATCTCGGGGCGGATGACAGCATCCCGCTGGATGAGGGTGATGACGACCCAGATTCACAGGGCGATCGTCTATCCTGAGTGGTCATGCCGCGCGCCAAGTCCACCAACCTGCCGACCGCCGGAACCAAGAAGCCGCGCGGGAAGGGCTCGGGGAAGAAAGACCCGTGGGCCACGCCCGCGATGCAGCAGTTCGTGAAGATCAAGAAGAAGCACCCCGACTGCGTGCTGTTCTTCCGGATGGGCGACTTCTACGAGCTGTTCGGCGAGGACGCGACGAAGGTGGCGCCGGACCTGGACCTGCGGTTGATGCACCGCGGCAACGACATCCCGGCCGCGGGCGTGCCGTACCACCAGCGGGACAAGTACCTGCGTCTGGCGATCGCGGCGGGGCACCGGGTCGCGGTGGTGGACCAGCTGGAGGACCCGAAGGACGCCAAGGGCGTGGTCGAGCGGGGCGTGACGCAGGTGGTGTCGGCGGGCACGCTGATTGATGACGGGCTGCTGGAGTCTGAGGCCGCGAACTGGCTCGCGGCGGTCTGCTACGACGACGACGCATACGCCGGTCTGGTGCTGGCCGAGGCGAGCACGGGTGCGGTGCTGGTGCTGGACGGGTCTGCTGAGCGGATCGGGGATGAGCTGGCGCGTCGGGGGGTGCGCGAGCTGCTGCACGCCGAGGACGCGGCCGGGGCGACGCCCGAGCGGATCGCCCGCCTGGTGGACACGTCCGTGGTCGGCACAACGGGGCGGGCGGGGTGGCACTTCCGGGCGAGCGAGGCGTTGGAGGCGATTCGGGAGCACTACCGGGTCGCGGGGGTCGAGGGCTTCGGGCTGGACGAGGACGCGCCGAGCACGCGGGCGCTGGGGGCGATCCTGCGGTACGTCGCGGAGACGCAGGCCGTGGGGTCGGAGGCGACGAGCGCGACCAGCGGGTCGGAGTTCCAGTCGCAGCGTGCGACGCTGGAGCATTTGCGTCCGCCGCGTCGGGTGGAGGAGGGGGCGTTGTGCCGCGTGGACCACGCGTCGCTGCGTTCGCTGGAGGTGGAGGAGACGATCCGTGGGGCGGGGGTCGAGGGCTCGCTGCTGGGGGTGTTCCTGAAGAGCCCGGTGGGGACGCGCTGCGTGGTGCGCACGCCGATGGGCAAGCGATTGCTGCGTGACTGGCTGACCGCCCCGCTGGCCGATGCGGGGGCGATCCGAGGTCGCCAGGACGCGGTCGGGGCGTTGCACGATGACGCGGCGCTGGCCGAGGCGGTGCGGGGCGGGCTGGACGAGGTCGCGGACGTGGCCCGGATCGCGGGTCGGGTGGCGCTGGGTCGGACGACGCCGCGTGACCTGGTCTCGCTGGGTCGGTCGCTGATGAGCGGTCCGGGGCTGGTGGAGGCGATCTCGCAGTCGGGATCGCTGGCGGGGCTGCACCACGAGCTGGCGGGGCTGGTGAAGCGCCTGGAACCGCTGGGGGGCCGGATCGTGGCGAGCTGCGTCGAGGACCCGCCCGGGCGGGTGAGCGACGGGGGGCTGATCGCGGACGGCGTGGACGCGGAACTGGACGAGGCCCGCTCGCTGCAGACGGACGCGGGGTCGTGGCTGGCGGAGTATCAGACGCGCCTGATCGCGACGCACGACCTGCCGAGCCTGAAGGTCGGGTTCAACCGGGTCTTCGGGTACTACATCGAATTGCCGGTGGCGCAGGCGTCGCGGGCGCCGGCGGAGTTTTCCCGGAAGCAGACGCTGAAGAACGCCGAGCGGTTCATCACGCCGGAGTTGAAGACGTTCGAGGACAAGGTGCAGTCGGCGGAGGCTCGGGCGCAGGAGCGTGAGCGTGTGCTGTTCGACGGGCTGTGCGAGGACTGCCGCGGGCAGATCGGGGCGATCACGCGGTATGCGGAGCTGATCGCGGAATTGGACGCGCTGGCGGGGCTGGCGACCAAGGCGCGCGAGCGGGGCTGGGTGCGACCCGAGATCACGGACACCACCGAACTCACCATCCATGGCGGGCGTCATCCGGTGCTGGACGAGCTGCTGGGGCACGAGTTCGTGCCCAACGACACCGAGCTGGCGACGCCCGAGCACCCGCAGCCGGTGGCGCTGATCACGGGCCCGAACATGGCGGGCAAGAGCACCTACATCCGTCAGACGGCGCTGCTGGCGTTGCTGGCCAGCACGGGGAGCTTCATCCCGGCGGACCGGGCGACGATCGGCGTGTGCGATCGGATCTTCACGCGCGTGGGGGCGGACGACGCGATCCATCGCGGGCAGTCCACCTTCATGGTGGAGATGACGCAGGCCGCGACGATCCTGAACAACTGCACGCCCCGGAGCCTGGTGGTGCTCGACGAGATCGGGCGCGGCACCAGCACGCTCGACGGGCTCAGCCTGGCGTGGGCGATCACGGAGCACCTGGCTTTACTCTCGGAGGACGCGGCCGGGCCGCGAACGCTGTTCGCGACGCATTACCACGAATTGACCGAGCTCGAACAGCGGCTGGCGGGGCGGGTGCGGAACCTGCACGTCGCGGTGAACGAGTGGGCCGACCAGAGCGGGCGGACCGAGGTGGTCTTCCTGCACCGGATCAAGCCGGGGCGGGCGGACCGGAGCTACGGCGTGCACGTGGCCCAGCTCGCGGGCCTGCCGGCAAGCGTGGTCGCCCGCGCGGGCGAGGTGCTTGAGACGCTCTCCGTGCAGCAGGCGGGGCGGGTAGAGACCGGGTCGGTGCGGGCACCGGCGCCGACCTCGCAGGAGCCTCAGATGGGGCTGTTCACCGAGTTCGTTTCGCACCCGGCGGTGGAGCGGCTCCGGGAAGTCAAGATCGATGGGTTGACGCCATTGCAGGCGTTTGACTTGTTGCGGGAGTTGGCGGACTCAACCAAGGACTAGCCCCGAGCGCGAGCGAGGGGTCTCTTGCTGGACTAGCCCCGAACGCCAGTGAGGGGGTTCTCTGTTTTCCTGCAATCCCCATCCCGCCCGCGAATCACTCAAACCCCCTCGCTCGCGCTCGGGGCTAGTCAATCCGAGAGACCCCTCGCTTGCGCTCGGGGCTAATAGGAAGAGGTCCCTCGCATGCGGGGGGCTAGTTGTTGGGGGCTTTGAGTTTGTCGGGGTCGTAGGTTTCGCCCTTGGGGACGTAGATGAGGTCGTAGCGGGGTGTCCACTCGTCGTTGTCGCCGAGCTGGGTGCCGGTCTGGCGGACCCAGGCGTGGGCGATGGGGCGGACGTGCATGCGGATCTTCGTGACCGTGCCGTCGGGCTGGATCTGCTCGCCCTCGAAGAGCAGGCCGTCTTCGGGTGACCGTGCCTCGTCGCTCGCGTCCGCGACGCCGGAGAAGATGGCGCCCTGCTGGTCCACCCAGAGCTGGCGCCACACGCCCACGCTCGCGTCGTAGTGGTTCCAGCTCTCGCCGACGTAGGCCTGCCCCTCGCTCGCCCACGCCTCGTGCAGCACCTTGGCGTTGACGCGGAATTCGAGCGTGTTGCGCCCGGAGAGTTGCCCTGTGCTGGCGGAGTAGCAGTCCCATTCGCCCGCCCAGAAGTGCAGGGCGGTCTCGGGCGAGGCCTTGGCGTCTTTCGGCGACTCGGGCTGGGCCGCGCCCATCGCAACGAGGGAGAGCGCCAGAAGCGTTGCGAGCGTGCAGAGGGCTCGGACGGGGGTGCGGGTCATGGGAGTGTCCTTTCGTGCGTCGGCTTGAGGCCTGGCGTGCGGTGACTTCGCACGATTCGCACCGGACGGGCTCGGGGCTGCCCGAGAGCCGGATTGGCGTGCCACACGGGCACGATACCGACAGATTCCGGCGTCGATACAGAGCGCACAGCCCGCACAGACGGATCTTCCGGGTCGCCGGGCGTGATCGGGCCACCCGTTCGGGTGGCGATTCCCGGGCTGAATCGCACCCTCAGTACATGGCGAAGTCCGGAGCAATGCGCGGGGTCCTTGGCACAACGGTGCTGGCATGTCTGATGGGCTGCCAGGGCTCGGCGTCGTTCGAGGCCGAGGCGGCGCTGCGACCGGGCGCGGTCTACTCGGGCCCGGCGGTCGCGACCTTCGCCCTCCCGGTGGATCAGCTCACGGTCGGGCAGATCGTGCACGAGCTCACGGCGATGGCCGAGGCGAACCGGGCCCTCGCCGGCGTGACCAACCTGCACCCGACCAGCACGCAGGCGAGTCAGATCGGGGCGATCGACCGGTCGCACGCGCACCGGCTGGGCCAGATCCTGGACGTAATCGGCTGGCCGACCGAGCGGGTCGTGGGGGCCGAGGCGTCCGCGGCCGCGTTCGAGATTGCACGCGCGTCGTCGCACGATCCCGAATTGCAGCGTCGGTGCCTGTCGCTGATGCACGACCGGCTGGCCTCGGGCGAGGTCGATCCGGAGCGTGTGGCGCTGCTGACCGATCGCGTGCGGATCCAGGCGGGCAAGGGCCAGTGGTACGGCACGCACGTGCGTGTGCACCGCAATGAGCACGGGACGATGGTCGCGACCGAGACGGCCCCGATCGACGACGCCGCGGGGCTGGACCGTCGTCGCGACGAGCTGGGGCTGGACCCCTGGCGCCACTACTGCCGCAAGGTCGCGGACACCGCGACGCGCGCGAGCCGGCCCACGCTCGGCACCAACCACTGACCCCCACCCCCCCCCACTACGCCCATTTCGCCACTGCCTCATCTCAATGGCAGCAAGTTTTCTCCGTGTCGGCAGGTACGGCCGGCGCGGTGTCGCGTGGGGCTAGGATCGGCGATGCTGACACCCGAGTACCTGAAGTCCAAGTTCGAGGCCGGGCTGGCCTACGACGCGTATGTCGCCACCGGCAAGCCGCACCACCAGGAGGCGTGGCACGGGATCCACGCGCGGGTCTCGCTGACCGAGGCCCAGCGGGCGGTGCTGGGCGGGTTCACGCGTCAGACGTACGCGCTGGTGGTCTCGGGGACGTGGTGCGGGGACTGCTCGCAGCAATTGCCGATCCTGAAGCACGCCGAGGACGCGGCGGGTGGCCGGTTTACCGCCCGCTACCTCGACCGCGACGAGCACATGGACCTGGCGGAGCAGCTTCAGATCTGCGAGGGCGTGCGGGTGCCGGTGTGCCTGCTGCTCAACGAGGACTTCGACTTCCTGGCGTTCGTGGGCGACCGGGTGCTGGCCCGATACCGGGCGATGGCGGGGCGTCAGCTCGGGTCGTCGTGCCCGCTCCCCGGGGCGCCGGTGCCCGATGATGAGCTCAGCGCGACCACGTCCGACTGGATCGACCAGGTCGAGCGGGCGCACCTGATCTGCCGGCTGAGCACGAAACTGCGTGCGCGGCACGGGGATTGAGGCGATCGATTGAGACGGCCCCGTCGCTTGCGCTCCGGGCTCGTTGGTGTGGGGCGGCATGGGTCGTGCCCGGGTCTGAGGCTTTGCGAAG
>Ga0070726_10000147_pt1 | contig 112849 bp, 105 predicted proteins | sample tdAd471_FD_67275 | JGI IMG/M metagenome (GOLD analysis project Ga0070726, IMG submission 67275) | Marine sediment microbial communities from the Atlantic coast under amendment with organic carbon and nitrate - tdAd47.1 | ecosystem: Environmental > Aquatic > Marine > Coastal > Sediment...
CTCTCTGGTGGCGAGTTTACCACCCATGTTGGTGTCCGGTTTCATTAGACCACTACAGGATAGTGATGTCGAAATGGAAGGAGGAGGCCACGAATGGGGTAAGCCTTCCGAGGGCGTGGACGTTTGTTTTCAACCGCGGAAGGCTTACCCCATTCGTGGCGTCCGCTTTGTTTGAATGCCTCATTCTCCGCTAATCTGCGAGGAGCCAAAAAAAAGGCCCTCCCGCAGGGAGAGCCTTGATGGTTCAGTTCACTGGAACTCAGCCATCGCCCATGAGCTTTTCGGCCTTTTCGCCTGCATCGGTCGCTGCATCTTCAGCCGCATCCGAAGCGTCGTCTGCCATGTCGCTCATCGCATCTCCGGCGTCGTCAGCCATGTCCTTGGCAGAGTCCATAGCGTCATCAGCCATATCGCCAGCTGCGTCCATCGCATCACTCATAGCGTCGCCGGTTGCATCGGCAGCATCGCCAATTGCCTCACCGGCGTCGGCCATGGCACCCTTGGTCGCGTCGGCAGCATCACTGGCCATGTCGCCAGCTGCGTCAACAGCGCCGCCAGCTTTTTCTGCAACCTGATCCGCAGTCTCCTGCATGGACGACTTGGCTGATTCAACATCTTCTTTGCTGCACGCTGCCAGGGACAGCGCCAAAATTGCTGCAAACGCTGCGGCAAACAGTTTCTGAATATTCATAATTACCCCTTACGAAAATCGATACAAGTTAGTTATCGCTACCCCCCAGGCAAAACCGGGTGGATAGAGCAGGGTATACAGCAGCAAGAGGTAAGTAAACACTGAGCGCAGACTACTCGCTATTGTCTTTACGCCACTTTTCCCGGCGCTGCTCGCGGTGACTGTCCCAGGTAGCCCGTTGTTCGTCAGTCAGTACGGCTCGAATTTCGTCGCGCTTGCCTCCCTGGGCACGAATCTCGCGAATCTCTGCGACCTGCTCATCGCTCAATTGCAGGTGGGCTTGCATGCGTTTCAAGCGCTCCGCACGCTCTTCCTCAGTAACAGGCGAACCTTTTCCTGCGTGGGCAGAACCCGATGCCAGTAAAGCGGCAAGTAAAGTGGTGGTCATCAGTTTTTTCACGGTACGTCTCCTCTGGTAACGACCACAAGTCTACAATGGTCGCCGCAGGCCGCGCTCGCGTGGGAGAGTTAAATTTTGTAAAGCAAAGCGGTCACCAGGACACTATCGTGCCCCGCTATTTAGGCTGCGCAAAACGCGTTAAAGTGACGGCAAGTAAGGCTGCGGTGGGGACGACACTTGACCTTTGTCATTCTGGTTAACACTGCGGTGATTGTCACCGCAGTCATGATCCACTATGAGTTTCTCTACCGGTTTACCCTGCTCATGCCAAGGCTGAATGTGCGCCACCGATTCCGAATTGTTATCGGCATCTTCGCTGCCCTCTCGGCACACGCCGTAGAAGTGTGGATATTTGCCCTCACCTACTACTGGATGCACCATGCCCCGGGGTGGGGGCATTTCGAGGGCAACTTCAGCGGCACTGTGCTCGACTGTGTGTACTTCTCGTTTACTACTTTTACTACGCTGGGCTTTGGCGACATCGAACCTCTGGGCGACCTGCGTTATCTAACCGGGCTGGAGGCTCTGACCGGCCTGGTCCTGATAACCTGGAGCGCGTCTTTCCTGTACCTGGAAATGACCCGTTACTGGGACAGGGACTGACCACCCGGGTCAAGCCCTGTAGCTCCGGCGACCTAACAATCAGGTGACCTCTTTCATGACATGCGTGAACATAAGGCCAGCCACACCCGAGGACATTGGCCTCATTTTTGATTTCGTCTGCGAGCTGGCGGTATATGAAAAGGCACGCCAGCAGGTGACGACCAACGAGAAGCACTTGCACGAAGGCCTGTTTGGCGTTCGGCCGCGAGCGTACTCACTGATCTGCGAGGTGGACGATGAGCCTGCAGGCTTCGCAGTCTACTTCTACAATTTTTCCACCTGGCTGGGCAAATACGGCCTGTTCCTGGAAGACCTGTACATCTCGCCGCAATTTCGCGGCCTGGGAGCAGGCAAGGGACTGCTTCAGCACCTTGCCAGGCAGGCGGTAGCGGAGGGTTGCGGCCGCCTGGAATGGAACGTACTGGATTGGAACGAGCCGGCAATAGACTTCTATGAGTCCTGCGGCGCTCTCGCCATGCGGGAATGGCTGGGCTACCGGCTGCAGGGTGACGCCCTCTCAACATTCGCTGCTGGCGAGTAAACTGCAGCCCGGGGACATCGCATGCCCCTGTCGGCCAGAGCTGCCGAACCAGGACGGCTTATCGAACGGACCCTCAGCGCAGGCTGACCTGAAAGCCCGCTGTGCCGGCAGCCTCCTGCCTCTGCTCCACTTTGCCGACGCGGATAGCAGCGGCGAACCCATCGGCACGCAGTTGAGCGCAAAAGTCGTCAGCCCGGTCGCCATCGAGTGCAACCAGCAGCCCACCGCTGGTCTGCGGATCCAGCAACAGGTCTACCTGCTCTGCCGCCAGCCCATTGGTCACCTCCAGCCGGGCCAGCGCCGCGCTGTTGGCTTCGTGCATGGTGCTGCGTACCCCCTGCCTCAAGTGCTGCTGCACACCTGGCAGCGCGGGAATAGCGGACAGTTGCAGCGTCGCGCACTGATCATCTGCCAACATTTCCAGCAGGTGTCCCAGCAGGCCGAAGCCGGTGACGTCCGTGCACGCCGATGCCTTGTGCATCAGCGCCAGCTGTGCCGCCCGGTAGTTGCTTTGCAGCATCATCGCCACTGCTGCAGCAATGTCCCGGCCATCGGCCAACTGCCGCATATGCGCAGCAAACAGCACTCCAGTCCCCAGAGGCTTGGTGAGCACCAGTGCATCACCCCCGCGCACCGGGCGCTTGCCCAACAAGCCCTGTTGTGAATTCAGGGCTTTACCGGTGACCGCAAAGCCCAGCTGCAGCTCTTTTCCCTGCATACTGTGACCACCGATCAGCGCGCAATCGACCCGGGCAAATTCCTGCAATGCACCCGACAGTATCTGTTTCAGCTCCCGCTGCAGCAGTTCATCGCGAGCGAAAGGGAGAGTCACCGCCGCCAGCGCACATATCGGCTGCGCACCGCACGCGTAAAGGTCACTGAGAGCGTGGTTAGCGGCAATACGACCCATTAACCATGGGTCCGCAACCAGCTCGCGCAGCATGTCCAGACTCTGCACCATAGTGCCAGCGCCGGCCTCGGGTACGGGGGCTGCATCGTCCCCATCACCGGGAGGCACACAATGCCCGGGAAATTCATCTGCCAGTTCGGCAAGCACGGACGATAAACCCGTAGCGCCTACCTTGGCACCACAGCCTCCGCAGACCAAAGCATCGTCGTTCAGGGCATCAGGCAGGCTGCCGACGAAGGGCATAGCCCCTGGCGGCGGCAAGCGTTCAAACTGCCGCATGAATTTACGGTCTATGTGATCTTTCCACCGCCATACCCATTTGCCTGCGCAGTGCAACAGCCCCTTGTCGGCAGCGGCGCGCCGGTCCCCCAGGGAAAGCAGCGACAGAAAGCGTTGCTGCGGCCGGTGCAGCTTCAGGGGCTGTGACAACAGGGCTGCACGCAGGTTGCGCGCCAGCACGGGAGCCTGCCGCACCGCGTAGACGCCCGCCTTGGGTCGCGGATGATTGACCTGCGTGGCGATGTCGCCGGCGCCAAACACCGCATCATCGCTGGTGGACTGCAGACTATCAGCGATCTGTAGAAAGCCCCGGTCATCACAGTCCAGACCGCTCGCAGCCACCCAGGTCGCGGCGGCTGCACCGGTACACCAGAAAAGATCGTCATATCGCCAGCGTTCGCCCGATGCCAATAGCAGGGCATCCTCATCCACCTGCACTACCCGGCTCTGCACCTGCAGCTCGATGCCATTGCGCTGCATGGCAGACATCGCAGCTGCACGGGCACCGGCGTTGTAGCCCTGCAGTACCTGCGCTGCTCCGCAGAATAGCTGAATGTCCACCGGTTTATCGCGCAGGGCGTGGGCCATCGCCAGGGCCAGTTCCACGCTGCCAGCACCTCCGCCGACGATCGCCAGCGAGAGGGAGACGCCCTGCCTCTCATGCACGCGCTTTTCCAACTGTCGCCAGCGGCGCCAGAGATCGGCCACAGGTTTAACCGGCACCGCGTGCGCGCGTGCACCGGGCACGGAATCAAGCTCGGGCTGGGAGCCGATATCAATACTGACTATGTCGTAAAAAATGTCCGGCCTGGCGGCAAGCGAAAGTCGTTTTTCACCGGGATCCAGCCCGGTCACCTCTGCCTCAATAAACCGCACACCGGCCCACTGGCAAAGCCGCGCCAGGTCTATGTGGGCCTGCTCAAAGTTGTAATGCCCCGCGATCAGCCCCGGCAACATGCCCGAATAGGGCGTATGGCTTGCAGGCGAAACCAGGGTGATGCGCAGTCCTGCCAGAGGCTTCATGGCCAACATGCGTAAAACCAGGGCATGCGTATGTCCGCCGCCCACCAGCACAAGGTCTCTGCTCAAAGCTGCCTGGACCTGCATCAAGCCGCCGCCCATTGCAGCAGCGCCTGGCGATTACCGCGAAACAACACTTCACCAGCGCGCTGCTGCAGTTGGTATTCGTACATCGGGTCGTAGTAATGCTGCAGTAGAAAAGCGATCCATTGCCGGTGCCCGCCAATATCGCCTGAGGAATGCTGCTGCTCAAAGCCAACGGCCATCCACTTGCTCACCAGCTGATAACGCTCGCCACCCAGGCGCTTGCGGATGCGCTGCAGGTCTGCCTGCAATTTCTGCGCATGCAGCAGGGCGCCCTCTTCGCCGTGCACCTGCTGGTAACGCTGGCCCAGATCGACAATATAGTCTTCGAGAACCACATCTACCCGTTCATCGATGCTCTGCTCCAACACCAGCATCGGCGCCAGTGCCATGGCCTCGCGCAGTATCTCTGGCAGGTACAGTCTGCCGATCAAGCGTCCCTCATCTTCAAGGAACAGGCGTCCTTCGCCCGACGACAGGTGCTTCATCATGGCAATGCTGAGCGCATTCTCAAAGTCCACCTGACTGGGCTGGGGCAAAGGCAGTTGACCAAACGTGGAGCCGCGGTGATTGGCCAGGCCTTCCAGGTCGATACTATCTGTGAGCGAGGCGATAACGCGGGTTTTGCCGGTACCCGTCTTGCCGCTCACCAGAACCAGCCGGGCGGCTTTAACAGAGCGCTCCAGTTCCTCAATAAGAAAACGACGCATGGCCTTGTAGCCGCCGCGCACGAGCGGGTAGTCGATACCCTGTTCACGCAGCCACTGCTGTACTGTCTGCGAGCGCAGGCCACCACGAAAACAATAGACGTAGCCCTGTGGATGGTGCCTGGCGAATTCACACCACCGCTGAAGCCGCTGCGCCCTCACCTCTCCACTCACCAGGCGGTGGCCCAGTGCAATAGCCGTCTCCTGCCCCTGCTGCTTGTAGCAGGTGCCTACCTGGGCGCGCTCTTCATCCGACATCAATGGCAGGCTGGTAGCACTGGGAAAAGCCCCCCTGGCAAACTCCAGCGGGGCGCGCGTGTCCATCAACGGGGTATCTGCCAGGAACAGCGAGCGGTAATCGCTGGTGTCCGGGCGCACTGACATGGGAGGCTACTCGGCCTCGCCGCCGAAGATGGCCATCACCCGCTCCTGCAGGCTGGTCACGGCATCGGACATCAGGGCAAAATCCGCGTCCAGGCGGGCGGCGGCATCAGCTTCGGGGATATCTTCGTTCTCTGTCATCAGCTCTTCACTGAACTTGAGGCGGCGCAGGCACAGGTCCTCTGCCAGCAACAGCTTCACGCGCTCGTCCCAGCACAATGCCAGGCGAGCCACCTGCTTGCCAGCATTGAGATGAGTCTCCACCTCATCACTCAGCAAATCAACTCCGCGACAGCGCACCACACCGCCTTCCTCACCCAACTCGCGCAACTCGCACTCCTCACCCAGGGCGAAGTCGTCAGGCAGACTCTGGTGCGCCAGCCAACCGGTCATGACGGCACCCGGGGCGTTATTGACCTGTGGCAACACCACGGGGAAGCTGCCGATGCACTCGCGCAACAGGTTGAGCAACTCCTCTGCCCTGCCGGCGCTGGCGGCATCAACGAAAATCCAGTTATTGCGGGTATCAATATAGGCATATACGGCAGCCGAGCGGGTGAACGCCCGAGGCAGGCAATCCTGGACGATCTCGTCCTTCAGCGTAAGTCGCTCCTTGCGATACACCTTGCGGGCCTGATCCGCTTCTATAGCGGCCACCTTCTCTTCCAACTGCTCGCGCACTACCGTTGACGGTAACAGCTTTTCCTCACGCTTGAGCTTGACCAGCAAACGCCCGCCGGCGGCGTGCGCAAGCTCCTCAGACGGCTCTCCCAGCGGTGCCACCCAGCCCAGGGATAGCGCCTGAGACTTGCCGCAGGGTTCGAAGGCCTTCCGGGAGAGCTGCTCTCCCAATTGCTCCGCAGAGAGTGCGAAAGGGCTGGTAAGGCGATAGGCGCGAATGTTCTTGAACCACATAATAAAGACTTATCCCGACAAAAGCGGCAGATTGTACCCCAGCACTGTGGTGCTGAAGGAAGAAAAAAAGCCGTCACGTACAAATTGTTGACCCTCAGCGCCCGGCTCGACATTGTAACGGGCCAATGCACACGTTTTAATTTTCGCCTCATACACAAACTGCCTGCTTACCCTCAGGCCAGAGACGCCAATATGACCTCAACAGCCAAGACCAGCCCCTCGCACCCCCGGTATACCCGGGATATAGCCCGGTGGGATATGGAGACCGATGTGGCCATTGTCGGCTTCGGCGGCGCCGGTGGCTGCGCGGCCATAGAAGCGGCAGACGCCGGCTCTGAGGTGGCTTTATTTGAACTCGCCAGTGCCGGCGGCGGCTCCACAGCCATGTCCAGTGCCGAAATTTATATGGGCGGCAGCGGTGGCACCCGAGTCCAGAGGGCCTGCGGTTTTGAAGACAGCACCGAGGACATGGTCACCTACATGATGATGTCCAACGGGCCTCAGGCAGATGAAGCCAAAATCCGTAACTACTGCGAAAACAGCGTTGAACATTTCAACTGGCTTTGCGGGATCGGCGTGCCCTTCAAGGACAGCTTTCACCAGGAACGTGCCATCATGTGCCTGACCGACGACGGCCTGCTCTACACTGGCAGCGAAAAAGCCTATCCGTTCAGTGAGCATGCCAAGCCGGCCCCCCGCGGACACAATCTTTATGTGGAAGGGGACAATGGCGGCCCTCTGTTCATGAAAATTATCACCGAGAACATCGACAAACGAGAGCGCATCAATGTCCACTACGAGACCCGTGCGCTTACCCTGATCACTGACGACGACAACACGGTGACCGGACTTGTCGTGCGCCAGGGTAAACAGGAACTCAATGTCAGGGCCAGGCAGGGCGTCATCCTGTGCGCCGGCGGTTTCAATATGAACGAGGCCATGGTGCAGAAGTACGCGCCGAAGTTGCTTTCCGGCAATGAGCCCATAGGCAACCCCGGCGACACCGGGACCGGCATCATGATGGGTATGTCTGTAGGTGGTGCTGCCATCAATATGCACGAGGGCTTTATCAGCATCCCCTACTATCCGCCGGCCAGCATTACCGGCGGTATCGTCGTGAATGACAAGGGGCAGCGATTCATCAATGAGGATGTTTACCACGCCCGGCTGGGGCAGGCCGTACTGGACCAGCCCGGCGACCGATTCTACTTTGTGCTCACGGTAGACCAGTATGGTGACTACGAAAAATTCAACTTCATGGGTGCCAGTATCGCCGGCACTGGCGAAAGCGTTGAGGAACTGGAGGAAGAGCTGGGCCTGCGCGCGGGCACCCTTGCCAACACGCTGCGAATCTACAATGAAGACTGTGCCGCCGGCGCTGATACCCAGTACCACAAGGCCGCTGAATGGCTGCAGCCACTACAACCACCCCTGGTAGCACTGGACATAACCCCCGGGCGGGGTGTCTTTGTGCCCTACTTCACCCTGGGCGGTCTGGACACACTGCCCACCGGCGAGGTTCTGGACCCGCAACGTGAAGTAATCAAGGGGCTCTACGCAGCGGGCCGCACCGCCTGCGGCATTGTGCGCCGTGCAGACGGCTATTCCAGTGGTATGTCGGTTGGTGACGCCAGTTTCAGCGGCCGCATGGCTGGCAGGCAGGTGGCCGCGACTCCGCGTCACTAGCGGACAGACTTGCCAGCCCGGCAGCGCGCTTCTACCATGACCTTGCCACGCGCAATGTGAACTTATCTGCGCGGCACATTGATTTATAAACCTGAGGCAAGGCTATGAGATACCTGCACACCATGGTGCGCGCGCGCGACCTCGACGAGTCACTGGATTTTTATTGCAACAAACTGGGCCTGGTGCAGGTCAAACGCCATGATAGCGAGGCCGGGCGCTTTACCCTGGTGTTTCTGGCGGCCCCGGGCGACGGTGTAGGCGACGCAGATGATCTGGGCAGGCTTAGCCCCTGCGTGGAAATCACCTGGAACTGGGACCCACAAAGCTACACCGGCGGCCGCAACTTCGGCCACCTTGCCTACGAAGTGGATGATATCTATGCCAGCTGCCAAAGGTTGCTGGATGGCGGCGTCACCATCAACCGTCCGCCACGTGACGGCCATATGGCCTTTGTGCGCTCACCTGACGGAATCTCGATTGAATTATTGCAGGCCGGTGATGCACTGCCAGCGCAGGAGCCCTGGGCCTCCATGGAGAACACCGGCAGCTGGTAGACGCTACCGTGCCCAATAGCATCGCCGCCAGGCTGATTTTTGTTCTCACCGCTAGTGCAGTGATCATTATCGCAGCCGGTATGCTGCTGGACTATCGGATTTCACGCCAGGAAATCCTCCAGCGCCTGAATGAACAGGCCACCATGGAAGTGCAGGTTGTGATCGCCGACCTGGAAAACTGGCTCAACGGCGTGGAAGCCACCACCGCTTTGCTTGCACGCATTCTGGAACAGCGCAGCTACAGTCGCGACAATCTGCAGGACATGATCAGGGACGTTGTTGCCAATAACGACGAAATATTCGGTGCCGCAATCGCCCTTAACCCGGCACTGGCGGAAGCCGAAGGCGGTTTTGCTCCCTACTACTACACCAAGGATGGTCAGACACTTTACGCTGACCTGGCCAGCCGGAAAGCGCGCTACCAGGAGCAGGCCTGGTTTACCGAACCCCTGGCGCAGGGCAGAGCGATGTGGAGTGAGCCGTATTTCGACGCCGGCGGCGGTGAGGTCGACATGACCACCTTCTCTGTGCCGGTATATCGGAGCGGCGCAGACGGAAAGCGCATTGCCTATGCCGTGGTTACCGCAGACGTCACCCTGGATGCCCTGAACAAGGTTCTGCAGCAACTGCACCTGGGAAACAGCAGCCACGGTTTGCTGTTCAGCCGCGAAGGCATCGTGATGAGCGCACGCAACGATGCGAGCAGCATGCAGCACTACACAACACTCCATTACCAGGGCCTGGACAAGGACAGCTGGCATCAATTGTTTCAGCGCGCATTGCGCGGAGAGACCAGCACCATGGATTTTCCCTGCAGGCAGCGGGACGAGCGCTGTACTATCAGGCTGGGGCGTCTGAATACCACGGGTTGGCCCGTCGGCGTTGGTTATCGACAGGCCGAGGTTCTCTCTCCCCTGCACCGCTATGAAATAAAAACAGCGGCGGTCAGCGCGGCGACCCTGCTGCTGGTAGTACTGGCGGTATTCCTGGTCACCTCCCGACTGACGCGCCCGCTGGCGCAGCTGACCAGGGCCACCGAGGACATGGCCAGCGGCAACCTGGACATACCCCTGCCACGCGCCTCGGGGGACGACGAGATCGCCAGGTTGGTGCGCTCATTCGGGACCATGAATCGCGAACTGAAAACCTACATTGCCGACCTCGAAAGTGCCACGGCAACGCGGTCGCGCATTGAGGGTGAGCTCGCTGCCGCCAGAGATATCCAGATGTCCATGTTGCCTGAAGGCGGTGAGGCACTGGTGCGCGATGCAGCAGCCAGTCTCTGGGCACGCGTGGCACCGGCACGCACGGTAGGGGGAGACCTGTATAGCTATTTCCAGCGTCAGCGCCAGTTATTTCTGGCGGTGGGTGATGTGTCCGACAAAGGCGTCCCCGCAGCACTGTTCATGGCAAGGGCTATCAGCCTAATCCAGCAAATACACACCCCGTCCACGCCACCCGAGACAGCCATGGCAGAACTGAACAATGCCCTGGAGCGCGACAACGAAAACTGTATGTTCGTTACCCTTTTCCTCGGCGTCCTGGATATAGACACTGGTGAGCTATGCTTCGCCAGTGCCGGTCACACCGCGCCCAGCCTGTTACGTGGAAGCCGGGTCGACATCATTGAGCAGCGCACAGGACCCGCCCTGGGACTCGCTCCTGACCAGGACTACCCGCGCAATACGCTGCAATTGTTGAACAATGACCGCCTGGCCATATTTACTGACGGAATCGACGAGGCATTCAACGAAACGGGTGACATGTTTGGCATAGACCGGTTCAACCAGGCCCTGCAAGCGAGCTCTGACGAAGATATCGCTGCAGCAGGAGACAACCTGTTCCAGCGCATCAGGCAACACGCAGGCGTCCAGCCACAGTCCGACGACATCACGCTACTGCTGCTGGACTACACTCCTGAATCTGAACAACGTGCACGACAGGACTTTGATCTAGCTGAACAACTGACCGCCAGGGTACAGGCCTGGATGACGCCCATCCTCGCTGACTGGGGCATTCCTGCCGCAGCGGCTGGAGAACTTAAGCTGGTTGCAGAAGAGATCGTCACCAATATACAGAAGTACGCAGGTCTGGATGCTGCCGGGAACGTAGAACTGTTGCTGCAGCGCGACGGGGACACGCTGACTTTGGAGACTACAGATCCTGGCCGGGCATTCGACCCCCTGCATGACGCGCATCGCTCCACCCTGGGTGCAGATATCGAAACTGCCGAGATCGGCGGTCTTGGTGTACACTTGCTCACGCAACTCACAGACCACCAGAGCTACCGCCGAACAGATGGCCTGAACAGGCTCAGGGTGCAGAAAATCCTATCCACCCTGGCGGTTCAGACCCGTTAAAAAGGAGGCTCGCAAGCCGATGGACCTGACTACCACGATAGCGGTCGACGAAGAGCACTCCGTTGCCAGAGTTGCCCTTGCCGGCGCGCTCAATACCGACACGGCGCCGGGATTCGAACAGCGCCTGCAAGAAGTCATTGAAAAAGCTTACGCACTGACCGTGCTCGACATGAAAGACCTGGACTATATTAGCTCAGCGGGACTCAGGGTTATTTTCAAAGCCGCCAAGCAAACCCGCAGCCAGGGCAACAAGCTGGCTGCGGCAAACCGCAAGCCTCATATCGACAAGGTATTTGAAATACTGAAAGCCCTTCCTGACATGGCTGTCTTTGCCAACGAGCAGGAACTGGATGACTACCTTGACAGCATGCAACGCCAGGTTAAAGGCGAGTAATTCAGCTTTTCAGAAAGTTCAGAATCCAACGCGCCACGCGCTCGCCCTCCTGAGCCTGCGATAACGACGCCATGCCAGAGGCATAAACCTCTTCCCCAATCAGTTCACGGCGGTAACCCATAATTTCTCTGGAGTATGCCGGCAGAAACTCCGGGTGCCCCTGAAACGTCAGAATATGGTCACCGAGCTGCACTACCGCGTTTTCACAAAAGTCACTGCTTGCCAGTACACGCGCGCCCGGCGGATTACTAACGACCTGATCCTGGTGACTCACCAGGATATGCAAGTCTGGTGAGCCGCCATCATGCCAGCGCGGTGTTTCCACGAACGTATGCGTGTGCAGACCCTGGCCCCAGCCTTTGTGGGATTTTTCCGTCCTGCCTCCCAGCGCCTGGGCCACTATCTGGTGACCAAAGCAGATGCCTACCAGTTTTTTCTTGCGCGCATGGAGCTGGCGCACGAAGTCCATCAACACTCCAATCCAGGGCTTGTCTTCATAAACAGACGATTTACTGCCCGTGATGAGGTAGGCGTCCACCTCATCGATATCCTCCGGATAGACGCCTTCCTCCACGTCGTACACAACAAATTCCAGATCAGGGCCTACTTTACCCAGCAACCCCACAAACATGTCCGGGTATTCACCAAACTCGGGTACCCAGTCGGGACGCACTGCGTCTGTCTTTAATATTCCAATTTTCATCAATTACCTTGTATGGATTTTCCGGTACCAGAAACGATAGCGACATCTTAGGGAAGCCCAATAGAGCCTGTCCATAACACTATTGGGCAGGCAGTATTTTCATCAAAAATACACACTACTGTCACGCTAGTGCCACGAGCGCACCCCACGATTAACACCATGCAAATCCTGCTCTCACTGCAGAAGTTTGACCGGCGCCTCTTTCATGGCGTATTTCGCCAGACTGAAAAACGCCTTGTCATTCCCATGGCCAGAGCCATCTCCCGCTCCGGCGACGGCTATCTGCATATTACGGTGCCGCTGCTCATCTGGGTACTGGACCCGGATGGCCTCAGCACGTTTCTACTCTTCCTTGGGCCGGCACTCACTTGCGAAAGGACTGTCTACTGGATAATGAAGAACAGCCTACGCCGTCCTCGGCCAAAGGACACCGTGCCGGAATTTCGCAGTCTTATTGACGCCAGCGACCAGTTCAGTTTCCCGTCAGGACACAGCTCCGGCGCGTTTCTGCTGGCAACCTGCTTGATGCTGACGTATGGCAGCGTAGCGGCTCCGATGTTTCTCTGGGCAATCTCCGTGGCCGTGTCCAGGGTGTTACTGGGCGTGCACTTCCCGGGCGATACGCTGGCGGGCGCACTTTTGGGCTGCACGATTGCGCTGGCTGTCGCCGGGCAGTTGTGGATGCTCTGACATGAACGTTCTCTATGCTGTTCAAGGTACCGGTCAGGGTCACATCAGTCGTGCGAGGGCCATGGCAGCAGCGCTGTCGCGCTTGCCCGTAACCGTAACCTGGCTGTTCTCGGGACGGCCAAGGGCCAGTTTCTTCGACATGGAACCGTTCGGTAACTTTCAACATCGCCACGGACTGTCGTTCACCTCACGTGCCGGTCGCCTGCGCTACGTGAGCACACTCAGAAACAATCAGCTGCAGCGCTTTCTGCGCGAGGCGCGGGAATTGGACCTCACCGACTACGACCTTGTGGTCAGCGACTTTGAACCGGTAGTGGCGCGAGCAGCGCGCCAACAGGGACGACGGCTGATAGGCATTGGCCACCAGTATGCTTTTGGACCGGAGACACCGAGGGCGGGCAGTAGCTGGCTACAGGAAAAAATTCTGGCAGGCTTTGCTCCAGCAGACGTGCCGCTAGGCTTACATTGGTATCCCTACGCCAGGAACATCCTGCCGCCGATACTGGATCTGCCCGATATCCCGGTGGTACGTGGCCAGCATCTGGTGGTCTACTTGCCTTTTGAAGATCAGGACTCCGTGACTGAGACATTACGCCAGTTTCCCGCTCAACAGTTTATACAGTACGCGCCTTCACTGGACAATGCGACGCTGGGGAATGTTATCCGGAGAAGAGCAGACTTCAATGGTTTCAAAAGGCATCTCGCCAGCAGCGGCGGTGTTATCTGCAACAGCGGTTTCGAACTTATCAGCGAATGCCTGCAGTGGCGAAAACCAGTCCTGACCAAGCCACTGGCCGGCCAGATGGAACAGCACTCCAATGCAATGGCCCTGGAGCAATTGGGTTATGCCAAAACCACCCATAAGATCAGCCCTGAAACTCTCGCGGCTTGGCTGGCTACACCGCATGTCACCACAAATATTCGCTTCCCGAACGTAGCGGAAGCACTTGCTCGCTGGCTGGTTAACGGCTGCGATGAAGCTGTCGCCTCACTGAGCGAGCGCTTGTGGCGGCCAGGGATACGCGGGCACATACCGTCTCCACGGCCAGGCTCCCGGGCTCGAGACAAGCTGGCCGCCAGGAACTGAGTCCCGCGCTATTGGGTGCAATACTGGAATAGGGTAATGTGAGGGGCTCCAAGCGAATAAGGCACTCATTTTGTTTACCCGACTACTCGCCCTCCTGCTGTTTTCCGGGAGCGTTTTTGCCGCCACTGATGCCACCTTTACCGGCTCCGGCACATGCCAGAGCTGTCACATTGAAGAATACGACAACTGGCGCGGCTCTCACCACGACCTCGCCATGCAGCCCGTGTCTGCAGACACCGTGCTGGGCGACTTCGACGACAGCAGTTTTACGCTCAACGGTGTCACCAGCCGGTTCTATAGAGACGGCGAAAAATTCATGGTGCGCACGGATGGTGAGGACGGGGAACTGGCCGATTATGAAGTAGCCTATGTGTTCGGAGTTTATCCACTGCAACAATACTTGCTGCCACTGTCACGGGGCCGTCTGCAGGCGCTGAGTATCTCCTGGGATTCGCGGCCTGCTGAGCAGGGTGGGCAGCGCTGGTTCCACCTGTACCCGGATGAGCCGATTGATTTCAAGGATCCACTGCACTGGACCGGCCCCTACATGAACTGGAACACCCGTTGCGCTGAGTGTCACAGCACGGACCTGCAGAAAAACTACGATCGGGCCAGCCGCAGCTTCAACACCACCTACGAGGAAATTGACGTCAGCTGCGAAGCCTGTCACGGCCCGGGCAGCGAACACCTGAGACTGGCGCAGGATAATGCGCTGGGGAGCGCACACAACGGCGGCTTCCCCACCGACCTGGCGCAGCGGGGCCAATGGGCTTTTGCGGAGGGCGCCAGTATCGCCAAACGCGCGCAGCCGCTGACATCGCGCGCTCAAATCGATAGCTGCGGCCGCTGTCACAGCCGTCGCGGTACGCTGGGCGACTATCACTACGGCGCCGACCTGCTGGACACCCACAGGCTGTCGATGCTGCAGTCACCGCTGTATCACCCGGACGGGCAGATTCTTGATGAAGTCTATGTCTACGGATCCTTCGTGCAGAGCAAGATGCATCAGGCCGGTGTCGTCTGCAGCAACTGCCATGAACCGCACAGCGCTGAGTTGCGTGCCCCGGGAAATGCCATCTGCGCGCAATGTCACAAGCCCGACGTGTACGACGTGCCCTCACATCACCTGCACCCGGCAGGCAGTGCCGGCGCCAGCTGCGCCGATTGTCACATGCCCGAAACGACTTACATGGTAGTGGACCCGCGCCGTGATCACAGCATGCGTATCCCGCGGCCAGACCTTTCGGTAGTCATGGGCACACCCAACGCCTGCAACCAGTGCCATACCGACAAGGACGCACAATGGGCCGTAGACGCTCTGCACGACAAAGGCGTTGTATTTCGCGATACCGGCCACCACTATGCCCGCGCATTCGCTATGCTGGAAGCGGGCGACAGCAGCGCACTGCCCTCACTGGCAGAGCTGGCCAACGACACGACGGCCGCACCTATCTGGCGCGCCACCGCCATGGAAGCACTGGGCCGGGTGGGCGGGCGCGAAGCGACCCAGACCATGGCTGCGCTGCTCTACCAAGATGACCCGATAATCCGCACCAGCACTGTACGCTCGCTGGATTTCATTTCCTTGCAGCAGCGCTTTCAGGTGCTCTCCCCATTAATCGAAGACGAGATACTCAGCGTGCGTATGGAAGTGGCATCCGCCCTGGCCAGCGTGCCACTGGACCAGATTCAGCCAACGGAGGCCGACAAGCTGAGGCGATTGTTTCGTGAGTACACATCAGTGCTGGAACAGCATGCAGACATGCCCTCAGTGCTGATGCAACTGGGCCTGTTTCTGGCTAACCGCGGCGACTTGCCTGCGGCTGAAGCAAACTACCGGGAAGCACTTGCACTGAACAGCCAGATGTTGGGTGCGTATCTAAACCTCGCAGATCTGCTGCGCGCCCAGAGTCGCGACGATGAAGCGCGCGAGCTGCTGCTGGAGGCGCTGGATATCGTGCCTGAAAACGGCAATGCGCTGCATGCGCTGGGCCTTCTGGAAACACGATCCGGTGATGCGCAGAAAGCCCTGGACTATTTGCGCCGGGCGGCGGAGCTGGAGTCACAGGGGATTCGCCACCGCTTCGTCTACGCGATTGCCCTGCATGACCTGGGGCAGCCGCGCGAGGCCCTGCAGGCACTGGACAAGCTGCACCGACAGTTCCCGCGTGAAGAGCAGGTATTGCTGGCGATGGCCAACTACAGCGCGGAGCTGGGAGACAGACAGCGAGCGCGCAGCTATGTGCAGCAACTGTTGCAGCTGTCGCCTGGAAACAATCACTATCAACAGTTGTTACAGAGCCTCTCTACCCGCCAGTAAAGCGCGGGGATCCAGAAACCTGTTCACTGCGAGAACAGATAGCGGTCTATCTCGTTGCTGTAGGACGCGCGAATCTGTGCCGACTCGTTGGCCAACTGGTGCCCCGCTTGTGGCAGGTAATGAATTTCACTGCCGGGAAACAAACGACTGATGGCGCCCATGTTGTAGCGCCACGCCACCGTGCCATCTCGCTGCCCCTGTATTACCAGTACCGGACCGACACCCAGGTCAGTCAGCAGCAACCCGCCCAGCCAGCGTCGCAGGGCACCTATCCAGCGCAGCGATACCCGATGGCTTTGTAACGGATCACGGCGGACAAATTCAAGAAAATAAAGGTCTGACGAGTTGCGGCTGAACTTGCGCACGACACTGTCACTGAAGCGATGCAGCAGTAAATACCCCGCACGTACACCCAGCCAGCCGGCAGGGCGCACCAGGGGCGCCAGCATAACCGCCCGCTGAAAAGGCCAGGCGTGGTGCCTGGCGCACTCCACCAACGCCGCGCAACCAGTGCTTTGGCCAATCACGTGTAACGGGAGTTCAGGTAAACCGGCACTGTGTAGTACGTCCGTGATGGCTTTGCCGTAATCGGCGAAGTCGTCAATCACGCCCGCTTCTCCGCTGGAAAGCCCATGGCCCGGTAAATCGAAGATCAGTACGTTGCATGACCTTGAGAGGCCGTAGTCAATCAGCTTGTCATAAAGCCCGCTGTGGTCGAAATACCCGTGGACCAGCAACAGATTGGCCCGGGCATCAGGGCGTGACCAGCACTGGGTCATCAGCTGAAAGTCACCCGATGCAACACGCCCGCAGCGGTATACCGCCAGCGGGTATTTCTCGCTGAAGTCCAGGCGATAGAAATCGAGATAATCACGTATGGCAGATGATGCCGCCCCGGGAAAAGGCGGCAGCGCGTCTTGCAGAGTCTTCAGCTTGGCGGGAGACATCGGCTGGGGAACAGCCGGCGCCGCTATTTTACCTGCGGCGTCAGCTCACCGGCCTCGTACATCAGGTACATGGACTCCAGGGACTTGACCCTGATCTTGTCTGCGTTCCCGGCTGTTCCGAACGCTTCGTAACGCGCGATGCAGATATCGCGCATAGCCTCTATAGTCCTGGCGAGGTACTTGCGCGGGTCAAACTCCGCCGGATTCTCGGCCAGGAAACGACGAATGGCGCCAGTGGAGGCTAGGCGCAGGTCAGTATCTATGTTGACCTTGCGCACGCCGTGTCGAATCCCTTCCTGTATCTGCTCTACAGGTACACCATAGGTTTCGGGAATCTCACCGCCGAACTGGTTGATCACAGCCAGCCAGTCCTGGGGCACAGAGGACGAGCCGTGCATTACCAGGTGAGTATTGGGAATACGGGAATTGATCTCCTTGATACGATCGATGGCAAGGATGTCGCCCGTGGGTGGGCGCGTAAACTTGTAAGCCCCGTGACTGGTGCCGCAGGCGATCGCCAGTGCATCCACCTCAGTGGCCTTGACGAAGTCGGCCGCTTCCTCCGGGTCTGTCAGCATCTGATCGTGAGTCAGTTTGCCTGCCGCTCCAATGCCGTCTTCCTCCCCGGCCTCACCGGTTTCCAGGGAGCCCAAACAACCCAGTTCACCTTCCACAGAAACGCCACAGGCGTGCGCCATGTCCACCGCCTGCCGCGTAACAGCTACGTTGTACTCGTAGTCCATGGGCGTTTTGCCATCGGTACCCAGAGACCCGTCCATCATCACCGAGGAGAAGCCCAGTTGAATGGACCGTTGGCAGACAGCCGGAGACGTGCCGTGATCCTGATGCACCACCACCGGAATCTGCGGAAATTCGTTCATCGCCGCTTCCATCATCGCCCGCAGAAAAGGCGCACCGGCATATTTTCGGGCACCTGCGCTGGCCTGCATGATCACCGGTGAGTTGGTTTGGCTCGCCGCTTCCATGATGGCGCGGGTCTGCTCCAGGTTATTGACATTGAACGCAGGTACGCCATAGCCGTGTTCGGCGGCGTGGTCCAGCAACTGTCGCATGCTGATAAGTGCCATGTTTCTACCTCGATTGAAAGTTGTTTGCTTGTCAGTCGGCGGCGCGCGCTTCCAGCACCGCCACCGCGGGAAGGACCTTTCCTTCCACATATTCCAGAAACGCACCACCACCGGTGGAAATATAGGACACCTTGTCGGCGATGTCGTACTTGTCGATTGCCGCCAGCGTGTCACCGCCCCCGGCGAGCGAGAAAGCTGGCGAGGCCGCGATTGCCCTGGCCAGGGTTTCTGTGCCACTACCAAACTGGTCGAATTCGAATACACCAACCGGACCGTTCCAGAGAATGGTGCCCGCCTCGCGCAGAATTCCGGCAATTTCCTGCGCCGCCTGCGGGCCTATATCAAAAATCATATCATCCGCTGCCACATCATCGGCTGCCTTGATCTGTGCCGCGGCCGACTCCGCAAACTCCTTGCCGGTGACCACGTCTGTCGGCAGTGGAATGCGCGTTTTTGCCATCAATGCCCGAGCGCTGGGGATCAGCTCATGTTCACACAGTGACTTCCCTACCGGCTTGCCGGCGGCGGCGAGAAACGTGTTGGCGATGCCGCCGCCCACGATCAGTTGGTCCACTTTCTCCGAAAGGGTTTCCAGTACCGTCAGTTTGGTTGACACCTTGGAGCCGCCCACGATGGCCACCATCGGCCGAGCCGGATTTGAAAGCGCGAGCTCCAGTGCATTCAACTCCCCCTCCAGCAGCGGGCCGGCGCAGGCCAGCGGGGCAAACTTCGCCACGCCATGCGTAGAGGCCTGAGCCCTGTGGGCCGTGCCGAATGCATCCATAACAAAGATGTCACACAGTCCGGCATAAGCGCGGGCAAGGTTCTCGTCGTCCTTTTTTTCCCCTGGGTTGAAGCGCACGTTTTCCAGCAGAGCAACTTCACCATCATTTAACTCCACTCCCAGGCGCCATTCTTCCACCAGAGAGACCTTCTGGCCCAGCATACCCTCAAGGTGTCTGGCTACCGGTGCCATGGAGTATTGAGGGTCAAACTCACCTTCAGTGGGCCGCCCCAGATGAGACATCAGGATGACTTTGGCACCGGCGTCGCGCGCCGCCTGGATGGTTGGCAAGGCGGCACGAATTCGCGCGTCCGAGCTTACCGAGCCATCTTTCAACGGTACATTGAGGTCCTCTCGAATCAATACCCGCTTACCTTTCAGATCCTGGTCCTTCATCAGCTTCACGTTCAGGGCCATAGATATGCTCTCCTATAAACTTGTCCAGTGGTTGGCAACATCAAGCATACGGTTAGCGTACGCCCACTCGTTGTCGAACCAGGTCAGTACTTTTACCAGCCGGGTACCGCTGACCCGGGTCTGGCTGGCATCGATAATGCCGGAATGAATATCATGATTAAAATCGCAGGACGCCAGAGGCTCCTCAGTATAGCCCAGCACACCCAGAAAGCCGGATTGCGCTGCCTCAAGCAAAAACCGGTTAACCGCCTCAACATCCGTGTCCATGAGAGTCTGCACAGTCAGGTCCATTACCGACACGTTCAGGGTGGGCACGCGCAATGCCTGTGCACTGAACCGGCCCTGCATAGCCGGCAGCACTCGCTCCACACCGCGGGCAAGGCCCGTATCAACAGGGATAATGGATTGTGAGGCAGCGCGGGTTTTTCGCAAATCAGTGTGATGATAGGCATCAAGCACGGGCTGGTCGTTCATCGCCGAGTGAATCGTGGTAATAGTGCCACTGTCGATACCCACCGCATCAGACAATGCCTGGATGACGGGCACGATGCAGTTGGTCGTGCAGGAGCCGGCGGACACAATGCTGTGGTCTGCACGCAGTACATCCTGATTTACGCCGTAGACAATGGTGGCGTCCACATCAGCTTGCCCGGGCTGGGAAAACAGTACTTTCCCAGCGCCCTGCTCGATGTGCTGCGCTGCGGTGGCTCGGTCACTGAAGGCACCGGTGCACTCCAATACCAGGTCAACGCCCAGCTCACCCCAGGGCAAAGCGGTGATGTCTTCGCTGCGTAACAGGGAAATGGGCTCCCCGTTGACCTCAAGCCGCTGCTCGTCACCCTGCAGCTGGCCGGGAAACCTGCCATGCGTGGAGTCGTAACGGGTGAGGTGCAACACTGTGCGCGCGTCTGCCAACTCGTTTATGGCAACCACCTGCAGCCGCGAGCGCAAGGGACTCTCTTGCAGCGCCCGCAGTACACTCCGGCCTATTCTGCCGTAGCCATTGATTGCCAGTCGCACCATTTCAGATGCCCGGCTAGTCGATCAGCACCTCGTCCACGACACTCACAACGTTGTCGACGGTGAAGCCGAACTCCCTGAACAGGTCACCGGCAGGTGCTGATTCACCAAAACTGGTCATCCCGACAATCCGCCCGTCCAGACCCACGTACTTGTACCAGTAGTCCGCGTGCAATGCCTCCACCGCAACGCGCGCCAGCACGTCCGAAGGCAGAACCGACTCACGGTAATCCGCGTCCTGGGCATCAAACAGCTCTGTGCAGGGCATGGAGACCACGCGAACCTGCTTGCCGGCGGACTGCAGACGCTCAGCCGCTTCCATCGCCAGGTGCACCTCCGAGCCCGTTGCAATAAGAATCGCGTCAGGCTGCCCAGTGCAGTTCCTGAGGATGTATCCACCGCGAGAAATGTCCGCGATCTGCTGCGCGTCGCGGTCCTGGTGAGGCAGACCCTGTCGCGAGAAAACCAGCGCAGCCGGTCCATCACGCCGCTCAATAGCCGCCTTCCAGGCAACTGCAGATTCCACCGTGTCGCAGGGGCGCCAGGTATGCAGATTGGGTGTAGTGCGCAGCGACGCCACCTGTTCTACCGGTTGGTGGGTGGGTCCGTCCTCACCAAGACCGATAGAATCATGAGTGAACACGAAAATCGATTGCTGTTTCATCAATGCAGCCATGCGCACAGCGTTGCGCATGTACTCCATGAACACCAGGAACGTGGCGCCATAGTTGACGAAGCCACCGTGCAGCGCAATCCCGTTCATGATGGCCGCCATACCGAATTCACGGACACCGTAATAGAGGTAATTGCCACTGGCATCGTCGCGGCTTACCGCCCTGGAGCCGCTCCAGATAGTGAGGTTCGAGCCAGCCAGGTCAGCCGAGCCGCCCAGCAGCTCCGGCAGCAGCGGACCGTATGCATTCAGGCAGTTCTGCGAAGCTTTCCGCGAGGCTATGCTGGCGCCCTCCTGTTGACACTGTGCTATATAGGCATCGGCCTGCTCAGCGAAGGTAGCCGGCAGGTCTCCCGCCAACCGCCGCTGCAATTCAGCCGCCAGCTGCGGGTGAGCCTCGGCGTAGGCGTCCATGCGCCGGTTCCACGCTGTTTCTGCAGCCGCGCCCCGCTCACGGGCATCCCAGCCGGCATAGACACTATCCGGAATGACGAAGGGTGCATGCGGCCAGTCCAGGGCAAGCCGCGTTGCAGCGACTTCGTCGCCACCCAGCGGCGCCCCGTGACAGGACTCGCTGCCCTGCTTGCCAGGAGAGCCTTTGCCAATGACCGTCTTGCAGCAGATCAGCGTGGGACGGCTGTGGTCATGGCGCGCTGCCTCGATAGCAGCCTTGATCTCGGAAGAATTGTGGCCATTGACCTCATTGATAACCTGCCAGCCATAACTCTTGAAGCGAGCGGGCGTGTCATCGCTGAACCAGCCCTCCACCTCGCCGTCAATGGAGATGCCGTTGTCGTCATAAAAGGCGATCAGTTTGCCCAGGCCCAGAGTGCCTGCCAGGGAGCAGACTTCGTGAGATATGCCTTCCATCAGGCAGCCATCACCCAGGAAGGCATAACTGTAGTGATCGATTACTTCGTGTCCTTCCCTGTTGAACTGCGCCGCCAGCACTTTCTCCGCTATGGCCATGCCCACGGCGTTGCTGATGCCCTGGCCCAGGGGTCCCGTGGTGGTCTCTACACCGGGCGTATAGCCGTATTCCGGGTGTCCGGGCGTCTTACTGTGCAACTGGCGGAAATTCTGCAGCTCTTCAATCGGCAGGTCATATCCCGACAAGTGAAGCAGGGAATAGATCAGCATGGAACCATGACCATTGGACAACACAAATCGATCACGGTTGGGCCACTGCGGGTTTGCCGGGTTATGTTGCAGGTAGTCGTTCCACAGCACCTCGGCGATATCTGCCATACCCATGGGAGCCCCAGGGTGGCCGGAGTTGGCCTTCTGGACCGCGTCCATGGCTAGGGCGCGGATGGCATTGGCAAGTTCAGTGCGGTTGGACGACATGCATATCTCCGGTTCAGGGGGACGGCTTGAAAAAGGGTCGCTATTTTCGCGTAACAGGACGCCAACGGCAACGACTATCGGCAACACCCGCGGACAGCTGGCAACTTGCCCTGTCTCGAGAGCCTGCCGCCGACCCACTGCGCTGGCTGCACGGGCAGAATGACGCCTGCACCTGGGACAGGCCGCTAAAACCAACTGCACACCTATATCAAAATTTTTTGATATAGGTGTGCAGGCCTGCTAGACTCCCCGCCCATGTTACATGCCACCAAAACACCCGAATCCGAAGAGGACGTCAGTTGTCTGCCCCTGGAGCAGGCTCTGGCTGCCCTGTGCAAGGCCAGCTCAGACCCTCTGCGCCTGCAGGTCTTGCGCGTGCTGCGCGAGGATTCATTTGGCGTTTCTGAATTATGCTCCATTTTTGATATTCGCCAGCCCGCCCTCAGCCACCATCTCAAGGTGCTCGCCAGCGCCGCCCTCGTGGCCACCCGCAGGGAAGGCAACTCAATCTTCTATCGCCGCGCACAGCTGGGGCAACGTGTTGAACTGGAAGCACTGCAAAACGACCTGTATGCCGCAGTGGATCTCATCGACCTGCCACCTGCAATTGACCAGGGTCTGCAGGCCTTGTACCGGCAGCGTGAAGCGAATTCGCGCAACTTTTTCCGCGACAACGCCCACAAGTTCAGGGCACAACAGGATTTGATCGCCAGCTACGAGCAATACGCGGGCACGGTGGCAGAGCTATTGCGGGATGCACCCCTTGAGCAACGCCACACAGCCCTGGAGATCGGCCCCGGTGACGGCAGGTTCCTGCTGGAGCTGGCGCCCGGTTTCCAGCGCGTTACCGCGCTGGATATAGAGGCCGCTATGCTGGAGCAGGCTAAAGCCAGAGCCAGCGAAGCCGGCTTGGACAATATCGATTTCCTCCACGGCAGTACCGACGATAAACGCCTTCAGGGCCTGAACGCAGACTGCGTCGTCATCAACATGGTGCTACACCATACGCCTGACCCCGCGAAGGTTCTCCGTGAAGCGGCCCGGTGTCTCAATACTGGTGGCGCATTACTGGTCACCGACCTGTGCCGCCACGACCAGGGCTGGGCACGGGAAAACTGCGGAGACCTGTGGCTGGGCTTCGACCCCGCCGATCTTACCGACTGGGCCAGCGAGGCTGGACTGGAAGACATCGCCAGTGTGTATCTGGCGCAACGCAACGGATTTCAAGTACAGGTGCGCCTGTTCGGCCACCATTCAATGAGTAAAGGAAGAACAGCATGAGTGAATATGCGCTATTTACCTCGGAGTCCGTCTCCGAAGGCCACCCTGACAAAATGGCAGACCAGATTTCTGACGCCATTCTCGATGCCATCATGGAAGATGACAGAAACGCACGGGTAGCCGTTGAGACCATGGTCAAAACCGGCATGGCGGTGATCGCTGGCGAGGTTACCACCTCGACCTACGTGGATCTGGAGGACGTGGTCCGCCAGGTCATTCTGGACATAGGCTACAACAGCTCCGACGTGGGCTTCGATGGCGCCTCCTGCGCCGTACTCAACGCTATCGGCAAGCAATCTCACGACATCGCCATGGGCGTCAACGAAGGAGAGGGCGCTCATCTGGAGCAGGGTGCGGGTGACCAGGGGCTCATGTTCGGCTACGCCACCAACGAAACCGATGTGTTGATGCCCGCTCCCATTTACTATGCACACAGGCTGGTTGAAAAGCAGGCAGAGTTGCGCAAACACGGCACACTGCCCTGGCTGCGGCCCGACGCCAAAAGCCAGGTTTCACTGCGCTATGAGGGTGGCAAGCCGGTTGCGATAGACGCTGTAGTGTTATCCACCCAGCACGATGCGGACATTGGTCAGGCCGACATCCACGAGGCGGTGATGGACCTGATCATCAAGGAAACCCTGCCCGCGCAATGGCTGCACAGTGGTACCCAGTATCACATCAATCCGACCGGCCAGTTTATTATTGGCGGTCCGGTGGGCGACTGTGGCCTGACCGGACGTAAAATCATCGTCGACACCTATGGCGGTATGGCTCGTCACGGTGGCGGTGCCTTCTCTGGCAAGGACCCCTCCAAAGTAGACCGCTCCGCGGCCTATGCCGGTCGCTATGTGGCCAAGAATATCGTTGCCGCAGGGCTGGCCGAACGCTGCGAGATCCAGGTGTCCTATGCGATTGGTGTGGCCGAACCCACGTCTATCGCCATCAACACCTTTGGTACCGGTAAGCTCAGCGATGATCGCATAGGCGAACTGGTGCGCGAGCATTTTGACCTGCGGCCGCGCGGCCTGATCGAGATGCTTGATCTCAAACGGCCTATTTACCGTAAAACAGCAGCGTACGGGCACTTCGGCCGGGAAGATGCCGATTTCACCTGGGAAAAGACGGACAAGGCAGAGGCGCTGAAAGCGGCGTTGTAGAAGACACTGGCACCGATGATGCTATAGGGCCAAAAGAGAGGCCAGGGTTGATATCCCCTGACCGGCGAAATCACGACATTGACACGGGACAGGTTCCCGCGCAGAGGAAACAGACATGAGCACAGCAGAAAAACTTAACACCGCAGCCGACTACAAGGTCGCCGATATATCCCTGGCAGAGTGGGGTCGTCGCGAGCTGGACATCGCCGAGGGTGAGATGCCGGCCCTGATGGCCATGCGCGCCAAGTACTCGCAGAGCAAACCTCTGGCGGGAGCGAAAATCCTCGGCTGCATCCACATGACCATCCAGACTGGTGTGCTTATAGAAACACTGATCGCGCTGGGCGCAGAAGTGCGCTGGTCCTCGTGCAACATTTTCTCCACCCAGGACCACGCGGCCGCAGCTATCGCTGCAGCGGGTGTTCCGGTTTTTGCCTGGAAAGGTGAAACCGAAGAAGAGTACGACTGGTGCCTGGAGCAGACCATCCTCAAGGATGGCCAGCCCTGGGACGCCAATATGATTCTCGACGATGGCGGTGACCTGACAGCCATGCTACATGAGAAGTATCCCGCCATTCTGGACAACGTTCATGGCATCACCGAGGAAACCACCACCGGTGTGCACCGACTTCAGGAAATGCTGAAGGCCGGCACTCTGAAGGTGCCTGCGGTCAACGTGAATGACTCTGTTACCAAGTCCAAGAATGACAACAAGTACGGCTGTCGCCACTCTCTCAACGATGCCATAAAACGTGCCACCGATCACCTGCTGGCAGGTAAACGAGCTCTGGTTATCGGCTACGGCGACGTGGGCAAAGGCTCGGCACAGTCACTGCGTCAGGAAGGCATGATCGTACGCATATCCGAAATCGACCCGATCTGTGCCATGCAGGCCTGCATGGATGGATTCGAAGTCGTCTCGCCATACATCGATGGCAACAACCAGGGCAACGATGCCTGTATCAACCGCGAGCTGCTGCAGAACACCGATCTGCTGGTAACCACTACGGGTAACTACAACGTTTGCGATGAGTACATGTTGCGCGCAATGAAATCGGGCGCAGTCGTGTGCAACATCGGTCACTTTGACAATGAAATCGACACAGCCTACATGCGTCGCAACTGGGAGTGGGAAGAGATCAAACCACAGGTGCACAAGGTGTACCGTGACCAGGCCGCCAACGACCACCTGTTACTGCTTTCCGAGGGCCGCCTGGTTAACCTGGGCAACGCTACCGGCCACCCCTCGCGCATCATGGACGGCTCTTTCGCCAATCAGGTGCTGGCGCAGATCTACCTCTATGAGCGCAAGTTTGCCGATCTGGAGGACAACATGAAGCCCGCCGCACTGGCTGTGGAAGTGTTGCCGAAAAAACTGGATGAGGAAGTCGCTGCGCATATGATTGGCGGTTTCAGCGCCGTACTCACCAGGCTCACTCCTGAGCAGGCGGACTACATCAACGTCAAGCAGGACGGCCCCTACAAGCCGGACAGCTACAAGTATTGAGGAGCCAACTGTGGCCAACCCGCGCATAAGCTTCGAGTACTTTCCGCCCAAGACGGCGGCCGGCAAGGACAAGCTGTTAAACGAAACAACACCCGAGCTGAATGCCCTGGGCCCTGAGTTTTTCTCGGTAACCTATGGCGCGGGCGGCACCACCCGGGACTCGACGCTGGGTGTGGTGTCTACCATCCGCGATGCCGGAATCGACGTCGCCCCGCACCTCAGCTTTGGTGGTGACGACGAAGACGCTGTGGCTGCAATACTGGAGACATATAAAGCCCGCGGCATACAACGGCTGGTGGCGCTGCGAGGCGATATGCCGTCCGGCATGGGCACGGCCATGCAGCTGGTACACGCCAACGACCTGGTCGCGTTCATCCGGGAGCGTACTGGCGACCACTTCAATATTGAAGTGGCCGCCTATCCCGAGATTCACCCAGAGTCGAAAAGCTACCAGAGTGACATAGTGTTTCTCAAACAGAAGCTCGATGCAGGCGCTGACGGAGCTATCACGCAGTATTTTTACAACGTTGAGGCATATTTCTACTACCTGGATCAATGCACGGCGGCGGGGATAGACAAACCGATCTACGCGGGCATCATGCCCATTACCAACTACGAGAACCTGGCACGCTTCTCACGCAATTGTGGCGCAGAAATCCCGCGCTGGATTTGCCAGCGTATGGAGAGCTTTGGTGACGATCAAGAGTCGATACGGCAGTTTGGGCTTGAGGTAGTCACCCAGCTGTGCCAGACACTGATCGACTCAGGGTGCCCTGGCATTCATTTCTACACTATGAACCAGGTCGAGCCCACACGCGCCATTTACAACAATTTGGGACTGTAATGCGTATACCCCGCATTTACACGGGGCAGGTGCTGCAGGCCGATACACGTTTTGAGCTGGAGCCGGCACCCAGCGCCCACCTCTCACGTGCACTGCGCAAGCGGGAGGGAGATTCCCTGGTGCTCTTTGATGGTCGCGGCGGTGAATACCCTGCAACCATTACTTCAGTGGAAAAAAAGCAGGTTTGCGTGACCACGGGAGCGCATCAGCGCACTGATGTTGAATCGCCTCTGGAACTTCATCTGGGCATCGCCATCTCTCGCGGGGAGCGCATGGATTGGGTGGTCCAGAAGGCGACGGAGCTGGGCGTAAGCCACATTTACCCGTTACTGACCGAGCGCACAGAAGTAAAACTGGACGCAGCGCGAGCCGGGAAGAAGCTCGCGCACTGGCAACAGATTGCAATCAGCGCCTGTGAGCAATGCGGCCGCAATCGCATCCCTGCCATTGCCGCCCTGCAGCCTGCGGCTGCCTGGATAGACCACGCCGACGCGCCGCTCAAGCTGGTATTACATCACCGCGCCGAAGCATTGCCACGGTATGAGAATGCACCTGAGCGCATTGCGCTACTCGTAGGTCCGGAGGGCGGTTTAAGCGAAACGGAAATTCTGCAGGCAGAGCAGGTGGGCTTTCTGTCACTGCGTCTGGGTAAGCGAGTGCTGCGCACGGAAACAGCGCCCCTGGCGGCATTGGCTATCCTGCAGGCCCACTGGGGCGACATGCGATTACCCTGAGGACCGGACGGTCATGTCGACAGGTCGGCCTCCACACGCTGTTCCAGCCACTGCGCGTGCGACCACTCGAGAAAATCTGTTACCGCATTGACTGTGTGGTCAGTGCGCACCGAGTGGAATACCTCAAAAGCGTGCTGCGCCCCGGGCAGTTCCCCGTACACCACGGCCTGTTTAGCCACTTTCTGCAGGGCGGAAACGAAGGTCCGCGCTTCCTCCACCCACACCAGTGAATCATGTGTACCATGGATGATAAACATGGGTGGAGCGTTCTCATGCACATGCGCCAGTGGCGAACTGCTCTCCCAGAGATCCGGATTCTGTTCACGGGTGCACTGCATTACCTTATCCGACAGCATCGCCTCCATCGACATTTCTGGTCGAATGTCATAGCGGTCCACAAGGTCATACACACCGTAGAACGGGACCGCCGCCTGCACCGACGTGTCGGCCTCTTCGAATCCGGGTTGAAAGTCAGCCAGGTTGGGGGTCAATGCGGCCAGTGAGCTCAGGTGACCACCCGCCGAGCCACCGGTAACTGCTATAAAGTCGGGGTTGCCTCCATACTCGACAATGTTTTCGCGTACCCAGGCGATAGCTTTCTTCACGTCAATGATATGCGCCGGGAACGCCGCGGTAGGGCTCAGTCGGTAATTGATCGCCACGCAAATCCAGCCGCGCTGGGCCAGGTGATACATCAATGGCTTGGCCTGCTGTTCCTTTTCCCCGATCATCCAGCCACCCCCGTGAACCTGCAGTAAAACGGGATAACCACCTTCGCGTGGTTCATGAGGATGATAGATATCCAGGAGATTCCGTTTGCCTCCGTCGGCATAGGAAAGGTGAGAATGCACGCGCACACCCTCCCGATACATCGAGAAAGGCTTCATCCAGCTGGAGGCGCGAACACCGTCTTCCAGCGCTCTCTGGCGCTCTACAGTGAGGCTACTACGGTAATCAACCCCGAGCCCCCGACGCAGGGCACGACGCAGGATCCGCTGGGTATCCATAGCCTGAACATGCAGGTAAACCAACCCTATCCACGACAGGGAGAAGAACCCCAGGCCCATTTGCGCCAGACCGCTGTCCAAAGCGCCGCTGAAAGCCAACAGGGCAGTCAGCCCTACCTGCCAGAGCAGGTGCAGCAAAGCCAGCTCACCCGCCAGCCATGCGGCCAGGAAATAGACTGGCGCTGCCCAGTAGAGACGCCGTGCCTGAACAATCGCACAGGCGGTACAGGCTATTGCCACCAGTGAGAGGAAGAAATACATACCAATGATCACGCCCGTGCTCCAGAGAGGTTACCGAAAGGCGTTCATTCTAGGTTAGCAATGCCCATTTCACTACTGCCTTTGCTTGCGCAAGATTTAGGCTTTGCGTAACGTAGCAGACCACTGAACAGGGAATACCGGCAATGACTATCAAGCTCGGTGTGGTAATGGACCCCATTGCCGACATCAATTACAAAAAAGACACTACGCTGGCCATGCTCTGGGCGGCCCAGGCCAGAGACTGGCACATCTACTACATGGAACAAAAGGACCTGTACCTTGCCAACGGAGAGGCCCGCGCCAACATGTCGGCAATGACGGTATTTCGCGACCCTGAGGCCTGGTACAGCATGGGTGATGTAGAGGACCGCGCACTTGCGGAGCTTGACGTCATCCTGATGCGCAAGGACCCGCCATTCGACAACGAATTTCTGTACACCACGTATATCCTGGAGGATGCAGAGCGCAAGGGTACGCTTGTGGTCAATCGTTGCCAGGGCCTGCGGGACAGCAACGAAAAGGTGTTTGCGACCCAGTTCCCCCAGTGCTGCCCGCCCGTGCTGGTAAGCAGGGATATGCAGCGCTTGCGCGATTTCCATCGCGAGCATGAAGACGTCATCTACAAACCCCTGGATGGCATGGGTGGCACCGCCATCTTCCGTGCCAAGGCGGATGACCCCAATGTCAGCGTGATTCTGGAGACACTCACTCTGCTGGGGACACGCACGATTATGGCCCAGCGCTATATCCCGGAAATTGTGGACGGCGACAAGCGCATCCTGGTTATAGGCGGCGAGCCAGTGCCCTATTGCCTGGCCCGCGTACCCCTGGCCGGGGAGACTCGGGGTAACCTCGCGGCGGGGGGCGAGGGTCGCGCACAGCCGCTGAGTGATCGCGACCGATGGATCGCTGAACAGGTCGCCCCCTTCCTGCGCGACCGGGGTATTCTGTTTGCCGGCCTGGATGTGATTGGCGACTACCTCACCGAGGTCAACGTTACCAGCCCGACCTGTATCCGTGAGATTGACGCCAGCTACGACACAGACATCGCCGGCGACCTGATGGACTGTATCACTCACGAATTGGCGCAACGGAGCTGATCCTTCGCAAGCAATGTATTATCTGGAACACCCTCAGGGTGAGCACAAGAGAATGCGCAATGCGGTACTGGCCGCCGCCGCAGCTCATCTCCTGCTGGTGCTGGGGATCTCTTTCAACAACGAATCAAGCCCGCGCCCCAACCCACAAATTGAAGTAACGCTGGCCACCAGGCCAAACCAGCTGGCGCCCGAAGAGGCCCGCCATATCGCCCAGAGCAACCAGCAGGGTGGCGGCGAACAAGCGGATGTCGATGCTGTCACTTCGCGCAACAACGAGTTTCCGCAGCAAGCCACTGAGCAACAACAGGCCGCACCAAGGCAAACCGACTCCAATGCGCGCGCCAACGGCGATCTGCTGACTACAGTGGCCGCCGCGCCGCGGGCGGTAATGGAGGAGCAGCAGGAAGATGAAAAGCGCCAGAACCTGACCCACGGCATCAGCCCCGAAGTGGACAGGCTGAACCAGCAGCTGGCTTCACTGGAAGCAGAGCTGGACGAGCAGACCAGGGCACAGGCACAGCGACCGCGAGTGCGACGGCTCACCTCGGTGTCGGCGAAACAGGCAGCAGACGCAGCCTACCTGTTGGACTGGCGCCGCAGACTGGAGGCAGTGGGGAACAAATACTATCCGGAGGCCTCCATCCGCTATGGTCTCTATGGCGACCTGCGTCTGCTGGTAGTCATCCGCAAGGACGGCAGCCTGGAAGACATCCGCATTCTGCAATCTTCCGGCTATGCGGTACTGGATGAGGCGGCGATCAAAATTGTGCGCATGGCCGCACCCTATTCACCTTTTCCGGCTGAGCTGGCGGCGACGACGGACAAGCTTGAAATTATTCGCACATGGCAATTTCAACAGGATGAGCTAGGCTCAAATTAACTGTAACAGCTCAGAGTTGGTCACCCGGAACACCAGAGGTATCATTGGCAACCATGCCCGGAAGAATAGACGCTACCACCGCCAGAAGCAGCGACAGTCTGCGGGATCACTTTCTGCTGGCTATGCCGTCGTTGAGCGAGGGGGTCTTCTCCCAGAGCATTACCTATATCTGCGAGCATGGGGAGAGCGGAGCCATGGGTATCGTCATCAACCAGGCTCTGGACCTCAGCGTTGCCGAGATTTTCGAACATCTCCAGATCGAACCGCGGGGCGACTTCTCAGCCGAGCCAGTAATGGCGGGCGGTCCGGTACAGATCGATCACGGATTCGTGCTGCACAGGGGCTGTGAAACCTCGTGGGAAGCCAGCCTGCGGGTGACAGATGAAATCACCTTGACCACCTCCCGCGATATCCTGCGCGCGATAGCGGCTGGCTCCGGGCCCCGGGAGCACCTTATCGCCCTGGGATACGCCGGATGGTCAGCCGGTCAACTGGAACAGGAACTGGCGGAAAACAGCTGGCTGACGCTGCCCGCCGATAGTGACATCATTTTTAACACCCCTGCAGAGCAGCGGGTGAGTGCAGCTGCGGCCCAGCTGGGCATCGACATGAACCTCATTTCGGGCGAGGCCGGACACGCCTGAACAACCCGGTGAATACCCTGCTGGCTTTTGATTTCGGGCTGCGCCAGATTGGCGTAGCCACTGGTACCACGATGCTCGGGACAACACGCAGCCTGCCCATATTACGCGCCAGGGATGGCGTACCCGACTGGCAGGCCATCGCGCGCCTGGTGGAAGAATGGCAACCCGACCTGCTGATTGTAGGGGAACCGCTGCATATGGATGGCAGCGACAGCGATCTGTCAGCGCGCGCCAACAAGTTTGCCAGACGCCTGCATGGCAGGCTGGGACTGCCGGTAGAGATGGTGGATGAGAGATTGAGCAGTTTCGAGGCGAAACAACTGAGCAAGGAACGTGGCCACCGGGGCGATTACACCAATGATCCGGTGGATAGCCTGGCAGCAGAACTTATTCTGCAGACCTGGCTATCCGAACGGGCATAAAACGAACCTAGCTGCGACCCATAAAGCGGCCGCCATCGTCCTTGTCCTCGAACGACAGGGAGAACTCGTCGGCGCCACCGCCAAACTGCCCTCGCTCGAACATCTTGATCGCAAGGCGCACGTCGTTGGCGGAATCTGCGTAACGAATTGCATCTTCCTTGCTGATGAGACCCTCCTTGTAGGCTTTGGTCAGCGACTGGTCCAGAGTCTGCATGCCCAGCTCGGTAGACTTGGCCATCAGGTCCTTGATGAGATGTACCTCACCCTTGCGGATGTAGTCCGCTACCAGCGGAGTATTGAGTAGCACTTCCACCACGGGCGTACGGCCGTTGCCGTCTTTACGCGGCAGCAGCTGTTGCGCAACCATGGATTTCAGGTTCAGTGAAAGGTCCATCCAAACCTGGGAGTGATGTTCAGGCGGAAAGAAACTCTGGATGCGATCGAGCGCCTGGTTGGCATTGTTGGCGTGCAGGGTACACAGGCAGAGGTGACCCGTCTCGGCAAAGGTCAATGCCTGCATCATGGTCTCTGCAGTTCGCACCTCACCGATCATGATCACGTCCGGAGCCTGGCGCAGGGTGTTCTTCAGCGCCACATCAAAGGACTCTGTATCCACGCCAACCTCGCGCTGGGTCACAATGCAGTTACCGTGGTTATGCATGTACTCAATGGGATCTTCAATGGTGATAATGTGCCCGCGGCTGTTCTGGTTACGGTAGCCCACCATCGATGCCAGCGATGTGGACTTACCGGTACCGGTGGCACCAACGAAAATCACTAGTCCTCGCTTGGTCATGGAAAGATCTTTGATAATGGGAGGCAGACCCAGCTCATCAATGGTGGGAATCTCGGTGACAATACGGCGCAACACCAGGCCGCACTCGCCACGCTGCTGAAAACAGCTGACGCGGAAACGCCCCAGGCCATCACGGCCTATGGCAAAGTTATACTCATGATGTTTCAGAAAGTAGGATTGTTGTTCCTCGTCCATAGTGGACAATACCAACTCCCTGGCTTCTTCGGCGTCCAGAGGTGTTTCACGAATAGGGAACAGGCTGCCATCGACTTTGATGCTGGGGCATGCGCCCGCAGAGATAAACCCGTCAGAAGCCTGTTCCTCAACTACCCGAGTCAGCAAATCATCAATATTCATGCGAGCACTCTCCTGTGCATATTCCCGGCGCTGGCCGGGTTAAAAATTCTCCGGCATGCGAGCTTTCTCGCGCGCCACATCCCGGCTGATAACACGCTTCTCGACCAGGTCGTGGAGGCACTGGTCCATAGTCTGCATGCCAATCGCCTGGCCCGTCTGAATAGCGGAGTACATCTGCGCGACCTTGTCCTCTCGAATCAGGTTCCTGATTGCCGAGGTACCACGCATAATTTCGTGAGCCGCCACACGGCCACCTGTGGCGCGCTTCATCAGCGTCTGCGAGATGACCGCCTGCAAGGACTCCGACAGCATGGACCGCACCATGTCTTTTTCTGCGGCGGGGAATACGTCGATCACCCGGTCTATGGTTTTGGCGGCGGATGTGGTGTGCAAGGTACCAAACACCAGGTGGCCGGTTTCTGCCGCAGTCAGCGCCAGTCGAATGGTTTCCAGGTCGCGCATTTCGCCAACCAGAATGATGTCGGGGTCTTCACGCAGGGCTGAGCGCAGCGCCTCGGAGAACCCCAGGGTATCCTTGTGTACTTCCCGCTGATTGACCAGGCACTTCTTTGACTCGTGCACGAATTCGATGGGATCCTCAATAGTGAGGATGTGCTCGTACTTGTTGTCGTTGATGAAATCCACCATCGCAGCAAGCGTTGTCGACTTACCGGAGCCAGTAGGCCCGGTAACCAGCACCAGTCCACGCGGCATCATGGAGATATCGCGAAACACCTGACCCATCCCCAAATCTTCCATAGTCAACACTTTTGACGGAATGGTACGGAATACGCCGCCGGCTCCACGGTTCTGGTTGAATGCATTGACTCGGAAACGGGCAACGCCAGGGACTTCAAAGGAAAAGTCCGTCTCCAGGAATTCTTCGTAGTCCTTACGCTGCTTGTCGTTCATGATGTCGTAGATCAACTCATGAACCTGCTTATGTTCCATGGGCGGTAGATTGATGCGGCGAATATCGCCGTCCACCCGGATCATAGGCGGCAAACCTGCAGACAAATGGAGGTCTGATGCCCCCTGTTTGGCGCTGAACGCCAGTAGCTCAGTAATATCCATATTTTCCCCTATAGCCGGGCGTCCGCCCCGCAGGACCCCCTCGCCACACCCCGCTGACGGCGCGTGGCCGCCCTGTTTTTCTTGATTTCACGCGACCCGCACTATGGCTCCGACAGGGCAGTATCAGCTACTATCCGCGCCATGACCCAGCACTCGCTCCAAAACCATATCGCAAAGCTACGCCTTAGGCTACGCCAGAGTGCAGAAAAGTACGATCGCAGCGAGAGCGATATTCTGCTGCTGGCTGTGAGCAAAACTCGCCCTGCCCGCGACATTCGTGAAGCCTACGCCTGCGGGCTGCAGCACTTCGGAGAAAGCTATCTGCAAGAGGCCTGTAGCAAAATGGATGAACTGGCCGACCTGCCTGTCACCTGGCACTTCATTGGCCCAATCCAGTCCAATAAAACCCGGGCCATCGCTGAAAGGTTCCAATGGGTGCACAGCGTGGATCGCGAAAAAATTGCCCGCAGGTTGAACGAGCATCGCCCATCACAGCGGCCTCCGCTGGACGTGTGTTTGCAGGTCAACACCTCTGGCGAAAGCAGCAAGTCAGGGATCGCAGTGGACGAACTTCCACGGCTCGCCGCGGCCGTGGACGCACTACCCATGCTGCGCCTGCGAGGCCTGATGGCAATACCTGCCGCTAGCGACAAAGTCGCAGAGCAACATGCTGCATTTGCTCATTTAAGGGCCATTTTCGAGTCTCTGCAGGAGCGCTACCCGCAGATGGACACGCTCTCTATGGGGATGTCCGGCGATATGGATGCCGCCATTGCTGAAGGGTCCACTTTGCTGCGTATCGGCACTGCCATTTTCGGGCCCCGTGAAGGGTGAACATGCCCGCCTTGTAGCGCTATACTGCACCGTCTTGTAAACGCTCACTTTTTCCCGTGCCGGGCGCTGCCTGTGGTTATCTCGACTGCGGCACTCTCAGCACGGGCACAGGCTGAGGAACGTCGGCGGCGACCCGCCGTAGAAGGAACCGGATTTGAACACACCCGTAGTCGCCTTTATAGGCGCAGGCAACATGGCCAGCAGCATGGTTGGCGGTCTGGTAAAGGCCGGACATCCGGCAGGTCAGATCCGTGCTGCCGACCCTTTTCCGGAAAGCTTGCAGCGGCTGGCGGAGCTGGCACCAGTGCTGACCTGTGCCGATAATCGCGAGGCGATAGCCGGTGCAGATGTGGTGATCCTGGCGATCAAACCGCAGGTCATGGCAGACGTCTGTGCTGACATCGCCGATGCCGTGGCCAAGGCCGACGCACTGGTGATCTCTATCGCGGCGGGAATCACCATCGACAGTATGCAGGCCTGGCTGGGTGACGGCAGGGCCATCGTTCGCTGCATGCCAAACACGCCGGCCCTATTGGGCTGCGGCGCCAGCGGCCTGTACGCCAATGCCAGCGTAAACCAGGCCCAGAAGGACTGGGCAGCACACATTCTTTCAGCAGTCGGCATCATCGAATGGGTGCCGAGAGAAGTGGATCTGGACGCCATAACCGCTCTGTCCGGAAGCGGGCCTGCTTACTTCTTCCTGTTCATGGAAGCAATGGTAGACGCCGCCGTTGCCCAGGGGCTGGCGCGCGAAACCGCTACGCGACTGGCCTTGCAAACCGGCCTGGGCGCCGCACGCATGGCTGTGCAGAGCGATGCAGACCTGGCGGAGCTCCGACGCAGGGTGACCAGTCCCGCTGGAACCACTGAAGCTGCGGTGAACAATTTCGAGGCAGCAGGCCTCAGGCAACTGGTAACTAATGCCATGCAAGCGGCCGCCGACAGGGCCGCAGCCATGGCCAGGGAATTGGGATAAGCACCATGGGCGCAGTCGAAGAAATTATGATCTATCTGGTGCAGACGGCTCTGACGCTGTACATGATGGCGATGCTGTTGCGGTTTTTGCTACAGCTGGTGCGCGCAGACTTCTATAACCCCATCTGCCAGTTTCTGGTGAAGGTCACCAACCCCCTCGTGCTGCCCCTGCGCCGACTCGTTCCCGGTGTCGCGGGACTGGACCTGGCGTCACTGCTGCTGACACTGGTGCTGCAGGCGCTGGGTATCATCGTGCTGATGGTGCTTTATGGCCTGGGGTTACCCAACCCCGCGCTGCTACTGCTCTGGTCCGTACTGGGTCTTCTGGGCCTGTTGGTGAATATTTATTTCTTTGCGCTGCTGGCGATGATTATTTTGAGCTGGGTGGCCCCAGGTTCGCGCCATCCCGCCGTGTTTCTGCTGTTTCAGATCACCGAGCCGGTGATGGCACCATTTCGCAAGCTGCTGCCGCCCATGGGCGGCATGGATTTCTCACCCATACTGGTCTTCATACTCATCAACGTTTTGCAAATCGCATTGCGCCATCTCGCTGCCGGCGTGGCATTGCATCCGGCACTTGTGATCGGGCTGTGAGCGCCGATACAGACACGCACTCGGTGGGCATTGTCAGCCCCCGAACGGCGCGCTTCGAAGAGCCGCTAATGCTGGCATGCGGCCGGGAGTTGCGCGGCTTTGAACTGGTCTACGAGACGTACGGAGAGTTGAATCCGGAGAAGACGAACGCCGTACTGATTTGCCATGCACTCTCCGGCCATCATCACGCTGCCGGCTACCACAGCGCGCAGGAGCGCAAGCCGGGGTGGTGGGATGAGTGTATCGGTCCGGGAAAACCTATCGATACCCGACGCTTCTTTGTCGTCAGCCTCAACAATCTTGGCGGCTGTCACGGCTCCACCGGGCCTACATCAGTCAACCCGGAAACAGGCAAGCCCTGGGGCCCGGGTTTTCCTCCCTTACGCGCCAGGGACTGGGTACACAGCCAGGCAAGGCTGGCAGACCTGCTGGGCATCGATTGTTGGGCCGCCGTTGTCGGCGGCAGTCTTGGCGGCATGCAGGCCATGCGCTGGGCACTGGAATATCCGCAGCGTTTGAAGCACTGCGTAGTGATTGCGGCGGCCCTGAAGCTCAGCGCCCAGAACCTCGCCTTCAACGAGCTGGCACGGCAGGCCATTTTCTCGGACCCGGTATTCGCAGAGGGGAATTACATCTACTCAGGCGAGGTGCCCGAAAAGGGCCTGGCGCTGGCGCGAATGGTGGGGCACATCACTTATCTTTCCGACGAAGCCATGGCCAACAAGTTTGGCAGGGAGTTGCGCGCCGGCAGCCTGGATCTGGGCAGTGAGGACGACATTGAATTTCAGGTACAGAGCTATCTCCGCTACCAGGGAAGCCAGTTCTCCTCCCAATTTGATGCCAACACCTACATACTGATGACCCGGGCGCTGGATTTCTTTGACCTGGCACGAGAGTACGACAACGACCCGGTAAAAGCCTTCTCGCACGCCACCTGCGGCTTTATGGTTATCTCTTTTTCCACAGACTGGCGCTTCTCCCCCGCGCGCTCCAGAGAAATTGTCGATGCGCTGATCGCGGCCGGACGCCCTGTTACTTACACCGAGATTGAAGCCAACGAAGGGCATGACGCATTTCTCATGCCCATTCCACGCTACCTCGCGGCATTTTCAGCCTACATGCAACGAGTGGGAGTGGACGACTGATGCGCCTTGACCTCAGCCATATACAGCGCTGGATAGAACCGGGGTCCAGAGTTCTTGACCTGGGCTGCGGTGACGGCGAATTCCTGGAAACCCTGCAGAGGGAGAGGCAGGTTCGCGGCACTGGTATCGAAATCAACGAGGACAACATTAACGCGGCAATCGCCCGCGGCCTCAATATCATCGAACAAAACATGGACCACGGCCTGGACAATTTCCCCGACCAGAGCTTCGACACAGTGGTGATGGCCCACGCGCTGCAAGCGGTTCATTACCCCGACCGCGTACTGGAAGAGATGCTGCGCATAGGCCGCGAGTGCATCGTCACCTTCCCCAATTTCGGTCACTGGCGCTGTCGCCTGCACCTCGGGACCCGGGGTCGCATGCCTGTTTCCGAATTCATGCCACACACCTGGTATGACACACCTAACATTCATTTTTGCACAGTGCGCGATTTCGAAGCACTCTGTCAGGAGCGCAGCATTCGCATTCTGGCGAGAGACTTTGTCGGCAACAGCAACGACAGCACACAAGCGCTGGCCACTACCTGGCCTAACCTGTTCGCTGCCACAGCCATCTACCACATCACTCGCTGAGGTGCTCATGAATAAAGCTTTTGGCCTACTACTGCTGGCAGCACTGCTGACTCCATTATCAGCCAACGCGCAGCTTTCGCAGATGTTCGGGCCGTATGAACTGCACTACAGCGTGGTCAACACCACCTTTATCGATCCCGACGTTGCTGCTACCTATGGCCTCACCCGCGGTGACCGGAGAGCCATTCTGAATCTTTCTGTGCGGGATCATAGCAACGGTCCGGGGGTGCCTACACCGATGCAGCTCAAGGGCAGAAGCTGGGATCTGACGCAGCAAACCCAACAGCTGGAGTTTCAGGAGGTGCGCGAGGGCCCCGCGATTTATTACATTGCACCGGTGAAATTCCTGGATAAGGAATGGCGTCATTTTGAAGTGTATTTCCGACCGGAAGGGGCAGAGCAAACCTATACCTTCAAGCTCAAGCATCAGATGTACAAGGATTGAATCAAGTGGACAGCCAGGTTGTGGTATTGGCCAGCGGTAACGCCGGTAAATTGAGGGAACTGAATCGCATTCTGGCCCCTTTGCACATCACCCTGCGAGCCCAGGCGGACTACGCGGTTCCCGAAGTACCCGAAGACGGCCTGAGCTTTGTTGAAAATGCCATAATCAAAGCACGTGCCGCTTGTGCGCACACGGGGCTGCCGGCCATTGCCGATGACTCCGGGCTGGAAGTTGACTACCTGGATGGTGCGCCCGGTATTTACTCTGCCCGTTACAGTGCTGGCGGCGATGCAGCGAACAATGAAAAACTACTGCGCGAGTTGGATGGCGTGCCCGAGGCAGAGCGCAATGCCAGATATCGCTGTGTGCTGGCCTACATGCGTCACGCGGCGGACCCTAATCCCCTGGTTTGTCAGGGCAGTTGGGAGGGGCGCATCCTGAGCGCACCTCAGGGCGACATGGGCTTCGGATACGACCCTCTGTTCTATCTGCCCGAACAAGGCTGCAGTGCGGCTGAACTCGATACCGCCACCAAGAACCGTATCAGTCATCGAGCGCGCGCCAGCGCGCTGCTGCTGGAGGCTCTGCGCGTAGGTGGCTGAAGGCAAGCCGCTGCCCAGCCTGAGCATCTATATCCATTTGCCCTGGTGCGAACGGCAATGCCCCTATTGCGATTTCAATTCCCATGAAAGCGCCACGATCCCCGAAAAACAGTATGTACAGGCCCTGCTGGACGACCTGGATACCGACCGGCATCTGGCAGAGGGCAGAACGGTAGAAACGCTATTTATCGGAGGTGGCACCCCCAGTCTGTTCAGCGCCGGCGCGATAGAAGAACTGCTTGCCGGTTTGGCCGCGAGGCTCAACTTTTCCGCAGATTTTGAAGCTACCATGGAAGCCAATCCAGGGAGCGCCGAAGCAGGCAAGTTTCGCGGCTTCCGCAGCGCCGGTATAAATCGACTGTCACTGGGCGTACAGAGCTTTCAGGATGAGAAACTGCGTGCGCTGGGGCGCGTGCACAACAGCGAACAGGCCCGTTCGGCTATCGATTCTGCCTACGATGCCGGCTTCGATAATATCAATATCGACCTCATGCACGGCCTGCCGGACCAAAGCGAGGCCGATGCACTCCTGGACCTGGAAACAGCATTGAGTTACCACCCGCTCCACCTTTCCTGGTATCAGTTGACCATCGAGCCAAACACAGTGTTTCACAAACGACCGCCACAATTACCTGTGGAAGACACTCTCGCCGACATTCAGGACAAGGGCGAGGCCCTACTCGCTGACTATGGCTTCAGCCAGTACGAGGTGTCCGCATACAGCAAAGCGGGAGGACAATGCCGGCACAACCTGAACTACTGGTCTTTTGGCGATTACCTCGCCCTTGGTGCCGGCGCACACGGCAAGATCAGTCACAGGGATGGTCGTATTACACGCTATGCGAAGACGCGGGCACCAACTGACTACCTCCGCGGGTTGCGCCGAACCGCTACGCAGCGCACGCTCGATTCACAAGAGATTGTCGAAGAATTCATGCTCTTTGCGCTGCGTCTGAACGAGGGGTTTTCCCTGCAGCACTTCCAGCGAGTAACCGGTTTGTCACCGAACTCAACGGCAGAGCAAATCGCTTCGCTGGTAGCCAAAGGGTTGTTACTGCAGGAGGGAGACAGGGTGCAGGCCAGCCCGCTGGGCCGGCGCTTTCTCGACTCGGTCATTGCCGAGTTCATGCACTGAGCGGCATCGCTAAATGCCTGACAGCCTGATCGGATGAATCAGGCTGTCTTTACAAACAAAAGGTCCCACACGCCGTGCCCCAGACGCTCCCCCCGGGCTTCAAACTTGGTCAGCGGTCGGCTCGCCGGCCTGGGAGCGTAACCGCCGTCGTCGCAGGTATTGGTCATCCCTTGCGCGTTCGAGAGAACTTCAAGCATCTGTTCAGCATAGTTTTCCCAGTCCGTGGCCAAGTGCAGCACGCCTCCCTGCTTCAGTTTGGAATGCAGAGCAGCAATGAACGCAGGCTGGATAAGGCGTCGCTTGTGATGGCGCTTCTTGTGCCATGGATCAGGAAAGAATATTTGCACGGTATCCAGGGACGAATCTGCAATACAGTCGCGCAGCACCTCCACCGCATCGTGACAATAGACGCGGATGTTACTCACGTCCTCATCAACCATAGAGTGCAGCAGGCGACCTACACCGGGCTTATGCACCTCAATACCGACGAAATTGACGTCAGGAGCAGCCTTGGCCATAGACACCAGCGACTGCCCCATCCCGAAGCCAACCTCCAGCACGCGCGGACCGGGGCGCCCGAAAACCTCGTCATAATCAAGGAGACCGTCCGCGTGCGCCAGGCCCCAACGCGACCAGTTCTGATCATACGCGCGCTGTTGCCCTGGCGTCATTCGCCCTGTGCGCAGTACAAAGCTGCGGATAGGGCGGTGCTTCTGGTCGTCACTCATGTCAGACGAGCAATTTCCAGCCGACTGCCGCCAGGCAGGCCCAGCCGGCTATAAAAGCCAGGCCCCCCAGTGGCGTTATCGCCCCCAGCCACTTGGTGCCTGTTAGCGCGAGCAGGTAGAGACTGCCGGAAAATACAAGGATACCCAATGTAAACAGCCAGCCGGCGCTCTTGAGCATTACCGTATGCGGTTGACTCAGGGCGATAACGCCGACCGCCAACAAAGCCAGGGAGTGATAAAAATGGTATTGCACGGCTGTCTCGAAAACCCGGAGGGAGTATTCATCCAGCCGGTCGCGCAGGGCGTGGGCGCCGAATGCGCCAAAGGCCACGGCCAGCATGCCACCCAGAGAAGCGAGAGTAATAAATAACTTAGCCATGGTTTCAGTGTAACCCAATACGATTCTGCTGTAGCAGTGCGTTAACGAAGAGAGCCCGGGCTACGGTCCTATCATTCAGACCGCAGGCCGGGCTCTTGAAAATGCCAGTTTCGCTTCAGGCGGCGATAGCGCTCTTCAGCTTCTTCATTGCATTGGCTTCCAACTGACGAATACGCTCGGCGGATACGCCATACTGGTCTGCCAATTCATGCAGCGTTGCCTTTTCCTCAGCCAGCCAGCGCTGGGCGAGGATGTCGCGGCTGCGCTCATCAAGGTCGGCCAGTGCACTGTGTAACCGTGCTTCAGAATTCTGCTGCCAATCGCCTTCTTCAACGGTCACGGCCGGGTCGGCATCGCGGTCTTCAAGATAGTACTGGGGAGACTGCCAGCTATCATCGTCGTCGCTATCAGTAGGCAGGTCGTAGGCCACATCGCGGCTGGACAACCGCCCTTCCATTCGCTGCACTTCCTTTACGTCCACGCCCAGGTCATTGGCAACGGCCTGCGCTTCGTCAGCGCTCAGCCACGCCAGGCTTTTCTTCTGGCTACGCAGGTTGAAAAACAGCTTACGCTGCGCCTTGGTGGTGGCAACCTTCACAATACGCCAGTTGCGCAGGATGAATTCATGCATCTCGGCCTTGATCCAGTGCACGGCGAACGATACCAGCCGCACCCCTTTCTCCGGATTAAACCGTTTGACCGCCTTCATCAGGCCAACGTTCCCTTCCTGGATGAGGTCAGCCTCCGCCAGGCCATAACCGGAGTAGCTGCGGGCAATGTGCACGACGAACCGCAGATGAGACATAATCAGCTCACGCGCTGCGGTCAGGTTGTCGTTGTAATAGAGATCTTCAGCCAGCTCTCGCTCGCGCTCGGGCGTGAGCACTGGAATACTGCTCACGGCCTGGACATAGGCGGCAAGATTGGCTCCCGGTACCATCTGGTCTACGGGTTGCAGGCTGTAACTCATGCGTGGTTCTCCAATAATCGGTGCCCAATATTAGCACTCTTTGTATTAGAGTGCTAACTCCGCTAAAGTTCCCGCGTGTTGGCATATTATTTGGAAATATTCAATAAAATCAGTGTGATAGGAAATCGGCAGCGTACTTTGGCGACGGGCTAGCGAGGTTCAATGTCAGCCAGGTGGCGGGTGACTGCCAACCAGGCGCCTGCAAGGCCCAGCAAACCACCAACAATCACCAGGTTCAGGCTGCCCATGACTCCCAGTCCCTGCAACACGAATTCACTTTCGTACAGATACGCCAGACGAGACACCGGCGCTTGCAAGAACCACAGGCAGAGGCTTACCAGTACCGCAGCAAAGAGCCCACCACCACAGCCGTACCACAAGCCAGTATAGAGAAACGGGCGCCTCACGAAGGGATTGCTGCCACCCACCAGCTTGACGATAACGATCTCATCCCGCCTGTTTTCGATAGCCAGGCGGATGGTGTTCCCCAGAATGAGGACCACCCCCAGTACCAGCATGCCGCCAATGGCCAATACCACGCGACGGCTGAGTTCCATCAGGCTGTTGAGCCGCTGCAGCCACTCCATGTCCAGTACGGCCTCTGCCACCTCATCGCGCGCAGCCAATTCCGTGCGCAACTCGCTGATCGCTGCGCCAGAGAGTTCGGCCGCCGGTGTCAGCAGCAGCAGGTCAGGCAGGGGGTTACTCTCAAGACTGGCCAATACGTCAGCAAAGCCGGACAGGGCGGCGAATTCAGCCAGGGCCTCGTCACTGGAGACAAAGTCGACACTTGTCACGTCATCACGCTGGCCCAGTTCAACCGCGAGGATCTCGGCCTCTTCTGCGCTCACGCTCTCTCGCAGAAACAGGGAAAGCTGGGATGGGCTTTGCCAGCCTTCGCTCAGACGGGTGGCGTTATCCAGGGCCACACTTAGTCCTACGGGCAGGGCCAGTGCGATCCCTATCACCAGGAATGTCATCAACGTGGCGGTACTGTTCGTCATTACCCGGTGCAGACTGTCCGCAGCCGAGAGGCGATGATGTCGCAGCCAGGCATTGTAACGATCGCTAAAGCGGGTCCGGCTTTGGCGGGCGCCTTCCGGACGCGACCTGCTCAAGGGGTACCCCCGCTCACCAGCCGACCCTCTTTCAGTGTCAGGATACGGTGGCGCAATCGTGAGATCAGTGCCAGATCGTGGCTGGCGATCATCACCGTGACGCCCACCTGATTGAATGCCTCAAACAACTGCATTATTTCAGCGGAGAGTTGCGGGTCCAGATTACCCGTGGGCTCGTCAGCCAGCAAAATCTTGGGCCGTCCGACGACTGCCCTGGCAATGCCCACACGCTGCTGCTCGCCACCAGAGAGGGTTAGCGGCATAGCGCGTTCTTTGCTCAGCAGTCCTACCTTGTCCAGTGCAGCCCGCACCCTGCGGCCTACCTCACGATATTGATAGCCGCTGATGATCAGCGGCAGGGCAACATTGTCGAAAACCGGACGGTCAAACAACAGTTGATGGTTCTGGAATACCACACCAATCTCCCGGCGGTGCGCAGGAACGCTGCGCCGGGATACTTTCGCCAGGTCAACTCCGTCGACAATAACCTTGCCCCGGGTGGCCCTGTCCATGAGCATGATCAGGCGCATCAACGTGCTTTTGCCGGCACCGGAGTGTCCGGTAAGAAATACCAGGTCGTCCCGGGCGATCTCGAAACTGACCTCCCGCAGGGCATCGTGGCCCTCATCGTAACGCTTGCTGACGCGCTCGAAACTGATCATCCCGAGGCGTCATCCCCGGCAAACAAAGCCTCGATAAAGGGTTCCGCCTCGAACGGCCGCAGATCATCCACAGACTCTCCAATACCAATGAAACGGATAGGCAGGCCGAGCTTCCTGGCGATGGCGAAAATCACCCCGCCTTTCGCAGTTCCATCGAGTTTGGTTAGCGTAATGCCGGAAACACCTACCCATTGGCGAAAGTGATCCGCCTGCGCCAGAGCGTTCTGGCCGGTGCCGGCATCCAGTACCAGCATCACTTCATGCGGCGCAGTGTCATCGAGTTTGCCCATCACCCGAACGACCTTCTTCAGCTCTTCCATAAGATTGTCTTTGTTGTGCAAACGTCCGGCGGTGTCGGCTATCAAGACATCCACCTCTCGAGACTGAGCCGCCTGCACGGCATCGAAAATCACCGAGGCGCTGTCAGCGCCTGTCTGCTGAGCTATCACGGGAACATCATTGCGCTCACCCCAGACCTGCAGTTGTTCCACCGCAGCGGCGCGGAAGGTATCACCGGCAGCGAGCATCACCGAGCGACCCTCACCCTGCAATCGCTTCGCCAGCTTACCAATGGTGGTGGTCTTGCCTACCCCGTTTACCCCCACCATTAGTATCACGTAAGGTTTGTGACCGCTTACTTCTAATGATTTCTCACAGGGCTGTAGCAGGGCCAGCAACTCTTCTTTCAAGGCGCCTTGCAAGGCCCCCGGGTCAGTCAACTCCCTGCGCGATACACGCTGGGTGAGGTGATCAATTATCTCCAGGGTCGCATCGACACCCACGTCCGCCATCAGCAGCCTGGACTCCAGCTCTTCCAACAGCTCCGCATCGATCTCCTTGCGCCCCAGAAACAGGTTCCCCAGACCCTCTACCAAATTGCCACTGGTGCGGCTGAGACCTCGTCGCAGGCGCGAGAACAGACCCGGCCTGTCAGCAGGCACCGGTTGAGCGGGCGGCGCCGGCGCCGTTTCGGCGCTGGCGAGCTGCGCTTCCTCAGGGGGTTGAGCTGCCACAGCCAGCCCGGGATCCGACACTGTCTCAACCGAAGTGTTTAACCCGCCCTTGTCACTTACCTCGGTGGGGCTGCTTTCACCCACAACCGGTTGGTCACGGGTGGCCTGTTCAGCACGCTCAAGGTTGCTGCCATCCGCCGCTAAGGCAGCCTCATCAACAGGCGCATCGGCTTCCTGCTTCTTGTTACGTTTGAAAAACTTCATAATGGTCGTGTTAGAGTTTGCAGTCACCAGAGTGGCAGCCGCGACACCGCCTATCCTACCATCCCTGCACAGAGTGATTAAATGTCGAGAAGCGTAAAAGCGCACGGACAGTTACGCATCATTGGTGGCCAATGGCGTGGCCGCAAGCTGCGTTTTCCCGAGGTAGAGGGCCTGAGACCAACCACCGACCGGGTACGCGAAACCCTGTTCAACTGGCTCACTCCCGAGGTGCACGGCGCTCGCTGCCTGGACCTTTTCTCCGGCAGCGGCGCGTTGGGGCTTGAGGCCCTGTCGCGCGGCGCCGCCAGCTGCGACTTCGTCGACAGCTCGCCGCGGGTGATGCAGCAGATAGACGCTCACCTGCGAGCACTCTGTGCAACGGGACGAGGCCATTGCCATCAAACGACCGCCAGCAGCTTCCTGCGAGATAACCCGGGGCCTTGGGATATCGTGTTCATCGACCCCCCTTTTGGCAAGGGGCTGGTCACCCCCTGCTGCAATACTCTGCAGCTCAGTGGCGCTCTATCGCCGGGCGCGATGGTGTACATAGAAACGTCGCTCGACGAGCCATCCGCGGTTGTTCCGGCCAATTGGCAGGCGCACCGAGAGAAACAGGCGGGCAGCGTGCGCTACCAGCTGTTCAGTGTTCACGCTGGCTGAAACGGGTTACCATCCGCAGCTGCTCCCTGGCAGGTAGACACCATGCGCACTAACACTGTTATTTATCCGGGCACATTCGACCCTATTACCAACGGGCACGTGGATCTTGCCGAGCGTGCAGCCAGGCTGTTCGACCGGGTCGTTGTGGCGATCGCTTTCAGCGAGAAAAAGACGCCGCTGTTCAGTCTGGAGCAGCGCGTCGCGTTATGTCAGGCTTCACTTTCTCACCTGGATAACGTTGAGGTGACGGGCTTCAGCATCCTGTTAACCGATTTTGCCAAAAGCCAGGGCGCCCGCTGCGTGCTGCGCGGCCTGCGAGCGGTCGCCGATTTTGAGTATGAATTCCAGCTTGCCAATATGAACCGGGCAATTTACCCGGAATTCGAGAGTATCTTCCTGACTCCGTCTGAACACCTCTCGTTCATATCATCATCCCTCGTCCGGGAAATAGCTGCGCTGGAAGGCGACATCACTCCTTTCGTACCGCAGCCGGTGGCCGCAGCACTGGAGGAGCGCTTCGCAGATAAGGCGTGAGTCAGGTGCGGCGACTATTCTTCGCCGGATGCTTCCCGCGCAGCATTGATGGCGTCGACATCCTTGTTGGTGTAGCCAGTATTGCGGCAGCCCAGACAGCGCATGAAGGTCGCTTCGCCCGGACCAAGCACCAGCGTTTCGGCAGCCTCACCAGCATGCCCCGCCAGCAAGGTGAACGGCAGGCTTACCAACCATACTGCTGCACCGCCCGCAGTCATCACCACACCAACCGGGCGCGCCACCAACAGGTCGCCCACCATAGCCCACTCATTGGGACTTTCATCAATAGCAGATTCTGCCAACAATACCTGGGGCACCATCAGCAAAGCGATCAAGAACGCAGCAACGGCGCGGCTGGCGCCAGTGGATTTTTTCATTTTAATACTCCCGGGTTCCATCCCCGTCCCCTATAGATTTTTCAGTTTAGCCTGTTCATCGCTGGCAGGCCACGCAGTAAATAGTACTTCGTTGACTTATTCGCAATTCGCGTAGAGCACTGCCGCAGCGCTTGCAGGGCTGTCCGGCCCGGCCATACACATACAATTGCTGAGCGAAATAGCCGGGCTTGCCATCGCCGCCGACAAAATCCCTGAGAGTGGTTCCTCCCTGACTTATAGCAGATGTAAGCACTAACTTTACTTGCTCGACCAGGGCTCTGTAGCGGGCAAGTGAGATCCGTCCTGCGGCACGGTCAGGGCGGATGCCGGCCAGAAACAGGGCCTCGTTAGCGTAAATATTACCAACGCCCACCACTATTTTCTGATCCATGAGATACGCCTTTACCGGGCCCTTGCGACCCCGTGACCGTCGATACAGCGACTCTGCGTTGAAATCCCCGGTTAGCGGCTCCGGGCCCAGCCCGCTCAGGAGGGCATGAGTTTCCCCCGGTGGCAACCAAAGACAGCAGCCAAAGCGGCGCGGGTCGTTGTAGCGCAAAACGTGGCCGCCGCTGAGTTCAATATCAAAATGGTCGTGTCTTGCAGGTGGCTGGCCGGGGCTGACCAGGCGCAGGGAGCCGGACATCCCCAGGTGGACCAACACGGTGCCGACGGGTGTCCTGAACAAGAGGTACTTGGCACGCCTTTCCACCGCTTCCAGCGGCTGGCCCTGCAGCCGCGAAGGCAGGTCCGGGGGAATGGGCCAGCGCAACCGCGTCTCGCGCAAGACGACCCGTTCTACCTCGCGCCCCACCACATGGGGCTCAACACCACGGCGTGTGGTTTCTACTTCGGGCAGTTCAGGCATGATCGACGGCTGTCACAGAATATGGGCAATGATAACCCGGCTGCAGAAACAAAAAACCCCGGTAGGACCGGGGTTTTTCTGCAGCAGGATAGCAGTTACTTGATCTTGGCTTCCTTGTAGATCACGTGCTTACGCGCGACAGGGTCGTACTTCTTCATCTCCAGTTTGTCGGGAGTGGTACGCTTGTTCTTGTCAGTCGTGTAGAAGTGCCCTGTACCCGCTGTGGAGTTCATGCGAATCTTGTCTCTCATGGTGCTTCTCCTTATACCTTTTCGCCACGGGCGCGCATGTCGCCAAGCACGGCTTCAATACCGCGCTTGTCTATAATGCGCATGCCTTTGGAAGACACCCGGAGGCTGACAAAGCGCTTCTCGGATTCCACCCAGAAACGGTGCTTGTGGAGGTTGGGCAAAAAACGGCGACGGGTGCGGTTTTTCGCGTGTGATACGTTGTTACCGGTTACCGGCCGCTTGCCGGTGACCTGACATACTCTTGCCATGATTCTGTCTCTCCCAAATTGCGGGAATCTAATGAATACTGAGGCCTTTTACGGATCTGAAATGGGACCCGGGCCGCGCGGAGCGCGACTTTATACCAGAACAGCCCGGGCATAGCAAGGTAAACGGCTGGGGACCGCCTCGCTACAACAGCCCCTGCTCGGCGAAAGAATATTCGGTGCCCCTGCCAACAATAATGTGGTCCAGCACGCGTATATCCAGCAGGCCAAGAGCCGCACACAGCCTTTCCGTAATGCGACGGTCAGCGCTGCTGGGCTCTGCCAGCCCGGATGGATGGTTGTGAGCAAAAATGACCGCCGCGGCCCGGTACTGCAAGGCCCTGACCGCAACTTCCCTGGGATACACGGCCGCACCATCCAACGTGCCCAGGAACAGGTCCTCACAACAAATCACGCTATGCTGATTATCGAGGAAGATCACGCTGAAGACCTCCCGCACCCGGGAACCAAGATGGTGCTGCAGAAAACGCCGCGTCTGCCCCGGGCTCGACAACACGTCGGCACCATCCAGTTCCTGCAGCGCCTGCCGCCTGGCCAACTCGGTTGCAGCCTGCAAAACCGCATACTTGGCTTCCCCTATTCCCTGGCAGGCCAGCAGCGCCGCAGCATCTGTGCGCATGACTCCCGGCAGGCCGCCGAACTGCAGCAACAGGTCTCCTGCCAATTGCACCGCGTTGCGCTGCTTGTAACCTGTCTGCAGCAGAACGGCGAGAAGCTCTGCGTCTGACAGCGCCTGCGCGCCGCGTAACAGCATCCTTTCCCGGGGCCCCTCTCCCGGCTCCCAGCGACTTGCTTCCATATGCTCCTCCCTGAGCGCCCCGACCGGCAGTGTCAAAATCACAGGCCAGGTGATATCGTTCCATGCCTTCTATACCTATTGTGGCAACTCGGACTCGGCAATGGCACATCTATTTAATCGCAATGTCCTGCTAGGCGTCAGTGGCGGCATCGCTGCTTACAAGTCTGCTGAAGTGGTGCGCCAACTGCAGGAGCTTGGCGCCGATGTGCGGGTAATCATGACCCGGGGCGCGCGGGAGTTCATTACCCCCCTGACACTGCAGGCGCTTTCCGGCAAACCGGTACACACGGAGCTGCTGGATGAGGATGCGGAGCAGGGCATGGGCCATATTGAGCTGGCGCGCTGGGCGGACCTACTGTTGCTTGCGCCCGCCACTGCCGACCTGATGGCACGCCTGGCCGCCGGGCGGGCAGATGACCTGCTCACCACCGTTGCGCTGGCCACTCCCGCACCCATCCTCCTGGCACCCGCGATGAATCAGCAAATGTGGCGCGACCCGGCAACCATCACTAACGCAGAGACCCTGGTTCAGCGCGGGATCAAGCTGGTGGGGCCGGCGGAAGGCCAGCAGGCCTGCGGCGATGTTGGACCCGGGCGAATGGAACAACCAGAGGTCATCTGTGCAGCGGCTGCCGGCCTGTTCCAGAGCGGCAAGCTGGCGGGAAAACGCGTGGTAATCACCGCCGGGCCTACCAGAGAAGCGCTGGATCCGGTGCGCTACATATCCAACCACAGCTCAGGAAAGATGGGCTATGCTCTGGCAGAAGCCGCCGTAGCGGCCGGGGCGCGCACAACCCTGGTGAGCGGCCCGGTAAATCTGGACGTCCCGGAGCACGTGCACTGCCTGAAAGTGGAGAGTGCCAGCGATATGCTGGATGCCTGCCTGCCGCTGCTGCCCGATTGCGACATCTTTATCGCCTGCGCGGCCGTGGCGGACTATCGGCCCGCAGAAGTACAGCCGGATAAGATCAAGAAAGGGGCAGAAGAAATAAACCTGCGGCTGGTCAGAAACCCGGACATCGTCAGCGCGGTGGCGGCCAGCGAATACCGGCCGTTCACGGTGGGTTTCGCTGCTGAAACCCGCGACCTGCTCACTTATGCTCGCGACAAGATGCGCCGCAAGGGCCTGGATATGATCGTGGCCAACGATGTGTCCAGGCAGGGCATCGGGTTCAACAGCGAGGACAATGAAGTCACTATCCTGTCACATCACGCGGAGCAGGCGCTCCCGCGAGCCAGCAAAACCACGCTGGCTGGACAGATTATCGACGCTGTTGCCAGCGCTGCGGTTCGCGATACTGATGCGGGTCTGAGTTAACCCGGCTACGAGAGCATGACGCCTTCCGCAACGCACCCACGACCCGGTATGCGCACTAACTAGTTGGTAAAAAAGCACTTTTCGCGTTCACCCCGGGGCACAAGCGTACTATCATTGCGGCTTTGGAGGCATCGGCCACAGAACATGCTGAACAAACTGAAAAAGAAAAAAAAGGACAGTAGCGCCCAAAAGAGCGCCCAGCGGCAACCCGGCGCCAACCCACAGGGCATTGGCTCTTCCGGTAACGGGACCTACAGGGTAGCGCTGAACGGCCTGGTGTTAACCGTAATCGTCATCATTGGCAGCTTTGCCTATCTGCTGTTGATACGTGAACCTGGCCTGCGAACCAGCCAGGCTGATCGCGTGGCCGGCGCCTACGCCACTCAGCAGGCCACCAACATCAACTCCAGAGTGGAACTGCTGCGCCAGCGCCTGCAAAGCGCTGCCCGGTCTCCCCTTGCGCTGTCCGCCATTGCCAGCCGCTCGCAGCAGGACATTGAGCTGGTGGAACAGGCTGTACTGGACTATTTCCCGGACCTGCTCACACTGAAACTGGTGCCTATAGGCGACATGGGCACGGCGGTGTTCGAGGGCGGTAATCAGGGCCTGCGTAATCACATCGAGGTAGACCTGGTGAGGCGCGCAGCCAATGGTGAGGACACCCTGCCCGAATCGTTCAATTTTGAAGAACGCTGGCTGACTACCATCGCAGAGGTCGTAGAGCACCCCCGCATGGGCAACAGGCGCGCCGTGCTGGTGGCTTCCGTGGACAACGAAACCCTGGCCAGGCAACTGCAGGCGCTCAATGCCGGCACCGGTAAATATGAGCTGGAACAGTTGCACACCTCCCGCGATGGCAAAGTCCGCACCACAGTAATAGCCGCGACGGGAGGTGGCGACGCCATTGATTATCGCCGCTTCGCGGTGATCCCGGACACCAACTGGCGCGTCGCGTTCACCCCCTCATCAGAGTTGATGAACTCACTGGGGGCCTCCAGCATGCCGATTTATCTGGCCCTGGCCCTGTGTCTTCTGGCCGCCGCCGGTGGCTTTGCCATCGTTGCGCTGCGCATGCCCCGAATCATCGAGGACGATGTCAATCGCATGATTTCCGCCTCAGACCGCAAGTCGGAGCTGAAACTGAGCATCCCGGAGTTGGTGACGGTCGCGCGACAGCTGCGCCGCGCCACGCTGCGCGCCCTGCGCCAAAGCGAGGACACCGGACAAAGCCGCTCAACACTGCCGAGTATGGAGGTAGAAACCCTGGACTCAGTGGATGCCGCGCCTTCCGCAGCAGAGCTGGACGACGTTCTGGAGCTCGATTTGGCAGCAGAGGAAATGACAGAACCCGCCACTGTTATCCCCTCAGGCTTTCCGGCCCATATCTTTCGCGCCTATGACATTCGCGGCAATGCAGAGCATGAGCTAACCGAGGAGATGTTGGCGCGCATCGGCCTTGCGGTTGGCACTGCCGCGGGTGAGATCGGCGAGCAATCGCTGCTGGTTGGGGCCGATGGCAGACTTTCGAGTCCGGCACTGAAATCAGCCCTGATTCGCTCGTTGATGGAATCGGGCCGGGACGTGATCGATATCGGTCTGGTGCCGACCCCTGTGCTTTACTTTGCCACTCGTCACCTCGATTGCCGCTCTGGCCTTATGGTGACGGGCAGTCACAACCCCAAAACAGACAACGGGCTGAAGATTGTGCTCAATCGCCAGACCATTCACGCTGGTGGCATTGACGACATTCGCAATCGCGTCCTGGAGGGCGACTTCAGCAAGGGCAGCGGACGCATGATAAAAGAGTCGGTGATAGAAGCCTATATCGACGCCGTTGTGCAGGACGTTGCTATCGCGGTTCCGCTGAAGATCGTGATCGACGCAGGCAATGGCGCGACCAGTGAGGTGGCCCCGCTGCTGTTCGAGGAACTGGGGTGTGAAGTAGTGCCCATGCATTGTCATGTGGACGGCAACTTCCCCCACCACCCGCCGGACACCTCCAACGAGGATAACCTGAAAGCGCTCTGCGCTGCGGTACAGCGTGAGGAGGCCGACTTTGGTGTGGCTTTTGATGGTGATGGTGACCGGCTGGCTGTCGTCACTGGCAGTGGTCGCATCGTGCGTTCCGACATACTGCTGATGATCTTTGCGCAGGACGTGGTGTCGCGCAACCCGGGCGCAGACGTGGTCTTTGACGTGAAATGCAGCCGCAACCTTACGGATCTCATCACCCGTAACGGTGGACGCCCTGTGCTGTGGAAAACCGGCCACGCCTTCATGAAAGAGAAAATGGCTGAGACCGGGGCTTTGCTTGGAGGCGAGTTCTCCGGCCACATGTTCTTCGGCGAGCGCTGGTTTGGTTTTGACGATGGCATGTACGCTGCGGCCCGCCTGGCGGAAATCATGAGCACCCAGGGGGACAGCCTGGACGATATGATCGACGTATTCCCGGTCACGGTGAACACGCCGGAAATACTCATTCCTGTAGCGGAAAAGGACAAGTATCCACTGATGGACAGAATTGTCCGCAATACTGACTTTTCCTACGGCAAGGTCAACACCATGGACGGCATACGGGTAGATTTCGCCGACGGCTGGGGTTTGCTGCGCGCTTCCAACACCAACCCCGCACTGACTGCGCGTTTCGAAGCAAACGACCAGGAAGCACTGGACATGATCATCAGCGAGTTCCGCGAGCAAATTGCGCTGGTGGACTCTTCCCTTGAACTGAACTTCTGAGCCTACTGAGCTCCCGCAGGTTTCCTGACAATGTCACTCGATCGCGATGCCGCTCTCAATGTCGCCCATGTACTCACCGAAGCCCTGCCCTATATCCAGCGCTTTACGGGCAAGACCATTGTGGTGAAGTTTGGCGGTAACGCCATGGTTGACCCGGCTCTTCAGGAGAGCTTCGCCCGCGACGTGGTGTTGATGAAACTGGTGGGGATGAACCCGGTAGTCGTGCACGGCGGCGGGCCACAGATCGGCCAACTGTTGGCAAAACTGAATATCCACACGGAGTTCATTGAAGGCATGCGCGTGACCGATGCCCAGACCATGGACGTCGTGGAAATGGTGCTGGGAGGCAGCGTTAACAAGGAGATCGTTTCCTCTATCAACCGCAACGGCGGCAAGGCGATAGGGGTAACCGGCAAGGACGGCCAGCTTATTCGCGCCCGCAAACTCAAGGTAACGCGCCACAGCCCTGAACTGGAAGCTCCAGAAATAATTGATATCGGCCACGTGGGCGAGGTCGACCAGATTGACACCGAAGTGCTCAACCTGATCCTGGGCAGTAACTTCATTCCCGTTATTGCCCCCATTGGAGTGGACAGCGAGGGCAACAGCTACAACATCAATGCCGACCTGGTAGCGGGCAAGCTGGCAGAGGTAACCCAGGCAGAGAAGCTGATGCTGCTAACCAATGTCGCCGGACTGCTGGACAAAGAGGGAACTATTCTTACCGGGCTCAGTACTGCAGAGGTCGACGCGCTCATCGAAGATGGCACCATACATGGCGGAATGCTGCCAAAAATCGGTTGCGCCCTGAATGCGGTGAAGTCGGGGGTCGCCAGCTCACACATCATTGATGGCCGCGTGCCGCATGCGGTGTTGCTGGAGATCTTCACTCATGAGGGCGTTGGTACGTTGATCACCAACCGGCGATAGCATTAAATACCGTTGCCAGGATTTAATTTCAGGCTAATTTGGCCGCTGCTTATTGCAGGGCCTGCGGGTAATCGCTAGCATGGACGCCAACCTGTTTGATACGTACTCACCATGCCCCCGAGAAAGTCGCAACGGCGTCAACAGATTCTGGAAGCCCTGGCCCAAATGCTGGAAGCCAATCCCGGGAACCGGATCACCACCGCCGGACTGGCAAAACAGGTCGGCGTATCGGAGGCAGCCCTCTATCGCCACTTCCCCAGCAAATCGAAAATGTTTGAAGGCCTCATTGAGTTCATAGAGGACACCCTGTTCAGCCGCGTAAAGCTGATTCTGAATGAAGAGCCCAGTGCTGCGGGACGCTGCGAAAAAATGCTCATGCTGCTACTCGCTTTCACTGAGCGCAATCCAGGCATAACGCGCATCCTGACCGGGGACGCGCTGGCGGGTGAAACCGAACGCCTGCATACGCGGGTCGCTCAGCTGTTTGACCGTTTTGAAACCCAGTTAAAGCAGGTGATCCGGGAAGCAGAAATGCGCGAAGGGTTGCGCCCGACAATTCCCCTGCCGGCGGCAGCGAACCTGCTGATGGCTTCTGCGGAGGGCCGCATTTCCCAGTATGTTCGTTCTGGCTTCAAGCGCGCGCCAACAGAAGACTGGAAGTTACAGTGGGAAATGTTGATGTCCGATTTCTTTAAACCCGCGGTGAGCTCACCGCTGCCGGGTCAGGGTGGGATAGCACAGCCGCTGGGCTAACGCCGGGGATCGTGCCTTTTTTCTTCCTGTTGCGCTGCCCGCTGCTGCGCCATCATCGTGCGACGAAATTCCACCATTTCCAGCAAAATATTGAACCGAGCAATATCGGACTCAAAAGCAGCGTTAACACCATCTATTTCAACTTCCCTGTCAGCGATGGCGCGATCCGTGGCGGCCATTTCGGCCTGCAGGTCCTCAATAGCCTGCAGGCGCTGTACATCAACAGGCCTGCCCATGCGTTCCAGTTCGGCCGCCTGCGCCTGATAGTTCTCCACCTGTTGCTTGAGCGAATGCTTGTTGCTTTTGAGGATGCTGACACGAATGCGAAGGTTCATCAGCGCCCGCTCCTGAGCTGCCTCGATGTCCTCTATCGTGCTGTAGCGTAACATCAGCGACTCGTCCCACTCCTGCAAACGACGCTGCTCGGCTTGCGCCTGCGCCTCCAGCCGCGCGCGCGCGTCGGCTTCTTTCTGCTCCTCCTCGGTGAGTTCCCGGGGGACTACACGAATGACCACGCCCTTGTCATTCAATACTTCATAACCTTTTTTGACGTGTTCCGGCGGCACTTGATAGTCGATGACCGTGCTGCCCTCGTCATTGATATAGCGATACAACTCCACCGCCAGGCTGCTGGGCACCAGACCGATCAACACCAGGGACAGCAGGCCCCTTGGCAACATGCGCTTCTTCTTCATGGTGCCCAATATAGGGGCTGGGTGAATTTGGAACAAGTCATACCCCGTAGCGACTTCGGTATTCTTTCATTGCATCCAGCGCCTGACCTGCCTCGCCGGATTGCTCCAGGTAATCAATGATGTGGCTCATATCAATAATACTCAGCACTGGGACCTCATGATCCTGCTCCAGTTCCTGGATTGCCGACAGCGCTCCCTCGCCACGTTCCTGGCGATTCAGGCCAATGGCCACGCCGGCCAGCTCAGCTCCGGCTCCCTCTATCATGGCTATGACTTCACGCACAGCGGTTCCAGCGGTGATCACATCGTCAATGATCAGCACCCGACCAGCAAGTGGCGCCCCCACCAGCACGCCTCCTTCCCCATGCGACTTGGCCTCTTTGCGGTTGTAAGCAAAGGGCACATCCAGATCATGATCGTTGGCCAATGCCACCGCGGTTGTCGCTGCCAGGGGAATACCCTTGTAGGCAGGGCCCAGCAACACATCGAACTGCACGCCGGACTCGACGATGCGGTTGGCGTAGCAGCGCCCCAGCGCTGCCAGGGCGCGACCACTGGAAAAGGCCCCTGCGTTGAAAAAATAGGGACTGATTCGTCCTGATTTGAGGGTAAATTCTCCGAATTTCAGCACCTCGTAATGCCTTGCCAACTCAATAAATTCCGCTTGATAAGCATGCATGCGCAATAACCTTTCAATAGTGGCAGCGATTGCTGCTCTCTGAGCAGGATTTCCTGCCGGTTTGTCGCCTCCGTGACTTTGTTCCAGCGGCATTCCCCGATAGAATGGCACCCTGTCCGGTGCTCACTGCCTATTCAAGCGACCTTGTCGCTGGCAAGACCCGTCATGGCCTCTAGCGAGGTCGGCAGTGTGTATCAATCAGATTACGTGTATTTGATTATCCGTAAAAGCGGGCCGAGAAATGCCGCCGGGGCGGGCACAGATATCATACACGCTCTCATTTCAAGGGGCTACGAATGCGCATCATCAGTTTCAGCGCCGACGGCATCAGGGACGCCGCGGAGAAAGGATTCTATGACTGGCTGAAAGATCAGGATGCCGATTTCGTCTGCATTCAGGACTTACGTTGCTCAGAATACGACCTTCAGGACAATGTCTACTTCCCTGAGGCCTACAACCCTTACTTTCTCGACGACATAGACGGCAAGGCCAACGGCGTTGCTATCTACTGCCGGCAGCTCCCCAAAGCCATTATGACCGGCCTTGGTTTCGCCGACTTTGACATGGAAGGTCGCTACATCCAGGCAGACTACGAGAACATCAGCGTGGCGAGTTTACTGGCGCCCGTGGCTGAACCGGGCAATGCGGAGCAGCAGGCGCGCAAGAACGAATTTTACGAACTGCTGGCCAACCACCTGCAGAAAGTGCGCAACAAGCGCCGGGAGTTCATCATTTGCGGAAACTGGAGTATCGCTCACACGCCGGGGGACGTGCAGGACACGGAACGCAACAGCACCGTGTCGGGCTTCCTGGCGGAAGAGCGCCAGTGGATGAACGAGCTGTTCCAGGAGGGCTACGTGGACGCCTTCCGGGAAATAAACTCGGATCAGGACGAGTTCAGCTGGTGGCCGGACGGCGATCGCAGCAGTAATGGCTGGCGCACGGATTTTCACGTGGTATCCAAGGGGCTGCAATACGCCGTGGACTACGGTGCTATTTACAAAAGCCGCGAATTCTCCACCCACGCCCCGGTCATTATGGACTATGACGTAGAGCTCTAGGGCGCGGCAGGCCACTGCCCGGAGAGCTCACCGGGCAGCACACCCCGCTCAACCCTGCGCGAGAGCCGCTTTTTGCAGGGCCACCAGCTCGTCTATGCCGGAAGCGGCGAGATCGAGCATTGCATTGAGCTCTTCACGGGTAAAATGCGCCCCCTCCGCAGTGCCCTGTACCTCGATAAACCCGCCTGACTCCCCCATAACCACGTTCATATCCGTGTCTGCCGCAAAATCCTCCGGATAGTCCAGATCCAGGACCGGCTCCCCCTCAAACATGCCCACAGACACGGACGCAACCATCTGCCGCAAAGGGTCAGTATTGATGATTTTCTTGCGCTGCAGATAGTTGAGCGCGTCAACCAGCGCGACGCATGCGCCGGTGATCGACGCTGTGCGGGTGCCGCCATCGGCCTGAATTACGTCGCAGTCAATATTTATCGTATTCTCGCCGAGCAGTTTCAGGTCTACCGCTGCGCGCAACGAGCGCCCGATCAAACGCTGGATCTCCACAGTGCGACCACCCTGTTTGCCCCGACTGGCCTCCCTGCCCATGCGGGTGCCGGTGGAGCGAGGCAGCATACCGTACTCTGCCGTAACCCAGCCGCGCCCTTCACCACGCATAAACCGGGGCACACCCTCCTCCACGGAGGCGGTGCAGATCACCTTGGTGCCGCCGAAGGCTACCAGCACTGACCCCTCTGCGTGACAGGTAAAGTGACGGGTCAGGGTAATGTCCCGGAGTTGCTCAGGGTTGCGGCCACTGGGTCTTTTCATAGGTTTTCTCCACCGGTAAAAAAACCGCCAGTATACGCGCCGCGACGCACTGTGAGCACTCCTCGCAAGCTGTTAAACTGCGATGCTGTTTCCCGGCACAAGGATTAGCCATTTTGGGCACCCTGCACAGCATGACCGCGTTCGCACGTGAGAGCAGCAATACCGGGCAAACCGAACTTACCGTAGAGCTGCGCACCGTCAACCACCGCTATCTGGACTGCACTTTCAAGCTGCCTGACAGCCTCCGTGCCCTGGAGCCGAAACTGCGCGAGCAGGCCAGCAAGTCGCTGGCTCGTGGGAAAATGGACTGCCTGATCCGTATCCAGCAAGGCAGTGAAACCGGTCCGTCCCTGAGCATCAACCACGACAGCCTGGCGCAGCTGTCACAGGCCAGTGCGGAGGTTGCAGCGGTTATCGGCACGCGTGAGCCCACAACGCTGCAGGTATTGCAGTTCCCGGGAATCTGCAGCCCCCCGGAGCAGTCTGCAGAGGTATTGCACCGAGCCATACTGGAGCTTTTCGAGAAGGCCCTGGCCAACCTGGTGGCGAACCGCAGCCGCGAAGGAGAAAAGCTGTCCAGGCTGGTGACTGAACGTATCGACCAGGTAGAGGAGCAGGTGGCAGGCACGCGAAAACTGGTTCCGGCACTGCAACAACAGCAACGGGACAAGGTGATCGCGCGCATTGAGGAGCTGGGGGTGGACGTGGACCAGGGCCGACTGGAGCAGGAGTTGGTCTACCTCGCCCAGAAGTCCGACGTGGATGAAGAACTGGATCGCCTTGACGCGCACATAGACGAGGTGCGACGTGCGCTGCAGCAGGGCGGTCCCTGCGGTCGTCGGCTCGACTTCCTGATGCAGGAGCTCAACCGGGAGGCCAACACCCTGTCTTCCAAGTCCACATCGAGTGGCACTACCCAAAATGCCGTAGAGTTGAAAGTGCTGATTGAGCAAATGCGCGAGCAAATCCAGAACATCGAGTAAGAGTAGACACCATGAGCAGTACCGGAACTTTATACACCGTATCCGCGCCCTCGGGAGCCGGTAAAACCACCCTGGTCGCTGCCCTGGTCGAGCGGAGCACAGACCTGCTGGTTTCCGTGTCCCACACTACCCGAGCCATACGCCCGGGCGAAGAAGAGGGTGTGGACTACCATTTTATCGACGAAAAAACCTTTATGGATATGCTCGATCGCGCAGATTTTCTTGAGCATGCCCGCGTATTCGGCAACCTCTACGGCACCTCGCAATTGTGGGTGGAGGAACAGTTACGGGCGGGGATCGATGTCATTCTCGAAATAGACTGGCAGGGAGCGCAACAGGTGAAGAGACTGCGGCCGGCCACCCGCGCAATATTCATTCTGCCGCCGTCCCGCGAAACCCTGCTGCAGCGGCTCACCATGAGGGGCCAGGACGATGACGGGATCATTGCGACGCGCATGGCTGAGGCGGTGCAGGAAATGTCGCATTACGTGACGAGCGACTTCCTTATAGTAAATGATAATTTTGAGCAGGCTCTCGTCGACATGCAATCAGTTGTCTACAGCCAGAGACTGTCCACCGAGAAGCAGAGGGAAACCCTGGCGCCTCTGCTACAACAGCTGCTCGCCTGAGGCACTAACGGGATTTTTCACGCTGGAGCATAGCCGCCGCGCGAGGTATAATTTCCGGTCGATCGCAAACCTTTAATGATGGAATTATTCAAATGGCACGTGTAACCGTTCAAGATTGCCTGGAAAACGTCGCTAACCGCTTTGAACTGGTGATGGTGGCCAGCAAGCGCGCCCGGCAGATCGCTACCGGCGGCAAAGACCCACTGGTGGACGAAGAATCCGACAAGCCAACCGTTATCGCCTTGCGCGAAATCGCAGAGGGTCATGTCAACGCCGACATACTCACGCGTGAAGACGAGTTGGAAGCCGAGGAAGAACTGGCAGAAGTGATGATGGAGGCCGGCAACGACCCTCTGTAATACCCCGGGGGCATCGCCGTAAGGCAACTCTATGAACGCCGTACAGTCTATCGATGCCCTGACCAACACGCTCCATACCTACCTCACCCCGGAGCAAAGCAACACCGTAAGACGTGCTTACTACTTCGCTGAGCAGGCCCATTTCGGGCAACTGCGGCGCAGTGGTGAGCCGTATGTGACCCACCCACTGGCAGTGGCGGGCATTCTGGCGGACATGCACATGGACCACCAGAGCCTGATCGCGGCTATGCTGCACGACGTCATCGAAGACACCGGCATCCCCAAATCCGCCATCGGCGAGCAATTCGGGGCACCGGTCGCTGAGCTGGTTGACGGCGTGAGCAAGCTCACCCAGATGGAATTCGAATCTCTGGAAGAGAAACAGGCAGAGAACTTCCAGAAGATGGCCCTCGCCATGGCCCGGGACATTCGTGTCATTCTGGTCAAGCTGGCCGACCGTCTGCACAACATGCGTACCCTGGGGGTACTGCAAACCGGTAAAGCCAAACGCATCGCGCGGGAAACCCTGGACATCTATGCGCCCATCGCGATGCGCCTGGGAATGAACAATGTGCGCATGGAGTTTGAGGACCTGGGGTTCTCTGCACTGCATCCTATGCGAGCAAGACGGATTGAAGCGGCACGCCGCAACGCCCGCGGACACCGCAAAGAGCTGGTTGACAAGATCCGCCAGCAAATCATGGCGACACTGGAGCGGGAAGGTCACCACGCAGAAGTGGTCGGGCGCGAGAAGCACCTGTACAGCATTTACAAGAAGATGAAGTCGAAGCGCAAGTCCTTCTCCGAGATCATGGACATCTACGCGTTCCGCATCATCGTTGATTCGGTAGACACCTGTTATCGGGTCCTGGGCTGCGTGCACAGTCTGTACAAACCCGTACCCGGCGAGTTCAAGGATTACATTGCCATCCCCAAGGCCAACGGTTACCAGTCCCTGCATACGGTACTGATGGGCATGCACGGGGTTCCCATCGAGATCCAGATTCGCACTCAGGAAATGGAGGACATGGCCAACGATGGCATCGCTGCACACTGGCTTTACAAGAGCGACAGCCAGACCAGCAATGGCAGCCATGCCCGCGCTCGTGAATGGGTACAGGGGCTGCTGGAGATGCAGCAACGAGCGGGCAACTCCCTGGAGTTCATTGAGAGCGTAAAGATCGACCTGTTCCCCGACGAGATCTACGTATTCTCGCCCAAGGGGCGGATCATGGAGCTGCCACGCGGCGCTACGGCGGTAGATTTTGCCTATGCAGTACATACCGATGTGGGCAACAGCTGCGTCGCCTGCCGCATCAATCGTCGCCTGGCTCCACTGTCCGAGCCCCTGCAAAGCGGCCAGACTGTAGAAATTCTCACCGCTCAGGGCGCCAGCCCCAACCCCTCGTGGTTTAACTACGCGGTTACCGCCAAAGCACGCACCAATATACGTCATTTCCTGAAGAATCAGACGCGGGACGACTCTGTTGCACTGGGCAGGCGGCTACTCGATCGCGCGCTTGCCGCACGCGACAGCAGCCTGGAAACCATCCCCGAAGACGAGCTGCAGACATTTATTGCAGAGCACCAGTACGCCAGCCTGGACAGGCTGCTGGAAGATATCGCTCGCGGCAACAGACTGCCGGCCATTACCGCGCAACAGATGCTTGGCGAGGCCGACGAAGAACCCATGGAGCCACAGGACAAGCATCCGGTGGCGATACGCGGCACGGAGGGCTTTATGCTCACCTATGCCAAGTGCTGTCATCCCATTCCAGGGGACCCAATCGAGGGTTATCTCAGCTCCGAGAAAGGCGTGGTAGTGCACCGCGAGCGCTGCCACAACCTCAATGAAATGCGGGAAAACAGCGAGCGCCTGGTCGCCCTGCGCTGGGATGACCAGGTAGAGGGCGAATACGCTGTGGAATTGCGTATTGAGGTGGAAAACCGGCGCGGTATGATTGCGGTCATTGCCACCCGCATCAATGCCATGGGTGTGAACATCGAGAAAATCACTACAGATGACAAGGACTACCAGTTCACTTACGTCAATCTGGAGATGCTCGTGCAGAACCGTGTACACCTGGCGCGAATCATGAAACGCCTGCGCAGCACCAACTCGGTGCGTAAAGTCATACGCATCAAAAACTGACACCGCTGGAGTAACTGAATGACCAACCGCGCGATTATTTCAACCCCTCACGCGCCCGCAGCGATAGGCCCGTACTCCCAGGCCGTGAAAGTGGGCAGCACCGTGTGGATATCCGGACAGATTCCCCTGCGGCCGGGTTCGATGGAGCTGGTGGAAGGCGACATTGCAGCGCAGGCCGAGCAGGTATTCCGTAATTTGGCAGCGATCGCTGAAGCCGCCGGCGGTACACTGAATAACGCGGTGAAGATCAATATTTCCCTGACCGACCTACAGGACTTTACTGCGGTCAATGAGGTGATGACCCGGTTCTTCGCCGAGCCCTATCCGGCCCGCGCCTGTGTGCAGGTCGCGGCCCTGCCCAAGGATGTTGACATCGAAGTGGAAGCCATTCTGGCGATCTGATTATGACGCTTACCGAACTGCGCTATCTGGTAGCACTGTCTGAAGCAGGCCACTTTCGCAAAGCCGCTGACGCCTGCAATGTCAGCCAACCCACACTCAGCATCGCCATCAAGAAGCTGGAGGAGGAGCTGGGCATAGATCTGTTCGAACGCGCCCGGCACAAGGTGAGTGCCACGCCTATAGGCGAACGTATCGTCGACCAGGCGCGAACCATTCTGCAGGAAATCAACAAGCTGGTGAGCCTGGCAGAGCAGGGCAAGGACCCGCTGGGCAGCGTGCTATCGGTTGGCGCCATCTTTACAGTCGGGCCCTACTTGTTTCCCCGACTGGTGCCACGTATCAAGCAGTTGGCGCCGGATATGCCCATGTACATAGAGGAAAGCTATACCGCTGACCTGCGGGTAAAACTCAGCCGCGGCACGCTGGATGCCATCTTCGTGGCGCTGCCCTTCACCGAACCGGAAGTTGTAACGCGCCCTTTGTTCGATGAATCCTTCGTAATACTACTGCACGGTGATCACCCGCTGGCGGACGCCAAGGCTGTTGAACCAGCAGAGCTGGCCAGGCACAAGGTACTATTGATGGGAGAGGGCCACTGCTTCCGCGACCAGGTGCTGGAGGCCTGCCCCGGGCTGAAAGAGTCTATCGCCGAACACAATAGCCGCGACCATGCCATCGTGGAGGGGAGTTCGCTGGAGACCCTGAAACACATGGTTGCCAGTGGCATGGGAATAACCGTGCTTCCCGAGTCCGCTGCCAATACTGCCCTCTATGGCGACGATGACCTGATCGTAAAACCCTTCACCGATCCAGCGCCCAGTCGCACTATCGCCCTGGCCTGGCGCGTGAGCTACCCTCGTCACCAGGCTATTGATGTTCTTGCAGAAGCGCTGAAAGGCTAGTGCCGGACAGAAGGGTAAGGGACTGATGGCCGGTATCGCCAGCGACCCGGTCAGTCAGTTGCGTGGCGTGGGGCCAAAATTGGCTGGAAAGTTGGCCGAGGCCGGGATTTTCCGGGTAGAAGACCTGCTTTTCCACCTGCCGCTGCGCTACCAGGACCGTACGCGTGTGATTCCCATAGGTGCCGCAATGGACGGTGTGGACGTGGTCATTGAGGGTGAAGTGCGCGTGGCTGATATCGCCTTTGGCCGGCGGCGCAGCCTGGTGGTGCGACTGCAGGATGGCACCGGCACTATTTCCCTGCGTTTTTTCCATTTCTCCGCGGCACAGAAAAACACCATGCTTCCCGGCACCAGGCTGCGCTGCTTCGGCCAGGTGCGTCGCGGCGCCAGCGGGCTGGAAATGTATCACCCTGAGTACCGCCAGGTTGCGAGCGAAGAGGAGCCGGTGGAAGAAGCACTGACGCCGGTTTACCCAACGATTAACGGTATAGGGCAGAGCCAGTGGCGCAAGCTCTGCGCACAGGCGGTACTGCGCCTGCGCCACAGCGCACCGCCAGAATTGTTACCCAAAGGCAACCGGCTATCCTACGGTCTCGCTGAGGCGCTGGAGTATCTGCATGCTCCGCCACCAGATGCACCCCAGGAGCTGTTACGCGAGGGCGAACACCCTGCGCAATTGCGCCTGGCGCTGGAGGAACTTGTCGCGCATAACCTGACCCTACAGGGCCTGCGCGCAGAGCAGCTGCGCGAGGGCGCGCCAAGACTGGACGATGCCAGCGCACTGCTGGCGCGCTTTTTCGCCGCACTGCCATTTGAACCCACTGCCGCGCAGCGCAGGGTGATGTTGGAAATCAGTGCGGACCTGGCATTGCCTCACCCCATGTTGCGTCTGGTTCAGGGTGATGTCGGCTCGGGTAAAACACTGGTGGCCGCGGCGGCCGCGCTGCAGGCAATTGACAGCGGCTATCAGGTCGCCATTATGGCGCCCACGGAGATCCTCGCCGAGCAGCATCGCCGAAATTTCGAGGGATGGTTCCGCGACCTGGATATCAACACCGGGTGGCTGAGCGGTCGCAGCAAGGGTAAAAAACGCTCAGAGGCCCTCGCCGGCATAGCATCCGGACACTTCGGGCTGGTGGTGGGCACCCATGCCCTGTTTCAGGATGACGTGGTGTTTCAGCGACTCGGCCTGGTGATAGTCGACGAGCAACACCGCTTTGGCGTGCATCAGCGCCTGTCACTCACCGCCAAGGCAGCGCCTGGAACCGGCAGGCCACACCAGTTGGTGATGACCGCCACCCCCATACCCCGTACCTTGTCTATGGTGGCCTACGCAGACCTTGACTGCTCGGTAATCGATGAGTTGCCCCCCGGACGGCAACCTGTGGCAACGGTGCTTATCGACAACAGCCGCCGCCAGCAGATTGTGACGCGCGTTGCCGACGCCTGCGCCGGCGGCCGTCAGGCCTACTGGGTCTGTACCCTGGTTGAAGAAAGCGACGTTCTGCAGGCCCAGGCGGCAGAAGCCACCGCCCAGGAGCTGCGCGATGCGCTACCGAATCTGCGCATCGGTCTGGTTCATGGCCGTCTGAAGCCGGTTGAGAAGGATGCGATCATGACTGCGTTCAAAGCCGCCGAGCTGGACCTGTTGGTTGCCACCACAGTCATTGAGGTCGGAGTGGACGTGCCCAACGCAAGTCTGATGATTATTGAGAATCCGGAGCGACTCGGCCTCGCTCAGTTACATCAACTGCGCGGGCGCGTCGGTCGTGGTACCACCGCCAGCCACTGCGTGCTGCTTTACCAGAGTCCGCTTTCGGCCAACGGGAAACAGCGGCTGGCGGCGATGCGTGAGAGCAACGACGGTTTTTACATCGCCGAGAAAGACCTTGAGTTGCGCGGTCCGGGCGAAGTGCTGGGAACGCGTCAGACCGGGCTTATGGAGTTTCGCGTGGCGCGCTTGCCTGAGCACAACGACCTGCTGGATGAGGTGCAGCAATTGGCCGCCGAGATTCAGACGCATCATCCCGAAATGGCCGAGCCGCTGATTCAGAGGTGGACCGGGACCAGCCGGGAATTCGCCAAAGTATGAGTCAGGGTTGAGCCCGGGACCAGGAATAGAAACAGCGACTCAACTACGCAGCAAATCCCACCGACGCTGCAGATCCTCCGCTCCAAGCCCTTCCAGGACGTCAATATTACGAGCGGGGATCGCCTCGGCGTCGGGAAAATCACCGAGTACCCGAGACAGCATATCCTCCCGTATCAGGTGCAGGGTGGGCCAGGGGGAACGGTTGCTGAAATGGCTGGCGGCGTGCTCGGCCTCACCCTGAAAGCGATACTCAGGATGGAAGCTGGCCAGTTGCAGCAGGCCCTCAAGGCCAGCGTCTGCCAACAGCTGTTGCGCGAACTCCAGAAAGCTCAGGTAATCATCAAACTCTGCCAGTGCTGCGGTGAATACAAGCAGACTGGTCGCTACTTCGGATTCTGCGGTGCCTTGCAGCAGATCCAGTTCACCGAGAAAAAACCTGCTGAGGGCACTGTCATCAACAGCATCGCAGACGGCAATGCGCAATTGCGGGCTGTCCAGCAAAGGGCGGGCAAACGGGCAGAGGTTCAGTCCGACAACGAACTCTGCGAGCCACCGCCGCGTGTGCCCCTCTGCGTCCACCGCGTCAGGCAAACGCCGGACCTCAGGGCATGATGGCCGGCAGCTGTTTCTGCAGGGCCATCTTTTGTTTTGTCGCTTCGCCGGTGAGAGCAAAACCGAGCAGCTCACCACTGGCATCGCGGAACTCGCCCTTCACATTGTTGCCGTCGATTTCGAAGGTCCATTCTCCTGCAGCGCCCTGAGGAGGTGGCGCGACAGTCACCGGGCATGCGGGGGTCTTGATAGTGACCGGCATGGCTGGATAGCTGACTTCGGTGGGCTCGCCTGTGAGGGTTTTGGCCAGTGCGCGCGCCTGGGCCATCAACGGCGCGACATATACCAGTACATGGCCGTTGACCTCCGCACAATCGCCCATGGCGTAAACGTTGGGTGCGCTGGTCTCGAGCAGGCGATTGGTCACAACACCGCGATTGGTCTCGATACCGGAAGCCTGTGCCAGCGCAGTTTGTGGTCGCACACCCACTGCCGAGACCACCAGGTCAGCGCTGATGGTCTCGCCATTATTCAGGCTTACTGTCACGCCTTCATCAGCCGAGTTTACCGCTGTTACCAAAGGCCCGAAATGAAACTTCGCACCCTTCTCTTCCAGCGCGGCCTGCACCGCCTTACCTGCAGGCTCAGGGAGCAGCGTCGGCAGGCAGTATCCCAGCGGGTCCACGGTTTCTGTTTCAAAGCCGCCATTGATCAGGTCATTGGTATATTCACAACCGATGAGGCCGCCCCCAATGAGGCATACTTTCCTGGCGCCATTTTTCTGCATCGCCGTACGGAAATCATCGTAATCCGCAAGATCATTCACCGAATACACTTTGTCCAGCGCATTGCCTTCAATAGGCGGACGGATTACGTCGGCCCCCAGCGCCAGCACCAGTTTCGAGTAGTGCACAGCGGTCTGGGCATCGCCCACTTTAATTAGCTGGTTCGCGGTATCAATGGCGCCCACCTTGGTCATGGTCCAGACGCTCGCTTTGAGCAGGCGCCCCATACTCCCTGCGTCCGCCTGTGCCAGGTCGTCGGCGGACAGGTCTTTGGTGTAGCCAGTGGATAACATGGGCTTGGAATACGAGCGACCGTCATCAGAGGTGATGAGAATCAGCGGCGTGTCCTGATCGTGCTTGCGAAATTCCCTGGCCAGGCCATATCCGGCCAGCCCGGTACCCAGAATCACTACCGGAGCATGCACCGTGTCCACCACCGGCTCCTCATGGTGCGGCGTAGCATCCACAGGAGACTCCTCGAGCAGCTCGAAATCTTCCTTGCCAACACCGCAGTCGGGGCACAGCCAGTCTTCGGGGACGTCCTCCCAACGGGTCCCGGGGGCTATGCCATCATCAGGCCAGCCCTCTTTTTCATCGTATACCAGGCCACAAACAATACATTCCCATCTGCTCATTGCTGTTCTCTCTGCTTACTACTGCTCACTGTCGCACCAAAGTCGACCGCGGGACATTTCAAGGACCAGACACTATAAAGTTGTGGTCAGATTGTGCAAGGGCCTATTACGGGGCTCCGTTACTGTCCAGCGCGAGACACTTGCAGGACAACGCGCAATCGCGCATTCTCGCCACCTCATGAAAACGCCACTTGCACATTCACCCGCCGACGACACCCGTGCGCCATGCAGTCGTTTCCAGGAGCCCCATTGGCTTCCGCTGCAGCATTTTAGCGCATGTCAACTTCCCGCCCGCGAACGCAATTGGTTGCTGGATGATGGTTCGCTGACGAGGCGACTCACGGACCAGGGGCGAGGGGTTTTCCGCGTACTGCGCCTGAGCCAGGGCTGGCAGGTACCCAGAGCCTCAGAGCGACGACTTCTCGGCATGTCGCAGCGGCAAGTAGCCATCGTCCGCGAAGTGGTATTGCAGCAGGGTTCGCACCAGGTGGTGTTCGCCCGCAGCGTTTTGCCGCTGAGCAGTCTTGGCGGCAGGCTGGCACATCTGCGGCGCCTGCAAAACAAACCCCTGGGAGACATTCTGTTTCGCAGCGCAGGCATGCGTCGCGGCCCCTTCGAACTGGCGCGCATAGCTGGCGACAGCAGCTATCTGCCACGCCGGTTGCGTCAGCAAGAGGCCGCCTGGGGCAGGCGTTCGCGCTTTGAGGTTTACGGCCATAACATCATGGTCAGTGAAGTGTTCCTCCATGACTTCCAGCCCTGGGCCGCATTAATCCCGCTACATCGGAGTCAACGCGGCAAAGTCAGCGCTGCAATTGTGCGCGCGAAACAGTAAGCTTGCGCTTTCTCCTGCACCAATAGGCCTATGCCGGAAACATCAAAATTTCAGGCGCTGCTGCAGCTTGTGCGTTTCGACAAGCCAATCGGCACCCTACTGTTACTCTGGCCAACGCTCTGGGCATTGTGGATTGCTGCAGCCGGCGTCCCGGACTGGAACCTGCTGCTTATTTTTTCCCTGGGGACGCTACTGATGCGTTCGGCCGGCTGTATTGTCAATGACCTTGCTGACCGCCACTGGGACGGAGAGGTTCATCGGACACGGGGCCGGCCACTGGTCACGGGCGCCGTTACCGTCAAGGAGGCGCGACTGCTGTTCCTCGCCCTGCTGTGCGCGGCGTTTGTGCTGGTGCTGTTCACCAATGCGCTGACAGTGAAGCTGTCCTTCGCCGCCGTCGCTCTGGCTTCGATCTACCCGCTGATGAAGCGTTATACGCACCTGCCGCAAATCGTGCTGGGAGCGGCATTTTCCTGGGGTATCCCCATGGCATTTGCCGCGCAGATGGGAGAACTGCCCACGGCGCTCTGGCTTATCTACGCCGCCAACCTGGTCTGGACCATGGCGTACGATACCAAGTACGCTATGGTGGATCGCGATGACGACCTGGTGGTGGGCATCAAGTCCTCGGCAATCCTGTTCGGGCGTCACGACCGGCTGATTATCGGCATTCTGCAGCTGGTTTTTCTCGGCTTGATGGTGGGCACCGGCCTGCGCTTTGGACTGGGCGTTTTTTATTACCTGGGGTTGGCAACCGCCGCCCTGTTCTGCGCGTATCACCAATACCTGATTCGTGAACGCGACCCCGCCGGCTGTTTCAAAGCCTTCCTGCACAATACCTGGGTGGGGGCCGTTATTTTTATTGGCCTGGCACTGGATTACGCCATCTGAAAAGGGAAGCCGCTGTGGACCTCAACGCGGAATTCATCACCAGCCTGCAGCAGGTTCCTGCCCAACAGTGGGATGCCGTGTGCGGTAGCGGCTACCCGTTTCTGCGGCATCAATTCCTGCTGGGCCTGGAGACGTCAGGGTGCACCACCGCCGACAGCGGCTGGCAGCCCTGCCACCTGATCCTGCGACAAGGGCAGCGCGTCGTCGCTGTCCTGCCGCTGTACCTGAAGTCTCACTCCTATGGCGAGTACGTATTCGACTGGTCCTGGGCCAGTGCCTGGCAACAACAGGGCCTGGAGTATTATCCCAAACTGGTAAGCGCCATTCCTTTTACACCGGCCACTGGCCCAAGATTGTGCCACCTGGCTGAACTGGACTCAGCAAGTGTATGGAGCGCAGCCCTCAGTGCGCTGGAGCAATTCGCCAGGCAGAAGGCGATTTCCAGTTGGCATCTTTTATTTCCAGAGCCGGAAGTGTCCGCGATGCTGCTGGAGAAGGGTATTCCCCAGCGCCGCGCCGTGCAGTTTCACTGGTTCAACGATAACTACAGCAGTTTTGACGATTTCCTGGCCACGTTTAACAGCCGCAAACGCAAGTCGCTGAAGCGGGAACGCCGCCGCATACAGGAGCAGGAACTCCGGCTGGAGACGCGGGTAGGGCAGCAGATCAGTGACGCGGACTGGGCGATGTTTCACCGTTTCTACCAATTCACTTATGCCAAGCGTAGTGGGCATGGCGGCTATCTCACCCGCGAATTCTTCACCGAAGTTGCCGCAGGGATGGGTGACCAGGTCGTCATGGTCGTGGCCAGCCATGAAGGGGAGTCCGTCGCTGCGGCGCTCTATTTTCGTGGTGAAGATACGCTTTACGGCCGCTATTGGGGCTGCACCCGCGAGTTTGACGCCTTGCACTTTGAGGCCTGCTACTACCGGGGCATTGAGTTCTGCATTGAGCAGGGCATTGCGAGGTTCGATCCTGGAGCTCAGGGCGAGCACAAGATCCAGCGCGGCTTCCGTCCCCTGGAAACTTTCTCCAATCACTGGATTGCCGACAGCAGGCTCGCGGCAGCGGTTGCAGACTTCACGCGACGTGAACAGCCGCACACACAAGCCTATCTGCGCGAAGCCTCCACTCTGCTGCCCTTCAAGGTACCGGGCTAAAGGCCACCCTGGTCAATTCCTGCGCCAGACCAACAGCCTGTTATTGGCAGGCATGGGGTTATCTTCCAGCAGCTCGAAACCCGCTTCACGCGCCAACTCGTCCACCCGTTCAAAATCGCGTATCGCGCTGGATTCGTTCTGCTCTGCGAGCCACTGGTCGAAGCGCGCATTACTCTCTGAGGTGTAACGACCGGCGTAGTTGAACGGACCATAGACAACGAGCAGCGTCTCTTTTGCGGCGCGGCCAGCCAGTTCAGCAAACAGGTCCTGCACCGACTCCCAGGGCATGATATGCAGGCTATTTGCCGTAAACAGTGCATCAGGCAGGGCTTCAATCGGCCAGGGCCGCTGGCTGACGTCCAGCGCCACGGGGGCCGACAGGTTGTCCCCACTGTATTCCTCACACCGCGGGCGCGCTATCGCGAGATTGGCGGGCATCTCGCTGGGTTGCCAGCACACATGCGGCAGCTGCTGTGCAAACCAGGTCGCGTGCTGGGCGGTACCGGAGGCTATCTCCAGTACCCGGCTGCGATCGGCAAACACGCGTCGCAGTACTCCCAGAATAGGCTCTTTGTTGTTCTCGCAAGCCTGTGAGAATGGCAGCTGTGTCAAACCGGCTCAGCCATCATTTGGCTGCCGGAGCCTGGTCCCGCGTGAACACCAGTTCCCGCGCAGTCGACTCGGCTCGATTGAAGCGGTAACCGTCAGTGCGAAATTTCTTCAGTTCATCCGGCGTGTTGATTTCCTTGTCGATGATAAAGCGGGCCATCTGGCCTCGCGCCTTTTTGGCATAAAAACTGATTACCTTGTACTTGCCTGCCTTCAGGTCCTTGAACACCGGGGTGACAATATCCGCCTCCAGCGCGGTCGCTTTTACCGACTTGAAATATTCGTTCGACGCCAGGTTCACCAACACCGGGGACCCGGACTTCTTTAGCTGCTTGTTGAGAGCCCTGGTAATATCATCGCCCCAGAACTCATAAAGGTTCCTGCCGCCTCGGTTGCTGAACTTCAAGCCCATCTCCAACCGGTAGGGCTGCATGAGGTCCAGTGGGCGCAGCAGGCCATACAGGCCGGAGAGTATGCACAGGTGCTTCTGCGCAAACCCGAGCTGCGCTGCACTGAGCGTCTGTGCCTCCAGGCCGGTATAGACGTCGCCCTTGAACGCCAGCAGCGCCTGCTTGGCATTGTCCAGGTCGAAGGGAGCGGACCAGTTCATGAACCGGGCATGATTAAGCTCTGCGATATTCTCGCTTACACCCATGAGGGCGCGAATGTCCTGCGGGCTCAGCTCCCGTGCGTCTTCAACCAGCTCGGCTGCGCGTTCAAGGAACTGCGGCTGCGTGCTCTTACGGGTGGTAGTGGGAGTCTCGTAGTCCAGCGTCTTTGCCGGGGAAATCACTGTCAGCATCGTTTCTTGCCTGTATTCAGGGGAGGGCGGTAGTGTCTTCTTTCGCGGGGGCTATGATACTCTGCACCCCTACCAATAAAAAAGACCTGCCGAACATGAGCCTGTTGCGCAAACTTGTGCAATTGATAGATACCTTCACCGATCGCAGCGGTCGGCTGCTGGCCTGGTTGGCCCTGGCCATGGCTGTGCTGACTACGCTGATCGTCGTCATGCGTTACGGGTTTAACACCGGTTCTATTTTTGCCCAGGAGCTGGTTACCTACCTGCACTCCAGCCTGTTTATGCTGGGGGCTGCCTACGCCCTGAAAACCGGCGCGCATGTGCGCGTGGATATTTTCTATCGGGGCTTCAGTGATCGCGGCAAGGCCTGGGTCAACGCCCTGGGCGGCGTGGTCTTCCTGATTCCCCTGTGCCTGTTTATCACCGGTGCAAGCTGGCACTACGTCAGTGAATCGTGGGGCATGCGGGAAGTCTCTACCGAGCAGGGAGGCATACAGGCCGTGTTCCTGCTGAAGTCACTGATCCCGGCAATGGCCATCAACCTGCTGCTACAGGGTGTTGCCGAAACCTTGCGCAGCGCTTTGCTGCTGACACAGGCAGACACCTGATGGTGGAGCTGTTACCTCTGCTCATGTTCCTGGCCGTTTGCCTGTTGCTGATGCTGGGTTACCCCGTTGCCTTCACGCTGGCCGGCACCGCGCTGGCTTTCGCCGCAGGAGGCATTCTCAGCGGCACGTTCGATGCTGGCTTCCTCTCGGCCCTGCCCGGCCGCGTATTTGGCACCATGAACAACACCACCTTGATTGCCGTACCGCTGTTTATTCTCATGGGCACCATCCTCGAGAAATCGCGCATCGCGGAAGAACTGCTGGGCAGCATGGCCAGGGTCTTTGGCAGCCTGCAGGGAGGCCTGGGCATTTCCGTGGTGGTGGTGGGCATGTTCCTGGCTGCCAGCACCGGCATAGTGGGTGCCACCGTCGTCACCATGGGGCTGCTGTCATTGCCCAGCATGTTGCGCGCAGGCTACAGCCCTGCGCTGGCCACGGGCACCATCTGCGCCACAGGTACGCTGGGGCAGATCATTCCGCCCTCGATCGCGCTGGTACTGCTGGGCGACATTCTCGCCAACGCCTACCAGCAAGCCCAGCTGAGCATGAACGTGTTCACTCCAAAGACCGTTTCCGTGGGCGACCTGTTCGTAGGTGCATTGATCCCGGGGCTGGTGCTGGTGGCGCTCTATATACTGTACCTGACTGTCTATGCCAGGCTGCGACCGGAGGCGGCGCCGCCAGCGCAGGAGGAAAAAATAACCCTGCTGGAGTTATTGCACGGGCTACTGCCGCCCATGTTGCTGATCTTTCTCGTGCTCGGTTCAATACTGATTGGGGCCGCAACACCTACGGAAGCGGCAGGCTTTGGCGCTATCGGAGCGCTGGTACTGGCCATGGTGCGCGGCCAACTGACCGTGGCGCGCTTGCGCGAAGCAGTGACCGATACTCTCGGTGTGACCTGCATGGTCTTCATGATCCTGATAGGGGCTGCGGTGTTCTCCCTGGTGTTTCGCGGTTTCGGCGGCGAAGAGCTGATTCACGGCTTTTTCCACAGCCTGCCCGGTGGTGTGATGGGCGCCACTCTGGTGGTGATGCTGGTAATCTTCCTGCTGGGCTTCATTCTCGACTTTATCGAGATTACCTTCGTGGTGGTGCCCATTGTAGGCCCCATACTCCTCGCCATGGGCCTGGACCCCATCTGGCTGGGGATTATGATCGCCCTGAACCTGCAGACCTCTTTTCTCACCCCGCCTTTTGGTTTCGCCCTGTTCTACCTGCGCGGCGTGGCCCCCGACAGCGTGCCCACCAGCGCTATTTACCGCGGCGTCATACCCTTTATAATCATCCAGCTCTTGCTGATCGTAGCGCTGTGGTTCTGGCCGGAAATGGCCACATGGCTTCCCGAACGGCTTAAACAATAACGCACACACCAGGCATCCTGATGAATGATATCGACAGCACCCCCGTGCCGCATGGCGACTTGGCTCTGCAAACCGTGGCCATGCCCAAGGACACCAACCCCAACGGGGACATTTTTGGCGGCTGGCTGATGTCGCAGATGGACATCGCCGGCATGGTGACGGCCTGCGAAGTGGCGGGCGGACGCGTGGCAACGGTAGCTATCGACGCCATGGCGTTCCTGACCCCGGTGCATGTGGGTGCGGTAGTGTCCTGCTACTGCGATGTGCTGGAGATTGGCCGCAGCTCAATTCGAATCATTGTCGAAGTCTGGATAAACTCCAAGCATGACGGTGAGCCTATCAAGGTAACCGAGGGCGAGTTTGTGTTTGTGGCCATAGACGACAACGGGCGGACGCGTTCGATTCGCCGCTAGACAAAGAGTGCAAGCTCCCGTGAGTTCGCGCAATCGCCAGAGGCTGAGTCGCGCAAGCTCCGCGTAAACTGCCCCACCGTATCAATAATCCTCTTCCCCCAGCACCACATCACGCAGGTTGATGTAAGCCTGCTCGGAAATGTGATGGTAGTTGCGTACCCCCTTGTAAAACGCGCTGTAGGATGCGTAGACCTTTGCGGACATCGGGTCCTTGGCCACCAGCTCGTCCAGCGCCTGCCGTGTACCCAGCCACAGCGCCTTGAGCACATCGTCCGGGAAGCGTCGCAGCTGTACGCCATGTTCCTCTACCAGCTCGCGCAGCGCCTCGTTATTACGCGCCGTATATTCGTCCAGCATATCCTGGCTGGCGGCGCGGGCAGCGTGACGAACTATTGCCTGCAGGTCTGCCGGCAATTCCGCCATTGAATCCTTGTTGATGATAAATTCGAGGATTGAGCCAGGCTCATGCCAACCAGGATAATAGTAATATTCGGCAACCTCATGGAAGCCGAGTATGCGGTCGTTGTAGGGACCCACCCATTCCAGCGCATCGATCACACCGGTCTGTAACGACGTATAGAGTTCACTGCCGGGCAGGGTGACGGAGGTGCCACCTGCTGCCGTAAAGACTTCCCCCGCCATCCCGGGTATGCGCATCTTCAGGCCCTTGAGGTCATCGATAGAATTGATTTCCTTGTTAAACCAGCCACCCATTTGCACGCCGGTGCTACCGCCGGCCAACGGTACCAGGTTAAAGGGCGCGTAGGCTTCCTCGTATAAGGCCAGGCCGCCACCGTAGTGCAGCCAGCCATACATCTCCTGGGCGTTGAGGCCAAAGGGCACCGCGGTGAAAAACACGGAGGAAGGTACTTTGCCTTTCCAGTAATACGCCGCTCCATGGCCTGCGTCTGCGACACCTTGTGAGACAGCGTCGAACACACCCAGTGCCGGCACAATCTCGCCGCCTCCGTACACCCGTACCCGCAGGCGGCCATTACTCATGGCGTTAACCATGTCGGCAAAATTTTCCGGGGCACGGCCAAGCCCGGGAAAGTTCTTTGGCCAGGTTGTCACCAGTTTCCATTCAAACTCGGCCGCACCGGCGGCTTGCGCTGCCTCGCTGGCTACTGGCTTGCCAGTACTCGCCTTATCCGCAGCCCATAGCCCTATAACCGCCACTAATGCGGCGACCAGCACGAGAATTATGAATGGGGTATAACGCGTTTCCGGTGAATCCGTCGCCATGGCAATATCCTTGTTATATCAGCTGCAGGTTGGCGTATTGCAGCACCAGCCACTTGCTGCCCTCATCATCAAAATTGACCTCAACGCGGGCGCTGTTACCGCGCCCTTCAAAGTTTAACACGGTACCCTCACCGAAAATCTGGTGGTAAACACGCTGCCCGAGGCTCAACCCGGTATCCGGGACTGTCGCTTGCGTAAAGCTGCTTACGGGGCGGGACACGGTGCTATTGAGGCGGACTTCCTGCAGTAACTCGGCGGGGATTTCGCGAATAAAGCGCGATGGCGCATTGAAGGACTCACTACCATGCAAGCGTCGCGATTCCGCGTAGGTAATCATCAGCCGTTGCATCGCGCGGGTAATGCCCACATAGCAAAGGCGTCGCTCTTCCTCCAGCCGGCCGGGCTCTTCAATAGACATGCGGTGAGGAAACAGGTTCTCCTCCATGCCGACCAGAAACACCAGTGGAAACTCCAGTCCCTTGGCCGAGTGCAGCGTCATTAACTGCACGCTGTCCTCGTGCTCATCGGCCTGCGCGTCACCCGCGTCAAGCGCAGCACTATCCAGGAACTGCTGCAGCGGTGATGCTTCATCGCTTTCATCCACCACAAATTGCTTGGCCGCGCTTACCAGTTCTTCCAGGTTTTCCACCCTGGCCTGGCCCTTTTCTCCCTTCTCTTTCTGGTGATAATCGATAAGGCCGGATTGTTGGATAACGTGCTCGGCCAGGTCCTCCAGGGACAGTTCGTCGGTTCCGGAGTCAAGCTCGTTGATCAGAATACGAAAGCCATCAACTGCTCCCAACGCTCGCGCGGGCAGTAACTTTTCCGCAATCACTGCGTCGATAGCCTGCCAGAGTGAAATACCTCTGCCACGGGCGCAGTCGCGCACTACATCCAGGGTTTTGCTGCCTATGCCGCGAGGCGGTGTATTGATAACCCTTTCCACCGCTGCGTCGTCACCACGGCTCTGCAACAAGCGCAGGTAGGCCAGGGCATTGCGAATCTCCAGGCGCTCATAGAAGCGCTGCCCACCATAGATGCGGTAAGGCATCGCAGCCCTTATCAGTGCTTCTTCCAGCACCCGTGACTGGGCATTGGAGCGATAGAGAATGGCCGTGGAGGAACGCATCTGGCCATCCGCTATCCACTGCTCAATTTGTTCAACAACAAAGCGTGCCTCATCGTGCTCATTGAAACCGGCGTAAAGAGTAATCGGCTCACCCTGCTCGCCGGCGGTCCACAACTCCTTCCCCAGGCGGCCAAAGTTGAATGCAATGACACCATTCGCAGCCTGCAAAATAGTTTGGGTTGAGCGGTAGTTCTGCTCCAGGCGAACGGTGCGCGTGTCGCTGAAGTCATCATTGAAGCGCTGGATATTCTCAATCTTGGCGCCACGCCAGCCATAAATGGACTGGTCGTCGTCGCCTACTGCCATCACCGGGATATGCTTGCCCGCCAGCACTCGTAGCCAGGCATACTGGATGGTGTTGGTATCCTGGAATTCATCCACGAGAATCTGGCGGAAGCGCCCCTGATAGTGGGCGAGCACATCCGGGTTTTTGAGCCACAACTCGTGAGCCCTCAGCAACAGTTCGGCGAAGTCGACCATGCCGGCGCGCTCGCAAGCCTCTTCGTAGGCGCGGTACACTTGCAGCATCACCTGGGCATAGAGATCACCGTGTGGCGCCTGTATATGCTGCGAGCGCAGGCCCTCGTCCTTCTGGGAGTTGATGTACCACATGGCCTGCTTCGGCGGCCAGCGGCTCTCATCCAGTTCCAGCTCCCTGCAGACCCGCTTCACCAGCCGCAGCTGGTCGTCGCTGTCAAGAATCTGGAAATTCTGAGGCAGGCCGGCCTCCTGCCAATGCGCTTTTAACAATCGGTGCGCCAGGCCGTGGAAAGTACCTACCCACATACCGTGACTCGGAATCTGCAGCATCTCTTCAATGCGCGAACGCATCTCCCGCGCGGCCTTGTTGGTAAACGTCACGGCAAGTATCGACCAGGGTGAATAGTCCTCGGCACGAACCAACCAGGCAATACGGTGCACGAGTACCCGGGTCTTGCCACTACCCGCACCTGCCAGCACCAACATGTTCTGACTCTGCGCCGCTACTGCGTCGCGCTGAGCCTCGTTCAGGGGGGAGAGAATATCCGATACGTCCATGCCAGCATTCTAACCGTTTGCCCGCCGTACGAGTCGAACTTTTTGGCTTTGATGACGAAGCAGCAGGGTCATTACGGCCATGGGCTCCTTTTCCAGCTGCGATGATACGACAAAAGCCCGGCGGGTTTGCTACTATCGCCGCTGACAGGGCAGATTGAATGGTACAGGCCAATGAAGGATAAGGGCGACGACGGTAAGCGGCCGAGAGCAGGAGACTCTGCTGGTAAGGACAGCACCTGGCGCCGGCAGGAAAGCCGATTCAGCGACTTCGAGGACGGCAGCGAATTCGAGGAGTCTGACCGCGACAGCGACTTTGACGCCATTTACACCGAGGTGGAGGAAGATGAGCCAGAGCTTGAGCTTGACGCTGATGACCGGGACGCCTGGTCACTGGAGGAAGAAGACGACACAGGCACGACTGATCAGGATGATGACGACTCCTCACCCTGGGAGGATGACCAGGAGGATGGAGATCGTGATCTGTGGGACATGGAACTGAACCCGGAGGACTCGTTCGACCAGAACCCACCAGAGGAAACCCCGGAACCAATCGCCGCTGCCGTAGCGGCAGCAACGTTCACCGCCACCCGGGAACGCACCCAGGAATGGGAGGAACTGTCGGAGGAGGAAGACAGCGAAGAGGATTATGAAGACGAGGACTACGAGGAAGAGGACTACGACGACGACAAGGAGCGCGAGTTGAATATTTCCATGGGCATGATCGTGGTCGCTGTATTCGCGCTGATCCTGCTGGCAGCCGGCGGTTACGGCATCATTGAGGAACGCGCATCCCTGCAGGATGAAATTCGCCAGTTACAAGCCAGCCTCGCCACCTCAGCGCCGCCGGAGGAGGTAGCCGCCAGCCGCGATGCGTTAAAGCGTACCAGCACGCGCAACACACAGTTGCAGCTCGAGGTCGAGGAACTGAGCCGTGAGAACCGCAGCCTGAAAGCGATTATCTCTGGCCTGGAAACGCAGCTCACCGCGCAGAAAGCCGCGCTTGAGAGAGCCCCTGTTGCAGCCGCTCCGGCACCCGTCAAAAAGAGCGCGCCGGTGGCAGCGAAGACCAGGCCCGCGCCCGAAGCCGGGCCCGCAGTCAGCGCTCCCAGCGGCGAGTGGTTCGTCAACTTCAGCTCCTACAGCCAGCGCAGCACGGCTGAAAACTGGTCAGGCAAGCTGAGCACTGAGCAGGGACGGGTAGTAGTCGAAGCCGCGGAAAGCAACGGCAGGCCTATTTACCGAGTGAGGGTTATCAACCTGCCGGACAAGGCAACGGCACAGGCTGTGGCCGAGCGGCTACAGCAGAAATTCAACACCGGGAAACTGTGGGTCGGGCGTTCTGGTTGACTTGGCAGCAGTCTCCCGGCCTGTTAATGTTTTCGCCTGATAATAATCTCTGTTACAGGAAACAGACTATGAAACTGATCCAATACGCCGCACTAGTGCTCGCTATCAGCAGTCCCGCCGCTTTTGCCGGAGATTGCACCGCACCCGAAGCGCCCCAGCTGCCGGACGGCGCCACCGCGACAATGGATGACATGCTTGCAGGTCAGCAGGCGGTCAAGGCTTTTCAGGCGGCGAACCTGGAATATATGCAGTGCCTCGAGCCCAAACTTGCTGCCGCAGAGGCTGCGCTGAAAGAGGGTGATGAGGGCGCCAAGGAAATCTACCAGCAGGCGCAAGACAGCTACAACGCCGCCGTATCGGTAGAAGAAGAGGTGGCCGGGCAATTCAACACGGAAATCCGCGAATACAAAGCCGCTAATCCGGGTTAGCCGAACGGGACCGGGTCTCAGCCGGTCAAACGGACCAGCGAACTGAACGGCCCCCAGACCGAATGGCTGAGGGCCACGCTGATAATGTAGGCCGCCACACACAACGCCCCACCGTAGGCCAGTGCCCTGGTTCGCCCTGTCGATGCAAAACGCAGTGCCACCATTCCCAAAGCGATATAAAGCAGCAGCGCTACGATCTTGGCCATAACCCAGGGTAGCTCAAGAGGCGACAAGCGCCATATCCAGAGCATAGCCAGCGCCGTCGCCAGCAGGGCCGTATCGACTATGTGTGGCAGGACTCTAGCGGCCTTGTGCCGACGCAGGGGATTATCCCGCAAAGCCCAGTATCCACGCAGCGTAAAGCCACAAACGGATAGCAGAGCAAAACTGATGTGCAGGGCTTTCAACAGGGCGAACGCGGTCATCGCCACAGTTTAACAAAGCATCGCCCCTGTCCACACGCAACGCTGGCAGCAATCCCTACTACTTGCTAAAGTTTCAGGGTCCTTGTTTTTCATGAGCTGCCTTGATGTTACTCAGCATACGCATTTTCGTTGCCCTGGCGCTGGTATCGCTGGGGGCATGCCGCATGCCGGTCGCGATAGACGGGCAGGGCATGGTTTTCGGTGAGCGCTCCGGCGAGCTTTATTCTGACGGATATGTTTTTGATATCACTGAAGATTTTCAGGAGGTTCTATGGCCCATCCCGGCTCCTGGACACAGCTTTTCAGGCTGGACCCGCATATGCAACAAAACCTATGGCCCCTGTGAACTGACCATACCCCGCGAGCTCTGGGAACAGGACGCAGAGGTACCGCTGGGCTCCCGTTTCGCACCGAACTATCAGGGGCCCTTGCGGCTGGTGGACTACGACCTGTTCTGGAGCGAATCGACCCGGACGCTAATCATTCCCATGGACAGCCTGGTGCTGGAAGGCTTGAGCGAAAACGCTGTGCCCAGGTTATTCATGGCGCCAGCAGACATGGGTGAAGTGGTAACGGCCCGGCAAGAAGACGGTGACTACCTCTTTACACTTCCCAGCGACCGCTACGATGCGGTCGACTACTGGCTTTTTGTGTCCGCCACCGACTCGCAGGGCGTGATTGCTACCGTCTCCTTCGATTTTGGACTGGCAGACCAGGTGCAGGCCGCAAATTTACGTCCCCACAGCAGAGTATCACCCTGGGCTGAGGTGCTGGCGACGTGTGTAAGCGCTAACAATCCTTTCGACGTATGTACGCTGGAAGAACTACCGTTCCTGGGCAGTATTACGGATGAACCCAGCATACCCGATATCATGCAGCGCACTGTTGTCAGTCATGCCTGGATGGGCATGCGCTTTGCCCAGGTACTACAGCAGATGCCGCGGGAGATGCTGAAGCTGTTCCGCGGCGTTACCGCAGTGGTTATCAGCGCAGACGTGCGTCCGGCGTTTTATATCACCAGTTCCGGGGCCATATATCTGGACGCGCAGGACCTCTGGTTAACGCCCGCTGAGCGCGCGACCATCGATTGGGAGGCAGACTATCGCAGCGGTTTTGGCAGCGCGCTGAACGTCATCTCTGCCGAGTTCTACATACAAGGCAACCAGCCGGCCTGGTACTACTCCTACGAGTATGAGGAGTGGGAAACCCGGCGCCTTGATGAAATTGTGTGGCCCATGGCTAACCTGCTCGCCCACGAACTGGCGCACGCGAATGACGCCATGCCGCCAGCGCTGTTGCCAATGCTTTCGCCGCAGGAGACGCCGCTGGATGCAACCTTCCGCGTGAGCCGCCAGACCCCCAGCAATTTGCTGGCAGCCATCTACCCGCTGCGCTCTGAGCTATTGCTGGAGTTAGGGGAAGTGTTGTTCCTGGGAAGGCCAGCAAGCAGCCTGATGCTGTCGTTGACGCCGCAGGACGTGGGCCTGGCATTCGAAGCTGATGACGCCAGCGCGTTGTACAGCTATTCGACGCAGTTCGAAGACACGGCGATGCTGGTAGAAGAGGTGCTGACGCGGTATTACTTCGGCCTGGACCGCATCGTCTCCTTCCTTGACGTGCCGGCATCGCTGGATCCAGACTGCGAGGAGTTCACCCTGCGCTGGGGCGTTCGCAACCGCGTGGCGTCACCCTCTGTCCGTGCACGCGCAGAGCTTATTCTGGGGGATATTCTGGGAGAGGATGATATCTCCCGCTATCTCAATTCAGTACCGGCGACGCGAGACCTGCGCCGCGGCATAGGCCTGTGTGAAAGTCTGGAGCAGTTGCCTGGTCTGCCCTGGTCTTTACCGGGTAAATTCATAGCACCTCTGGATTTGGCGCGTCACCGGGCCGTGCAGGTCAAGACGCATCGCCAGATGCATGAGCGCACCCAACGGGGCCGAGTGCGGGACCCGCGTTAACATCCTCAGAACCGGTAAAGCCCCTGCACGGCCAGCGTGCGTGGACGACTGACACTGCCTATTGTTGTGCTCCCTGCAGGCAGGACCTGGCCACCAAAGAAAGGGAAATCGAAGCCGAAAGAGCTGGACTCATCGAGCAGATTGCGGGCCAACAGGGCAAGCTGCCACTTGCCGTCAGGCTCCGCGAGGGCTACGCGAAGGTCGAGCAGGGTCAGGCTGTCATCCGGGCTGGTCTCCAGGCGCTGCTGGTATTGCTTGTCGCGGTAAGAGAGCGATGCTTCCAGGCGCCACTCCAGGCCGGCGGTCGTCACCGGCAAGGTCCATGAAACATCTGTCGCTGCGGACCACTCAGGGGCATAGGGCAGCTGCAGGCCACTGTCCTTTTCCTGTGCATCGGCATAGGTTGCGCTGGCGCCCAGCTCAACATCGGCACTAACCAGCCAACGCGTCTCCAGCTCAACACCTCGGCTGCGGGCCGGGACCGTTGACGTAAGAAACCCCGTACCGACGAAAGAAACCACCTGAAAATCTTCGATGTCGGTATAAAACAGGGCGGCGTTGAGTAAACCCGCGCCACCGGCAAATTGCCACTTCATGCCCAGTTCCGACGTTTCCGCTTTCTCCGTATCGAACTCCGCCTCCGAGGGCAGGGCGACATTATTGCTGAAACCGCCACTCTTGCTACCGGAGGCCCAGGATGCGTAAGCCATCAATTGTGGCGAAAGCTCAACCTGCAGGCTGAATGAACCGTCAAGGTTGTACTCGTTGCGCTGCAAATCGGTTGCCGGCACAACCGGGCTCAACAGATCAGCCAACACATCTGCCAGTAGCCCGCCGCTGCGCAGGCGTTCCCGCGCCCACAGCCCGTCCTTGGATTCTTCTGTATAGCGCAGGCCCAGCGCCACCCTCCAGCGTTCATTCAGCTCGATACCGGTTTGTGCAAAAGCGGAAAAGATTTTTGTGTCTTGCTGGTAACTGAGCAGGCTGGCCGAATCCACCGGCAAGGGGCCCACCGTAAAGGGAGGAGGAAAGGCCGAATCTGTGACGTTGGTATAGTCCAATCGACTGTCGTGATAATAGATACCCAGCAAGTAATCGATGTGCCCCTCGTCGGGTGAAGCAAGCCGAATTTCCTGGGTGAATTGTTCATAATCGCTGGAAAAAACCGACGTCAAATAGTCAACAGAGAGAAAGTCCGTATCGGTAAGCCGGTCATTGTCGTACTCTGACCAGCCACTGAGGAAGGTCAGGGTGTGATCACCAATGCCTTGTTCATAGAGGCCCACCACGCGTTGTGATTTTTGCTCGTCGTCGGCATCCCCGCCACGGCTGTAAGAGGTGACTGCGTACTTGTCCGTATCCAGCCCGATGTCTGCAGACGGGTCCATGGCTCGGATAAAGCCCAGGCTGTCCTGGTCCGGCTGAAAACTGTCCCCAGTGATATGCAGGTCGTCATACTCATACGTAAGCCTCAGGGCGCCACTATCGCCCAACGGGTACAGGGCTGAGAGACGCAACGTAGTCTGCTCGCGTTCTGGTACCTCTGCTCCCGTGGCTTTGTTATCGACATACCCCTCTTCCTCCACGGCATTGAAGGCCAGGCGGTAAAAACCAAGCGCTGTAGGAAGATTAACGGCGCCGGTCAGGTAGTGGCTGTCAAAACGGGTCTCGTAGTTCCCCTGCAGGTAGCCGCCAAAGTTTTCTCCTGGTGGCGTGCTGATGATGCTGAGAGCCCCCAGGCTGGTGTTCTTCCCCAACAGCGTATTCTGCGTGCCCTTGATTACCTCAACTCTTTCAACGTCAAACAGCGCGGCCTGGAAATCCCTGACCCGACCGCTCCAGATACCGTCGACAAACAGACCCACGGACTGGTCAAGGCTTTCACTCGCAGAACCGGTACCAAGGCCCCGTATCGCCACCTGGGCGAGATTTTGCGGCGTGGGCTGTATCGTCAGCCCCGGGACTGACTCGGCCAGGTCCGCAGTATTACGAATCGAGAAATGGTCGAGCTGCTGCGCAGCTACCACGTTGATGGTTACGGGGATGTCCTGGACGTTCTCCACCCGTTTCTGAGCGGTGACGAGCACCTCTTCCAGCACCGGCGCGTACGCCTGCGCGTATATGCTGGTGGTAACAAGACACAGCGCTAGACTACCGATGGCTCTGTTAAACACTCGAGTACCCGTGAGCTAGAAATTGCGTATAAATTGCAGTGCGGTGACCCTGGGGAAATAGCGATGATAAAACCGCCTAGGCGGACTTCGCTACCGCTATTTTTTTCCCGGTCACCGGTGTGCGTTGTATGCGTCGTGCTTTGACCGTTGCCTTGTCACGGCGAGGTTTGGCTGCGGCAAGTCGCCCTTCAGAAGCGGAATCAGTCTGTGGCGCTGTGCGCAACCAGTGCGCCTCGTCCACCTCGAAATCACGCAGGATCCCGTCCAGGGTACGACCTATTCGCGTGGTAGTGCCAATCGCCGGTAACCTGGGCCAGGTGGCCCGTTCGCCCGCGTGTAACAGTTTTACCATTTCCTCCTCATCAAGCATTTTGAGGATATCCAGCAGCCGCGTGTCGCCGAATCCGGGAACAATATTTACGTCGGCCTTGTACTGTTGGTCTATAACCGCATTTAGTGCCTCCATAGCGGTAGCCAGGCGCGGCCCCACTTTGGCACGGTGCTGCACGAAATCGAGCCAGCCACGCACCGCCTGTTTGGTGGCGGCTACCGACGCATCCGAAACAATTTTCCTGATGCCCGGCTTCATATTGGCGTCACGGCCAAGCCCGGGCAGCACCTGGCTGACTATAAAGTGATTCACGCCATACATGCGCGCCAGGCGCTTGGCCGGAAGGTCCTGGGAAAAGGATCCGTCTATCCACCGGCGCGAGGGCAGGTAAGGCTTGATCTTCCCGTGTTCATCCCGGGCCTCCAGTTGCACCGATGGAAATATTCCCGGTATTGCCGAGCTGGCCAACACAGCGGAGCGTAGGGTGACATTGGGCGAGGCAATGTGGTTCAAAAGGCGCGACGTCTGCCGGGGCTCAGCGGGAGAGATGGTGATATTGATGCTGCGCCCGGTTTTTTCGTAGGCTTCGAGAAAAGTCATATCCGGTATCATCCGCGCCATTTCACGCTTGATAGCACGCATATCGATCTTGTTAGCCATACCAATGCCGATCTTGATGTCCGCGTTATTGGTAGTGAGCTCCCGCGCAAGATGATTATTTTCGAACAACGCCAGATATTCAGCGTCTGTATGCGTGCCGACAACGGAAGCCACGAATGCGCCGGCACTGGCACCTGAGATCACCACCGGGCAAAGCTGCTGCTCAATCAGCGACTTGAGTACACCAAAGTGAAAATAACCCAGGGTGCCACCACCGCTGAGCATCAGCGCGGAACGCCCATAGCAATGGCTGGCGCGCTGGAAAAACTCTATGCGCTCGGCCCAGGGTATGCTTTTCAGGCGCTTTGGAGACAACTGCTGCAGGGACTCACAGATCTCGTTGATATATTCTTCTATAAGCAGCTTGGTGCCGCATTTTGCCTTCTGGTAGAGGGCGGATTTACCCATCCCCGCCATATTGCCGTGAATGCCTTCGTTGAGCGCAAACAACAAGCCCTGGTCGTCGCCTTTTTTACGCAGCCTTTTCAGCCGACCCAGGCGTATCGCAATATTGGCATGGTCATACAGGCCTGACTCATCCCTCGCACGCCAGACCTCAGCGCCGGTTTCCCTGTCGTGCGCCTGTGCCAATTCAAACCACTGCTCAAAGCTTTCAGCCTGCTGCATATCCTGCTCGATTTTTTTCAATTCCCCGGATTTGAAATTGAACAAGCTGTTCTGAGTAGCCATGTTGACCCCTTATTGTGCGCAGCAACGGATACTTCGCATTTGCACAGCATTCTAGAGCACGAAAATAGAATTTGCCGCCTAATCCGTGCGGGATTATGCGCCTGGTTCAACTTGCCTTCTTACGAAGCGTAAATCGCCGGCCTGCACGTCCGAGATTTGCATCCGAGTCGGCCGCACTGATCGGTCATTCCACAGACAGCAAAGGAGGAAGGACCAGCTCAATGCCGCGCCGGTCTACTCCACCGTCACCGACTTCGCCAGGTTCCTTGGCTTGTCCACATCGGTGCCCTTCTGCACAGCCACGTGATAGGACAGCAATTGCAAGGCTACGGTGTAAACGATGGGTTTGAGCACCTCAGGGCAGTGCGGCATGTTCAATACCTGCACGCGCGGTTCACTACTGAAGCCGGCCTGACGATCAGCGAACACAAACAGCTCTCCACCACGCGAGCGAACTTCTTCAAGGTTCGACTTGAGTTTCTCCAGCAATTCGTCGCCGGGGGCGACAGCGACCACGGGCATGTCATCATCCACCAACGCCAGGGGGCCGTGCTTCAACTCCCCAGCAGGATAGGCCTCGGCGTGTATATAGGAAATTTCCTTGAGTTTGAGCGAGCCTTCCATGGCGACCGGGTACTGGATACCGCGGCCCAGAAACAGCGCGTGATGCTTGGGAATAAACGCTTCCGACAGCTTCTCGATAGTCGCATCCAGCTCCAGGGTTTCCTGCACATAATCCGGCAGGCGCTGCAGCGCATTTATCAATTCTTCCTGCTTGTCGACCGAAAGGCCGCGGCGCTTGCCCAGGGCAACGGTGAGCAACAACAGGGCGACCAGTTGGGTGGTGAACGCTTTGGTTGAGGCGACCCCGATTTCGGCACCGGCCCTGGTGAGAAAGACCAGGTCGCTCTCGCGCACCAGCGAGCTGTTGTCCACATTCGCGATGACCATGCTACCGACAAACTCGTTCTCGCCCGCGTTGCGCAGCGCAGCCAATGTGTCGGCAGTTTCACCGGACTGGGAGATCGTCAGCAGCAGCGTACCCTCATGCTGGACACGCTTGCGATAGCGAAATTCAGAAGCAACCTCAACCTCGCAGGCAATCCCCGCAATTTCTTCCAACCAGTAGCGAGCCACCATTCCCGCATGAAAGCTGGTCCCGCAGGCGACAATCTGTACATTACGGACACGGTCAAAGATGGCGGAGGCATTGGCTCCGAAGCAGCTCTCGTCGGTGAGCAGGCTGTCGCAGGCATTGAAGGTTGCGGCCAGTGCACGGGGTTGCTCATAGATTTCCTTGAGCATGTAGTGGTCAAAGCCTCCCAGGTCAACGGCTTCGACCACCTCGTCAATACGCGTCTGGCTGCGGCTGACAGGCTCACCCTGCTCGTTGAAAATTTGCCGGGATGAGGGCGATATGAGTGCGATATCTCCCTCCTCAAGGAAGATGAAACGATCGGTTACCTGGCGCAGTGCCATCTGGTCGGAAGCGAGAAAATTCTCGCCGATGCCCACCCCGATAACCAGTGGGCTGCCCTGGCGGGCGGCGATGACCTGGTCGGGATGGTGCATATCCACGGCGGCCAGGGCATAGGCCCCGTCCAGCCGGGCCACCGTATGGCGCATGGCGTCCAGCAGGCCCTGACCCTGCTCGAGGAAGGCGTGCATCAGGTGCACTATCACCTCGGTGTCGGTGGCGGAGGAGAACTCATAACCCTTCGCCTGCAACTCCTTACGCAGCGATTCGTGGTTCTCTATGATGCCGTTGTGAACCAGGGCGAGTCTCTGGCCGGAAATATGCGGATGCGCGTTGACCGCCGAGGGCTCGCCGTGGGTGGCCCAGCGAGTGTGGGCAATGCCGGTGCAGCCGTAGTAGGGATGCAATGCCTGCGCGCGCTCCAGTTCACTCACTTTTCCAAGTTGTTTATGCAACAACAGATTGTTCTCGTTGTCGATCAGGGCCATGCCCGCGGAGTCATAACCCCGGTACTCGAGCCGGCGCAGGCCCTCCAGCAGGATTTCAGATACTTCGCGCCTCGCGGCCGCCGCTACAATGCCACACATATCAGCTTTCTCCGTCAGATTTTGCGGGGCGCTGCCAACCGCCTATGTTTCGCTGTTTGGCCCGACTGACCGCCAGCTCGTCGCGCGCCACCGGTTTTGTCAGCGTTGATCCCGCTGCCACAAAGCCTCCCGCCTGGACCTCTATCGGGGCTACCAGAGTGCTGTTCGACCCCACAAATACGCCGTCGCCCAAAACAGTTTTGTGTTTGTTCACGCCATCGTAGTTGCAGGTGATGGTTCCCGCTCCCACGTTAACGCCAGCGCCCATGTCGCAGTCGCCAATATAGCTGAGGTGATTTACCTTGCTGCCAGCACCAATATTCGCCTTCTTCGTCTCCACAAAATTACCTATCCTGGCCTGTTCGGCAAGTACCGTTCCCGGGCGCAGGCGAGCGTAGGGCCCCACGCTGGCGGAGGCGCCGACCACAGCGTCCTCAAGGTGACACATGGCATGAATAGTCGCGCCCGGGTCGATGCGTGAGTTGCTGATGACGCAATTGGGTCCTATGGAAACACCGTCTCCCAGGCTGACATCGCCCTCAATCACCACATTCACGTCAATTGACACATCGGCACCGCAAACCAGCGAGCCGCGAACGTCCAGGCGTGCCGGGTCCGCGATGCTCACGCCCTCGCGCAAAAGCTGCTGTGCCTGGCGAAGCTGGTACTCGCGTTCTACCTGGCTGAGCTGCAGGCGGTCATTCACGCCGAGAATTTCCAGCTCGGAAGTCGCCACTTGTGCCGGCACCGGCTTGCCATCGGCTACTGCCATGGCCAGCACATCAGGCAGGTAGTATTCCCCCTGGCTGTTGGCATTGCCCACCGCCGGCAGATAGGCATTCAGGTCGATTGCCGGCGCGGCCAGCACGCCGGTGTTGATTTCGTCGATCAGCAGCTCCTCAGCCCCCGCGTCCTTGTGTTCTACCACGCCGGTCACGTGGCCCCGTTCATCGCGCAGTACCCGCCCGTAACCGACGGGATCAGCTACGCGAGCGGTGAGCAGCGCGGGGCCGCCGCGCACTTTCTCCACCAGGGCACTCAGCGTGGACGCGCTAATCAACGGCACATCGCCGTACAGAACAAGCACGGTACTGCCCGGGTCGACTCTTGGCATAGCCTGCAGCACAGCGTGGCCAGTTCCAAGTTGCTCCTCCTGTACCACCCAATCGAGCTGCTCGCTGGACAGCGCATCGCGCACTGCGTCTGCACCATGGCCAATCACCACATGTATGGCGCTGGGTTGCAATGCCCTGGCCGTTGTCACCACGTGCTGGAGCATGGGTACACCCGCTACCGGGTGTAACACTTTGGGCAAAGGAGACTTCATGCGGGTGCCCTGCCCCGCGGCGAGAATGATTATTTCGAGGTCCATCAGATCTTTCCCGGAACGTTATTCAGTTTCACTGTCAGGTTTTTTGACATGATGTTACAAATAACCTCATATTAGTAATGTAAATTCTTAATACTATGGCCTTAGTCACAGAATCGTTAACAAGCAGCATAAGCGGGCGTCTGTGCGACTCCGGCCTGAATCGCGCTAACCCCAAGGAGTTACACCATCAGCGGCCGCTGTGTACTATTCTGGGCTCTCTAATCAGCTGTAATCCGCACCCGGAGAACGTTCTGTCATGAGCCGCATCGTTACCTTTGCCGCCACCCAGCTGGCGCTGAGCTGGGACCTGGAAGCCAACCTCGACAAGGCCGAACACGCCGTTAGAGAAGCGCACGCCGCCGGGGCCCAGGTTGTTCTGCTACAGGAACTGTTCGCCACGCCCTATTTCTGTAAAACACAGCAGTACCGCTACCTGGAGCTGGCAGCACCGTTGCAGAATCATCCTCTTGTGCAGCGCTTTGCGAGGCTGGCTGCCGAGCTGCAGGTGGTGTTACCACTGAGCTACTACGAGCGCGATACCAACACCTTCTTCAACTCACTGGTCATGATTGATGCCGATGGTACGGTCATGGACAACTATCGCAAGACTCACATTCCGGATGGTCCTGGCTATTGCGAGAAGTTCTACTTCACACCCGGCGACACCGGTTTCAAGGTCTGGAAAACACGCTACGGTATCTTCGGCGCTGGTATCTGCTGGGACCAGTGGTTTCCGGAAACGGCACGTTGCTGCGCGCTGATGGGCGCTGAGGTCATGTTCTACCCCACCGCCATCGGCAGCGAGCCGCAGGATCCTGACCTGGACTCATGTGAGCACTGGCAGCGCGTTATGCAGGGTCACGCTGCAGCGAACGTGCTGCCGGTTATCGCCTCCAACCGGACAGGCGTGGAGGAGGACGACGGCATCACCACGCGCTTCTACGGATCGTCCTTCATTACTGACCACACCGGGCAGAAGGTCGCCGAAGCGGGCCGCGATGAAGAGAAAGTTCTGCTAGCCTCCATAGACCTGGACGCAGCTGCAGACTATCGCCGCGCCTGGGGACTGTTTCGCGACCGCAGGCCAGAGCTGTACGGGCCGATTCGTCAACACGGCTGTGACCGGTTTACATCGCCATGAGTTTCACCCATAGCTCCACGCCCCGACAGGATGGCTTTCGCATGCCAGGCGAACATGAGCCACAGCAGGCCGTGCTCATGGCATGGCCGGAGCGAGGCGACAACTGGCGAGAGAATGCCGCGCCGGCGCAACAGGCCTTTGCCGCTGTTGCCGCCGCCATTGCCGAGGAAACACCTGTGTTGATGTGTGTCAGCGCAGCGCAGCATCAGTGTGCACGGCGCATGCTGCCAGCGACTGTGCAACTGCTGGACATCCCCAGCAATGACAGCTGGATGCGGGACATTGGCCCTACTTATGTCCGCAACGCAGCGGGAAGCCTCAGGGGGGTCGACTGGCACTTCAACGCCTGGGGCGGCAAGGTAAACGGGCTCTACAAGGACTGGGCACTGGACGACGCGCTGGCAGAAAAACTGCTGGCGACACGCGGTGAAGACCGTTACCGGGCGCCTCTGGTACTGGAGGGCGGCTCCATTCATGTAGACGGTGAGGGGACCTGTATCACCACCGCGGAATGCCTGTTGCATCCGGGGCGCAACCCGGGCCTGGAGAAGCCGGAGCTGGAGGACTTGCTGAGCGAATACCTGGGCGTGGAGAAAATAATCTGGCTTCCGCGTGGCCTCTGTCACGACGAGACCGACGGCCACATCGACAATATTCTACATGTGGTGGGCCCGGCCGAGCTCATGCTCACCTGGTGTGATGATCCGACAGATCCCGTCTATGACATCTGCAGGGAATGTCTGGTGGCCCTGGAGCGGGAGCGGGACGCACGCGGGCGCACGTTCACGGTACACAAACTGCCCCTGCCCGGACCCCTGTTTACCAGCGCCGCAGAAGCCGCTGGCATTGAACCCTCCAGCAGCATGGTGCGCGCGGCAGGTGAGCGCCTGGCTGCCTCCTACGCCAACTTCCTCATAACCAACGGGCGGGTTGTATTTCCCCTGCTGGACCCGTCTCAGGATGACCTCGCCAGACAAGTCTTGCAAAAAGCCTTCCCCGCCAGGGAAGTGGTGGGCGTGGACGGCCGCGAGATTCTGCTCGGCGGCGGCAACATCCACTGCATCACCCAACAAATCCCCGCCTGACGCTTCTCCAGTCACCATCGTTGCCTGGCTGCCGGCGCTTTGCCGGCCGCAAAATGTAACAATCTTGTATAAACCGGAAAAACCACGAACCCATATGAGCTTTATGCTGTAACAGGCTGTTATTATTGAATAATAAGTAAATTCAAAGTACATCGGGGCTAACAATGCACTTGAACCAATCCTCCGGGCCGGTAAGCCGCGCGACTCTGGGTCGCATAAAGCAGTATTCCCGACCGTTAATCGCGGCAGCCGGCATGGCTCTGGCGGCTGTTTTCCCTGCGGCGGCGCAGGCGCAGAACAGCCAGTTCACCGTGGCGGTTACCACCAGCCCTGATCTTCTACCGAACAGCGGCACGGTCCTCCCCGGGGGACAAACCAGCCTGCGTATAACTTTGCAGAACGATTCCGCGACCCCGATCGCCGATGCCCAGTATGCCGGCGTCCTGCCCAGCGATTCGGCCAGGGAGCTGGTTATAGACGGCAGCCGCGTGGCGGCCATCAGCCCGGCAGGCTGCGCGGGCACGCTGACCGCAGCGGCGGGCGGTTCCAGCGTGGCTTTCTCCGGCGTCAACGTGCCAGCGGAGACGCCTACCGGGCCTGGCCTGTGTTTCGTGGACTTACCAGTGATAGCCAGATCGTTGAACGGTCAGGTGGGGTCCCTGACTTACCGGGTTGACGGTTCCGAGGTCTCCTACGATACAGGAGCAGGGCCAGATGTCGCCGGCAGCGGCGGTGAACAGTCGATCAGTGTTGGTGCGGCAAGCCGACCGCGCATTGCCAAATCGTTCCCCGGCGGCAGCCTCGTAACGTTGGGGGGCGACGGCGCCCGGCTGAGGATTCGCATCCTCAACAACGGCTCCGCAGCCATCGACCTGACCAATGTCTCCCTCGAGGATGTGTTTCCGACCCGGGGCGCCCAGGGCGCTATCATCAGCCCAGACTTCAGCAACGTCACCACCAATTGCGGTGGCTCACCCACCGTCGGGCCATTGGTGAGCGGCACAGGCGTCGCTGTCAGCGGCGTGGACATTGCCGCCGGAGCCATCTGCGATGTGGAGCTGGATGTTATTGGTGTGCATACCGACAACGCGTTTGAGGTAACGGCCCAGAACCGCATCGAACCAGACTCGTTCGACAGCGACCAGGGCTTGCGTCCCAGCTCGGCAGCCACTCGCAATGTTACCGTACGCTCGCCCCTGGCAATTGCCAAGGCATTCAATAATCCGGTGATTGCCAGCGGCCAGTCAGACAGCTTCACCATCACCCTGACCAACGCCGGCACTGCCCCCATCACCCTCAACACGCTGACCGACAACCCTCTGGCCAACGGCGACGCGGGCAGCCTCGTCGTACTGGGCAACAACCCGGCAAACATATCCACCACCTGCGGGGGGACATCGGCTATTTCGCTACTGGACGGCGGCAACGGCTTTGAGATCGATAACCTCATTGTGCCCGCCATGTCCGGTGGCACCAATGGCCAATGCACAGTGACCGTGAACTACTCGGGCACCGTGCAAAACGCAGAAACGCCGGAAAGCTACACCAACCTGATACGGGGCAATACCGGGGCGAGCCCGGATGTGGCTATTGCCAACGCCGGTGTCTTTGTCAACAACACCTCGGCAACCGTGATCATTGCCGACCGGCTGCGAGTGCTTAAAAGCCGCATACTGTCTCCGCCATCAAGCAGCAATGCCGCCCCGGGTGAGCCCATCCGCTACCGGGTGACCATCCAGAATTTTTCCGACACCCTGCTCAACGATATCAGCCTGACGGATGTACTGGATAACAATTCCACGCTACTGCTGGGTGGATCTTTCGACCCGGTCTCCTTCGACCCTGATGACCAGGGGAACGCGGGAGTATGTAACGCGCTGAACGTCACCTCACCAGCCGGCGCAGGTTCCGCGAGTTTCGAATTCCAGGCTCTGCCGGCACGCTCCAGCCCTTCCTCACCCGGGCAGTGTGCGGTCGAGTTCTGGGTGATGATCGATCCCGATGCGACTACTACGACAACCAATGCCGTAAACGCCGGCGCAGCCTGCTTTGGTTCACCGGCGGTCTGTAATGGCTCGGGTTCCAACACCGTGTCCACGTCCCTGCGCACGCCCGTTGAGTTTGTAAAGACCTTTGACGGCAGCAACAGCGTCACCAAAGCCGAGGGTGAAACCGCGCGACTGCGCCTGGAGTTGAGAAACTTTTCCACTTCAGTACTGTCCGGTGTTGCCTTCAGTGATGACCTGCCCAGCGTATCCGGCAATCCGTTCCAGCAACTGCGCATAGCGACACCCGCAAACATCAGTAACAGTTGTGGTGGCTCGGTGGTGGCAATCGCAGACACCACCTCTCTGGAGCTGGACAACGGCACAGTGCCGGCCTTCACCGGCACCGCCGGTGCCTGCGCCATTGAAGTGGATGTTGTCGGCCCGGCGGGCGTGTACCTCAACACCGGACGGGTGACCGGCGGTCAGCGCCTGAATGCTGATGGTTCTCCCACCCTCATCTCTCCGGGAAGCGTACTGACTGATACCGCCACGCTGTCGTATCAAAGCGTGCTTGTCGCCAGCAAAAGCTTTGCACCAGATCGCACCGGCTCCGGGGGCGTGTCCACGGTTTCCATTGCATTGGAAAACCGAAGTGCCGACAAGCCGCTTACCGGCATAGCAGTCAACGACCCGCTGCCGGCAGGCATGTTGGTAGCAACGCCAGCCAACGCCTATACCACCTGTGCCGGAACACCCGTGATCAATGCAGTATCGGGAGCCGATACAGTATCACTCAGCGGTGCCACGCTGCCTGCTGGCGCGCGTTGTGCGCTGCTGTTCGATGTCGTCGCGACTGGCACTGCGGACTGGACCAACACCATACCTGCGGGCAACATCACGGCGGACAGAAGCATTCTCAATACCACGCCTGTCAGTGCCACCCTGCTCTACGATCCGCCCGCCGAGCCTTCCATATCAAAGCAGATAGACCCGGGTTCGATAGTGCCTGGACAGTCAGCATTACTGACCATCACCCTCACCAACGGGGCTAACCCGCTCACCGAAGTCGGCGTAGTTGACTGGTTTACGGAAGACGGACTTCCTACCGGTGCGGATAACGGTATGCGTATTGCGCCCGTACCTGCTGCCAGCACCAGCTGTGATTCAGGTATCGTTACCGCCCTGCCCGGTGGTCAGAGCGTGCGGCTATCCGGTGCTGCGCTTGCCGCCATGGAAACCTGTGAGGTGATGGTGCAGATCACATCGGAGTCGGTAGGTACCATCGTCAACCGGATACCGTTTAACGCCATCGAGTCAGCGCAAGGCGCAACCAACTCAAGCACCAGCGCCAGCAGCAGCCTGACGACCAGCCGTAACCTGGGGATAAGCAAGCTGTTTACCCCCACGGTTATTTCTCCAAACGAAATCTCCCGTCTGCGCATAGAGATTTTCAATGGCGATGAGACGGCGCTGAACGGCCTGAGCCTGGTTGACAACTACCCCGCTGGACTGGTGAATGCTCCCACGCCCAACCCGATTACCAATTGCGGGGGCGCTGCAGTGGTCTCGCTACCCGACTCCGCAAGCATCAGTCTCAGCAATGGCGCGCTCGCGGCGTCCGTGGGTAATGTCGCCGCCAGCTGTTTTATTGAAGTGAATGTGACCGCTACCAGCGAAGGGGCCTACCGCAATGAAATCCCGGCGGATACGCTGACGATTCTCGGCACGCCTGTGCCACACCCGCCCGCGACCACAACGCTGCAGGTGCGCGAGCGCATCATTGCCAATAAGGCGATCGATAACTTTACCCTGGACGCAATCGTCCCCAGTGGTTTCCTGGCCGGCACGGCTGTGCGACTACCCGGCGTGGCAGCTCCGCTAACTATCCGGCTGGAAAACCCCAACAGCATCGCCCTGACAGAGGTTCAGTTTGTCGATACCTTGCCTGAAGGACTGACACTTGCCAGCCCGCCCAACATTGCGACTACTTGCACGGATGGTGTGACGGACGGTGTCGCCAACGGCCAGGACCTGACCCTTACCGGGGCCACGCTCGCAGCAGCAGGGAATGCCGGGGCAGTGTGTACTGTTACCGCAGACGTCTTCAGCAATGTTCCCGGGATCTACACAAATGAAATACCGGCCGGGGGCGTCACCAGCCTCGAGGGAGTGGAGAATGACCCGCCTACCCAGGCACAGATTGTAGTGAGTGAGCCACCCACGATAAGCAAAGACTTTGATCCGCCGGTCATACCGCCGGGTGGCACTGCCACGCTGAGAATTGTGCTGGGCAATGACAATGATACCGCAGGCACCCTGACCGCTGATCTGGTCGACTCGTTGCCCACAACGCCGGGGGCAATGGTAATTGCTACACCGCCCAACGCCAGCACCGGCACATGTACCGGTACTCTGACAGCCAGTGCCGGTAGCGGTGCTGTGACGCTTGCCAGTGGCGCGACCATACCTGCGGGCGGCTGTGTGCTTTCCGTGGATGTCACCGCCGCGGACGCAGGGGACTACCTCAACCGTATCCCGGTCGCTGCGCTGCAAACCAACTTCGGCCCCAACGACGTCGCTACCGAAGCACCGCTGAAGATAAGCACACTGGGCTATATTTCCGGCAAGGTCTTCCTGGACAACCAGACCATGCCCAGTGGTGTCTTCATTGCCGGCGACTCGGCTCCAATCAACGGCAACACGATACAACTATTCACTGGCACGGATTGCAGCGGAGTGCCTCTGCAGACAGCGGCGACAGATGCACAGGGAAACTATCTGTTCAGTGACCTGACTGCCGGTACCTACTCAGTCTGCCAGCCGACACAGCCGCCGGGCACGCTGAACAGCGTTACCACGGAAGGTACGATTGTGGAATTCGGGGCCAGCAACGGCACGCCGGGAACAGCAGCCAATCCCTCTGCGCTCACCAGCCAGATAACCGGTATCGTGCTTGGAGACAACGCCGGGAATGCCGGTGAAGTAGGCGGCTCTCCTGACAATAACTTCTCCGAAGTGTTGCCAGCGACATTGAGCGGAAACGTGTATTTCGACCGCAACGATGACGGCATTCTCGATGCAGGCGAGCCCGGAATCGGCAGCGTGGAAATTCGCTTGAGCGGCCCGGTAACGGCAATCACAACAACCGCGCCCGATGGTAGCTGGAGCTTCAGCGGCCTGCCCCCGGGGGAATACACCGTGACAGAAGTGCAACCGGGGGGTTGGCTGGACGGCCAGGATACCCGTGGCAACGTGGACGGCACACCGGTAGGGGATGACTCGACAAGCGATATCATCTCAGGCATTACGCTGGGCCCCGGCGATGCCGGCACGGACTATAATTTCGGCGAGGTTGCTCCCGGCACACTCACATTGAACGCCGCGTCAGTCTGCCTGAACGACGCGGCCTATGTGGACTATAGCCTCGAGGGCTTCTCTGGTGGGTCGGCGCCTCAAGTAACGGTGCGCTGGATCACCCCGGGCGGCAGAGTGGTGCAAGAGCTTGTCAACCAATCAGGTTCCGGCAGACTGCTGTGGCCAGGGGCTGCGGTCGACGCGAGTGGCACTGCCACTGGCTGGCCCGGCTGGGCCTTTATCGACGGCGATTGGGAAGAGGTACCCGATGACCGAATCCCCGAATTGACCCTCGAGGTTGAGTTCAACCCGATGGGGGTTGCCAGTGTGAGCTATCCGCCGGCGAGCTCGGCTTGTGCCGCGCAACCTGCGGGTACGTTCCGGGTACAGGCCATACCTACAAGTCCGCGCTGGCTGATGGCGCTGGCTGTGCTGTTGCTGATGGCAGCCGCGTCACCGCAACTGGCTGGCCGACGACACTAGGGTATTACCGAAACCCAACTGGATCACGGCTGGACCCTGCTACGGGGCGCCGCGATCCAGAGCGAGCCGCGCCCCACTGCCGGGGGGCACGCAGGTAAAGGTAAGCACATTCCCTGATGCCATTGCCTGCTCACGCAAAGCAGCCGGAGAGGTTTCAATACCGTTGGTGTCCAGATAGACACCTGCTTCGAGCAGTACTGCGGAGTAGCGCATGGCATCCAGTATGCCGCGAACGACGAGGTCACACTCTTCTCGCGGTTGCGTGACAACAGCCCTCACCACCAGTAGCTCAAGGCGCTGGAGCTGATCAGCGCTGCTGCTCTCATCAATCGTTATCTGCTGGCCCACCACAGGGGCCATGTTGGAGTCCGCAGCCATTACGAAACGCACGATATCGACCTGGTTCTGCTTTTGCGGCGCGGGGAAAGTGAAAGTGGGAGACGCAAAGAAGTCCAGTAAGGTGGCGATGGACCCGTCGTGAAGATAGCCGAAGCCTTTGATCTGATCACCCTGCGCTACGCCATTACCAAGATTACCCGAGGTGCCAAACATACCCACCTTGGCATAGGCGTTGCGAAAATGAGGTATCTTGAAATTCTCCGCTATGCCAGCGCCTTCGAAACTCATCAGGCCCGATGTGCCAAACTGCTTTTGCAGTGGGTCCAGCGTATGACAGTGATTACAACTTCCGGTACCGGTTATGCCGTCAAAGTCGAAGTAGATGTCCCGTGCGCGAGCCTGCGCCGCGGTCAGCGAATTATCCAGGGAGCGCACGGGATTGGGTGGAGGCGTCAAGGCCATGGCGAAGTCAGTAAAGTCCTGCATTTGAGCCGCTGATAACTCCTCGCTGCGTCCCACCAGGCCGACAAATGCCGGATTGAACTCTTTAAAGGCCGCTTCTTCGATGCTTTCCAGTTCGCCGTTGACCATCTCCCTGTCCTCACCCGTGCGGTCGCCCCGCCAGTGCTGCGGCCCGCTGTCGGCGATACCACGAAGTGTCTGCGTGGTCATGGGTCCTTTCATCGGATGAAAATGCGTGGTGGTCTTGATGCTGCGAGTAACGTACTCGTTAGGGTTTTCCTGCAACAGTGCGTCGGGGTTGCCCAGATCCCAGGCCAGCTGATCCATGTCGCCAAAGATGTGGCAACTTGAACAGGCTGATGTGCCATTAGCCGAGCTTTCACGCGCGTCGTAAAGAAAGGCCCTGCCGCGCTGAATATTCGCGGGCTCCGGGTTGAACAGCGCCAGATGGTCCAGCATTTCCCCAGACTCGGTGTTCCAAAGGGATATACCGTTATCGAACCGGGTATAAACCAACATACGTTTGCCATCCGGCGACAGGGCCAGGCCGGCGGGACCACCGGCCGGTAACTCGGCATGGAAAGCAGGGTTGGGGACGTAGTTGCCGCTGCGCAGTTGATCAGTTGGTATAGCTGCTACTTTCGCCGAGCCAAATGCGGCCACATAAAGCCTGCTGCCATCGGGGCTGACCACCAGGCTGGCAGGTTGGCTGAGGCTGCGACGCACATCAGCGTCGGGGTACGTGGCACCTTCCTCAACAGCAAAATCGATATGCTGATTAAGATGGGTGTGAGTTAGGCCGATATTGTCATTGAAAGCCTCTATCACCGTTATTCTGCTTTCAGCGATGCGCCCGCGAACGGTGGTCGCAGTTTCCCCCGGTCCCTCAAAACGTATGTGGTTAAGAGATTCCAGGTTACTCACGTAGAGCTCACCACTCTGCGGATTGCTGGCCATGTTAAACAACACCGTGCCCACGCCGCTGGTCTGCTGAACCACCGCTGGTATATCGGCAGTGGCATCTATAGCAAACACATCCAGATCGGGGAGATCAAACATCACCGCATTGGACCAGTCCGTGTTGTCTTCATCCAGCCAACCAGAGGCTTCTTTCTTCACGATCAAGGCTGTATCCGGTTGCCTTGCCCCCTCCGCATTTTCCAGCGGCGCGGGTTTGGCATTGCTGACCACATCCTGGGACAAACTGGTGGTACCGTTACCGGACATGAAAGCAGCAGCGTACACGGTGGAGCCGTCAGCTGAGGCTGCCAGTGCTCTGGGGGAATCGGCAAACAGGTTTATGATCGCCAGTGGACTGCCGTTGAGGCTGTTATCAAGCTGCTCGCGCTCGAATACCCATACGTCTGCGCGGCCGATCCCTGCGCGCGTGAGATCATCAGCACGAAAAGACGGGTGGTTCTGCCCACGATAAGCTGCGGTGATAAACGCACGGTTGCCATTTTCCCCGGCGAAAACAATATCTCTGGGCTCGTCACCCACCTGTAAAGTGCGCTTCACATAGGGTATGGCACCCAGATCGACAATACTGACGGAGTCGCTGAGGTGATTGACCACCCACGCCTCGGACGGGCTGGAAAACGCTACTGCCACCGGCTCCATCCCGACCATTACGCTGGACTCCAGAGCAAGTGAGTCGCCGCTGACACGGTATATTTCCAGACAATTGGCCGGTGCATTGGCAACCAGCAGACGAGAGCCATCTTCACTAAGGGCGAGCGGACGCACCGGACCGCTTTCAAACAGGGTGTAACTGCCCGGCGCTTGATCTGCCGTTAACGTGGCCGCCGCGCTTCCACAGGCGAAGGCTTCCTGGGGAATCGGTGCAGGTGCGGGCGGTACCGGGTCCACAGGCGTGGGATCACTGGGTGCGGGCGTTGGCTGGGCAGTGCCAGAAGAGGATGAGCCACCTCCACACGCTGCAAGGAGAAGCAGGCAGGCTGCCGCTAAAAAATATTTGTGCACGCTAATGACCCCTCTATTTTACTGATTATTTCGCTTGTGCATGGGCGTGAACCGGGGAGCAGAACGAAAAAAGCCCCGGCACAGGCCGGGGCTTTTTCTCAAGAACGGACACAGAGTGAACGCTGGCGCTTATCCACGACCCGCCCGATTCTTCAACTTGCGCAAAGTGGCGAGTTGGGCTGCCGCTTCAGCAAGTTGCGCAGAAGCACGACCGTAGTCAAACTCGCCGGACTGGTTAGCCAGCGCGTGTTCGGCTTCCTTACGAGCTTCCTCGGCTGCTGCCTCATCAACATCGTGCGCACGAATAGCGGTGTCAGCAAGAATCGAAACAATGCCAGGCTGCACTTCCAGGAAGCCGCCTGATACATAGAACACCTGCTCCTCACCTTCTTGCGTGAGCACGCGCACCGGTCCGGGGATAAGGTTGGTCAACAAGGGAGCGTGTCCGTAGCTTACGCCAAGCTCACCTTCTCCGCCCGTGGCCACCAGCATCTCCACCAGGCCGGAGAAGATTTCTTCTTCGGCGCTGACGATGTCGCAGTGAATTGTCATTGCCATAATACCGGCCTCTCTAAACTACGACTGACTTACAGGTTTTTCGCTTTCTCGACAGCTTCTTCGATGCTGCCAACCATGTAGAACGCCTGCTCTGGCAGGTGGTCATACTCGCCTGCGAGAATGCCTTTAAAGCCTGCAATGGTGTCCTTCAGGGAGACATACTTACCGGGTGAACCGGTAAATACTTCCGCCACGTGGAAGGGCTGCGACAGGAAGCGCTCGATCTTACGAGCCCGGTTTACAGACTGCTTGTCCTCTTCGGACAGCTCATCCATACCCAGAATCGCGATAATGTCCTTCAGCTCCTTATAGCGCTGCAGAACAGACTGAACACCACGGGCTGTCTCATAGTGGTCTGTCCCGATGATCAGCGGGTCAAGCTGACGGGAAGTTGAATCCAGAGGATCAACAGCAGGGTAAATACCGCGCGCGGCAATGTCACGTGACAGTACAACGGTAGAATCCAGGTGAGCAAACGTGGTTGCAGGTGACGGGTCAGTCAAGTCATCCGCTGGCACGTATACCGCCTGGATAGACGTAATAGAGCCCACCTTGGTAGAGGTGATCCGTTCCTGCAGCACACCCATCTCTTCGGCCAGCGTAGGCTGGTAACCCACCGCGGAAGGCATACGGCCCAGCAGTGCCGATACCTCAGTTCCCGCCAGCGTATAACGGTAGATGTTGTCGACAAACAACAGTACGTCACGGCCTTCATCACGGAACTTTTCAGCCATCGTCAGGCCGGTCAAAGCGACACGGAGGCGGTTGCCGGGGGGCTCATTCATCTGTCCGTAAACCATGGCCACTTTCGAGTTGGAGAAGTTCTCAACGTCTACAACGTTGGACTCCTGCATTTCGAAATAGAAGTCGTTACCTTCGCGAGTACGTTCGCCAACACCGGCAAATACGGACAGGCCACTATGCTCGGTAGCGATGTTGTTGATGAGCTCCATCATGTTTACGGTTTTACCAACACCGGCACCGCCGAAGAGCCCTACCTTGCCGCCTTTGGCAAACGGACAAACAAGGTCGATAACCTTGATACCCGTTTCCAGCAGTTCGTCGGAGGCAGCAAGCTCTTCATACGTGGGAGCCTTGCGGTGAATCGAAGCGCGCTCCTGCTCACCAATAGGACCACACTCGTCTATCGGGTTGCCGAGTACATCCATGATACGACCCAGGGTCTCGATACCAACAGGTACAGAGATGGGTGCACCGGTGTTCTCGACCGCAAGGCCACGGCTGACGCCTTCAGAAGAACCCATGGCAATCGCGCGCACCACACCGTCACCCAACTGCTGCTGGACCTCCAGCGTCAGGTCTTTTTCAGGCACTTTAAGTGCGTCGTATACCTGCGGTACGTCATCGCGTGGAAACTCCACGTCGATGACCGCGCCGATAATTTGTACGATACGTCCGCTGCTCATGTTCGGATCCTCTATATCAAAGTTCAGTTTTGCTAACCGGGGACAGACCACGTTTTCTCTGGTTGTTAAAACGTGGTCTGTCCCCCATTTGTTTGTCGCTTAGCTGATCGCCGCGGCGCCGCTCACAATCTCGGACAGCTCCTGGGTGATCGCTGCCTGGCGCGCCTTGTTGTAAATCAACTGCAGGTCATCAATGAGGTCGCCAGCGTTGTCGGTTGCGTTCTTCATCGCCAGCATACGGGCAGCCTGCTCGCAGGCGCCGTTTTCCACGACCGCCTGATAAACCTGCGACTCGATGTAACGCGTCAGCAGGCCTTCCAGCAGTTCGCGCGCATCGGGCTCATAGATGTAGTCCCAGTGGTGAGCCATCTCGTCAGATTCAGCGGCTTCAAGCGGAAGCAACTGCTCTACAGATGGTTGCTGAGTCATGGTGTTGACGAACTCATTGCTCACCAGAAAAAGCCTGTCTATCGAGCCCTCTTCGTAGGCGTCGAGCATGGCTTTTACACCACCGATCAGGTCCGCCAGCGAGGGCTCTTCACCGAGATCCCTGACCGCCGCTATCACGTTGCCGCCGTAGCTATTGAAGAATGCCGTAGCCTTGGCGCCCACCAGACTCAGGTCGATGCCTATGCCCTGGTCATTCCACTCTTTCATCGACTTGATAGCAGCCTTGAACAGGTTGATATTCAAGCCACCGCACAAGCCACGATCAGTTGAAACAATAATGTATCCAACGCGCTTCACTTCACGCGTCTCCATATACATATGCTTGTACTCTGGTGCGGCGTTCGCAATATGGCCGACTACCGAGCGCATGCGCCGCGCGTAGGGCTTGCCCAGTTGCATGCGGTCCTGAGCTTTACGCATCTTGCTCGCTGCGACCATTTCCATGGCTGATGTGATCTTCTGCGTGCTCTGGATGCTCGAGATCTTGGTGCGAATTTCTTTTCCGGCTGCCATCTAGCGGTCCTCGGATCTACCAGGTCTGGGTAGACTTGAACGTTTCGATCGCGGACTTGAAAGCGCCCTCAATCTCGTCGTTATAGTCACCGCTCTCAACAATGCCGCTCATCAGGTCGCTATGCTCAGCATGCATAAACGACAGCAATGCGCTTTCGAAATCACCAATTTTGGCAACCTCTACATCTTCCAGGAAGCCTTTGTCGGCTGCATACAGCAGCAGGCCCATTTCTGCGATGCTCTGCGGTGAATACTGCTTCTGCTTCATCAATTCGGTCACGCGCTCACCGTGGTCCAGCTGGGCCTTGGTCGCGTCATCCAGGTCAGAGGCAAACTGGGAGAAAGCAGCCAGCTCACGATACTGTGCCAGTGCGGTACGAATACCACCGGACAGCTTCTTGATAATTTTGGTCTGCGCCGCACCACCTACGCGCGAAACAGAGATACCGGCGTTCATCGCCGGGCGTACGCCCGCGTTGAACATATCGGCCTCAAGGAATATCTGGCCGTCAGTGATAGAAATCACGTTGGTAGGTACAAACGCCGATACGTCACCCGCCTGTGTTTCGATTACCGGAAGAGCCGTCAGCGAACCGGTTTTGCCTTTCACTTCACCCTTGGTGAAGTCCTCTACGTACTTGGCATTAACCCGCGCAGCACGCTCCAACAGACGCGAGTGGAGATAGAAAACGTCACCTGGATAGGCTTCACGGCCGGGAGGACGACGCAACAACAGCGAGATCTGGCGATAAGCCCAGGCCTGTTTGGTCAAATCATCGTAAATAATCAGGGCATCTTCACCGCGGTCACGGTAGTACTCGCCCATGGAGCAACCGGCAAATGGCGCCAGGAACTGCATGGCGGCGGGATCGGAAGCGGTAGCGGCTACGACAATAGTGTGCTCCATCGCGCCATGCTCTTCGAGCTTGCGTACCACCGCTGCGACCGAAGATGCCTTCTGGCCGATCGCGACATAGACGCACTTAATGCCGGATCCCTTCTGGTTGATGATCGCGTCAACCGCAATTGCGGTCTTGCCTATCTGGCGGTCGCCAATAATCAGCTCTCGCTGGCCACGGCCAATCGGCACCATGGAATCTACCGCTTTCAAACCGATCTGTACGGGCTGGTCAACAGACTGTCTGGCAATTACGCCAGGCGCCACCTTCTCGAGTGCATCTGTCATAGCGGCATTAACCGGGCCTTTGCCGTCGATCGGGTTACCCAGAGCGTCCACGACGCGACCCTGCAACTCGGGGCCTACCGGTACTTCCAGAATGCGGCCGGTACACCGACAGCTCTGGCCTTCGGCGAGGCTCTTGTAGTCACCCAGGATTACCGCGCCTACCGAGTCGCGCTCCAGGTTAAGCGCCATCCCATAGATGCCGCCTTCAAATTCAATCATCTCGCCATACATCACGTCGGCGAGACCGTGTATACGAATAATACCGTCCGTTACGGAGACGACAGTACCTTCGTTGCGAGCTTCAGAAGACACATCGAGTGAATCGATGCGCGACTTGATGATCTCGCTAATCTCAGATGGATTCAGTTGCTGCATGCTCTGTTCCTCAATCCTAGTGCTAGGAATTCATTGCTTCGGCGAGCTTGTTCAGCCTGCCGCGCACGGAGCCATCGATCACCAGATCACCGGCCCGAATTAATACGCCACCCAGAAGGTCGTTGTCAGTGGAGGTGCTGACCTTCACTTCGCGCTCGAGTTTCTTGCCCAATACTTGCGCCAGCTTGTCGGTTGTAGCCTGGTCCAGGTCGAAAGCGGAGATCACTTCCACATCGACGGACTTTTCCAGGTTCGACTTCAGCAGCTCAAATTGCGCGTGGATTTCAGGCAACAATGAAAGGCGCTTGTTCGAAGCCAGAATTCTGACGAAATTCTGGACATGTGCGCTCACCTCGTCGCCACAGACCTCGTTGAGTATCTGTGCCTGTTGCTCGTCGGTGATGGACGGATTGTCCAGCACCGAACCCATGCGATCAGCCGCTGCGACGCTGGCAACGGTGCCCAGCTCCCGGGACCACTGAGACAGCGCATCCTTGTCGCGTGCAAACTCAAACGCTGCCTTGGCGTAGGGGCGTGCCAGTGTGCTTAGTTCAGCCATAGCTCCCTCGCGATCACAGCTCTGCGGCCAGTTTGTCAACCAGCGCCTTGTGAGCGTCCCGGTCAATAGCAGCACCCAGCACTTTCTCGGCGCCAGCCAGAGACAATGCAGACACCTCAGCGCGCAGCGCTTCCCGAGCCCGGTTGGATTCCTGCTCAATTTCCGCCTGGGCAGACGCTTTTACCCGATCGGCTTCAGCGACCGCGGCATCCTTGGCTTCTTCAACCAGCTGATTGGCGCGCTTATTAGCGGACTCGATAATGCCGGCAGCCTCTTGCTTGGCTTCTTTCAGGCGTTCAACCGCCTTCTCCTTAGCCAGCTCAAGGTCATGGCTGGCGCGGTCAGCTGCGGCCAGGCCATCGGCGATCTTGTTCTCGCGCTCTTCCATGGCAGCAATGATTGGCGGCCATACGAACTTCATGCAAAACCACACAAAGCCGACAAACGCGATCATTTGTCCGATAAGCGTAAGATTTATATTCACGCTCTTCTCCTCACAGGTTATTGGGAATCGGCTGAGTTTCCGCCGCTCCCGTTAAACAACGTCTCTCTTAACCTGCTACAACAAAGATCAGGTACATGGCGATACCCACACCAATGATGGGGATCGCGTCTACCAGGCCAGCGCCCAGGAAGAAGGTTACCTGCAATTTGGGAGCCAGCTCAGGCTGACGTGCAGAGCCCTCGATCAGCTTTCCGCCCAGCAGGCCTACGCCGATAGCGGCACCCAGACCACCCAGACCCATCATGATGGCGGCAGCAACGTAAATCAGTTCCATGTGTTTCTCCTAGAGTAAGTAAAGAACCAAAAGGTTAGGTTACGATTGATTAATGGTCTTCATGCGCCATGCTGAGATATACAATCGTCAGCACCATGAAGATGAAAGCTTGCAGGGTAATTACCAGAATGTGGAAAATAGCCCAGCCAATCTGCAGCAGCCCCGCAGGCGCCATCCAGTAGATACCGGCGCTGAAAAGCGCTGCAATCAGAATAAAGATCATCTCGCCAGCGTACATGTTTCCGAACAGACGCAGACCGAGGGAGAAAGGCTTGGCCAGCAGGCCAACCACTTCCATAAACAGGTTCACCGGGATAAACAACCAGTGGTTAAAGGGGTTCATCGTCAGCTCTTTGACAAAGCCGAAGCCTTTAACTTTTATCGAGTAGTAGAGCATCAGGATGAACACACCAACCGCCATACCCATCGTGATATTCGGGTCGGTTGAGGGAACGATTTTTTGGTACTCGACTCCCAATAGCATCAGCGTATGCGGAATAAGGTCGACAGGCACGAGGTCCATGAGGTTCATCAGGAACACCCAGACGAAAATGGTCAGCGCCAGGGGAGCCACCATCTTGTTGTGCCCGTGGAAGGTGTCTTTCACCGTGCCATCAACGAACTCAACAATCATTTCTGCCGCGTTTACCCAGCCGCTGGGGACGCCGGCTTCGGCCTTTTTCGCCACCGAGCGGAACAACCAGCAAAACACCAGACCCAGCCCGATAGACCAGATCATGGAATCAACGTGAATTGCATTAAAGCCCATAGCCGCTGCCTCAGCACCGCCATGAGCCATTGTCCAGACACCGCCATCGCCAACTACCGAACCGTCGTAACGCTCAAAACCGGCAGGGAGCTTGCCATAGGTAAGGTTGGTCAGGTGGTGGACAATATATTCAGAGATTGTCTGGGTTTCGCCTGCAGCTGCCATCTATCGAACTCTTGCGTCTCTGGTAATCAACGGTTGCCTGAAAGAAGCAAGCCGCTACCTATAATCTGAATAATCAACATCGCCAGGTAACCGGCGAATACTGCGAGGCCGTCTATCGGCCGCACCGTTGCAAACACAACGGCAAATCCCGCGATGCTCAGCACATATTTGCCTATCTCCCCAGCATAGCTGGAGCGGGCAATTGCTCTGGCTGATTTGGCACCCCGCCAACGAAACGCGAGCCGGGCAAAATACGCCTGCGGAACTATCGCTATCAATCCGCCCGCTGCCACTGACCAGGCCACTACCTGGTTGATTGCCAGCAAGGGCAGGAATACCGCCAGCAGCGCGCCGAGTTGGGCCAACGTGATGCGGTAGACCGGGGGTCGTGCTATCTCAGCACCGGGCATGACTGCCACACCTTACACCCCTAAGCAATGACCGCACGGGTTTCATCCTCGTTCAAGGCGCGCGCATTATAGGTGGATTGAGGGGTAGGTTCAACCAGCGTATGGCCGTTATCCACTCAAGAAATAACCGCAGATATCCGCACGATCACTGCAGATTTTCGTTAATCAGGCCCAGCTTGCGAAACCAACCCACTATCTGGTGGCCGGCTGCATTTTTAGCACCAGATACTGTGCCGGTCACTGCTGTCCTGCCAGGCGACGCACAGATCATGCCGGCCCCTCAGAAGCGCCAACCCATTGAAAGTCTCAATTGACGGGGTTCGAATACATGATAGTGGGTGTCCTCCACACCCTCTGCGGGCTCTCCCGACAGACGCGAAGCATAAAAATAGTCGATATCATGATCGTCTGAATCAAACAGGTTCAATACATCAAGCTGCAGGCTCAGTCGCTGCCCCTGCCACCCCAGCGCAAGATTGGCCAGAGAGGACCCGTCTGCTTTGACACTGGCATCCTCCACCAGCGGCGCACCGCTGAATTGGCGCAGGCGCAGCGAGCCGAACCAGCCTTCAGGGAAGCGCGCGTTCAGTGCGCCGGTGACCACCCACTCGACGGCGCCGGGAATATGGTCGCCTTCGGGCGAGCGGTCATCAAAACGGGCATCGGTCCAGGCCAGGTCCAGCTCCAGCGACCACACATCATTCAGGTCCCAGTAATTGTTCAACTCAACACCCCAGCGACGACTGGGTCGGCTGGCCTCGGTATTGCCCGCATCACCTACGAAAAGTAATTCAGAGTCCAGCTCGAGATACCACAGCGCAAAAGAGGTGTTGGCCATGCCTCCCCAGTCGTTGCGCAGGCCAAATTCTGCACCGCGGGAGCGCACCAGTGGGTCTACTGCCTCCACCGCGTCACCACTGCCCGGATCCACCCTGATGGTCGTTCCCCTGGCGTCATTGGAATGAAACCCCAGGCCGCCACTGAGGTAGAACTCCCGTTGCTCGTTGGGGGTATAGATCAGGCTGGCCTTGGGGCTGACGATAGTGTCAGAGTCGCTCCCGCTGTTGACAACTGTGTCTGAATCCACGTCAAATCGATAGTAATCACCGCGCACACCCGCCACCGCGCGCCACTGCCTGTGCCAGGACCAGTCCACTTCGTAATACAGGCCGAGGCTGGTCTCTTCCACCGCGTCCAGTCTGGTGGTGCCCAGCCGCTGGCGGCCGTTGGCAGGAAACAGGCCGACCGCGTCGATATCATCGTGACGAAGCTCGGCACCGGCAGAGTGCTTGAGCCCGTTACCGCGCAACCAGTGCTGGTGCCAACCGGCCCCATAAAGCCGCCGCTCATCCAACTGTTCGAACTGGTCTCCAGACACCGGGTTATCAAGTAGATAGGTGAAGTTTGACCACAGCTGCATGCGGTAATCAATGGCATACGCGGAGAGCTGCAGTCCACCGCTATCGCTGCGCCGGTTGTAGCCGGCAGAGAGGCTGTAGCGGCTGGACTCACCCCCCAGGGTCTGGTCCAGCGAGCCGAACTCATCGATAAGGCCCTGGTTCACAGCACGCTCGGGAATCTGGTCTGCCGAATTCCAGCTGTTGTCGTAGCCCATGAGAGTGACGCGCCAATTGGCCGCCTCGTCTCCCTGAAAGTAGCTCAGCAGGCCGTTCACTTTGTCAACATCCTCATCAACATCCGACCACGGCCCATCGTATGCCTGGCTCTCCACAGCGAGACTTAAGCGGCCAGCGGCCACGTCGGCACCGCCCATTGCCAGCAGCCGGCGAAAGCCATCTTCGCCCACCTGTACAGTCGCCTGCGGGGTGCCCAGCTGATCGGAGGTTTTGATATGCACACCGCCCGCGGAGGAGAAGTCACCCTGTTCTGCATGATACGGGCCTTTGACAAAGGCCAGGGTGCGAATCGTTTCGGGAATGAGAAAATTGATATCCGTGTAGCCCTGGCCGTGCCCGTGAGAACGCATGTTCACCGGCATGCCGTCTATCCATGTTGCAAAGTCGGTGCCGTGGTCCAGGTTGAATCCGCGCAGGAACATCTGGTTCGATTTACCCGAACCACTGTGCTGGGTGACCACCATTCCCGGGACCGCCTCCAGCACATCGCCTGCCCGCAACAGAGGTCGGATTTCCAGGTCATGCTGGCCAACCAGCCCCTCGGACGCACTGCGAGCCTGCTTGATCAATACCAGGCTGCGGCCCTCTACGATAACCTCTTCCAGTTCATGCGCGGCTGCCTGGCCAGTGTGCAATACAAGGGCGAGGAACAGGGTGGTTTGTAGTCGTACGTTCATGGCTTCGCTGTCCTTAAGGTTCAAGGGGTGCGCTGGCCTTAGCGGCCATGGAGATCGTCAAGGTCTGCAGGGGAGAGTCCATGCGCTAGCGTTCCGGTGTTCTTGCCAGGCAGCACCCGGGAGAACTCGTTCACTTTATATGCGCAAGAATACCGTCCAATTCGTCCAGTGAGGAGTAAGCAAGCACCAACTTACCCTTGCCTTTCGCACTGTGCTGGATCTGCACCCTGGTACCCAGTCGTTGTGACAGGTCATCCTGCAGACGGCGTATATCCGGGTCAAGCGCCGCAGATGCCTTCGGCTTGTCGCCGGCCTCCAGCAGGTGACGCACCAACGCCTCCGTCTGCCTCACTGACATGCCCTTGCCCACTACTTGCGCGGCGGCATGTGACTGGTTTGTGTCGTCCAGCGCCAACAATGCGCGGGCGTGTCCCATTTCCAGGTCGCCGTGCTCCACCAGGCGACGCACATCCTCCCGCAGGCTTGTCAGGCGCAACAGGTTGGTCACCGTGGAGCGTGACTTGCCCACCGCATCGGCTACCTCCTGCTGGGTGAGATCAAATTCCCTTTGCAGGCGTTGCAGCGCCATGGCCTCCTCAATAGGGTTGAGGTCTTCACGCTGGATATTTTCGATCAGGGCCATGGCAATGGCGGCCTCATCGGGAACATCGCGTATCACTGCGGGTATGGTCTCCAGGCCCGCCAGCTGGGTAGCCCGCCAACGGCGTTCGCCGGCGATGATCTCGTATTTACGATCAGAAATCGGGCGCACGACGATGGGCTGCATGACACCCTGAACCTTGATGCTGTTGGCCAGTTCCTGCAGTGACTCAGGCTCCATGTCCCTGCGCGGCTGGTATTTGCCACGTTGAATCAGGTCCACGGCCAATTCCTTGAGCACGTTGCTCGGGTCGGCGGCAACTTCAGCAACAGTGGCCTCGGATGCCGAGGCCGCATCGCTGGCCGCCGCACTGGCGCCAAGCAACGCGTCCAGACCGCGCCCCAGGGAACGTTTCTTGGACATTCTAACTCTCCATTATTGCGTCACAGAGGCAGGGGGCTCAGCCGAACGCAGCCCAAGCTTCTCCTCCCGCCGGATGATTTCGCCGGCCAGCGCCATATAGGCTTTTGAGCCACGGGAAAATTTGTCGTAGTACATCGCGGGCACGCCATGACTCGGGGCCTCCGCCAGGCGCACGTTGCGCGGCACCACGGTACGGTAAACCTTATCCCCGAAATGGCTGTGTAACTGGTTGGACACCTCATTGGTCAAGCTGTTGCGAGGGTCATACATGGTGCGCAGTATGCCCTCAATCCGCAGCCCGCTATTCACTGACTCTGCAATCTGGCTGATCGTGCGCACCAGGTCAGACAGCCCCTCCAGGGCAAAATACTCACACTGCATGGTAATAATTACGCCATCTGCTGCCACCAGGGCATTGAGCGTGAGCATGTTCAGCGAGGGTGGACAGTCGATAAGGATATAATCGTAGTTACCCGATGCCTCAACCAGAGCGGCGCGCAAGCGGCGCTCCTTGTGGTCAACATTAATGAGTTCCACTTCCGCAGCGGTCAGGTCGCTGTTGGAGGGCAATACATCGAAGTTACTCTCGCCAGCCCGGCATATGACCTCGCTAACGGGGGCGCGATGTACCAACACATCGTAGATGCTGCGGGCAACCGCATACTTGTCGATGCCGCTGCCCATGGTGGCGTTGCCCTGGGGGTCCAGATCTACCAGCAACACCCGTTGCTTCATGGCCGCCAGGGATGCCGCCAGATTGACGCAGGTGGTGGTTTTGCCCACACCCCCTTTCTGGTTCGCGATTGCGATAATTCTTGCCACGGTTTCCCCTGCTTCCAGTATGCGCGCCATGTTCAGCGCAAAGTCATCACCACCAGGTGACGGTGTTCGTCCAGCCCTGGAACATGCAAAGTATGCACTGCTTCTAGCCTGCAGTATCGCTCAACTGCCAGCAGCTCCTGTTCGGGGAAGGCTCCTTTCATCGCCAGGAAATGCCCTCCCTTGCGCAGCAAGTGGCGACAACCCTGAACCATATCCTGCAGAGAGGCAAAGGCCCGCGACAGTACCGCGTCGAAAAGAACCTCGTCGTGGAATGACTCCACCCGCGCCTGATGGACCGTCATATTATCCAAGCACAGCGCAGTTTTCACCTGGAACAGAAAGCGGGTTTTCTTGCCATTACTATCCAGCAGGTGAAACTCACGCTGCGGAAACAACAGCGACATCGGTACGCCGGGCAACCCGCCGCCGGTGCCAACATCGAGCAGGCGCTGGCCACTCAGAAATGGGGCTATCGCCAGGCTGTCCAGCAGGTGCCGGGTGATCATTTGCGTCGGCTCGCGCACGGCCGTAAGGTTATAGGCCCGATTCCACTTGATCATCAACTCAAGATAAGCGAGCAGCTGCCTCTGGGTCACTGCATCAGTCGCGACGTCCAGCGACTGACATCCGCGCGCCAGCTGGCTGCCCAGGGCGTCGTTCAAATCAGGCCAGCTTGCGGCTGGGGCCGGCGTTCGCCTTGCCCAGGGCGCCGCGTTTTTTCAGATAGATCAGCAACAGGGAAACAGCAGCCGGGGTGACACCGGGCAGTCGCCCGGCCCTGGCAAGGGTATCCGGTCGCGCATCACTCAGCTTTTGCTTCACCTCATTGGACAGCCCGTCAACCAACTGGTAGTCCAGGTCAA
>Ga0070726_10000153_pt1 | contig 108882 bp, 76 predicted proteins | sample tdAd471_FD_67275 | JGI IMG/M metagenome (GOLD analysis project Ga0070726, IMG submission 67275) | Marine sediment microbial communities from the Atlantic coast under amendment with organic carbon and nitrate - tdAd47.1 | ecosystem: Environmental > Aquatic > Marine > Coastal > Sediment | place...
CTCCCTGAGCCACCTGTGCGTGTGAAAACAAGCAAGTGGTTTACAGGAAAAGCCTTGCGTCAATTGAGATCAAAACTTCGAACTTGGAACTACTGGAATTCGCCAGAATTCCTGTCGCGCCTTTGTTGCTCGGGAACTCTGGCGAGTTCCACTACTACTGAGATGATCGGGTCATTCAAAGCGACACGCGAATCAGAAGACAGCCCATGACAGCCAGCAGCAAAACGGAAGTGAGTCGACAGCCACTCGACAGCACAGATGCTCGTCCGTTGTGCTGCAGCCCGCGTCTTGCCATGGCTTCGATCCTCGCTTCGATCCTCGCTTCGCTGATCGCGATCGTTGGCTTCGCGGTGATCTTTCAACTGGGTGCCGACACCAGCGAAGCTCAGCCGCGGTTTCGGCGTCGCTATATCGATCTCGAAGCCCCGCCCGATCGGCGCGGTGTGCCGGACTGGGAGGTCAATCAGCGGTTCAAGCACGACGTCTTTACGTTCGTCCGCCTGAAGTACAACTCGTACGGACGCGGCGGCGGCTGGATGACCGACTACCCGGACAGCGACCTCAACTTCAGCTACCGGCTGCAGCAGCTTACGTCGATGAAGGTCGACCCGAACGGCAAGATTCTGGAGATCACCGATCCGCGGCTGTTCGACTACCCGTGGGTCTACATGATCGAACCCGGCGGCATCGTGCTCAGTGAGGAAGAGGTCGTCACGCTGCGGAAGTATCTGCTCAATGGCGGCTTCATGATGGTCGACGACTTCTGGGGCGAAGCCGAGTGGTACGACTTCTACACCGAGATCAAACGCGTCTTCCCCGAACGTGAGCCGATCGAACTGCCGCCCGAACACCCGCTGTTCCACTGCGTGTACGACCTGCCCGAGAAGCCGCAGATCCCGAGCATCAACGCCGCTCAACAGGGTCGCTTCGCCGGCATCACCTGGGAACGCCCGGACGCGAAAGAAGTCCACTACAGGGGCATCTTCGATGACAAGGGCCGGATGATGGTCATCGTCTGCCACAACACCGACCTCGGCGACGGCTGGGAACGCGAAGGCGAAGACCCGTGGTACTTCAAGGAGTTCTCCGAAAAGAAGGCCTACCCGCTGGGGATCAACATTGTCTTTTACTCGATGACGCACTGAGGAATTCGTTGAACGCCCAGCCGCAGGCGCCGGCCACCTCCGAAGCATGGGGCGTTCTGGTGGCCGGCGCCTGCGGCTGGGCGTTCAACGAGAAGAGCACAGACATCATGCGACGGCCGGTGGGAACCGGCCCTACTCAAGAGGAATCCAATGAGCCTGTCAGTTGTCCCTGAACACGGTGATGAGGAACGTCGCGTTGTTGAGCTGCTGCGGGGGGCTCGGGAGACGATCTTCTCGGAACTGAAGAAGGTCATCATTGGGCAGGAGCAGGTCATCGAGCAGTTGTTGCTGGCGCTGTTTTCCGGCGGTCACTGCCTCATCACCGGAGCACCGGGGCTGGCGAAGACGCTACTGGTGAAGTCGGTCTCTGATCTGTTTCATCTGAAGTTCAACCGCATCCAGTTCACGCCCGACCTGATGCCGGCAGACATCACCGGTACGGAGATCCTCGAGCAGGACGAGGACGGGCAGCGGAAGATGGTCTTCGTGCCGGGGCCGATCTTTGCCAACGTGATCCTCGCCGACGAAATCAACCGCACGCCGCCGAAGACGCAGTCCGCTCTGCTGGAAGCGATGCAGGAAAAGCAGGTCACCGCCGCCGGTCGCCGGATGCCGCTGGAAGCTCCGTTCTTCGTGCTCGCGACGCAGAATCCGATCGAGATGGAAGGCACGTACCCGTTGCCCGAAGCGCAGCTCGACCGCTTCATGTTCAACGTCATCGTCGAGTACCTGCCCGAAGACGACGAAGTCGCCGTCGTGACGAAGACAACGTCCGGCCCGCAGGAAGAACTCAAGCCGCTGTTCGCCGGGACCGACCTGCTGAGCTTCAAGTCCGTCGTGCAGTCCGTGCCGATCGCCGAAGACGTCGCCCGCTACGCCGTCCGCCTTGCTGCTGCGTCACGGCCTGGCGAAGAGAAGACGCCTGCGTTCATCAACGACTGGGTCAACTGGGGCGCCGGCCTGCGAGCGGGCCAGTACCTGGTACTCGGTGCCAAAGCCCGAGCCGTCCTCAACGGTCGCTCGCACGTCACGATCGACGATATCAAAGCCGTCGCTCACCCGGTCATGCGGCACCGCATCCTGGTCAACTACCGAGCCGAAGCCGACGGCATCAGCGTCGAGAAGGTCATCAGCCGCCTGATCGAAGAAGTCCCCGAACCCAGCTAGCAAACACATCCCCGTAGGCCGGACCCAGGAGCGCAGCGACGCCGTTCCGGCAATCACAATCGCGTATCAACAATCACTGTAGGCCGATTCGATATTGGAACGACTGAGCAGAGCAAACATACGGCGTTACCGGATAACGTTATCCCAGTCGCGGGTAATGCAATCAGAAAGTACTTCCAGTCTGTCATGAAAGCCGGTCACGAGCTCTCTGCGGAAGAAGAAAACTGGTCATGAGGAGAATTGATGGAAGCGAGAGTGTGCTGTTCTGCAGATAAGTGTGGCGGAAGGCATCTAACTGTTAGGTGCCTACTCACACGGCAGAGTACTTGGAGATGAAACAATGACTGACCAGCACCTTCCTGTAACTGAAGCGAGCATCCTTGATGACCTTGAACACCTGATCGATGTTATCCACGAACACAAACTATCTTTCGCACTCTTCTTTTCTCCGCTTACACATGACTTGCGCGCCCTCGAAGAGAACAACTACTCGTTTGACATCCGGGTGCAGTTTCACGTCTACGAATTCGCACGGAAGTCACTCGCGCAGCTTCGCCAGGTGCAACTCGGCCTTGAAGGAGTGTTTGGGCGTTTTCTAAGTGATTCAGAAGACCGATTTCTCGCTAATACGAAATCGCACATTCGATTTCATAGGCAGCGCCCTTTGCCGAACTTGCGAGTTCAAACACCATTCTGGGAGACCCAGTCACTCAGGTTGCAGATGATTCGACAGAACAACTATTCGGTGAAGTCCTCGTATTAATTCGGCGCTACGTGCTCGCGAGGAATCACGACGTGATAGTGGGGCAAACGAGGTGAACGGATCGGGAACCCAATCTGGAATCGGTCGCTACGCGGATCCGGCCGTGCTGATGCGGATTCGGGCGCTCGATCTGCGCGTGCGGCTGATCATGGATGGGTTTTACAACGGGTTGCATCGCAGTCCGCTGCACGGGTTCTCGGTCGAATTCTCTGAGTACCGGCAATACACGGAAGGCGACGATCCGCGGTTCATCGACTGGAAGATCGCCGCTCGGTCGGATCGCTACTTGATCAAGCTGTTCGAGGATGAGACCAACCTGCGTTGCCATCTGGTCGTCGACAACAGCCGCTCGATGGCGTTCGGGACGACGCAGACGGACCAGGGCGGGACATACACGAAGGCGGACTATGCGAAGACGCTGGCCGGCTGTCTGGCGTATGCACTGATCGAGCAGCGTGATGCCGCCGGGCTGGTTGTCTTCGACGAAGAAGTCGACGAGTACATCCCGGCTCGGTTCCGGCACGGGCAGTTGCGGCAGATTTATCAGGCTCTGGAAAAGGCTGAGGGCGGTAAGTCGACGGACCTGACGAAACCGCTCGAACGAGTCGCCAGTCAGATGCGGAAGCGCGGGATGGTGATTCTCATCTCGGACTTCCTCGCACCGATCGACGGGCTGGAACGCGACCTCGGGTATCTGGCGTCGAGCGGGCATGAGCTGGTCGTGTTTCAGGTGCTCGATCCTCAGGAACTCAATTTCGAGTTTGAAGACGCGGCCCTGTTCACGGACCTCGAAACCGGACGGCAGCTTTATGTCGATCCCGGCCAGGCTCGCGCGTCGTACCGGAAGAAGCTCGACGAACACCTGGCCGCGGTGAAGAAGTCGTGCGAGAAGCTGGGAGCGGTTTACGAACTCACGACAACCGACCGACCGCTGGAACTGGCGTTGACCGAGTTCTTCGTCCGGCAGCAGCACCAGCGGGCAAACGGCGGGCGGGTCCGGCAGCGACGCAGTTCAGGGAGGGTCGGATGAGTTTTCTCGCACCGCTGTATCTGGCCGGACTGATCGCCATCGCGGGGCCGATCCTGTTTCACATAATCCGCCGCACGCCGAAGGGGCAGGTTCCCTTCAGCACGCTGATGTTCCTGGAATCGTCGCCGCCGCGCGTCACCAGCCGATCGCGGATCGAACACTGGCTGCTGCTGCTGCTGCGAGCCGCCGCAGTCATCCTGCTGGCGATGGCGTTCTCGCGACCGTTCCTGCGGCAGGCGGAAGATCAGCTTGTCGCGTCGTCCGGCGAACGCGTCGTCATTCTGCTCGACACGAGCGCCAGTATGCGGCGCGATTCGCTGTGGACCGACGCGGTCGCGGAATGTCGCAAGACGATCGACGCGCTGGCCGACGACGATACCGCCGCGCTGTACACGTTCAATCAGTCGCTGCAGAAAGAACTGTCGATCGAGGACTGGCAGCAGCTGGAGCGCGGCCAGGCAAAGACGCTGCTGCTCAAGCGGCTGGACGAACTCAAGCCCGGCTGGGGCGGCACGGACCTCGGTGAGATCCTGCCCGACGCCGTTTCGGCAGCGATCGAAGCTTCTGAAGAAAACAAAGCCGCCGGCGCGACGCGGATCGTGCTGATCTCCGACCTGCAGCGCGGCAGCCGGGTCGATGCACTGCAGGCGGTCGATTGGCCCGAGACGCTGACCGTCGACGTCCGACCCGTTGCGACGAAGAAACACTCGAACGCCGGAGTGCAGATTGTCGGCGACGCGCGCGGGGAACGCGGGCTGCGGGTGCGGATCGAGAACTCGCTCGATTCAACACTCGACCGGTTCGACGTCCTGATCAGCGATGCGGCTGCAAAGTCGAGTCTGCCTCGAGTCGTGCCCGCCGTCGTGCAGGTGTCGCAGGAAGCCCGCTCGTCTGACATCCAGCAGGTTTCGCTGGAGACGACGGCGGCGGAACCGTTCGCTCGGCGCGGCGTGCTTGTCCCGCCGGGGCAGAGCCGCATCGTGAGGTTCGACGATGTGCCCGACGAGTGGCTCGGTGTTGAGGTTTCGCTGACCGGTGACGAAACGAGTTTCGACAACCGCGTCTGGAGTGCCCGCCTGCAGCCGGCGGTGGTTCCCGTCGTTTATTACGGAGCTGGTGCGAGGAACGATCCCGAGTCGCTGCGGTTTTACGTCGAAGGAGCACTGCTGCCGACGCCGGAGCGCACGATCGATTTCGTGTCGGCGGACGAGACGCTGGCCGAGGCCGCTCTGCAGACGCAGGGGTTGATCATCGTCGCGCGCGAACTGACGCCGGACGAAGTTCAATCGGTCCGCGCCGCCGTGCAGCGAGGTTCGCACGTCGTCTCGGTCGGCCAGTCGGTTGTCGAGTGTCGACAGGCGTTTGAACTCGCGGGCCAGTCGGCTCCGGAAGTCGCGGAAGCTGATGTCAGCAATTACGCAATGCTCAGCGACGTCGACGTCACGCACCCGCTGCTGTCCGCGTACGCTGACGCGAAGCTCGCCAACTTCAGCAGTCTGACGATCTGGAAGTACCGGACAATCGCAGGACTCAACGTCGTGGATCGCTCTGCGATCCTCCGTTCCGATCGCGGAGCGATCAGCGACTCTGACGCGAAGCTCACAACTCACACACTGGCGAAACTCGATGGCCGTTCGCCGGGGATTGTCGAACTCGATGCGGATCCCGGTCGCGTGACGCTGTTCACGTTTGGTTGGTTTGATGACCAGAGCAACTTCTTCCGCTGGTCGCGCTTCCCGCCGCTGCTCAAGGAACTGGTTGACGCGACGCCGGGACGGATCGAAACGCCGACTCGGCTGACGGTCGGCCAGACGGTCGCGCTGTCGGACTTCGCGGGGAAGCTTGCGGACCAGGTCAAAGTGACGCCGCCTTCGGAATCGTGGTCATCGTCACAGGACAGTGCGGCGGAAGTGCCGCTGAGTGAACCGGGTATCTACCGGCTGAAGTGGGACTCGGAAAACGGCACGCAGGACGTGCGTCTGGCGGCGAATCTTGATCCGCTGGAAAGCCGGACGTCGCCGCTGGGGCTCGACGAGCTGATCGCTCTGGGAGTGCCCGTCAGTGAGAATTCGGCTCCGCTGTCTCTCGAAGAGACGCGGCAGCTTCAGGCTCGTGAGCTGGAGTCGCGGCAGCGGTTCTGGCAGTGGATCATCCTCGCAGCACTGTTGCTGCTACTCGCCGAAAGCTGGCTCGCGGGCCGGCTGACGTCGACAGCGGCAACGGTTTCGTCGGAGTGATCCACGGCGTTTTCGCAGGCATCGAAAGGTCATTCGATGGACGCACAGGTTTCACGACAACTCAAACAGGTCATTCGCCGGACGCGGAACGCGAGACGGTTGCGCGGCCTTTCGTGGCTGTGGTCGTTGCTGGCGCTCGTTGCCGCGCTGGCCTGGTCGACTGCTCCGGCAGCGATGTCCGGAGCCACCGTCGCGCAGGTGCTGCTGGCGATTGGGTTGCTCGGGACGTTGTGGACGCTGCGTCCGCGTGCGCTGTCGGCGCAGGAAACGCACGACGTCGCGGCGGCAATCGAAGCTCGCTTTCCCGATCTGCAGCAGCGGCTGCTGACGGCGATCGAGCAGAAACCGAATCCCGAGACCGGACACTTCTCGTGGCTGCAGAGTGTGCTGGCGGCGGAGGTCCGCTCGCACTCGTACGTTTACGACTGGCGGAAGGCGCGGCCACTTTCAGGGTTGCTCCTGCGCGGGGCGACGGCTTTGACAGCCGTCTGCGTGACGTCGTGGCTGGCCGCGCAACTCTGGGACATCAAGCCGACTCTCGTGGCCGATACTTCGCCGATTGAAGAACCTGAGACTTCGGAGGTCGGCACGCGGTTTCAGCTTTCTGTCGATCCGGGAAACGCGGAAGTCGAACGCGGCAGCAGTCTGCTGATCCTCGCGCGGTTTGAAGGACCGCTGCCGGCTGAGGTCTCGCTGAACCGTACGACTCCCGATGGTGACTCCTCGCTGCCAATGGCGAAGGCACTCGACGATCCGCTGTTCGGGATTCGGCTGCCGAGTGTGACGAGCGACTTCGAGTACTCGGTCCGCTACGACGACGAGACTTCGGAACGGTTCCGGATCGCCGTTTACGAACTGCCGCGCGTCGAGCAGATCGATGCGACGGTCGAGTTTCCTTCATACGCGAACCTGCCGAACGAAACGATCGAAGACACCTGGCAGGTGGCTGCCGTTGAAGGTTCGACGGTCCTGCTGACCTGCCGGTTGAACAAGGCGATTGCCGACGGAGCGTTATTCAGTGAGGACGGCGATGAGTTTCCGCTGGTTGCTGTTGATCCGGGAACTGCAGCTCAGCAGTCGGACGCTCTCGGCAGCGAGGCGACCCGGTTTCTGTATTCGGCGCGGATTCCCGTCACGAAGTCGATGAAGCTGCTGTTCGCCATGCAGGATGACCAGCGGCGTGAGAATCGCGACGAGGAGACTTTCCGTATCGACGCGCTGCCGAACAAGCCGCCGGAGATCAAGCTGACGTTTCCCGCTCGCGACCTGCGCGTTTCACCCGTCGAGGAGCTGCAGCTTGAAGCGAACGTCTGGGACGATTTCGGCCTAAGCGGCCTCGGGCTCGAACTGGCGGTCGCCGATCAGCCGACGAAGACGATCACTCTGGCCGAGAAGGCAGCCGGGCGGGAAATGCATCAGCTCGCGCATCTGGTGCAGCTCGAACTGGAGAACGCCGAACCCGACCAGCTCGTGTCGTATTACTTCTTCGCAGACGACTTCGACTCGACCGGCCAGCCGCGGCGGACGATGTCCGACATGTTCTTCGCCGAGGTGCGGCACTTCGAGGAGATCTTCCGCGAGGGCCGGCAGCCGCCCGGTGGCCAGCAGCAGCAACAACAGCAACAGCAGCAGGGCCAGAACGCTCAGCAGGCCGAGCAGCTTGCCGATCTGCAGAAGCAGATCATGAATGCGACCTGGAACATCATCCGCCGCGAGACTCGCGACGAAGTCTCGGCATCGTTTGCCGAAGACACCGGGGCAGTGATCGAGTCGCAGCAGGAAGCCCTCTCGCAGCTTCAAGAGCTGGCCGAGAAGGTTCAGGATCCGGTCTCGAAGGGACACGTCACGAATATCGCAAAGGCGATGACGTCGGCGGTCGACCGACTGACAACGTCGCGGACGGACAAGGACGCTGACGTGCTCGAAGAAGCGCTGCGGCACGAACGGTCGGCGTATCAGGGACTGCTGAAGCTGCGGGCGCGCGAGCACGAAGTCACGCAGCAGCAACAGCAGCAATCGCAGAGCCGCAGTCAGCAGCAGAACAGGCGATCGCAGCAGCAGCTCGACCAGCTCGAACTCGACAACGAAAAGAACCGTTACGAAGCCGAACGGCAGGCTCAGCAGCAGGAAAGCGAGCAGCAACAGAATCAGGAGCAGTTGCAGGTTCTTAACCGGCTGCGGGAACTCGCGCGGCGGCAGGGCGACCTGAACCAGAAGCTGCGCGAGCTGGAACTCGCACTGAAGGCCGCCGAAGACAAGCAGGAGCAGGATGAGATCGAGCGGCAACTCAAGCGGCTCCGCGAGGAGCAGCGTGAGCTGCTGCGTGACTTCGACGAACTCCGAAACCGCATGGAGCAGCCGCAGAATCAGCAGCAGCTTGCCGAGGAAAGCAAGAAACTCAACGAAACGCGTGATCGTGTCCGGCAGGCGTCGGAGGCTCTTGAAAAGGGACAGGTCTCGCAGGCGCTCAATGAAGGCACGCGGGCCGAGCGGGAACTGCAGGAGATTCGTGACGACGTGCGACAGAAGGCCGCCGGCCAGTTCGGCGACGAGATGCGCAATCTCCGGCAGCAGGCTCGCGAAATTGGTGAACGGCAGGATCAGATCGCGCAGCAGCTCAAGGGCAACCAGAAGCAGGAAACCGGCAAGCGACCGTCGCTGCGAAACGAGCAGAAGCGCGAGGACCTGCGGGACGAGTTTCGTGACCAGCGGAAGCAGCTCGAACAGGTGATGGACCGGGCACGCGAGGTTGTCGAAAAGGCCGAAGCCGCCGAGCCGCTGCTCGCGCGACAGTTGTACGAGACGGTTCGGCAGGCCCGGTCAGACCGGACGGACGAGGCGCTCGAACAGGCCGACATGCTGCTGCAGCGCGGCTTCGTTAAGGAAGCGACCGAAGCGGAAGATTTCGCTCACAAGGGCGTCGAGCGTTTGCAGCAGGGAATCGAACAGGCCGCGGATTCGGTGCTGGGCAACGAACTGGAAACGCTGAAACGAGCCAGCCGCGAACTCGCCGACGCCCGCGACGCGATCGCTCAGGAACTGGGCGAAAAGGCTGAGGGGCAGGATCGTGCTGCAGGACGCGCGGCCCGAGGCGAGGGTCAGGAACGGCAGGACTCGCAGTCGCAGGCTGAACAGCAGAACGGACAGGAGCAGCCTCCGCAGCCGGGGCAGGAAGGCAATCAGAACCCGCAGCCGGGACAACAGAATTCCCAGCAGCGCGGTGAGCAGTCGCAGCAACCCGGTCAGCAAGGACAGCCGCAGGACGGCCAGCCTCAAGGGCAGCAGACCGGACAGCGCGGTCAGCAGCAACCCGGCGAGCAGAATGGCAAACAACGCGGCCAGCGTTCGGGTCAGCAACCCGGACAGCAGCAGGGTCAACAGGCTGGTCAGCGGCCCGGACAGCGTCCCGGCCAGGGCCAGCAGCCCGACGGTCAGCCGACGGATTCGCAGCAGCAATCCAACGGGCAACAACCCAACTCGCCACAGCAAGATCAGCAGTCTGGTCAACAGCCCGGTGGGCAAAACCCGCAGGGACAGCCGCAGCCCGGTCAGCAGTCGCAAAGTGGTCAACAACCGGGTGGCAGGCAGCAGGGCGAGCGGCAGCGACCGGGGTTGAGGAACTCGCAGCAGCAACAGCAGAGTCGCGGCGGATTGCAGACGGAATCGGGCGAGCACAACTCGCAGGGCGCACCGCCGACTCCGGCGGCGCCGCTGACCGGCGGCGACTTCGTCCAGTGGTCGGACCAGTTGCGGAATATCGAAGAGCTGGTCGACGACCCAAAACTGCGGGCCGATGTCGCTCGGATTCGCGAGGCCGCTCGCAACATGCGCGTCGAATTCAAACGGCACTCGAAGGAGCCGGAATGGGGGCTCGTGCGAATGCAGATTCTCGAACCGCTCAACGAACTGCGGAAGCAGCTGCAGGAAGAGATTGCTCGTCGCGAGTCTCCGGACTCGCTGGTGCCGATCGATCGTGATCCGATTCCCGAGAAGTATTCGGACCTGGTCCGGCAGTATTACGAACGCATCGGCGCCGGTCGCGTGCTGACGCCTGAAACGGAACAGGAGAAGTAACGCGATCACTCTGAGATTTGGCCGTTCGACATTGGGTGGCCGGGGCTGGACTGAGCCTGCGAAGGAAGCCCCGGTTGTTCCCAACAATCCACTGAATCGGACCGGGGTTTCGCTCGTGCCTCGCTCCAACCCCGGCCACCCGTGAATGAACTGTCTGATGAGACGCACTCTGGCATCCCTTCAGGATGCAATCACAAATTGCACTCCACACCGGGGGTCTTCGACCCCCGGCTACTGTCTGTGATCCCTTCGGGATCGATCGAGAATCGCCGCAGAGCAGCGGAATCCGCATCCCCACGCGGAGCATGAAAACGAGTGAATCGCCGCGTTGCACGCGGCCTACGAAAAGGCTTTCCATGATTTCCTTCAGCAGCCCGCAGTGGTGGATTCCGGCGATTGTTGTGCTGGTCGTTGCTGCGCTGCTTGTTGGCTGGGCGGCGAAACGAGGGCGGCTGACGGGGCGGACTCGGTTGTTGACGATGGGCTGCAAGCTGTTTGCGCTCGCGCTGCTGGCGCTGTGTCTGATCGAGCCGGTCTGGAGCGGCACGCATCCCAAGCCGCACTCGAACCTGTTTGTCCTGCTGGCGGATAACAGCCGCAGCCTGACTGCCGAACTGGGCGAAACCGGTGCCGAACCCGCGACGAAGCACAAGTCGCTTTCCGAGAAGATCGCGGCGGAGCTGGCTCCGCGGAACGGCGAGGATCACTGGCTCGACCGTCTCGGGCAGGACTTCGAGCTGCACGCGTTTGCGTACGACCGCCGACTGCAGCATCTCGACATGCCGACCGACCTGAAGTGGGATGGCCCGTCATCGGCGCTTAAGTCCGCTCTGCAGGATGTTTCGCGACGGTTCGCCGGACGCCCGAACGGCGGGATCATGCTGCTCAGCGACGGCAACGCGACAGACGTTTCGGCAGCGGAACTGGCGGCGGCGTTGAACGAGATCGACGATCTGCCTCCGGTATACCCGGTCGTGTTTCCGGAAGGCGGCGGCAAGCCGGACGTGCTGATTACGACGCTGTCCGTCAGTGAGACGCCGTTTGAGGATGCTCCGGTCACCGTTCAGTGTGATGCCGAGTTTCGTGGCCTGGCCGACCTGCCTGCCGATACCGATCTGCTGGCCGAGTGCCGGTTGTTGAACCCCGACGGCGAATCTGTCGCGGTTGAACGGCAGCCGGTGGATCGTTCGTCGGACGTGCTGGCGTTCCGGTTGCAGTTCCGCCCGGTAGAGATCGGCGTCGCGTTTTACCGGGCGGTTGTTGCCGTGCGTGATGTATCGGGCGACCGGGAAGTGCCGCTCGACGAACTGACGCTGATCAATAACTCGCGGATCGTGCAGATTCAGCGCGGCAGTACGCCGAAGCGGATTCTGTATCTCAGCGGTCGGCCGAACTGGGAGTTCAAGTTTCTGCGGCGTTCGCTGGAAGACGATCAGAACGTCGACCTGATGGCGATGATCCGCGTGGCGAGGCGTGAAGCGAAGTTCGACTTTCGTGGCCGGGACGGGCAATCGAGTAACTCGCTGTTTCGCGGCTTCAAATCGGACGCTGATGAAGAGACGGAACGCTTCGACGACCCGGTGCTCGTCCGCATCAACACGAAGACTCCGGACGAATTGCGAGGTGGGTTTCCTCAGGACAGGGACGAACTGTTTCAGTTCGACGCACTGATTCTCGACGACATCGAAGCGGCGTTTTTCACGACGGCCCAACTGACGCTGATCGAGAAGTTTGTCAGCGAACGCGGCGGCGGGTTCCTGATGCTCGGCGGAACTGAGTCATTCCTGACCGGCGATTACGATCGAACACCGATCGCCGATCTGCTGCCGGTGTATCTCGATCGGGCCGAGTTTCCCGCTGAGAACGATTCCGTGACGCTCGACCTGACGCGCGAAGGCTGGCTGCAGCCGTGGGTGCGGCTGCGGTCGACCGAGTCGGAAGAGAGGACGCGGCTCTCGGCGATGCCCGGCTTCCGGACGATCAATCCGTCGCAGGGGATCAAGCCGGGAGCCTCGGTACTGTCGACGGTCAGCGATCAGAACGGTGCCGTCTGGCCCGCACTGGTGACGCAGCAGTACGGACGAGGTCGCGCGGGGGCCGTCATGGTCGGCGACCTGTGGCGGTGGCAGTTGCGGAATATTGAGGAACATCCGGACGACCTCGCGCGAGCGTGGCGGCAGATGCTGCGCTGGGTTGTGGCCGACGTTCCGCAGCGAGTTGATGTGCAGACGTCGCCGGCTCCGGACGTTGCTCCGGAAGCGGTACGGATTCGAGTTCGAGTGACCGACAAGGAGTTTTCGCCGCTGGATAACGCTCGTGTTGAGATCGCTGTTCGCGACGCAGACTCTCCGCCGCGCGAGATGGCCGAGACTTCTGAAGAGGCGAATGCCAAAGATGAGGGCGAGATTGAAGTGGCGAAGGCGGAGACATCCGACGATGACGTTGCCGTCGAGCCAAAACCGGACACGCCAGCTGCGCTGACGCTGACCGCGGAATCATCGCTCGACGAGGCCGGTGTTTACACAGCGGTGTTTGTGCCGCAGGAACCGGGAACGTGGACGCTGGCGGCGTCGGCTCTCACGTCGGACAGTGAGACTCTGGAGGCCGATGAAGCTGGTGTGCTGTTCGATCCGGAAGTCGACGAGTTCCGGCAGCCGGGGCTGAATCGCGAGCTGCTCGAACAACTGGCCGAGCGGACCGGCGGGGAAATCGTCAAAGCCGAGCGGCTGGACGAGTTCGTTTCAGAACTGCAGAACCGCCCGGCTCCGGTCATGACGACCTGGACGATGCCGCTGTGGGATCAGCCATACGTCTTTCTGGTTGTGCTCGGCTGCCTGCTTGGCGAATGGGGTCTGCGCCGCACGAAGGGACTGCCATGATGCGTCGACGATTACTTCTTCTAACCGCCGTAGTCGCGGCGTCGGTCTCCTCACAAACCTCTGCGCAGAAACCTGCCGCTGATTCTGAACACCGACTCGTACTCGTCGTGCGCGGAACCTCGGGGACGGAAGAGTACGGAAAACAGTTCGACGAGTGGTCGAATCGGTGGCTGCAGGCAGCCAGGCAGGGCGGGGCGGAAGCGGTTCGGATTGGGCCGAATGAGGCAGCCACTGAAAGCGAGGAATCGCTCACTGATCATCAGAAGCTGCAGCGAGTGCTGGGCACGTTTGGATCAAAGCACGGCGGCAACGAAGCGGCGGAACTGTGGATCGTGCTGATCGGGCATGGGACGTTTGACGGGCGGACGGCTCGGTTCAATCTCGAAGGGCCGGATGTCTCTGCGGATGAACTGTCCCGCTGGCTGGAGCCGCTGCGTTGCGGAACGACGGTCGTCAACTGTGCGTCGTCGAGCGGGCCGTTTCTGAAGACACTGGCTCGGAACGGGCGGGTCGTTATCACGTCGACGAAGAGTGGTGCCGAGCAGAACTTCTCGCGGTTTGGCGATTACCTCTCGCAGGCGATTGGCGACGCGGCGTTTGATCTCGATAAGGACGGGCAGACGTCGCTGTTCGAAGCGTTTCTGTCGGCGAGCCGGCAGACGGAGCAGTTCTACGAAACCGAGGGACGGCTCGCGACCGAGCACGCGCTGCTCGACGACACCGGCGACGGCCAGGGCACACGAGCTGATTTCTTTCGAGGCATTCGGCTGGTCAAGCAGACGACCGACGGCGCAGAAGCGGATGGCCGGACCGCTCATCAGTTCCACCTGGTCCGCAGCGATCTTGAGCAATCACTGCCGCCTGAGGTGCGTGCCAGGCGAGACGAGATCGAGCAACAGGTGCTGGCGCTGCGCGATCGCCGCAAGCAGTTTGCGAATGACGACGCGTACTACGCCGAGCTGGAGCCGCTGCTGATTCGGCTGGCGGAAGCGTACGAGCTTGTGGCCGTGCAAAAAGTGAAGCCCGCGTCGAATTGAGGTCACACTCTGACGTTCGCTCGCCAGACCGAGTTGCTATCTTGCGGTTTGCTGTGTCGTCCGATTTTTCGGGCGAATCGATCGGCCTTTTTCTCGTACGGGCAGAATCATGGATGCCGCCAAACTCAAAGGATTTCTGGACGAGTTCAAGCCGGAAAATGGCTCGCAGGCACTCGACGAGGAACTGGAGCTTCCGGAGGGTTTTCCGGATCCGGAGCAGATGCTCGAAGAGGGAGTCGATCCGCAGTTCGTCGCCTACAGCACGGTGCAGTCGCAGGTCCTGCTGCTCTCAGCGATGCTGGAAGACTCGGGAATCGTCCCCGGATACAAGGCGGCACTGGAAGCGGGTCTGCAAAAGTACATGCCCGGTTTTCCGCCGATGAGTCCGGTGACCGACAGCCTGTTCTTCAGTTGGGCTCTGTGTGATCTGACGTTCGGAGCGGATGGCGACAACATTGGTCGGATCGCTCTGCAGGTGATGTCCGAATCCGGAATGCCGGACGAGCTGACGGCCATTGTTAAAAACCTGCTGTGTTCGCGCTTCGGCATCTTCAAGACCATTGGATTTCAGGAAGACCTGATTGTTGCCCGCGAACTTGTCACAGACCGCAAGCTGCTGGTCGACGCGCCGACGGGGTATCTGGGCCGCGAAGGGCAACTGCGGTTCGTGCGGCTCGGCCCGCCAACTCTTCCGGACGTTCGCTACTGGACCGAACTGACCACGCCTTACGTTCTCGAAGGCTGCTCGGCTGATGACTGGTCGGCCTATCTTCACAGTGTGATGCCGGACCGCGTGGTTGATGCTGACGGGGCTGAGTCGACGCAGCTCGAAGATCGCCTCGCCGCCGTGTTTAAGAACGATCTTGGCGTGCTGCCCTGGATGGAGTTCGTGTTTCAGGGGTACTCCAATTATGGACAGGATGTTATTTATCTGCACGGAATCCCGAGCAAACCGGAATCGCTGCCGCACAGCGAGACCACCGTTGCGACGAATCCACAGTTGGACTTCAGCCATGAATTGATGCAGCAGGCCAGGGCACTGGGGATGTCGATCATCCCGCCGTCGAGCGGTTCCTCTTGTGAGATCAAGGTCGACCTGACTCAGGCCCAGCGCCGAGCCGCTGCCGAGTTGAAGCCGGATCTTGAAGAAGTCTTCGCGCCACAAACGAGCGGCAGAAAAGCGATTCGTCTGCCGGAAGCAGACTGGATCGAATTGAACAGTCTTGTTTCCCGTCGGCTCTTCAGTGAATTCGGCCACAGCCGCACACGTTTCAGAAACCTGCGAAAGGCGATTGCGTCTGCGCTGGAAGCGGCAGCTCCGCCGCCGACCGCTCAGGCTGAGCCGTACACGGGGACCGTTTACCGCCTGCGCATCGATCTGCAGGGAGCCAAACCGCCGATCTGGCGGCGCATCGAAGTGCCGGACTGTTCACTCGCCGACCTGCACGATGCCATCCAGGTGGCCATGGGCTGGACCGACTCGCATCTCCACGAGTTTGAAGTCAACGGCGAACGGTTCCGAACGCCGACTCCGTTCGACGACCCCCACGACTTTGATATCGAGGATGCCAGCGACGTCTGGCTGAGCGACCTGTTCCGCAAGCCGGGCGGAAAGTTCCACTATGTCTATGACTTTGGTGATTACTGGCAGCATGTGATTAAGGTGGAAGCCATCGAGTCCGGTGACTCATCCCTTGTCTATCCGCGCTGTGTGACAGGCCGCCGGAACTGCCCGCCGGAAGACTGTGGCGGCATCTGGGGTTACGAGGAACTGCTGGACGCTCTGGCCGATCCGGAGAACCCGGAACATGCCGATCGGCTGGAATGGTGCGGCGTGTTTGACCCCGAGGAATTCAGCGTCGAGGACTGCAATCGCCATCTGCACGACTTCTTTGCCGATGCCGATTCCGTGAAGCCGGCAGTCCGTCCTGATGGCCCCTTCGACATCCATCAGGACATTTTCGAGGACGGCGACTTCGACGATGACACCTTTCAGCATTACAGCAAACACCTGCAGGACCAGTTCGAGTTGTCACCGGAATTCGCGAGCCTGCCTAAAGGCGAGTACGGGTTCGTTGACTGCTTTCTGTATTTCGGTGCCGGCTACGTCGGAGTCACTCCAGCCAGCATGACGGCCGCCGATCTGGACGAGATCCTGTTCGACGTTATTCCACGGAAAGTTATAGCCGACTCGGAAGACGCGGCCTCGATCGTCAACGAACTGAATGCGTTTCTGCGGTTTGTGGGCCGCGAGTATGCAATCCCCAAAGCCACAAAGCTGGCCGAAAAGCTCGACAAAAAAGCCGCCGAGCGTCTGGGGCGAAAACTCGACAGCCCGTCCAACTTCGGGATGGCGAAATCGCTGATGAGCACCGCTCAGGCCGCAGGCTTCGACATCAGTACTCAGGAAGGCCTCAATGAATTCATGCTGGCTTACAACAACAGCCTGACCAGCGAGGATGAAGAGGCTCCTCCGGAGTCGCCGCTGTGGGATGGCGAACTGTCAACGATCCGCCACGACGCCCCGAAGGTCGGTCGCAACGATCCCTGTCCCTGCGGCAGCGGAAAGAAATACAAGAAGTGCTGCCTGCGGTAGGCGGTCCGCGAGATCCGGCGCTGCAAAAGAAAAGCCCGCCTCGAAGTGAGGCGGGCGTTCCGGCATCCCTGCGGGATGCGTGTCTCTTGCGATCCTGATTCCGGGGGGCTTCGCTGCGCTTCGCCCCCCCGGCTACTTTCTGCGATCACTTCGTGATCTGTCTGCGGGGTTGATCTGTCTGTAGGGTGGCTCGAGTAAAACGAGGCCCACCAGTTTGTCGAATCACATCGAGATGGTGGGCCTCGCGTTGCTCGACCCACCCTAATTTGCTGGCCGGTGGGAACCGGCCCTACGAATGTCGAAAACCGACCCGGTCTCGTGCGTTTCGTTCGCGGAGCGAACAACGACTTTCGCTGACGGTTACACGTAGTCGTTGATGATGTTTTCGATCAGTTCCTGGCGGCCGGATTCGTTCGGGGCGACTTCGCCTTTCTCCAGCATGTAGGTTTCCAGGGCGGCGAAGTCGGCTTCTCCGGCTTCGATTTTGGCTCCGATGCCGCTGTCCCAGCTTGAGTAGCGGTCCTGGACGATTCCGGACAGCCGGCCTTCTTCGCGGATCCTGTCGGCGATCTTCAGGCCGCGGGCAAAGGCGTCCATGCCGCCGATGTGGGCGTAGAACAGGTCGATGGGCTCGAAGCTTTCGCGACGGACCTTGGCGTCGAAGTTGACGCCGCCGGGTGCCAGACCGTCCTGGCCCAGGATGACGAGCATGCACTGCGTCGTCAGGTAGATGTCGGTCGGGAACTGGTCGGTGTCCCAGCCCAGCATCAGGTCGCCGGTGTTGGCGTCGATCGAGCCGAGCGCGTCCTGCATCGACGCGTAGGCCAGTTCGTGCATCATCGTGTGACCCGCCAGCGTGGCGTGGTTCGTTTCGATGTTCAGCTTCACGACGCCTTCCAGACCGTTGGCCCGGATGAAGTTCAGACAGGCGGCGGCGTCGAAGTCGTACTGATGCTTGGTCGGTTCTTTCGGCTTGGGCTCGAACAGGAACTGGCCGTCAAAGCCGATCGACTTCGCATAGTCATGGGCGAGGTGCATGAATCGACCGAGGTGGTCGAGTTCGCGTTTCATGTCGGTGTTGTAGAGGTTGTGGTAACCCTCGCGGCCGCCCCAGAAAACGTAGTTGATGCCGCCGAGTTCGTGCGTGACTTCGATCGCCTTCTTCACCTGAGCGGCGGCGTAGGCGAACACGTCGGCGTTGCAGGTCGTCGCGGCTCCATGCATGAAGCGCGGGTTCGAGAACATGTTGGCCGTGCCCCACAGCAGCTTGATGCCGGTGCGCTCCTGCTCGGCCTTCAGCTTGGCGACGACCTTGTCGAGGTTCGCGTTGGTCTCGCGGAGGCTGCCACCTTCCGGAGAAACGTCGCGGTCATGGAAGCAGTAGAACGGGGCGCCCAGCTTTTCCATGAACTCGAAGGCGACGTCGACGCGCTTCAGAGCCATGTCGACCGAGTCGGTGCCGTCTTCCCAGGGACGCTGCATCGTCGCCGCACCGAAGGGATCCGTGCCGTTGCCGCGGAAGGTGTGCCAGTAGCAGACGCTGAACCGCAGCCACTCTTCCATCGACTTGCCGCCGACGACTTCGCTGGGGTTGTAGTGATGGAAGGCCAGCGGGTTGCGGCTTTCGGGACCTTCGTATTCGATCTTCGCGACGTCTGGAAAGTAGGCCATGAGTACTGAGTTCCTGAACTGAATCGAGAGTTGCCAACGCGCGGCAGACTACTCGTTCAGAGTTCGGAAATGAATTGTGTCGAGAAAATTCGAGGCACGGTTCACCGAGTCATCGCGGCAGAAATCAGGCGGCACGGATGCGTTAATGAGGTGTCCGAGAAAATCCGGCCTGCCGGTGTTTCGTGAGCGACAGTTAAGCTGCGGCTGCTTCCTGATTTGCATCTGATTCCGTTCCCCGCTGCCCGTTCGCCGCTGAAAGTGTTCTGCCGCGATGTCTCGATATCGAAGTTTGCTGATTGCTGGCGGATTGCTGGCCGTGCTGATTGCGATTGCGATCGCTTTTCTGGCGCGCCGTCAACCGGCTCGGGTTCTGCCGGCTGAGTTCGTTCGTTCGCTGGAGACTTCAGCCGAGTCGCTGACGATGGTTCGTTTTGCACCGGACGGGAAATCGCTGCTTGCCGGAGGGGCGACCGGAGCGGTGGTCTCTGTCGAGCTGGAACCGGACCGGATCCAGCAGCTGGCTCCGCCGACAGACGACCCGCTGACGTGCCTGGCGGAGTCGCCGGACGGACTGATTCTTGCCGGAGCTGCCAGCGGTCGATTGCGTGCCTGGGAGCGGCCCGGGCTGGAGACCACACCGGTGGCCAGTCCGAAGCTCGCGGTGACGGCGGTCGCATTCGGCATCGAGCGTACGGAACGTCGGCTGGTGTTCGGATTGAGCGACGGCCGGATTGTCATCAGCTCACCGGACGGGGAGCAGGTTCGCGAGACGAAGCATCGCGGCATCAAATCGCTGCTGATGACGCCTGACGGAGCGACACTGATCTCCTCCGGCAGCGAGGGGCTGATTCTGTGGTCGGATTCCGAAACCGGCAGTCTGATCGGCGAGTTCAAGGCTCACCGTGCTGAGGTTGCCGCTCTTGAGCTTTCCCCGGACGGCACGCGGATCGCCACAGGAGACTGGAACGGGCACCTGAAGATCATTGATGTCCGCACCCGGCAGGAAGTTGCGAGTGCTCAGCAGCCCGACGCCGTCTGCGGTCTGGCCTGGACGGGCGAGCGGTTGATCTCGGCGAGCTGGGATGGGTGGATTCGAAGCTGGCAGGTCGAAGCGGGCAAGCTGGTCGACGCGCACGGCTTCGATACGGGGGCGCCGATTCACGGTCTGGCGGTCAGTCCGGGCGGTGCGCGGATCGCGACGGTTCACGGTGCCGGCAGCATCGATCTCTGGCAGTTCCGCGATTCTCACTGACCTGCGAAGCGCGAGGCGAACGAAGGCATTTCAGAGAACGCGGCGTCAATCCAGACTCGACGCACCGCGCGGCGGTCCAGTAGCTTCTCCCAACATCCGCTCTTCGTCCGCGTCTGCATTTCCCGCGGGAATCAGCTTTCATGTTCAGCTTTGTGCGAGCCTGCGGCGTTCTGACCGCAGTTCTGGCGATGCTTGTTGCGGTCGATGATGCACCTTCGGCTGAAGACGCTGAGTTGGCTGCGGACAAAGTGCTGGTCGACGACACGGTGCTGGTCGACGACACGGTGCCAGCCGACGACACGGTGCCAGCCGACGACACGGTGCCAGCCGGCGACACGGAATCGGCCGGCGACGAAGTGCCGGTCGGCGACACGGTGCCGCAGATCAGCCTCCGCGAACTTGCCTGGATCAGACACGAAGATGCCGACAGGCAGCTGCCCGTGCGTGTTTCGTGTGTCGTGACGGCTGCCGAGCCGGACTGGAATACGTTGATTGTTCAGGACGGTGAGTCGTCCTCGTTTGTCGAACTTGACGGTGAGACGATCCTGCCGGCCACATTGACGACCGGTGACCGGATTGAGGTTGTTGGCTCGACGCGGGCGGGCCGGACCAAACCATCGATTCATGCAGATGAAATTCTGAACCGCGGGCCGGGCGAGTTGCCGAGTGCCGTTCGACTATCGGCGGTCGCAGACACCGAGGTGGAGAACTGGAATCGCTTTGTCGAGTTCGACGGAACAGTTTACGCGAGCCACGCGGATGATCGGCACGATTACTTGAGCGTGTCGGCTCCGGGACTGGCGATGTACGTTGTCGTGCGATATCCGGGAAGGCCGTCGACCGAGAATCGCTGGCGTGGCCAGGTAGTCCGGGTTCGAGGCGCTCTGGCCGTGCCGGAATCCGGTACGGTCGCGTCGACGATTCTGGCCAGCCGGGCTCAGGTTGAGTTTCTCGGCGCTGTGGACGGCGAATCGGAGAAATTCGATTACCTTCCGCTGGGGGCGCTTCGCGTGGAGCGGTCCGAAAGTGGCCAGCCGGCGAAGGTCTCTCGCGTCGTCGCGCAGGCCATTTCCGACAGCCGCGCGACGGACTTCGTCCTGCGCGACTCCAGTGGCGCGGTACTGGTCAACGCGGGCAAGTTTCCTGAGATTCGTGTGGGCGATGTCGTCATCGCGACCGGCCCGGTGACCAGCAAGCGTGGCAACGGTTTGCGAGTTCTGGATGGCGAGGTGCGGCGTGTCGGGCCCGGCCTGCCGCTCGAAGCAGTCGACGTTCCGATCGCCGAGACCGTCGAGCATCCGTTCGAGTATGTGCGTGTGACGGCGGCGTTCCGCGGATTCGCCAGGCACGCCGCCCGAAGGATTCCGGTTCTTCGCGAAGAGGACGTGATTTTCAACGTCAGCGGAATGCCGGAACGACTTGCCGTCTTCGATGACCTTGCGGACCGCAGCACGGTGCAGCTGTCCGGAGTCTGCTGGCCGAAGGTCGGAGACGTCTACGATTTTGAGCTGATCGCGGATCGCATTGACGTTCTCTACGAACCACCGCAGCTGGCTGGAGAATCGCGGATCAGCAGCCTGGTCGAGAATGCCGCTTCCGGCTCTGGCGAAACCGGGCAGGGACGTCCGCCGGGGCCGGGGTCCATTGGCCCGCTGATCGTGACCGCCGTCGCGCTGTTGCTGATGCTGGTTCTGCTGGCGGCGTTCCTCATTGTCCTGCGGCGAACTCGCGAGCAGAAGAAATTCTACGCGGCCATTCACGAGCAACTGAACGAAGTCTCGCACGTTTCGCGGCTGAACACGCTGGCCGAAATGGTTGGAGCGCTGGCCCATGAACTCAATCAACCGCTGGCCAGCGTGACGAACTTTGCGAAAACGGCCCAGCTTGTTTCTGAGCAGTCGGACGCGCCGTCGCCGCAGCTTGAAAAACTGCTCATGCGAGTTTCGTCGGAGTCCTTGCGGGCCGGTGAGATCATCCGCCGTCTGCGTTCGCTGGTGTCGCGTAAGACTCCGGGCCAGGTGCCCACATCGCTCAATCAGGTCGTCAATGATTCGCTGGTCATGTTTCGGATGCAGGAACTGGTTGCCAACGGCACGGTCGAAACGCAGCTCAATGACGACCTGCCGCGCATTGAAGTGGACCCGATTCAGCTCCAGCAGGTGATTCTTAATCTGCTGTTGAATGCCCGCGACGCGACGGCTCAGCTGGACGGGCGCTTGCCGAAGATCACTGTCAGAACTGAGCAGGTCGGTGCCTGGCTGACGATCAGTGTTGAGGACAATGGATCCGGCATCGCCAGCAGCGATCCATCGACGATCTTTGAGCCGTATTTCACGACCAAATCTGAGGGTATGGGACTGGGTCTGGCCATCAGCCGAACGATCGTCGAATCGCACAACGGAAAGCTCACCGCTGAGAATCTCGATCCGTGCGGAGCCCGTCTGTGCGTGGCGTTGCCGGTGGCCGTGTCGCCAGGCCTGACGGTTTCGGCCGAGAGTGAGGCACGGCCCCACGCTGTGTCGTAGTGCGACAGCCCTCGACCCGGCGTTGCGGTCGCGGTTGTGCTGTCGCGGTGGTGCGACGTCGATGGTGCGGCGTGTCCGCGTCGAAATCCGTCGAAATTGCCAGGTTTGGCAATCACTTGAGCCTTCAATAAACTTTCGCCGCTGGTCGCGAAATCGGCTCAACCGCTGGTCTGTGAGCGTGTTTCGCGAACGACCGGCATCGTGTCAGCAGGTCCTGCCGCCAGTTGTGAACCTGGCTGCTGCCGCCCGAAGCGGCCTCGGATGGCAGGCTCAGAACGAACAGTCGAATGCAGCCAGACTCGCTCGGGTTGGCCAGGCGTGCCACTCCGGTGGCCGATGAGCAGTCATCATTGAGCAACTGGCTCGATCGAGGTTTTCATGGCGAAAGATTTTCTCAAAGGCGCGCAGGACTACTACGACGTTGTCGTCATCGGCAGCGGCCTGGCCGGTCTGACGTCGGCCAACATTCTGGCCCGCGCCGGCCACTCCGTCCTGCTGCTCGAACATCACTACCAGCTCGGCGGCATGGCGACATGGTTCAAACGCCGCAATGGGCACATCTTCGACATTTCACTGCACGGCTTTCCGGTTGGCATGATCAAGTCGTGCCGCAAGTACTGGACGCAGGAAATCGCCGACTCGATCGTCCAGCTGAAGGGCATCCGGTTTGAGAACCCGCAGTTTTCGCTGCGCACAACCTTCGACCGCAAGGACTTCACGCGGCTGATCACCGAGCAGTTTGGCATTCCGTACGAAACGGTTGATGAGTTCTTCAGCTTCGCGCGGAAGATGAACTTCTTTGACGACCAGTCCATGACGGTCCGCGAGCTGTTCGAGAAGTTCTTCCCCGGCCGCGACGACGTTGTCCGGCTGCTGATGGAACCGATCACTTACGCGAACGGCTCGACGCTCGACGATCCGGCGATCACCTACGGCATCGTCTTTTCGAACTTCATGAGCAAGGGCGTCTACACGTTTGAGGGCGGCACGGACAAACTCGTCACGCAGATGAAGGCGGAGATGGAGAAGAACGGCGTCGACATCCGCATCCGCTCGCAGGTTGAGAAGATCGAGATCGGCCCTGACCGGAAAGTGACCGGCATTGTCGTCAACGGAAAGCGAATCGGCTGCGGAGCGATCGTCTCGAACGCGAATCTCAAGCAGACGATTTTCGAACTCGCCGGTCGCGAGAATTTCGATCAGGACTTTGCGGAAGCAGCCGATGCCGTGCGGCTTAACACCTCGAGCTGCCAGGTTTACATCGCGCTCAAGCCGGAAGAAGAGTTTGAGAACTGCGGCGATCTGCTGTTCCACTCCGAGCACCGGGGCTTTGATGTTGACGCGATGCTCAGCCGCGATGTCAGCAGCCGGACGTTCTCGTTCTACTATCCGTACACGCGACCGGGCCACGATCGGCATGTCATCGTGTCATCGACGAACGCCCGTTTCGAGGACTGGGCGAACCTGCCGGAAGAAGAATACAAAGCCGCGAAGGAAGACCTCTGCGAGACGACGCTCGACTGTCTCGGACAGTACGTGCCGAATCTCCGCGAGCGTGTCGACCATGTCGAAGCCTCAACGCCGCGAACCTTCCAGCACTACACAAAGCACTGGCGCGGCTCGTCCTTTGGCACCAAGTTCGAGGGTCTCGATATCAGCAAGCGTCTGCCCGAGCAGGTCAGCGGCCTGTTCCACGCCGGCTCGGTCGGGATCATCATGTCCGGCTGGCTGGGCGCTGTGAACTACGGCGTCATTGTTTCAAACGACGTCGACAAGTACCTGACGCCTGCCGCTGCCACGGTATGAATTTGCCAGCGTTCCTGGTCGATTGTGAGACCGCGTCAGTTCGTTGCGATGGCGGATGTCGTTCAGTTGGCAGCGGTCGTTGAACTGCCAGCGGGAATCTGAATTCGAAATTCCGCGCCGCCGGTTTCGGGCGAGTGGGCTGTCAGTTTACCGCCGTGAGCGGTCACGATCGCCTGACTGATGGCGAGGCCCATTCCGAGTCCGTCGGGTTTCGTCGTGACAAACGAGTCGAAGATGTCGGCGGTCCCCGCGGCAAGTCCCGGCCCGGAGTCCCGCACTGAGATTGTGACGCCGTTGTCAGTCGGAGAGCTGTTGTCAGTCTGAGAAACGGTCAGTGTCAGGCTGCGGTCTGACGAATCCGAATCCGTCTGTTCGCTCATCGCCTCAATGGCGTTTCGCATCAGGTTCACCAGGACCTGCTGAATCTGAATCGGGTCGACGGCGATCTGCATCGGTTCGGGCGGCATCCAAATGTGAACGCGTGTCTGACTGCGGCTGAACTCGAACTTCAACAGGTCAACGGTTTCGCGGAGCAGCTTGCCGAGGTCGGTGTCGACGCGCTCGGGGCTGGGGTTCCGGCTGAAGCGTTTGAGCCGCTGGATGATGTCTCCCGTGCGAACGGCGGCGCGGCCAATGTCTTCGATGCACGATCGCAGGAAGGCGAGGTCCGGCTCGGCGGTGTCGAGAACGTTGCGGCAGGCGTACTGCAGATTCTGAATCGCGAAGACGGGCTGATTGATCTCGTGCGAGATGCCGGCGATCAGTTCCCCGACGGTCGCCAGACGTGACATGTGAAACAATGCCTGCTCGGCTTCGCGGCGCCGTCGGATTTCCTGCCACTCGCGGACGACTCGTTCCGAGGTGCCAGGCAGTTCGGCAAAGACCGTCTCCGTCTTCACCAGGTAGTCGTGGGCTCCGGCCTTCATCGCATCGACCGCGATCTGCTGATCACCGAAACTGGTCAGCAGCACAATCGGAAAGGCTGCTTCGCCGGCACCCGATGGAATCAGATCCGTGCCGCGACCATCGGGCAGCACCAGGTCGGCCAGCACGATGTCGGGTGTCTCGCTGGCCAGAATCGATCGCCCGGCGGCGATATCACTCGCGATCGTCAGGCGGTGCTGTCGGAAGTGACGAGAGAAATGACGCTCAAAGGCCAGCGCGATCAGTTCCGCATGAGGAGCGCAGTCCTCGACCAGCAGGACATTCAGAGCGTCATCGTCGCCAGCGGCCCGCATGTTTCGTGTTCCGTTTTCTGTCTCTGGCCGTCGGGAATGCAGCTGGTGGTCGGGCGAGCGTTCCCGCCATCAGTAGCCCGTTGGTGTCTCATTCTGAAGCGGCGGCCCGGTTCATCACCAGCCAGTAGAAGCCCATGTCCCGCAACATCTGAAACAGAGCTTCAAACTCGATCGGCTTGACGAGATAGCTGTTGGCGTGCAGGTCGCCAGCTCTGGCGATGTCGGTTTCCGCTGCCGACGTTGTCAGGATGACGACGGGAATGCGACACAGCCCGTCGGTCGATTTGATCTCTCGCAGAACTTCCAGCCCGTCGATTTTCGGCATCCGCAGGTCGAGCAGAATCAGGTCGGGACGCGGACTGGATTTCGGATCAGAAAAGTGGCCGCGGCGCAGCAGGTAGTCGAGTGCCAGCTCGCCGTCGCTGACGTGCCGTACCTCGTTGATCAGTCGCAGATCGTTGAGGCACGATTCAATCAACTCGGCGTGAGCGTCGTTGTCTTCCGCCAGCAGGATCAGAACGGGGCGAGCTGTCGGGGCCGGGTCGGGATCGCTGGTCTCACTCATGTTTGGCTCCAGGGGAGTCGGACCGGAATTCCGCATCGTTCAGTCGTGCAGCTCGATTGCGTCGATGCGAATGCGTCGATGCCGAATTCCATTGTGTGCAGACGATCGGTTGCAGTTTACTGAGGGAGTGTGTCGAGCCGGAACGAGCATCTGAGCGGGGCGAGTTTTCCCAGACCTCACAGGCTCAGCCGCCCGAGGTGATTTCGCCCGAAGTGATCCCGCCCAGCGTGAAGCAGAACGTTGCTCCGTGCCCTGTTCCTTCGGATTCGACCCAGACGCGACCATTGTGAACTTCGATGACGCGGCGGACGATGGCAAGCCCGATTCCCGTGCCGGTGCCGTCGCCGTCGAGCTGCTCGAACAGCCCGAAGACTTTCTCCTGATACTGGGGAGCGATCCCGACGCCGTTGTCCTCAACGAAAATCACCGGGCTCGCCGATCCATCTTGCGACGACTGGTTGTCCGCGGGGCTGTCGAGCGATGCCGTCTCTGCCGACTGTCGGCAGCCGATGCGGATTCGAGGCCGGACATCCGGTCGGGCGAATCTGACCGCGTTGTCGATCAGGTTGGAAAAGACCTCGAGCAGGCGGACCCGGTCGCACTCGACGGTCGGCAGGTCCGGAGCAATGTCGAGGTCGACGTCGTTAATGCCGATCCCGAGGACCTGATCGGCGGCCTCGCGTGCCAGCTCGCTGAGCGCAACCGTTGAGGGCGGATTGACCTGTCGCCCGATGCGGGAGATCTCCAGCAGCTGTGACAGCAGCCGGTCCATCGACTCGGCAGCTTCGCTGATGCGCTGCATGTCGTGCTCGATGCGGTCGCTGCTGCCCGACGCCAGATCGCGCGAGAGAACGCCGAGAAAGCCCTTGATCGTGATCAGCGGGCTCCGCAGATCGTGCGAAACGGTATAGGTGAAGCGTTCGAGTTCCGCGTTCTGAGCTTCGAGCGTGCGGATGAGTTCCTCGCGCTCGGCCTCGATTTTTTTGCGGTCAGTAATGTCGCGTCCGACCGACTGAACTTCGATGAGGCGTCCTGATTCGTCGAAAATGCCGTGATCGTACCAGACGTTCCAGCCGATGCTGCCGTCCGCCCGCACGACACGATGTTCGTCAGAATTGATCGGATGATCTGGCGAGAGGGCGTTCAGTCGCTGCCGGACGACCTCGCGGTCAGCCTCGGCAATCAGCGGGAAGAAGCTGGTTCCGATGCAGTCCTCGAACGAGACATCGAAGTATCGACAGTAGGCATCGTTGACGAAGGTCCGGGTTCCGTCGTCGTTCCAGCGGACGATGAATTCCGTCTGGCCGTTCACGACGCTGCGGTACAGCTCCTCGTTGTGTCGCAACTGATCGTTGACGCGCTGCAGCTCGACCGTCCGCGCGCTGACGCGGGCTTCCAGCGATTCCTGGACGTCGAGAAGTTCCGAGGTTCGTTCGGTGACGAGAGTTTCGAGCTGCCTGATCTTCCGCCGCTGATGCCAGCTGAAGGCGAGTGTCATCAGAACGAGTGTCAGTAGCGCGACGATAAGCGCTGTGGCGCTGTTGTCGCCTGGCGCGGCCAGCAGGGGCGAAATGACAGTCAGGTCACACACGGAAGCACCGCTGCGCGGGAACTGTTGCGGGGACAGAATCGATCGCTCACAAATACACTATGCCGCCCGCGTTCAGAATTGTCACTCCGCAATCAGGCGACGACCGACAGTGACTGTCCCGGCCACCATCCATGTTGTTGATGATGACGAACTCGCCCGGAATTCCGTGTCGGCACTGGTGCGTTCGATGGGGCTGCCGGTACGGAGCTATCCGTCGGCGGAAGCGTTTCTGGAGGAATGGGAACCGGGTTCGCCAGGCTGCCTGATCACTGACGTTCGGATGCTGGGCATGAGCGGCGTCGAGCTTCAGCAGGAGCTGATCGATCGCGGGATCACGCTACCGGTGATCGTGATCACGGCCTTCGCACGGACGAAGACGACGGTCGACGCGATGCAGAAAGGGGCCGTCACGGTTCTCGACAAGCCGTACTCGGACGACGATCTCTGGCAGAGCATCCGCCAGGCTTTGACACTCGATGAGGAACGTCGGATTTCCGAGGAAGAACGATCCGAGCGACAACGCCGGCTCGCGACGCTCACAGAAAAGGAGCGTGCCGTTCTCGATCTCATGCTCGAAGGCCGTCCCAACAAGCAGATCGCGCGGATTCTGGAAGTCAGCATTCGGACCGTTGAAAACCGACGAGCGGCCATCTTCGAGAAAACCGAGACTGATTCCCTCGCGGCATTGATTCGTCTGACGGTTGCTGCAGAACCACAGTGACAGGCCAGTGAACCTGTTGATCGCCGGGTTTTCAGTAGAAGGCGATCAGGAGAGTGGGGCAGCCTCGATGCGTGGTGGAAAACCACCATTCGTTTGCGGTAATGACTCTCGCGACGGTCTGTGGTCGTGTCGAAGATCCCTGCTGGCAGGCAGGTCGCTGCGTCGCTGGCGGATGTCTCGCGGGCCTGGCGACGTTCGCTTGCTCCTGCAGCAATGAGCGGCTTTTCTGCCGGAAATTCCCAGCCTGACCGAGAGTCGGAATGCTTCGTGAATGCGCCCGTCGTCTGTGTTCGCCATGTCGTCGTACTGCCGTGCCCGCCGCGGAACTGTTCCTGCCTGCCGACCTGTCCCCTCATCGACCAGCCCCCCACGCCGATATTTCTTTGCCCATGACCACTCCGGAACCCGAAGCAACTGCCAGGCAGCTTACTCCGACCGTTTACATCGTTGATGACGACGCCAGCGCTCATCACGCGCTGGCGAAGTTCTGCCAGTCGCTGGGACACAATGTTCTCAGCTTTTCGTCGGCGGAAGAGTTTCTGCAGAACGTCCAGCGGCCGCAGCTTCCGGGCTGTCTGATCGTTGATCTGAATCTCGGCGGGATGGACGGAATCGAGTTGCTGGAAACGATCCGCCGACAGCGATCTGACTGTCCGGTGGTCGCCATCAGCGCCTACGCCGACGTGCCTCTGGCCGTGCGCGTGATGCAGCTCGGCGCGTCGACACTGCTTGAGAAATCGGCTGGTGCCGAAGCTCTTTCGTCGGCGATCGCCGTCGCCGTGTCGGCCAGTTACGACGCGATCGCCCGACGGCAACTGCGAACGAAACTGCAGCACCTGACCGGTCAGGAACTGCTGACGCTGGACCTGATGGCTGCCGGAATGCCGAACAAGCGCATCGCGCAGGAGATGGGGCTGTCGCTGCGGACGGTCGACCGGAATCGGGCGCGACTGCTCGATAAAACCGGACGAGGGACAACGGCCGAGCTGATTCGTGACGTGAGTACGCTCAAGGCGATTGATGCACTGTCCGACGCCGCCAGGGCTCCTTGCGGACTCGAACATCGCCCACCGGGTCTGCGGTTTCGATCGCCTCAGAGTTCCAGAATTCCGCCGCAACGCTTCTGATGCCGACGGGAAGGGCGGTTACCGATCGAGCAGCGGTTCGTCCCGACCGACGATCGCGGCCGCCTTGTCCCACGTCAGCACGTCAAGCGATTCTCCGTCAGGCAGCTCCTCGAACGGAACGCCTTCAACTTCCAGCCGGTCGGTGATGGCGTCGAACGGATTCTCAGTGACGGTCGACGGGAACAGCGGAGCCAGCTGGTCGAAGTATCGGTTCACGGCGTTCACGTTTTCGATGGGCACGGACGCGAGCCGTTCGGCCCGGTCGTAGCGAGTGAGCCACGCGGCTCGGTGGAGCACGTCGTGCATCATGGCGGGGGGCAGGGAGTTGAACGGAACGTTGAGCTTTCGCAAATCGTTTCGCGTCGCCTCGCCGCGGGCGATGATTTCTTCGAGACGCTGCTCGGGGCGAATCGTGCTGCGGGACAGAGCCGCGGCGATGACGAGCGTCATGCCGGCGAACTGCTCACGCGTCATTCGCTTGCGAAGCAGCCAGCGATCGAACGTCCGGGAGTCGGGCAGCAGATGCACCAGCGGTTCGTAGTCCCAGCGCTCCTCCAGCGCGAGCAGTTCCGAATCGACCAGGTCGCTGACCGGCAGGGTGCGTTCCGGATTCCATTCCGGCGGAGGCAGAAACAGCGGCGGCAGGTTCGGCAGCTTGCGACCCGGCATGTGCCGCACGACCTCGACATACGCCCGCACATCGGCAGCTGAGATCGGCTCGTCAATGCGTTTGACGGTGCGGTCCTTCAGCTCAATCTCACCACAGCCGCTCACGCTGGCCAGCAACAGCGCGAGCAGGGACAGCATCGGCCCTGCACGAAACCAGAAGCCGACCGGGTGGGAGAAGGCGGACACGGAAGGGAATCCTCAAACTGCCGGACGAGAAGATCACGCAACACTGAACGAAGTCTGTGTCAGAAGTCAGCAAATCGTTCGATTGTGATCGGCGTTTCCGGGGAAGGTCCTGTAGACCTGAGCGAGCGGTCCGCACGTCCGGCGCTCGGCAGCGTGGCCGGGAGGCATCTTTCCCACGCCGCGGGGCATCTCACCGGGTTCGCGACGCGAGATGTGAGCCGCCGAAGTTACGGCGCGTCATAGTCGATCCGCAGCGTTGATCGCGGAAAACGAAGCACGACGCGCTGCAGTGCCGCGTTTGGGTCGAACGTGAACGGCGCGAACTGCTCGGCCGATTTGCGGCGGGTCAGAGTCTCGCCATTGCGGCGGTCGACAATCCGCAGAGCATGCATGGCTTTGCAGGCCTGCTCGGTCCGCGACGTCAGCGTGAGGATGGGCAGCGATCGCGGCTGGTCAAGCAGCAGCCGTTCGTCATGGACGGATTGTTGCCAGAGCAGGCTGCCGTCATGTGCGCTGATGGCGGCCAGCTTTCCGTTAATCAGCGGAGCGCGGAATCCGAAGCGCGGCTCACCGACAGCCTGAAATCCCGATTCCGGATCTGTGGAGAAGGCGAGCAGGTGTGCGTGGTTGTCGGTGATGCAGTGTGTCGAGCGCAGCCCGGACGGAACGTCGATGTGGTGTCGGGCGATGGCCGTTCCTGATTCTGCATCCCGAATGGACAGCTGGCCGTTCTTGTCGATGAGCCCGAACCAGTGCCGACCGACATTGAAGACGACGCTCGCGGCGTCGGTTGGCAGCGACCAGATGATCCGTCGCGAGCGGGCATCCAGCAAAGCGAGCTGCTCGACCGTTGGCGCGGTGGAGTCCTGCCGTCCCCGACCGAGCAGCCAGTGATGGCCGCGGACTTTCAGCACCTGAGGTGGCTGATGGTCGGCGGCCTTGTCGGATCGGTCCGAACTCGGCAGCAGGTCCGCGAGATTGAACTCGTCCAGCGCAGCACCGTCGGTGGAGCGCAGTTCGGTCACGGTCCCCGTCGAGTCATCGAGCAGCCAGATGGACTGCTCATTGCCGACGCAGCGTGTCTGTGGCTGAAGTTCTGAACGCGTCCACAACTGCTGGCCGGTTTCCGGGTCGAGGCAGATCAGCTGGCCACGATCGCGATAGCAGAGATACCCCGCCTGCACCGGGCCGACCTGGGCCAGCGGCTGGTCGAAGGCGTCGAGTGGCGTCAGATCTTCGGCTCCGAAGCCGGGCGTTGGATGGGCGAGCTGGTGCGTGTTCAACCGGTTGCCGTCGGCCATGTCCAGCGTCCAGCGGAGCTGCGCTCGCGGTTCGCCGTTCTCGGAGTAAGGCGTGACGCCGTACAGCTCCGTGCCGATTCGGAGAATGAGCAGTCGCCCGATGCCCCAGCCGCGAGGCAGCGTGAACCACGTATGCAGGGCGGATTCGGACTTCGGCAATTCCAGTTTCCAGTAGCCAGCCTGGCCATCTCCGTAGAATCGCAGCGACGATCCCGACTTGCCGACCAGTCTCACGGCGACGTTCAGCCGCTCAAACACCGCACCGCGTTCGCTGGTAACGGGCACAGGAAAGTACCGCACTTCCTCGAAGCGATCCGGCCGTTCGCTGAGCTTTGGCGTGGCCGCTTTCCATTCCGAACGGCGGGCGCTGGCGAGTAACTCGTTAGCCCGATCGGTCGGCAGTAATTGGTCGCCATTGTCTGCTGGCGAAACTCGTTCCGCGCGACGGTCGGTTGATGAAACTCGTTCTTCGTTCTGTGACCGGCGGCGCTGTTCGCTGAGCGCGACAATGGCTGCTGCGTCGCGTTCGTAACGATTCGTCAGGTACAGCTCGACAAGCTGCTGGCGGGCGCGGCTGGCGACGACCGGATCGCTCGCTGTGGAAAGACGCAGCAGAGCGATCTCGTTCTGCAGAAAACTGCGACCGACCCGACCTTCGGGTTCGGTTTCCAATTGTTCGACACCGGGCACAGCGCGCAGTCGTTCGACGAGCCTTGCCAGCGCGAACGGGTCGAGACTGTTTCGCGCGGACTCGACAGCTGCGTCGAAACGCTGCTGGATCCCGGACGTCGACGACGCACCTTCTGCCGACAGGAGGTCCGTCAGTTGTCCCTGGATCCAGCGGTCGTAGCGAACCGTGCGCTCAGGCCCCGAGTCGCGTAGGCTGACCGCGCCGTTGGGATTCTTCTTCGACAGATTCAGCAGCAGCTCAAACGCGAGCGAGTTTGCCTGCAGCTGTCTGGCCTTGCGGATGGCGGCGACAGCGTGTGCCGCTCCTGGACGGTCGAATTCACTTTCGTCGCGTTGTCGAACGTCTGAATTGTCTGACGCTGGTTCTGAACTGAGCCCGGCTCGCGCGACGATCTTTCGCAGACCGTCCTCCGAGTTGGCATGCTGGATCGTCGTCAGCAGAGGATCGTCGTGCCCGGCTTCAGTCTCGAATCCCGTCGTCCAGCGCAACTCGCCTTGAGCGTTCATCTCGGGCAGGGGCAGCCACTGCAGATCCTCAAAGGTCTGTTCGAGAACGCCGGTCGCACACAACGTCCAGGTTCGCGGTGTTCCAGAATCGATTTCGCGACCGGTCGTGACCAGTCCGTCGCGCAGGCGGCCCCGGCGCGTTGTGCCGTCTCGTGCCGGGAAAATGTAAAAGTCGCCGTCAAAGCTGGCGTCGGCAGATTGCGGCGCGCTGAAACGGAAACCTCGGCCGGACGGTTCGGGAATCCCGACGTTCCACCGGACGGTGCCGTCTGGCAGGTCGAACGCCGTCAGGGAATGTCGCGCGACGAGCAGTGCCGACTGCGCCCCGTCAGAACTGGTCTCGGGGACCTCAAGATAAAGTGGTTGAGAGGCCGGCACGGTTGCTCGTAGTTCGCCGGTGGCCGTGTCGAGAATGTGGACGCCGCGAACGTCCGGGCCAGCGTAGAGCAGTGTCGAGGGACCAGCCTGGGCGTCGCGGCTGGGGCTGCGAAACAGCGTGATCTCCCGCCAGCCGGACCACCAGCGGCGCGTCAGGCGGTTGGCCGATCCGGGCAGTGGAGATCCCGGCGGCGGATCATCGACGCGGTTGTAACGTCGCGCCCAGACGACCCGGCGGAAGACCGGATCGACGGCGGTCAGCAGTCCGGATCCGGTCGAGCAGATCAGGAGCCCGTCCGCCGACAGGACCGGGCAGGCGATCGACGTCCAGTCCGCGTCGGCGGCTATCAGACCCGTGCGTTCGCCGATCTTCAGCATCCACCGCGGTGTTCCGTCCTGGCGATCGAGTGCGTACACAAACAGCGCCGCGTCGTGCTGCAGCAGTCCGACGAGCGAGTTTCCGTGAACGGTCGGCACGCCGGAGAAGTACGCGGCGGCGTCTGCGAATTCCGCATCGGTTGCGAATCCGGCATCTGTGCTGAGGAACGCGGGGCGCCTCCATTCGATTCGACCGTCGGAGACGCGGCGGGCCACCAGTTCGTTACGCGGCTGCGCATCATCGTTCTCATCGTTCGGGACGGTCGGTCCCGCGGTACTCAGCGAACGCCCGAAACTCGACACGTACTCAAGGCACAGAACCCGGTCGTCGTCGACGGTCATGTGTGAGTAGGTTGTGTCGAGCTGGACCTGCCGGGCCATGCTGACCGCGGCAAGCGATTCGAGTGCTCCGGTCAGTGGCGCTCGGGACGGCCGTTGACCGCCAGTGGCTGGCGATTGAGCCTGCCACAGCGGCCGCCCGGTTGCGGCTTCGACGGCGACCAACTGGGTGAGCGTGCGGCCAATGACGACGCGACCGGCAACGACCGGCGTCAGACGAGGCAGCACAGGGATGGCCTGTCGACGGTGCTCGCCGAGCGCCTGCTGAAACCAGCCGACGGAACTGTCTTCGAACGCGGCGGCGGCCTGCCAGACGCGCGGAGCTGTTCCCGCATTGCCGGCAGAGGGCGTTCGGACAGCGTTGTTCGACACTTTGCTTTCAAGGTCGGCCAGCGTGTCGATCTGCTGCAATCGTCGTGTGAGAGTGGCAGCCTGTGAGTCGGTCGCCGGCCATTCGCGCTTGAACTTCTGCAACACCGCACGAGCCTGCCAGAGCTGCCCGCGATCCAGCAATCGGCTGATCAGAAGCCGTTGTGCCTGCCGGGCCGAGGGCGTTGCTGGATAGCGATCGGCGATGCTCTGAAGTTCGGCGCTGCTTCCGCCTGAAACGAGGAAGCTCTGGAGCCGGCGAGCCGCCTCGGGTTCACTCTGCTGAATGAACTGCCGCCGCTCGCTGTCCGGCAGCGAGTTGAGTAAGCGGAGCGCCGCTCTCGTCACCGACTCAAACTGTGCTGCGGCCTGATCAGCAGCTCCCACTGGAACGACGCCGTCGATCGCTGCGGCGTCGAGCAGCCGGCGCAGTTCGGCTCGCACCAGAGGAAAGTCCCCGGATTCCATCGCGGCTCTGGCCTGCTGGAGTCTGCGATCGGCAGCGTCGTTGATCTCGGGCCGCGCTGATGACGCCAGGCCTTCACCGTCCGCGGCACGCAGTTCGATTGCTGAGGAGGCTCCAGCGAGGCTCAGCAGCAGAGCCAGCAAAGTCGGCAGCCACGGGCGAAGATTCTGGCTGCTCATGAAGATGTTCTCTCGCGGTCGCTGGGCAGCAGCGGAGGCCGCCGGTTCGCCAGAACGGGACAAACCGGGCTCGCAACATGACCTCCACTCTACTGCCGGCTGACGAACGGAACTAGACTCGTCGGCATTTCCTCGACAGTCCGTTCCTCATCCCAGACTGCAGCAGGTGCTCCGTGGATTCCGCCGCCGATCACGAATTCATTCCCGCCAACGCGTCGCCCGCTTTGAAAACCGCGATGGCAGAACTCGCCGCGAAAACAGGCCGTCCGGAAAGCGAGTTTCCCGGAATGCGACTGGGCGATGCCTATCGACTTGCGGTCGAGTCGTTCGGCGACGAGCTGCCTGAATTCTGGCGCGTCTGGAACAGCTGGAATCAGATTCCGGAGACCCCGCAGGAGTGGGGCGATCTCTGACGTCGTCGATCGTCGTCCGCGCAGCAGAAAGGCCGCCTCGAAGCGCACTCCGAGACGGCCCGGCTGTTCTCTGGTGTCTCTCACCCGGCGAGCTGTCAGTCGCGGTTCGTTCTTAATCGGCTTTGACGTAACCCAGGCTGACGATCACATCGTGCAGTTCTTCGTACGTGATGAAGCGGCGGCGATGCGTGAGCTTGTAGCTGTCGACGGCGTCGGCCAGTTCGACGGCATCCGGGTTCCGGTAGTTGCGGGAGTCCTGAAACTGCCGGCGCTCCGGAAGTCCATTGGGACGGACGTTATCAGAACGCTGGCGGCGGTCTTCAAAAGTCGCCGGTGTGTCCGCCTGAGGCTGCAGGGTTGAGGAATGCATGAGAGGGCTCCTGTGGGCATGCCGGATTGAATTCGGCACAAGTCGCTGCGGACAGCATTTCAGTACGAGATCATCTGCTTGAACCTGGACCAGAAACCGGCTTTCGGCAAACCGAAAGTTCTCCGGACGGAAGGCAGGAAACGAGAGCCCGGCCTTTCAATCTGAATCTCGCGAACAAGTGGTTCAACCGCGAGAACTCAACCTGCTGTGCGAGACGCTCCGCGCTGAATGCTGTCGACGATTGCCGAGCGAAGTCGATTCCGTGATTCCACCGGGACGACTGTCGAATCGCCGTGAGATCCGGTGGCAGTCTGCGCTTTGAGCAGTCATCTTGCTGGCCGATCAGCGAGTTCAACGATTCTTTCATGCATCGGACAATTCCCGCGATGAAGATCACGATTCTCGGTGGCGGCGCCATGGCGACAGCCTGTGCCGTGCTGCTTTCCGAACAACCCGACCACTCCGTAACGATCTGGGCTCGTCATGCGGAATATGCCGCGCAGATGGCGAGGGATCATGAGAACCGCCGCCTGCTGCCCGGCATCGCCATTCCGGAAAGCGTTGAGATCACCTCCGATATTCAGGCGGCCGTTGCTGGCGCGGACCTGCTTGTGACATCAATCCCGACTGCGTTTCTCCGCGACGCACTGACGTCACATCGGGACGTGCTTTCTGGCGGGCAGCCGATCGTCAGTGTCATTAAGGGAATCGAGAACGAGACCTTGCTGCGACCGAGCCAGATTATCTCTGACGTGCTGGGAACGGACCGCGTTGTTGTGCTTGCCGGGCCGAGTCACGCGGAAGAGATCGCGCGGCGCAAACCGGCCAGCGTGGTCGCGGCCTCCAGCGATGCGAGTCTCGCAAGCCTCGTGCAGGAGACGTTTTCGACGGACCGGTTTCGCGTCTACACAAACACGGACGTCGTCGGCGTCGAACTCGGAGGCGCTCTGAAGAACGTTCTGGCGATCGCGGTCGGCATCTGCGACGGACTCGGTTACGGCGACAATGCCAAGTCCGCGCTGATGACGCGCGGGCTCGTTGAGATGAACCGCTTTGGTACGGCCTTCGGTGCCGAACCGACGACGATGTTCGGGCTGGCCGGGATTGGCGATCTGATCACAACCTGCGTCAGCGGATTCAGCCGTAACCGTCACGTCGGCGAAGAACTCGGCCGCGGTCGCAAGCTCGACGAAATCCTGTCTGAGATGTCGGCTGTTGCGGAAGGAGTCCGCACGACTCGCAGCGTGTACGGCCTCGCGAAGAAGCACGATGTCGACATGCCGATCACGCGCGAGGTTTATGAAGTGCTGTTCGAGGGCAAGGATCCCGAAGCCGCCACCGACTCCCTGATGGCCCGCCCGCCGCGCGACGAGGGAAACTAGCAGCGTTCCTGGTCGGTCAGCGGCGACGAAAACAATTGGCAGAATAATTCGGGGCAGAATGATGACTGCCTGAATCATTCTGCCCCGAATTATTCTGCCTTCTCTTCAATGCTGCTGAGGAGGCGTGACTCCGTGTTGCTCTCATGCTCGACTTCCTCAATCCGTGGATGCTGGCCGGACTCGCTGGGCTTGCCCTGCCTGTGATCGCGCACTTGTTGAGCCGGCGGAAGTTTGACGTCGTCCAGTGGGGGGCGATGCAGTTTCTGGAGCTGAGCCGCACCACACGGCGGCGCGTCCGGCTGGAAGAGTTGCTGCTGCTGTTGTTGCGGATGGCGATGATCGGTTTGATTGCGATCGCTTTCGCGCGACCGTGGGTGTCGGGCAGCCTGGCCTCGCTGTTTTCAAAGAGGCCGGCCTGCGATGTCGTCGTCGTTCTCGACAGCTCTTACAGCACGGACTGGGCGGGCGACGGTCGGACTCCACAGCGGGCTGCCCGTGCCTGGACGCGGTCGCTGCTCGATTCCCTCAAACCCGGTGACGCGGTCGCGCTGATTGACGTTCGAGCAACCTCGCTGCCGCTGCTTGACGCACCAACGCGTGACTTCAGCCAGATTCGCACGGCAATCGATGAGCTGTCCGCGCCGGACGCGTCCAGCCGCTTCAACGCAGCGCTCCTGCAGGCGTTTCAGGTTTCTTCAGCTGGTACGAATCTGTCGCGGCATATCGTCATGGTGACGGACGGGCAGTCGCGCGGCTGGCAGGGCGTCGACGAACACTTTCAATTGCAGCTTGACGAACTGCGCGATCAAGCCAGTGTTCCGCCGGACCTCTGGGTTGTGAACGTGCGGGCTCAGCAGGCCACGCCCGTGAATCACTGGGTTGATCGAATCGAGCTGTCGCGCGAGGTCACCGTTGCCGACTTTCCGGTCCGCATTCGCACGAAGATTCGGAACTCGGGCGGGAAGACAGTTACTACTTTGCCCGTTCATCTGGAAGTTGACGGCCAGCGACTCGGCAGCCAGACGCGATCCGTGACCGTGCATCCGGGAGGTGAAGCGCAGGTTGAGTTCGAGCATCGATTCGGGCTCTCCGGCTGCCATCGCATTGCCGTTGCAATTGATGGTGACAGTCTGGCATTCGATGACCGTTCGGAAGCGATCGTTGAAGTCGCCGACGCGTTGCCGGTGCTGATCGTCGATGGCAGTCCGCATCCCGACCCGACTCGCAGCGAAAGCTTCTTCGCGCGGCTGGCGCTGACGCCGCCCAGCAATCCCGCACCGTGGGTTTCCGTTCGAGTGATCTCGGCTGCCGAGTTCCGTTCCGGATCGATCGGCGCCGCGCAGGTTGTCGTGCTGGCGAATGTTGCGTCGCTGACTGACTCGCAGACCGAAGCTCTGACGACGGTTGTTGCCGACGGCGGCGGGCTGGCTGTCACGCTTGGTGATCAGATCAAACCGGCGTGGTACAACGAAACGCTGTTCGCGGACGGAAACGGGCTGCTGCCTGCCGCGGTTGGTGAGTTCGCCAGGGCACCGACTGATTTCCCTCCGGGACAAGAACCGAACGAGCCGCCTCCGCCCGTCACGATCAACAGTGACAGCCTCAAGCTGCCCTGGATCAGCCGGTTTCAGGCCGGTTCGGACGACGGCTTTCTTTCGGCACGGTTCACGAACTGGTACCGCCTGGAGTCGGCGTATCTCACTCGTCGTCGCGAAACTCGCGAAGAGTTTCGGCAGAACGCGAATGTCGAAAGTCAGCGCGATTTTCGCGACGAAGCGACGGAGGCCGTTCCGGCGACAGGTGGCAAAGTCGAAGCTCCGCGCGCAGAAGCCGTCGTCGCGGCTTCGCTCTCCATCGGCGACCCGCTGATCGTGCAGCGGAAGTTCGGTCGCGGCGAGGTCGCGGTGTTTGCATCGACGCTCGACGCCGACTGGTCGACGTTGCCGGCGAAACCGGATTACGTCGCGTTTCTGCACGAGCTGCTGTTCTCACTCGCGTCAGGTCACAGTTCACGGAACTTCGAGGCGGGAATTCCGATCGTGCTGCCGATCCCGCAGAGAGAAACGGTCGAAGACTGGATTGCGGTGTCGCCTCGCGGTGAGGAACTCACAATCGCCACCGCCGGCAATGAACTGCAGCCACTGCTGCGCGTCGACGACACCTCAAGGCCGGGCGTCTATCGGTTGCGGCGACGTCGCGCTGCCGATCGGCCACCGGATGCAGCTGCCGCAATGACGGATGAACTCTTCGTGGCGAACGTCGATCGCGAGGAGTCCGATCTGTCACCTCTCAGCGATGAACGCTGGGCCGAACTGACTGCAGAGGACCGTTTTCGGGTCATCGAATCGCCCGCCGACCTGTTCAGCAGAGTGCGTGATGAGTCGGCTCGCGTTGAAATCTGGTTTGGCCTGCTGCTGATCTTCGTGCTGTTTCTGATCGGTGAGGTTGTGCTGACGCGGCGACTTGTTCAGGGCGGCCATTCGTACGGACCCGATGCGGCGGCGTGATTTCACGGCGTGATTTCGGCGGGCGAGCCGGATTCTGTGTCGTCGCCGGTTGCTGACATTGCCCAAGCCTGCAAAAATTTTCGCAAGGTTTCCTGTCAAAAATCAGACCGAGCGAATCCGTTGGAGCTTCTCAAATGAGCGACGTCAAAATCACTGCTGAGCCGCTTTCCGTCGGCACCATGTGTCGATTCATTGTTGACCGCCCGGTTTACGAGAACCGCTCGTACTGGTTTGGCGACGCGGAAACGGCCGAGGCGGCTCCGCTGGCGAAACGGCTGTTCGCGGTGCCGGGGGTTGCCCAGGTGCTGATTTCTCACCAGTCAATCACGCTGACGAAGATCAGCCCGCAGCCCTGGCAGATGCTCGGCCCGCACATTGGGGCGGCGATTCGGGAGCACGTTGCGTCCGGAGAGCCCGCTGTCACAGAGGAACTGCAGGCGAAGCTGCCCTCCGCCGACGAACTGCGAACGCGGGTCGAGTCTATTATCAATGACGAGGTTGCCCCGTCGGTGGCCTCGCACGGTGGAAGTATCAAAGTGGTCGACGTCAAAGACAACGTCGTGCTTCTGGAGCTGGGCGGCGGCTGCCAGGGATGTTCGTCCGCGACCGCGACACTGAAATTTGGCGTCGAAGCCGCGATCCGTCGAGCGATTCCGGAAGTGGGCGAGATCATCGACACGACCGATCACTCAGCCGGAGCGAACCCGTATTACACCGCCGGCACCGCGTAAAACTTGCCAGGTAACTACTGATGTGTTCAGAGAAGTATTGCGGGGGTAGCGAAACTCGCCAAGAGTTTCGGTCGCTGGCAACTGCCGAAAGTCCTGGCGACTTTCGCTACTGAGAGCATCCCAAAATCCTTGTTTGACAACGCACTACGAACAAGACGGCAAACGAAGGCAGGAAAATGGAGTGGCAGAAAAATGACTGGACGACTCTGAACGGTCCCTGAAATTCAATGCGTCCCATCTTCCTGCCGCCACATGTTCCTGCCTTCAAAGACGCGAGTTCTCCAGCATGACGTGCGCAGCGGATTTCCCCGGATTCCGGCAAACTTGAAGGCCGGAAGGCACTCGGTATACTGCTCCGCTTCTCTGTGGCCCGTTTTCCGGCTGGGCTCAGCCGATGTTTAGGAAAGTCAGTCATGTCAAGAGTTTGCGACGTTTGCGGCAAAGGCGCTGGCCGCGGTAACAAAAAAGTCGAACGCGGTAAGGCCAAGTACCTGGGCGGAAACGGTCGCAAGACGACCGGCATTACCAAGCGGTACTTCTACCCGAACCTGCAGAACGTCCGCGTTCAGACGCCGGAAGGTGCGAAGCAGCAGAAGGTCTGTACCAACTGCATTCGGTCCGGTCGCATCAAGAAGGCCGTCGTTCGCGAAGCATTCACGATCGACGCCAACTGACCGGTTCGGTGGCTCGCCCGCGAGTCAGCTTTTCGGGCCGCCGACAGCGAATCAAAATCAGAGGGTGAAGTTCTCATCGAGCCGGATTGCTCGACCGGAACTTCACCCTCTGGTCGTTTTCAGACAGAAGTCCGACGAGGATTGTGGCGATGGCCGAACTCACCAACGCAGACGTTCGCAAAGTAGCCAGTCTGGCCCGGCTGAAGCTCTCCGATGCCGAGATCGAGCATTTCGCCGAGCAGCTGGATGGCGTGCTGAGCTACGTGCATGTTCTCGACGAGCTGGATGTCTCGAACGTCGAGCCGATGGCGCACGCCGTCGACGTGTCGAACGTTCTGCGCGACGACGAGACCCGCCCGAGCCTGCCGCGCGACGAAGCTCTGGCTAACGCTCCCAAGACAGACGGACGCTACTTTCTGGTGCCACAGATTCTGGAAAACGCCTGACACGAAACAGCCGGGTGGCCGGGGCTGGAGCGAGGCACGAGCGAAGCCCCGGATAGCAGCTCGATCGGCGGGAACGAACCGGGGCTTCCTTCGCAGGCTCAGTCCAGCCCCGGCCACCCGTTCAGAAAGACAGCTCTGACCAATAAGGTTACGGGGAATCAACATGGAACTTTCTGGAGCGACGGCTTCGCAGCTTCTGGAAGCGATGAACAGCGGCGCGACAACCGCTGCAGAAGTTACGCAGGCGCATCTCGACGCGATCAGTTCGCGGGACGAGTCCGTCGGAGCGTTTCTGTCGGTCGATGCCGACGGAGCGCTGGCGCAGGCTGCCCAGGTCGATCGGAAGCGGGCCGCTGGCGAACGACTCGGACCGCTGGCCGGGCTGCCGATCGCCGTCAAAGACAACATCTGCACGCTGGGCAGTGCGACGACCTGTGCCAGCCGGATGCTCGAAAACTTCGTCCCGCCGTACAACGCGCACATCGTCGAACGATTGAACGCGGCGGACGCAGTCATCATCGGCAAAGCGAACCTTGACGAGTTCGCGATGGGATCGTCGACCGAGAACTCGGCGCTCAAGGTGACTCGCAATCCCTGGGATCTCGAACGAGCACCTGGCGGATCGAGTGGTGGGTCGGCAGCCGCGGTGGCGGCGTCGTTCGCGCCATTGTCGATCGGCAGCGACACCGGCGGGTCGATTCGGCAGCCAGCGTCGTTCTGCGGCGTCGTCGGGATGAAACCGACTTACGGCCGCGTCTCCCGTTACGGACTCGTGGCGTTCGCCAGTTCGCTCGACCAGATCGGTCCGTTCGCGAATGACGTGACAGGGGCGGCCCTGCTCCTTGAGTCCCTGGCCGGACATGACGATCGCGACTCGACGAGCGTCGACTGTCCCGTGCCGGCTTACTCGCAAAGCGTCGATCAGCCGCTGGAGGGCCTGCGAGTCGGCGTCGTGCAGGAGTATCTCGGCGAGGGCACCGACGACGACGTTCGCTCGGCGGTCGAAACGGCGATCGCGGTTTACCGATCGCTGGGGGCTGAAATCGTCGACGTCTCGCTGCCGCACACGAAGTACGCCGTCGCGACCTACTACCTGATTGCCTGCTCGGAAGCGTCGAGCAACCTCGCGCGGTACGACGGAATCCATTACGGGCATCGGGCGGAGAAGTTTGACAGCCTGGTCGATCTGTACGCGGCCAGTCGCGAGGAAGGCTTCGGCGACGAGGTCAAACGCCGGATCATGCTCGGCGTGTACGCTCTCTCGGAAGGCTACAGCGATCAGTACTACGTGAAGGCGCTCAAGGTTCGCCGCCTGATCCGCAACGACTTCGACGCCGCCTTCAAGAACGTCGACGTCATCGTTGGTCCAACCGTTCCGACACCCGCGTTCAGGATCGGCGAGCTGGTCGATGATCCGCTGCAGATGTACCTCTCCGATATTTGCACGATCAGCGCGAATCTCGCCGGCATCCCCGGCATCTCAGTGCCTTGCGGTCTCAGCGCGTCGGGTCTGCCAATCGGCCTGCAGCTTCTGGCCGGCCCGTTTGAAGAAGAGAAGCTGCTGCGAGCGGCCCGAATGTTCGAGCGGGAAACCGACTGGCACACCCGCCGCCCGAGCGTGAGTCAGTAACTTCGTTTAACGCCCAGCCGCAGGCGCCGGCCACCAGAACGGGGGCAAGTCGCGGGTCACCGGCGCCTGCGGCCGGGCGTTAAACAAGGCAACACAAAAGGCAAACTCACGGAGCCTTTTCGATCATGGAATACACAACGATCATCGGCCTCGAAGTCCACGTTCAGCTGCTGACAAAGTCGAAGCTGTTCTGTGGCTGCCCGAATCTTTTCAACCCGGACAATCCCAACGTCCAAACCTGCCCGGTGTGCCTCGGCCTGCCGGGAGCACTGCCGGTGATGAACCGCGAGGCGTTCTGGCTGTCGGTCAAGACGGCGCTGGCGCTCAACCTGCAGGTCGCACCGTCCTCAAAGTGGGACCGCAAGCAGTACTACTACCCGGACCTGCCGAAGGCCTATCAGATCAGCCAGTACGATCTGCCATACAGTTCGGAAGGCTGTGTCGAGATCACTGTTCCGTCGACCGGCGAAACGCGAAGTGTCGGCCTGTTCCGGGCTCACCTGGAAGAAGACGCCGGCAAGAATATTCATGATGAGTCAGGTCGAGGCGGAGACAGCCACGTCGACCTGAACCGCTGCGGGACGCCGCTGCTGGAAATCGTCAGCAAGCCGGACATTCGATCGGCTGAGGAAGCCCGCGTGTTCCTCGAAGAACTGCGTCTTCTGCTGCGCTACATCGAGGTTTCCGACTGCAACATGCAGGAGGGTTCGCTGCGCTGCGACGCGAACGTCAACCTGCACGTTCAGCACAACGGCGAGACCGTCGCGACGCCGATCGTCGAGATCAAGAACCTGAACACGTTCCGTGGCGTCGAAGCGGCGATCGAATACGAGACGCAGCAGCAGATCAAGAAGTTTGAAGCCGATCCCGACGGTTACCGCATCGGCAAAGTGCCCAAGGCGACGCATGGCTGGAACGCAGACCGCGGCGTCACCTTCGAGCAGCGTGGCAAGGAAGAGGCCGCCGACTACCGCTACTTTCCCGATCCGGACCTCTGCCCGGTTGCTGTCTCCGACGACGAGGTCGCTGAAATCCGAGCAACACTGTGCGAGTTCCCCGCGTCGCGGCGGCATCGCTACGTCACTGAACTCGGCCTGTCGGATTACGACGCCGGCGTCATCATCGATCAGGGCCGCCGGTACGCCGACTACTTTGAAGCCGTCGCCAGCGAATGCGGAGATGGCAAGCAGGCGGCCAACTGGCTGACGCAGGACGTCCAGCGCGAACTCAACGAACGCAAGATCGAGATCGACGAGTTTCCGATCCCGGCCGCCGTCCTGGGCACAGTGCTCAAACAGGTTGTCGCCAGCGAGATCACGGTCAAGAGTGGCCGCGAAGTCTTCACGGTCCTGCTGTCTGAAGGCGATGACGGCAAGACGCTTGAGCCGTCACGCGTCGGCGAGGTCATCGCCGAGAAGGGGCTCAACGTTGAGCAGGACACCGGCAAGATCGAAGCCATTATCGACGCCGTTGTTGCTCGCAACGAGAAGGCTGCCGAAGACGTCAAAGCCGGCAAGCTGCAGGCGGTCGGCCCGCTGATCGGTCAGGTGATGCGCGAACTCAAAGGCGCCGACGCCAAAGCCGTCCGCCAGATGATCATCGATCGCCTGACGCAGTAGTTTCGAGTGACGTGCTGGTGTGCCACTGGCTCTGCCAGTGCGTCTCAATGCTCGGACACTGGCAGAGCCAGTGGCGCACGAGCATCAGGTCGCGTTGCTGATTCGTTCCGCTTTGCGGTGATTTCAGTCGCGAAGCGACGACAGCGCGTAGCCCACGGCGTCAGCCGTGGGTAAGCGTCGTAGTTTCAAGTTGAGCCGCGAAGCGGCGGCAGCAGAACCGAGAGGCTTCGTGCTGTCGCGACTTCGCCGCTTTCAAACGCCAACCTGTGCTTCGACGTCTTCCTCGGTTGCGACTGCGTCAACTGACACTTTCGATCGCTCCCGCTTTGCTGGTGTTCTTGACCGTCGGCGCGGGGCCGGCGCCTCTGACGAGAGATACTCGCCGTACGTGTCGCGGTAGCTGTAGCCCTCGGATTCGGCGTCGGTGCCGTTGCAGACCAGGCCGACGACTCGGATGTTGTTCGTCTGCAGGATCTCGGTCGAGCGCTTCGCCGTGTTGCGTTTGTTCTTGTTCATTCGCAGGACGAGGATCAGGCCATCAGTGTGCTGCGCGACGATGCATGGATCGCTGACAGCCAGCAGCGGCGGCGTGTCGATCAGGACGAGATCGAACTCCTGCTCGGCATCATGCAGCAGTCGTGAGAATTGCCGCGAGGCCAGCAGTTCGGCGGGATTCGGTGGCGTGTCGCCGCAGGTCAGGACGGACAGGCCATCGGCGGCTGTGTGCTGAGCGGCCGTCAGCAGGTCGATGTCGCCGGCCAGAACGTCGATGACGCCGATGTCGCGTCGCAGGCCGAACAGCGTGTGCAGCGTCGGTCGTCGCAGGTCGCAGTCGATCAGCAGAACCTGCCGGCCGGACTGGGCCATGGCGATGGCCAGGTTGGAGATCAGTGTGCTCTTTCCGTCACCCGGTTCCGGGCTGGTGACCTGAATGACGTTGTGACCGTCCGGAACGGAGACGTTGAATGCCGTCCGCACCGATCGATACGCCTCTGCTTCCGGTGAACCTGGCCGGTGGAAGTAGCACAGTGGGCGTTGCAGCGGACTGCCGGGGATGCCGCGAGCGTTCGCGTTGAAGGCCGGCACGGTTCCGAGAATCGGCAGCGGAATGCTTTCGCGAATCTCGTCGACGGACTTGAGTGAGGTGTCGCTCCATTCGCGGAGAAAGATCAGTGCCCCCAACAGGCCCATCACGGCAACGAGTCCCGCGCCGTACAGCTTGGCGATCCGCTTCAGCGAGAGTTCGACTTTGGCCGGGGCAATGACTTTCAGCGAGTAGCCGAGATTCTCTTTCTGCAGGTCGAGCTTCGTCGCGTCGACCTGGAGCGCGTTCCAGAGCCCGTGCAGGCGGTCGAGGTCGTCGTTAAAGCGACGATCCTGTTCCATAAACTTCGACAGTGTGCGGGCCTTCTCGAACTCGTCCTTGTAAAGGCGTTCAATCTCCAGCTCGCGGAGTGTTGCTGCATCGAGCTGCTGTCGCAGTGACGCGAGGTACACGTTAACGACGTCGAGCCCGTTGACCGTTCGCGCCAGCGACTGCGGCTCGGCGGCAACGATGCCCGCGGAACCAGGCCGAGCGGGCAGGCCGGTCGTCGGATCGACAAGACGCTGCTCGCCGGGAATCGGGATGCCTTTCTGCCGGTAATAGCCCTTCAGTGTCGTGATCTGCTGCCGCGTCGCCCGGACTTCGGGCCAGTCCTCGCCATACTTCTGCAGGAGTTCCTGCTCGCGGAGCATCAACGGCAGAAGCTGAGAATCAAGCGAGCCCTGCGGTGTCGATGCCGCTGTCCCGAGACCGGCGGTGCCTGCTCCGGATGCAGGTCCGCTCGCACGAGCCTGCGGCGCGGAGAAGAGTTGAATCATCGTCGCGAGTTCTTCGCGCGACCGACCGGACGCGACCTGCCGTTCGACCGACTGAATGTTGCCCTGCAGCTCGGCCTTGCGAACCAGCAGCAGCTGCTGTTCCTTCTCAAGCGCTTCCAGCTTTTCCTGATGGACGTTGGTGGCGACCGAAACGCGTTCGCCGTTGGGGCCTCGCACGGGCGTCTTCAGGTGAATGGGAGCCGACAGTCGAAACCGTTCGTATTCGCCTTCCTTCGCCTCGATCTGCCGCAGCAAATCCTGCGTGCTGTGTCCGACAAACTTCTTCAGTTCGCTGACGTTCTCATCGCGGTCGGCGATCAGGTAATCATGGTACGCGTCGATAATCGCGTCATTGATTGCCCGGACGTCTTCCTTGTTCGAGTTTTTCAGCGTGACATCGAGCACGTTGAGCATCGAGCGGTCGGTGCCTGCGCTGCGTTTGACGACCAGTTCGTCGAGCAGGTCTTCGACGATGTCGTCCGACCCGCGCAGCGATTCCAGTTCGTGGAGCCGGTGTTTCTCGATGGCCTGTTCCACGATCAGCGGGCTCATGATCAGCGCGATGTGCTGACCGCGTTCGCCAAATGTTTCAACCTGCTGCTGATTGTTGATCGGGCCCGCAGCGCGGCGGGAAACGAGGATGCGAGATGTCGCCGTGTACTCCGGGCCGAACTTGAGATACAGCACGTGGCCGAGCATCAAGCCGGAGAGGACGCCGCAGACAATCCACAGCGCATAGCGGCGGGCCAGGCCGACGTAGTCAATCGTGCCGCCTCGCCACACGATGTTTGACGAAGTGACATTGCCGAGCGGCGCTGTCGTTTTCGGTGCTGGGGCCGCTGGCTCACTGGTGACACCCGACACCGCGGCCTGCTGCTGGCTCGGCAGTTTCGAGATGTCGAACGGCTGATCGAATTCGTTGTCCCGCGTGCTCATCACTGCCCCGTTGTTGCACAGGCCGTCGCGCGAGCCTGCGCGGCGTAGTAGTCGATCGTCGGCTTCAGTCCGTCGCGCCAGGAAATGCGACCTTCGTATCCAAGGTCACGTTTCGTCGCTGAGATGTCCGCCCACGAATGTTTAATGTCGCCCTGTCGTGCGTCGGCAAAGTGCGGTGCGAATTCGACGTCAAGCTGCTGGCAGATTTCGCGCAACAGGTCGAGCAGGCTCAACGACTCACCGCAGCCGACGTTGTAGACGTTGCCGGAAACGCCCTCGGCATGAGCGGCCTTGAGATTCGCTTCGACGACGTTGCCGACAAACGTGAAGTCGCGAGACTGCTCTCCGTCGCCAAAGATCGTTGGCTGCCGACCCTCCACGAGCGCCGACACGAACAGGGGAATGACCGCCGAGTACGGACTGTTGGGATCCTGTCGCGGACCGAAGATGTTGAAGTACCGCAGCCGGACGGTTTCGATGTCGAACGAGTGGGCGAAAGCTTCGCAGTACAGCTCGCCAGCCAGCTTCGCGGCGGCGTACGGTGAAAGCACCTGCGGAACCTGCCCTTCGCGTTTGGGCATCTCCGGATCGTCGCCGTAAGCACTGCTCGATGCGGCATAAACGAGTCGTCGGACACCGGCTTTCGCGGCGGCGTTCAGCAGAGTCACCGTTCCGGTCACGCAGGCCCGGTGTGTGTCGAGAGGTCGTTCAATGCTGAGCGGGACCGATGCCAGCGCCGCCTGATGAAAGACGATGTCGATACCGGAAACGGCCTGCGTACACGCGACCGGATCGGCCACGTCGCCCTGGATGAAGTCGAACTGGCCGTCGACATGCTGCAGATTTCGCAGGGTTCCGGCGCACAGGTTGTCGAGCACTCGAACCGTATGCCCATCCTCGACGAGCTGCGTCACGAGGTGCGAGCCGATAAAGCCAGCGCCGCCCGTCACGAGGTAATTCGTCACCGTGGTCTCTCCTGAATCCGGCGAAGGATCGGCAGTCAGCTTCGCCCGGGACCCGAATTGCGTGGCACTGCGCAGCGATCGCCGAGGACGCGCAGAGCTTCCGACGCTGGACTCTACCACTCGGAAAAGTCTTGCGAGACAGGCAACTCGGGCTGTTCCGGAATTCCTCGCCACGCCGGACAGTTCACGCAGTTTCGTCCGGCTGCTCACTCGTTTCGATGCGTACCACCGTTACGATCCGGCCAGTACCGTTGTCCTTTTCGCCCCGTCGATTGACCCTGCCGAAGATTCAGAAGGGACCGCGACCATGCCGATTCCCGCCAGCGACCCGATCATCAATGTTCCCATTGCGACGCCGTTCGACGATCAGGACTGCGTCGATCACGAGGCTCTGGTCCACAACATGGAGCTGTGGATGAAGACGCCGCTCGCCGGCTTCCTGGTCGGTTCGCAGACCGGCGAGGAATGGTTTCTCAGCGAAGAAGAGAAACTGCAGATTACGCGGACCGTCGCCGACTGCCTCGAAGGCAACCGGTTCGTCATGGGCGGTATCGACTGCCCGTCGATCACGGAAACGCTGCGCCGGGCCGAAGCGTTCGCCGAAGCAGGTGCCGAGATGGTTCGGATTCGGTTCCCTCGCGGCGAGCACCTGATCGACGATTACTTTTCCGAAGTGCTGCCGCGCTGTCCGGTCCCCGTCCTGCTGATGCACCAGTGCGACCCCGCGCGGTTTGGAATGGCGGGCCAGCCAGCGGCGTCTCCGGAAGTGCTGGGACGGATTGCCAGCATGGACAACGTCTTCGGCTACGTGACCGATCACGATCTTCGATTCGAAGCGCGAGTTCATCCGCATGTACGCAGCGACCGCCGCTTCTGGATCTGCAACGGCAGCCTGATCGTGCAGGGCACGCTGATCGGCTGCAACGGAACGACAACGGCATTCTCCAATGTCTGGCCAGCGGCACTGGACGAACTGCTGCGGCTGGGGATGGCCGGGAAGTTTGAAGAGGCGATGCCGCTGCAGCGCAAACTGCAGAAGATCGATTCCGTGATGCTTCCGTGGCTGGCCGCCGGCGTCAAAGCCGCCCTCAAGCTGCTCGGCTTCCAAGGCATGATTCCCCGCCGCCCGACGCAGCCCATGCCGACAGATGCTGTCGCCGAACTTGAAACCGTGATGCGCGAGACGGGTTTGTTGACGGATTGAGCCACAGTTTGGCTGAGGGTTCGCCACTGATCATCGAGGTTGAAAGATGACAACTCAGGAACAATTCGAGGAAAACGTCGCTGCCATTCAAGGGGCAATCGACGACATGAACAACTGCGATTCGGGACGGGATGCCGACGAGGTCATCGCTGAAGTGCGAGAACGCTTCAACCTCCCGAAACCTCAGACTTCAGCTGGAACGGCCCAGTGATTCTCGCGGTAGCGCCGTGAGAGCAGTGCTGCCGCTTCCTGGTCGTTGGTGATCTGCTCGGTGGCCGGGTCGAACTGCAGTGTGCGACCGACTCGGGTGCAGATATTGCCGAGGTGGACGACGGTCGCCGTTCGATGGGCGATTTCGATGTCGGCGTTGGGAGTGCCGCCGTTGCGGATGCTCTCGATCCAGTTGAGCTGGTGTGAAGCGACGGACGCTCCGATCTGGCCGTCCGGCTTCTGAGTGATGCGGGCGTTGCGTTCGCCGAGGATCTCGATCTTCCCCCGCTTGCTGAGAAACATCTTCCCCTTCGTGCCGATGAACTCGGCCCCACTGTCGACATTGAACGGGTAGTTCGTCGACCACAGCCGCTGTTCGTAAACCAGCATTCGCCTCTGGCCGATGCCACCTTCGCCGGGGAACTCGAACGTCACCTGCTGCGTGTCGGGAAACTCCTGATCGTCGTCGAAGTGGTACTTGCCGCCGATGCCCGCGACCGTCGCCGGGTGCGTATCGACGCCCAGTCCCCACAGTGCGTAATCGACGTCGTGGATTCCGTCGTTGCCGAAGCCGCCGCAGCCGAAGCCGTACCACCAGTGCCAGTTGTAGTGCAGTCGGTTCGCCTGGTACGGCTGATACTCGGCCGGGCCAACCCACAGGTCGTAATCGAGATTGCCCGGCGGGTCGGTCGGCAGAGCGTGTCCGATGTTCCGCCGTCGCTGCCAGTTCCAGGACTTCGCGACCAGCACATCGCCGATCAGTCCGTCGCGCAGCATCTGCACGGCGTTGCGGATTCCCTCGCTGCTGCGCGACTGAGTTCCGTGTTGAATGACTCGTTTGTGCCTGCGGGCCGCGTCGAGCAGCAGGCGACCTTCGCGGATGTTGTGGCAGACCGGCTTCTCGATGTAGGCGTGCTTACCCGCGTTGACGGCCAGCAGTCCGGCGGTCGCGTGCCAGTGGTCCGGCGTGGCGATGATGACCGCGTCGATCTGCGGATCTTCGACCACTCGTCGCAGGTCCGAGACGGCTTCTGCCTGCGGCGCGATCTTCGCGGCCTCAGCCAGTCGCGATTGATCGACGTCGCAGATCGCGGCCAGTTCGACATTGTGCCCGGCGAGACTCAGAACGCTCGAAACGTGATGCTTGCCCTGACCGCCGCAGCCGATCACGGCAACGCGAACTCGATCGGACGGAGCCGCTTTCAGAATTGCCGGAGCTGCCGTCGTCGCCGCGATGCCTGCCGCCGACGTCGAGAGAAATCGTCGGCGACCAGTTCCCGTTGACGTATTCTGCGGTCGGTTGAGATTCGTCACGTTTCGTCTCCGGTTTCTGAAGAAGAGTCAGCGCTGGCGTGTGTCGTGTCGCCGTCTGCGGGCGAGTCGTCCTCATGCTCAACCGATTCTGCGGGCTTCTCGGCGATCTGCTTGCTGGCGACCTTTCGCAGCCAGTGAACTTCCATCGTCGAATAATCAACGGTGCGTTCGCACTTCCAGTATTCGGGGATCTCGAAGATTGAGCGCTGCGGAGTGCGGAAGAGCATCAGCGCGTCGTCGGCCGTCACGTCCGGCCGGGCCAGTCGTTCCAGCGATTTGTAAAGCGGCGAGCCACTCTGAATATCGGGCACCATCTTGTAGGGCGGGTCGAAAAAGACGAGCGAGTAGGGGAGGTAGCCCTCGACGTTTTTCGGTCGGAACGACGTCATCGCCACGTCGGTCTGCCAGCAGAGCGTTTCGTCTTCGCACTTGAGCGTCGCCACGTTTTTCCGGAGCAGTTCGGCGGCCTTGCGGTCCTTTTCGAAGAAGACGATCGAGTAGGCTCCGCGGCTGAGTGCTTCGAGGCCCAGCGTTCCTGTGCCGGCGAAAACGTCGGCAACTCGTGCGTCGATCACTTCGTCATGGATGTATTGAAACAGGCTCTCCTTGACGCGGTCGGTGATCGGTCGCGTGATCTGGCCGGGGTTGGTCAGCAGTTTTCGACGGCCAAACCGGCCGGTAATGATGCGCATGAAGCTCTCCGCGAGTTTGTCAGAAGAGCCGCAGAGTATCGGCACCCGTGTTCGATTTACGAGCCAGCCGGATCCGCAACGATCACTGCCGATACCGCTTTGAGATCGGCCAGCCGAGCGCACTCGGTCGCGATCTGCTCGCCGGACACCGGCATCAGAAAGAAGGAATCCGTGCCGAGTTCCCGCAGCACAGGTTCGAGCGGTTGCGATTCGGCGTGGCCGACGACGATCAGCCGCACGTCCGGTCGCTGTCGAGCCGCGGCGGCCAGCGCGAGCACTCCCGCTGCACCAACATTCAGATCGACCAGCAGCACGAGCCGCGAACCGTCACGCTGCTGAGCTGCCAGTTCTCCTCGGACGTCCGCCGTCTTCGATCGCGTCTGGATGCGAACGCTCTCTCCAGCAAGTTGCCGCCGCAACTCGGGGTACCAGCGCGGCTGTTGTTCCAGGGCGAGAATGCGACTCACTGCGTACGCCTTGTGGTTGAGTAATCTGTCGGAATTTGACGAAGCGATCTGAGTGGTTTGGTCACGAGCGCGCCGAAACGGTCTGCCTGCCGTTCACCGAAAATACGTCTGTGCTTTAGTGCAGAAGTGCTGTGGCACCGACAGTAATCGATTGAACCGGGACCGCCGTGATTCTCTCGATCGTATTGTCGATCGGGCGGAAAACAATTCCGCCCCGCGAAGTGACAACCGGTGACGGAGCGGGGCCGCGCGACTTGCGGGTCGTGGTCGTGTCTGGCACTGACGAGCAGGGAGCCGCCAGGGGCTCTCCGATCCGGGTTCGTCGATGAGTTTTCGAGCTCGGTCCCGATCATTGAATTTGGGCGGTCAGGCAGTAGCATCAGCCGTTTCCCCCGCATTTCGCGGGGGCTTTTTCGTTGATGGTGCCGTGTTTCGCCCCGGGGTCCCGCCAGTTGGCAGGCTTCGAGGGCAATTCAGGCGGGCTCGAAGCCGGACGCTGCGAGCCGTTCAGACGCCACCCGGAGGCTGCTGTCGCCTCGCCGGGGCGTAAGGAACGTGCCCGAAACATGTTCAGTGTTATAGTGGCACGCCGCTCCGCGGCGTCGGCCTTTGGATGGGCTGACCTCGCGGAGCGAGGTGCCACATTGCGAACTTGTTTCGGAAAGGTTGCCGAATCGGTCGATCAGCAGGCTGCTGAGTCGATCGGAAACGCTCAGTTCGGTGGCTGCAGCAGACGTCGCCTGTCGCGGGACCGTTGTTGATACGAAAGCAGAGTTTCATGACGAATGCGTCGTCCGCCAGTTCGGCTTACCGGGGCGAAATCAGCATGGCGAACGAGGATCGAGTGCTGGTGCTCGACTTCGGATCGCAGACCGCCCAGCTCATCGCCCGCCGGGTACGTGAGCAGCACGTTTTCTGTCAACTTGTCCGCCACGATCTGACAGCGGACCGGATTCGCGAACTCAACCCGAAAGGGCTGATCCTCTCGGGCGGCCCGGCCAGCGTTTATGGCGAAGGATCGCCGCAGGTCGATCCGGAAATCTTCGAGCTGGGCATCCCGGTGCTTGGGATCTGTTACGGAATGCAGCTTGCCTGCCGGTCGCAGGGCAGTGACGTTGCCGCCGGTGAGTCGCGTGAGTTCGGTCGGGCGATGTGCAATGTCGAAACTGACAACCCACTGTTCTTCGGCATCTCCGGAGAAACGCAGGTCTGGATGAGTCATGGCGACCAGGTCCGCGACCTCAGCGAGCACTTCAATTCGATCGCGACAACCGAGACCTGTCCACACGCTGCCGTGCAGCACAAGACGAAGCCGATTTACGGCCTGCAGTTTCATCCCGAGGTGACGCACACGACTCTCGGCGGGCAACTGCTGCGGAACTTCGTTCGCGACATCTGCGGCTGCGAGGGCACCTGGGAAATCTCGTCACTGATTGAGCGCGAGATTGAATCCGTCCGCGAGCGTGTCGGTAACAAACGCGTCATCTGCGGCCTGTCGGGCGGCGTCGATTCGTCCGTCGTCGCGGCGCTGCTTTACAAGGCGATCGGTCCGCAGCTCTCGTGCATTTTTGTGGACAACGGGCTGCTGCGGAAAGGCGAGGCTGACGAGGTGCGCCGCGAGTTTGGCAGCCACTTCAAAACTGACCTGCACGTCGTCGATGCCAGCGAGCAGTTCCTCGGCGAGCTGGCCGGCGTGTCCGATCCGCAGGTCAAACGTAAGATCATCGGCCGCGTCTTTATTGACGTCTTCAAACAGGAAGCGGAGTCGATCGAGGACGCGCACTTCCTCGCTCAGGGGACTCTGTATCCGGACGTGATCGAGTCCGGCGCCAACGCCGACGGTCCGGCGGCGACAATCAAGTCGCACCACAATGTCGGCGGCCTCCCGGAAGAACTCGGCTTCGAATTGATCGAACCACTGCGTGACTTCTTCAAGGACGAGGTCCGCAAGATGGGCGCGGCACTCGGCCTGCCCGACCAGCTTGTCTGGCGGCACCCGTTTCCCGGACCGGGTCTCGCTGTGCGGTGTCTTGGCGAGATCACTGAAGAGAAGCTCGTGATTCTGCGCGAAGCCGACGCGATCCTGATCGACGAGCTGCACCGGGCGAATCTCTACAACGAGATTCGTCAGGCCTTCGCCGCGCTGCTGCCAATTCAGTCGGTCGGCGTCATGGGCGACGCTCGCACCTACGAGTTTCCAATCGTCATCCGCGCGGTCACGACCGACGACTTCATGACCGCCGACTGGTACCACATGCCGTATGACGTGCTGCAACGGATCTCGACACGAATCACAAATACGGTTCGCGGCGTCAACCGGGTGGTCTACGACTGCAGTTCGAAACCGCCAAGCACGATCGAGTGGGAGTAGGTTGCCGGAGACTCGTTCTTGAGCATTGTGAGGTAGCAGGATGATGATGCGATTCGGTGTGTTGATTGAACTCCTGGCAATCATCGCCTTGATGCTGGGAGTTCCCGTTCCGATCTCCGCGACCGTTGCCCTGATTGCCGCAACTCCTACCACTGGCGTAGCACTTTTTCGTCTGCTGAACTCGGACCGCAGCGGGGGCACTCTTATCGATGTAGCGTTTCTCTTCTTCACATGGGCCATGCTTCCGTGTCTGGTCGCGCTGTATGCGACTGACGGCGTCAGCGAAACGACCTTTCGGTTCATAGTCACTGTTCGCGTTGCTGCAGCATTCAACATCTGGACTCTCTCGAACAGATGGAGTCACTCCGAGGCCGGCAAAGAGAAACTGCCTGCTGACCATTAAGAGGTCAACGAACAACTTGACCACAGTGTGAGGTTCTCTGGACTTCCTGGTTTGCAGTCCCGCCCTCTGATTGGCGTGCCTGGCACGCTCATCTGAGATTTTCTGTCGCCTGACTATTCATTTCTGAAAGCATTCCCGAGACGTATCCCATGAAAGCCATCGCTGTTCGTCCGCCTCAGAAAGACAGTGTGCATCTGGCCGAGTTGCCGATGCCCAGTGTGGACGATGTTCCGAATGACCGCGGCGTGCTTGTCAAGGTGCTGAAGGTTGGTGTCGACGCAACCGACCGCGAGATCAACGACGGTCTGTATGGGGCTCCGCCGGAAGGCAGCGATTTTCTGGTATTGGGGCACGAGTCGTTCGGGCAGGTTGTTGAAGTCGGCAGTGCCGTGCGTAAGGTCAAGCCGGGCGACTATGTGAGCTGCACCGTCCGCCGGCCCGGCAAATCGATCTTCGACCGCATTGGACGCAACGATATCACCAGCGAAGAGGTCTACTACGAACGCGGAATCAACCTGCGGCACGGGTACCTGACCGAGTACTTCGTTGACGACGAGGAATACATCGTCCGCATTCCCAAAGGGCTGAAGCATCTCGGTGTGCTTGCCGAACCGGCCAGTGTTGTGGCGAAAGGAATCGAACAGGCGACGCTCGCACAGCAGCGGTTGCAGGTCTGGCGGCCAGGCGTCGGCTTCGTGCTCGGTTCGGGCCAGATTGGCCTGCTGGCGACGATGATGCTGCGGCTGCAGGGGCTCGATGTTTACACGTTTGCCCGCGCTCCGAAGGAAGGCAACATCAAGGCGGAAATCGCCGAGGCCTACGGTGCGACGTACTGCGGCGCGAACGATCGCAGCATCGACGAAGTGGTCGCAGACGTCGGCAAGCCGGACATCATTTTCGAGGCGACTGGTTCGAGCCGCATCGCGTTCCAGGCGATGGAGTACCTTGGGCTGAACGGGGCTCTGATCTGGAGCAGCGTGACCGGCGGCGACAACATGCTCGACGTGCCCGGCAACAGGATCAATCTGGAATGGGTCCTGGGTAACAAGCTGCTGGTCGGCACGGTGAACGGCAACTGGCGGCACTTTGAAATGGGCATCGCCGACATGTCGCTCGCCGAGCACACCTGGCCGGGCGTGACCGAGCAGATTCTCACGCACCCTGTCAAAGGGCTGGACAACTACCAGGAAATGATGGACATGCTCGCCGACGGTCGCTGTCTGAAGGTGTTCGTTGACGTGGCTGACGAAGACTGAGCCATCCGTCTGATGGTTCCGTAGCTGGATTCGCACGAATTCAGACGGCGAATCAGACAGGTCTGAATTCTTGCGAATCCAGCTACGAGTCCGATTCGCTTTCCGTCAGCGCCCACTCCGGTAGCGGTGCCTCAAAAGTGACCGTGGCACCGGTTTCTGGATGCTCAAACGTCAGCGACCGGGCGTGCAGACAGAGCGGTTCGGATTCGATGTTCGGGACGACGTTGCTTCCGAGTTTGCGATCGGGCAGGTAGTAGGAATCTCCGCAGATCGGCAGGCCGAGTGACCACAGGTGGATGCGGATCTGATTCGTGCGTCCGGTCATCGGTTGGGCCTCGACCAGTGCAGTGCCGTCGGGGTTTCGGCTCAGGACTCGGAAACGAGTTTCCGCTGGCAGGCCGTTGTGATCGGTGTTTCGGAGGCCGCCTGGCTGCGTGGCTGCGGCGATTGGATCGGTGCAGTTGAAGTCGTCTTCAGCCGGATAGCCTGCGACCTTCGCGACGTAGATCTTCTCGACGCGGCGCTGTTCAAACTGCGGCTGCACTTTGCGAGCGACTGCCTGCGAGCGCGCATGCAGGACAACGCCGGATGTTGCAGCGTCGAGTCGGTGAGCAGCTCGCAGTCGCTGCGGAGCGTAGACGCTGTCAAGAATCGCCTGCAGCGTATTTCGCTCGAACCGTCCGCACGCGTGCATCGGCAGCGGAGCCGGTTTATTGACGACAACGATCGCAGCGTCCTCGTACAGAATGCGAATGTCGGCGTTGACGTTCGGTTCGACATACTGCGGCGTCACATGATCGAAGCGGTCGCCCTCCCGCATGATTTGATCGGGTGAGACGCGGTTTGCACGCAATCCCCAGGCGGCGCGACGCCCACCGTCTGCCTCGTCAGAATGATGAGGGACGATTCGTCCGGCGGCGATCAGGTCGAACCACTCATCGCGCGAAGTGTTGGGAAAACGAGCCGATAGAAAATCGATCAGCGTCAAACCGGCAAAGCGTCCGGGAACGTTGATCGGACGAAAGTTGTCATACGCCACGCTGCCCGGCAAAGGGTTCGTCGCTTGCCGCAGCTGTTCGTGCCGCTGCATCAGGAACGCCGCTGACGAATCGTCAGGTACGAGGTGACCGCCAGGCGTCAGCATGACTTCGTTGTCTTCTTACCTTCTGTTACTGACTTCGTTTGAAGACTCTGTAGCTACGCTCGCCAGAGCGTGGGTCCCACCGTCTGGCGACGGCAGCTACGAATGACGAGATGTGGATCCCACCGTCTGGCGACGGCAGCTACGAATGACGTCGTGTCTTCAGATCGGAGTGAGGAGTGCCCGTCAACCTTCCTCTCGTTCAGGTAGCCGACGGGCTCAATTCAGTTCCCGGATCGAGATATTGCGGAACTGGACGAGTGCTGGCGGGCTGGACCATTCGCCGTCGCGTTTTCCACCGTGGTGCTGCAGGGCGATGGGACCTCGTTCGGGAATGCCGGGGAGCTGGGCGTCTTCAATGACAGTCGTCCCGTTGAGCGCGACGGTCAGGCGGTCGCCCTTCATGGTGATCTCGAACGTGTTCCATTCCCCGAGGTCCTTGTCGGCGTTGATCTTTGGCGTCACACCGGCACGGACTTCCGGCGGCATCGACTTGTCCATTCGGTAACCGTAGACCTCGCCCGAGCCAATCGGCCAGCACCAGATGTTGACCTGCGACTTGCCCTGTCCGCGCAGGAAGATGCCGGAGTCGGAGTCCGGCACGGTGATTTTGATCTCGTTGCCGTCGACGTCCTTTTTGTGAGTTCCGTCGGGCTTGATGATCGGCACGCGGGGATTCAGGTAAGGCGTCTCTTTGATCCGCCAGTCGACTTTCAGCACGAAGTCGCCGTACTCCTTTGCCGACCACAGATTCTTATCGCCGGGTGCTTCGCTGCTCGCGTCGTAATCAATGACGCCATCGATGATCTTCCAGTGCCCGTTGTCACCCTCGGGGACTTTCCAGCCGGAGAAGTCCTTGCCGTTGAACAGCGAGACGAATCCGGGAGCGACATCGTCAGCAGACGAGACACCCGCCATCAGAGACAGCGCGAACAGGGCAGCGATCAGAATCTTCATTTCAGACGTTTCCTGAGGGGAATCAGCAGTTGGGTCCGGAGGAACTTCCGTCGGTAGTACCACCGGCGAGCGCGGGCTTTGCCAGTGGTGGCAACGCTTCTTCGAGGATGCCGCGGGCTTTGGGCATCAGCAGCAGCCCTTCGACGGTCATCCAGACCTGCAGCGCAAGGATCGCGAGACCGACCGAAAACAGGAGCATGTTCTGTTTCGGTTCCGGACCTGACCACCAGCCGGATTCTGAATTGAACATCTGCCAGAGCAGTGCCCACGCAGGCATCAGCAGCATGACACCCATCGGAATGGCCGCGAACCAGATCGGCTTGCCACGTCGCCACAGGTAGAACACGGTCACCATGAAAGCCAGACCGGCCAGAAGCTGGTTGGTCGCTCCGAACAGCGGCCACAGAATCAGTCCGCCTGTACCGGGACCTCCCTTCGCGGAGGGAAGCATGGCAACAATCCCCGCCAGCACGACGGCGAATCCTGTTGCCAGGTACTTGTTCGTCAGCGATTTGATATTCAACGTCGCGGCGAGTTCCTGAATGACGTAACGCTGCAGCCGCGTGGCGCTGTCGAGTGTCGTTGCCGCAAAGCAGGCCACCAGCACGGCGATCATATTGATGCCCAGCACCAGCGGAATGCCGATCGACGAGAGGAAGTTGCCGCCGCCGTTCACGAAGGCGCCGACTTTGTTGCCCAGCGAAAACGCAGCCCAGCTCTTGCCGATGTCGTACTGAGTTTCCCAGGCGGCGCGGCCAGCGAGGTGGCCGGCATCGGTATCGACACCCATTCCGATGCCGGCGGTGCAGGCCAGAATCACCATGACGGCCAGCCCGCCTTCCAGCAGCATCGACCCGTACGCGACGTACTGCGCGTCGGTTTCCTTGTCGACCTGTTTGCTGGTGGTGCCACTGCTGACCAGACAGTGAAACCCGCTGCAGGCTCCGCAGGCGATTGTGATAAACAGGAAGGGCATGATCGGCGGAGCGTCAGACGGCAACTGATCGCCGGCGTACATGGGAGCGGCGGCTGTCAAATCCGCCTGTCCCGTCGCGCCGGCGACGATCACGCCCAGCATCAGCAGAGCGAGAGCGACGACGAGCTGATGACTGTTGATGTAATCGCGAGGCTGCAGCATCAGCCAGACGGGAAGTACCGACGCAAAGAAGCAGTACACCAGCAGGACCATCGTCCACACCGTGACTGTGTTAAAAAGACTGGTCGCAGGATCGACGCCGATGGCTGCGTTCAATGAATCGATCGGTGCCGCGATATCAATCGGCAGTGCGTAAGCTCCCAGGGCCACACAGCCGTAGATGACGACGAGTGCCGCCAGCGACGGTCCCAGCAGTCCGCCGCCGCGTTTGTAAACCATGATGCCGATCCCGATTGCCAGCGGCAGCGAGACCCAGGTCGGCATGACACTTTCCGGATACAGCTTGAAGATGACGGCAATAACCAGCCCGAAGATTGCCAGCACGACGGTCAAAGCCATGAACAGGATGACCAGAAACAGCACGCGGGCTCGCGGCGAAATGAGACGCCCGGCGACTTCACCAACAGTCTGCCCTCGGTTGCGGAGTGAGATCACAAGTGCTCCGAAGTCATGCACGGCGCCAATAAAGATTGAGCCGAGGAAGACCCAGAGCAGGGCGGGGAGCCAGCCCCAGAAGACGGCGATGGCCGGGCCGACGATCGGCCCCGTGCCGGCGATGCTCGTGAAGTGGTGACCGAAGATGACCTGTCGCTTCGTCGGGACGAAGTCGACGTCGTCCCGCAGTTCGTGACTGGGCACGACGGCGTTTTCGTCAAGCTGGAAGATCTTGCGGCTGATCCAGCGACCGTACGTGTGATAGGCGATGAGGTAGCCGACGAACGAACCGACGGCGATCAACAGAGTCAGCATGAAGGCAGCCTCGAATGCGGGTCTGGCGGCTGGCGGGAGCGGAGACGTCCCGGATCCGCAGAGAAATCCGGGCGAACCCGAAACATTACCCGCGTGCTCTCAAGCCCGCAATCAGCAGAGTCGGGCCGGAAGAACCGGCGCGAGAAGGTTCGTTCTGCTCTGTTGCGGAAACTCTGACTGCAGAACCTGACGCTCTGCTGAGCGGTCCGGGGCCTCAGTGACAAACCTCACGCCGGTCTGCCCGTCACAAACGGAACAGCCGGCACGCCGTCGGCTCACTCCGAGAGAAACTGACGATCGAAGAACGGAATGCGCTTGCGGCAGGACGATTACCAATCGCACACGCACACATGCCGTCGCCGCGTGCGGATTCGACGCTTCTTCCTTTCATCCGGAAGTGGGGCGTTCGGTTCCGTTGTGGCAGTCCGGACTGAGGACCCTCAGGGATCAAACACGAAGTCACACCCCACGGTCATCCATTGAGGGCCGTCGAGCAACTTCCGCCTGGTGATCGCCAGAGCACTCGACGCAGTCCTATTCAGGAGAAGGAGTCTTCCGATGCTGGTTCTATCGAGACAGCGCGACGAGAGCATCATCATTGGCGATAACATCGTCATCACGGTGGTTGACATTCGCGGCGACAAAGTCCGTCTGGGAATTGATGCTCCGAAGGAAGTCCCCGTGCATCGCCGCGAGGTCTACGAAGCGATTCAGCGCGAACGCTCGCAGGCCGAAGCTGGCCAGGCCGTTTCCGGCGAGTCCTCGTAAGCAACCGACCGGCTCGACCTGCAGCGTGTTCGTGGCGTCCACCGCGATGAACATCCTGCAGGGCTCGATGCATGGTCGACCGCCAGGTCGTGATTCCGCACAACTCAGGTGTTGCGGATTCGGGTCTGCGGATTTGCCTGGCCAGATCGAGCCGGTTCGTCGCTGACAGCAGTCATCTGCCAGAAGATGCCCTCCGCCTTGCCGGAGGGCTTTCTGCTTTGGGCGTCGAGAATCCATCGTCTTCGACCGTGCCGATCGCGCGGCCTGTCGACGAAAAATCGGACGGTCGCCGCGCAGAATCTCAGTTCCGCTTAAGTCCGATCTGCGGCAGGTGCCTCGCCGCACACTGCATCCGCCTCCCTGCCGCGTCGCGTCTATTTGACCTGCTTTGACGCCGCAGGCCGCTTTGAGGCGAACCCGTGAGGGAAATCCCCGTGGCTTGGGAGGGGCCTTGCTGAAAGGCCCCTGAAATACGCTGTTTACCACGCCATCCATCGGACGGACTGGACTTTCTGACCGATAGTGACTGGCGATGGACCGGCAATGCCAGTTTGTCACCGGTTGGTGTTCGACGCTTCTCGCTGACTCGTCACGCGAGACCCGAGGTCGGATGCGACGGATGGCAACGGGCAGGGATCACCAGGATGACGGCGACGTTTGAGAGACGATCGACATCCGGCTTCACGGCCACGTCTCTCGGAACAGATGCCTGATCCGCGATCCGGTCCTCTGGCCCCGAGAGTCTCGAACGAGTCATCTCGATTCGATTTCTTCGGTGCCGCCGGTGAGCCGACGTCAGGCTCGCTGGTTCGAGATGGCGGGGGGCTGAAGGCCACGGAAACGCAATACCTTCACTTCCGGCGTCAAGACTCTCAGGAACACAGGATCAACTGTCCGAGGCCCTTCAAAAACCGCCATCGGCGGCGGGACGCCTGACAATCAGCAGTCGTTCGACTGAGCAGGCAACCCGGCACGGGAACATTCGAACCGCCGCCCGGCGGTGTATTACGGAGGTTTCTGAGGAGCCAGGGAACCAAACCAGGTCACCTTAGGAAAGGCTGAAACTCATGACTCGCATCAACACCAATGTCGCATCAACTCGTGGTCTGCGAAACCTCAACAAAGCCAACTCCGGCCTGGACACGGCTCTGCAGCGGTTGTCGACAGGTTCCAAGATCAACTCCGGTAAGGACAATCCTTCCGGCCTGATCGCTGGCGAGTCACTGCGACTGCAGGTGACGACGATCGAGCAGTCGATCAAGAACAGCAACCGAGCCAGCAACGTGCTCGCCACGGCCGACGGTGCCCTCGGAGAGATCGGCGGCCTGCTGAATCAGATTCGTGGTCTGGTGCAGGAAGGGCTTAACAGCGGTGCTCTTTCCAACACGGAAATTGAGGCGAACCAGCTGCAGATCGATGCCGCTCTCAACGCCATCAACCGTATCTCGGCCAACACAACGTTCGCTGGCGACAAGCTGATCGACGGCTCGAAGTCGTTCACAACCAGCACCAGCACGGCCGACGCCGCCAAGCTGGCTGACTTCCAGATCAACGAAGCCCTGCTCGGCACGAGCGGCTCGCTGTCGGTCGACGCGGAAGTGACCAGCGCTGCTGAAAAGGCCGAACTGCGTTATTCGGGCGGAGCGATCTCCGAAGCCACGACGCTTGAACTGCTCGGTTCCAAAGGCAGCCAGGTCGTCAATTTTGACGCCGGCAGCACCGTCGCCAACGTCCGCGACGCCATTAACGCCGTGAGCGATGCGACGGGCATTTCCGCAGCGATCGGTGACGGCCTGACACTGACCAGTGACGCCAAAGCCGGCACGTACACGCTCAGCACGAATGCGACCAAGAACAGCGTTCAAGTGTCTGCTTCAACGAGTGGTGGAATCACATTTACAGACCTTCGTGGAACCGCGACACAGGGAACGGACGCATCTATCTCTGCCAGCGGCGGGTCGATTTCAGTCTCGATTGTTACCGGGACCGGTTCACGCGCAACCACCGATGTGACTGCGATCACAACCGATGCCAGTGGCAACCAGACCATCGAGATTACCACTGCGGACGACGGATCGAACTCGCTGGCGACCGCAACCGATATTGCGAATGCCATCGCCGCGAATGGGACTGCCGCCAGTCTGGTTTCTGTCACCGACAACACTGCTGTTGGAGTCATTGGTGATACGGGTGGCGGACAGACACTTACTGGCGGGGTTGACGGAGAAACCGTCACGTTCAGTGACAACCGCGCATCGGCGACTGCAGGGGCGTTTGCGACGCTTGGCGGCAGCCTGTCGATCGATATCAACTCAACTGCAGGCACAGGAGCCACAACAGCAACTGCGACCACAGATGCAGATGGCAACGCAACTGTGACGGTCGAGCTTGAAACGGATGGGTCTGGAAACATTCTCGCCACACTGGGAGATGTCGTAACCGCAATCGCTAACGACCAGACCGCCGGTGGAGCCGCCGAGTTCATCACGTCATCTGGCGATACGGCAGGCACAACGCTCGTCGCCGACAACGGTGGGGCCACGCTCTTCACCGACGGCCACGACGGGACGAACAACGACATATCATTCACAGATGTCCGTACTGACCCAAGTGCCGGGACCGTCCGCATTGACTTCAACAATGCGGGTGCCGATCAGACTCTCGCCGTCAACGTGTCCAGCTCAGGCGACGATCACGACATTACCGTGACACTCGCAACGGACGCAGATGGGAACATCACATCAACCGCAGCCGACGTCGCTGCCCTGCTCAATGCAGACTCGACGGTGAACGCCATCGTCAACGCGTCATTCGAAGGGGACGGCTCGGAGACGGTCGACGATTCAGGCGGGCTTGCTAACGGTGTGCTGGATGCCGGCAGTGGGGCTCTCGTGTTGACCAGCTCGGACTACGGTTCCAATCAGTTCGTCGAAGTGAACGTGCTGAACGGTTCGTTTGAGACGACGCTGGATGACAGCACGACGGTCGCTGGCCGGGACACGGGAGCCGACATCGGCGTCCAGATCAATGGCCTGACGGCTCAGACCAGCGGCCTGACCGCGACGATCAAGACCAGTTCGCTGGATGCTTCGATCTCGTTCGCCGAAGCGGCCAACACGGCCAGCAACACGGCGTCGATCTCAATCTCGGGCGGTGGAGCGACCTTCCAGATTGGTCAGGAAGTTTCGCCGACCGGTCAGCTCGGCATCGGCATCGAAGCGGTCAACACGGCTCGCCTGGGTGGTGTCAGCGGCAAGCTGCACGAACTGGGCTCGGGCGGTGGTAAGAGCCTGCTGGACGTCGGAGCCGGTCAGTCGGGTGCTGATCTGGTCGCCATTGTCGACGAAGCTCTGGAACGCGTCTCGACTCTGCGAGGCCGGCTGGGAGCCATCCAGAAGAACGTCATCGAGACAAACATCTCGGCTCTGGGCGTCGCTTTGGAAAACATTTCGGAAGCCCGCAGCCAGATCGTGGATACGGACTTCGCTCAGGAAACAGCGGCTCTGACACGCGGTCAGATTCTCAGCCAGGCCGGTATCTCGGTCTTGGCAATCGCCAACCAGCAGCCACAGCAGGTTCTCTCGCTCCTCGGTTAATCACAGTGAGAAGAGTACCACTGAGTGGCTCAGGAAACTGAGCCCTGCAATTGAAAGTGCCACAACGGCGTTCCGGCTTCGGTCGGGACGCCGTTTTTCTGTTTGACGGCGAAGAGTGTTTACTAACGTTCAATTCATGTAAATGTATGCGAAACGCTTTGCCGATTTCGTTTTGTCGCGGCGGGATGCAAACTGTCCGGCGATTCAGGCCCACCGGGCCGTCTCTATGAAAGCCCAGGGCGAAGCCCTGGGAAACGAAATCGATTCCGGAATTCCAGCCTCAACGAGGCGGCCCCAATGATCGCGTACGGGTGTACTTGGGCCGCCCCGCTGGGGCTGGATAATGATACGGCTGCCGGTCCCAGGGCTGCACCCTGGGCTGATATACGACCGGCCCGTTGGGCCTTGAAACGCCGAAAGGTCGAATCCCGGAATGGGACAGTCCCAAATGCGGAATGAGTCGCTCGCCAACTCAATGCTGACACCAGACGGCTTCCCCCCCAGATCGGAAAGTTGTTTCCGACACGTTCCTTAACACGGCGGCGACGTCCGGATGCCTCAGACACTGCCGGGGCTGATGCCGAGGTCGACGATGCTGCAGGCCTCAAGAATGTCGAGGCCCAGTTCGGCGGCGCGGGCTCGCAGATCGGCGTCGGCGCTGCCTGGGTTGAACCAGATCTCGTCGACGTCGAATTCGGCGATCTCGTCCAGCAGGTCGATGCCGGTTTCCGGTGGAACATAGACGGTGATTCGGTCGAGCGATGAAACGGGAAGATCGGCCAGCGAGGCGAACGCGGTCAGGCCTTCAATCTCCGTCGCGTGCGGGTTGATCGGAAACACGCAGTAACCCTGCCGCAGATGTGCCCGCACGGAGATGTTGCCAAAGCGCGAGCGGTCGCGGCTGGCTCCGATGACGGCGACCGTCGGACGAGTATCACTGTTGCCGCTCATGGTCCGGTTGTTCCTGTCGCGTCGGTGTCGCCAGCCAGAGCCGTCTGCAGGATCTCGTAGAGCGCTTCGAGCGACTGCGGAATGACCTTTGTGTCGCCCAGCACGGGCATGAAGTTTGTGTCGCCGTTCCAGCGAGGAACGATGTGCCAGTGAATGTGTCCCGGCAGGCCGGCTCCGGCCACCCGTCCGAGGTTCAGTCCAACGTTAAAGCCGTCGGGGCTCATCGTCTCTTCGATGACGCTGACCATCTTCTGCAGCAGATGATTGCTTTCGAGCAGTTCGGCATCGTTGAGGTCGCGCAGGTCAGCTTTGTGCTCTCGCGGAGTAATCAGCAGGTGCCCGTTGTTGTACGGAAACCGGTTGAGTACGACGAGACAGTGCTCGCCGCGCAGAACGACGAGGTTCTCCTGATCGGCGGTTGTCTCACAGTCGCGATAGTGGCACAGGAAGCAGTCGTGCTTTGGCACGTCGGCGGGATCGGTGCTTTGGACGTACGCCAGTCGCCACGGAGCCCAGAGCCGTTCGTGAGACATTTGCAGGTTTCCTTCGCGGGCTGGTGAGACGGCGGCCAGCCTACTTTTTCGGGATCAGCAGCAGGTCGCCCGGTGCGACGGTTGTGCCAGGTTCAAAGTAGTTGGCACTCCGCAACGCCTCGGCGGAGACGCCATACTTCTTCGCGATCGCGTCGAGCGATTCTCCCTGTCGAACTTCGTGCCAGGTCGACGACGACGCCCCGCTGGTTCCTTCTGAACCGAGCACCCTCTCAGCCGGGACACTGGGGACGGCTCCCAGATCGCGCGCTCCGGACGCTCCGGGCGTCGGACTCCAGTTCGGTCCGGGCGCTACCGGCGTCGGCTGAATCATTGTCGGAGCGTTCTGCCCGACCGGCCCCGTTGGCGGCGGAGGGCCATACCACATCGGACCGCAGCCGATGGTTGTCACAAGGGCCGCAAGACAGCATGTCCGGCGCGGCAGTGAATTCCGTTTCATGGTCGGGGTCCTCTGAAATCCGTTACAGAGTCGGGTGGAAGCAGCGTCGGGAGAGAACCCCGATTCAGCTTTGCAGTTCGATCGGCAACTCATCGATCTTCGCGGCACAGATGAAGTCGTTCTCCGACAGGCCGCCAATCGCATGTGTCCACAGTTCGATGGTGACGTGCCGGTAGCGTTCGAGATGCAGGTCGGGATGGTGACCTTCCGCCTCCGAGACTTCGGCGACTTTCTCGAAGAAGCTGATCGCGGCCATGAAGTTTTTCGTGACCCACGACTTGCGGATGCGTTCGCTGTTCTCGGTCAGTTCCCAACCGGTCAGCTGCTGAATCTGCTCGGCGGCTTCTGCGGGCGAGAACTTCGGAACGCCACCTTCGCAGGGCAGGCACTTTTTTGCGGTGAGCTGGTCACAGGAGAGGATGTCCATCGGTCTGCCTTCGTGCCGGAGTTGATTGTCGGAGGTACTTGTTTGACCCGAAGCCGCAGGCGACGGCGTTTTGGGCAGCGACCGGGCCCCCGCCTGCGGCCTCGAGTCAAACGACGAGGCTGCTCTGTCATTCGGGCTGCGGTGGAACGCCAAGTGACTTGCCGCCGTCGATGGCGATCAGTGTGCCGCTCACCATGATCGCCGCATCGCTCACAAGGTACAACACCGCTTGCGCGATCTCTTCCGGTGTAATCATGCGACCGAACGCGCGGGCCAGCGGGCTCGCCGAGATCAGGTTCTGAACGGCGACGTCCCGATCGTCGGCGGCATCGAGTTCCGAATCGACCATGCGTGTTCCGCCGACAGGGCCGGGGCAAACCGCGTTAATGCGGATGCGATCCTTCGAGTGGCAAAGGGCAAGGGATTTCGTCAGCCCCGACAGAGCCAGCTTGCTGATCGAATACACCGGGTCGTGAGCCCGCGGCAGAATACCGGCATTGCTCGACACATTGACGATGGCGCCACCTTGTCCGTCGGCGGCCATGTGTCGAATAGCGTGCTTGCAGCCGAAAAAGGCCGCCTTCAGATTTGTATCGATGCAGGCGTCCCAGTCGGCCTCGGAAACCTCCTGAATCTGCTTGACCATTCCGATCCCGGCGTTATTGACGAGAACGTCGATCCGACCGCTTTCTTTCGACGCAACATCAAACACAGCAGCGAGTTCCGTCTCACTTCGAACATCGCACTGACACTGCTCGATGCCCAGTTCTCCGAATGTTTCGTCGTTCTCGCTGTGAAGCGGCGAGAAGTCGGCGGTGAAGACTTTCGCCCCCTGCTGTGCGAGCAGGAGCGCTGTGGCGCGCCCAATTCCGCTGGCACCGCCCGTGATCACAGCTGTCCGACCGGTCAACAGATTCGAGTTCATCTCGCTGAATCTCCCTCAGAGGCGTGATTTCGAGTACGCTATGGTTGCGATTGTAACGTTACTTACTGAAAGGCTTTACGTTTCCGGGAGCGGCAATTCGGCGGCGAGCCTCGGCTTCGTCTGAGAATCTTGCTGGAATCTCCCGAACTATTCCACGAACTGCCTGGTAACTTGGCTGCCTGCTGAGAGATGGGACACAGCGGCACATTCTTCTTTCCGAGGTTTCCGAGGCCTGATTGGTTTCGTAGACTCAGCAGCACTGCCTGAAATCCACTTCACTCCGTAAATACGAGGCTCAATTATGGCTTTCCCGACCCCCGGTGACATGTCTCGCCGACACTTCATGCGTCACATGGCCGTCGCTGCTGCAGTTGCCCCGACGCTGGACTTCATCAGTCACATTGAGGCTCATGCTCAGACAGCTCGCCGTAATAACAAGGCCTGTATCCTGATGTGGTGTGGCGGTGGCCCGCCAACGATTGACATCTGGGACTTGAAGCCGGGTTCCAAGAACGGCGGTGAGTTCAAGCCGATTGACACTGCGGCTCCGGGCGTTCAGATCAGCGAGCACATGCCGAAAACGGCGCAGGTCTTCGACAAGCTGTCGCTGATCCGGTCGATGAGCACGCGTGAAGCCGACCATGGCCGCGGTCGGTACTACATGCACACCGGTTTTGTTCCGAATCCAACGGTTGTGCATCCGACGTTTGGCTCGGTGGTCAGCCACGAAGTCGGTTCGAAGCGGAAGGACCTTGAGATTCCGGCATTCGTTTCTGTGAATGCTCCGAGCGGCAGCCCTGGCTACATGGGCACATCGAACGCTCCTTTCGTTGTTGGCAGCGATGGTCGGATTCGCAACGCCGATCGTGGCGGTCTGACCGACATTCGCCTCGGCCAGCGTCTGAACATGCTGGGCGTGATTGAAGAAGGCTTCATCAAGTCGGGCCGCGGCGAGCTGCCGAAGTCGCACAAGGACGTCTACACGAAGGCCGTCAACCTGATGACCTCCGAGCAGATGGCGGCGTTTCGCGTCGATGACGAGCCGCAGGAGATTATCGACATGTACACCGGCGGCCCGAACGGTGCCGGCGGCATGATGGCTCGCGGAAACGCCTTCGGTCGCAGCCTGCTGATGGCTCGCCGCCTGATCGAAACCGGTGTTCCGTTCGTCGAAGTCGGCGTCAATACCGGGGGCTGGGACCTGCACAACGGCGTATTCGACGCGCTGAAGAACAACAACCTGCCTCCGATGGACACCGCGATTGCCGCTCTGGTCACCGACCTGACGCAGCGAGGCATGATCGATGACGTCACGCTGGTCTGGATGGGCGAGTTCGCTCGGACACCGCGCATCAACCAGAACGTCGGTCGCGACCACTGGGCCGCAAGCTGGACGAACATGATCGGTGGTGGTGGTCTGAAGAACGGCCAGGCGGTCGGAGCGACGAACGCCGACGGCACGGCCTGCACCACGAAGACTTACCAGCCGGGCGACATCTGGGCGACCGTCGCTCACGCGATGGGGATCCCGACGAACATCGTCCACACGTCCAAGAACGGGCGTCCGATGAAGATTGCCAACGGTGGAACTCCGATCGCCGAATTGATCGGCTGATCGATCGGCGGCTCAATCAGGGAATGCACGCGGGAGTCGTTTTCGGCTCCCGCGTTTTCATAGGTAGCACGATTCCACGGAAACTGGCTGTGGCGTCATCTCCAGATATCGAAGCACCGCCCGTTCCCAGCGAAGAGTTCGTGCAGCTCTTCAGCCGGAATCAGCGTCGTCTGTACCTGCACATCCTTGGGCAGGTAGGGAATCCGGACGACGCCGAAGAAGTCCTGCAGGAAACAAACGTCATCATCTGGAGCAAGTTCGACCGATTTGAACTCGGCACGAACTTCATTGCCTGGTCATTTCAGATTGCGAATTACGAGGTGCTGAAGCTTCGCGATCGAAAGCGTGCCGGCCGCCGGATGATCTTCTCACAGGATCTGATTGGAACGATCGCTCAGGAATCGGAAGAGTCTCAGGACGATCTCGATTTGCGCCGCGCGGCGCTCCGCGAGTGTCTTCGGAAGCTGCGTCCTGCCGACCGCGAGCTGATTCAGCAGCGATACGCACCGGGCAGCAGCGGACGGGATGTCGCGGAAAGCATGGGACGTCCGATGAACTCGGTTTATCAGTCGATCGGGCGGATTCGGAAGACATTGTTTGAGTGCATCAACCGGCGTCTTTCGACAGGGGCAGTCAGGTGAACACGCGACTTGACCACTACCGTGACCTTGCCGAGCTGATCGAACGACAGCTCGAACAGCGGATTACGCGCGACGAGTTCGAGCAGCTGGAAGCGACGATTCGCAATGATGCGGAAGCGCGGCGGTTCTATCGCGAGTACCTTGATCTTCACGGAATGCTGCATTGGAGCACCGCGCTGACCGGCACGTCTGACTTCGAGGCGGCTGCTGATGAATTGTCTGGTGCTGAGCTTTCTGTGGCTGCCAGTGTCGCCTCGGAACAAGGCTCGCGAATCGAGACGTCGACATCGCCGCGCCGATCGTTGACGGTAGTCGTTGCGATGTGTGCCGCCGTTGTTGTTGCAGGGATCGTTTTTCTGTCGGCAGGTCCGGACACGCCTGACGAGCTGGCGGGTGATCCTGGTCCTGGCACGTCGTCTCCGGCTGACGGCTCGGCTGGAATGTCAAACGGTCTGCTCGCTGACTCAATGACGAATGGTGATCGAGAGACGGGAAGTGGCCCGGTTGCACTGCCGCTCCGAAATGCAGGCAGAAAAAAGGGCGACTCGCCATCGACCGGTTCCGATGGTTCGGAGTCTGACAATACTCTCGTTGCCCGAGCTGCCAGCCAGCTTCCCCCGGACCGACGAGTGGAGTCCGGGACGCATTCGATCGTCCCGTTTATCAACGAGCAGATTCAGCAGGGTTGGCGCGACGCGGAAGTGGCGGCGTCTCCCAGGTCGGAGGATGCTGAATGGATTCGCCGCGTGACGCTCGACATTGTCGGACACATCCCGACGATCGAACGTGTCGCGGCGTTCCTCGCTGACGAGCGTGAGAATAAGCGGCAGCTGCTCATTGATGAATTGCTCGAAGACGAGGATTACGTCCGCAACTGGTCGACGATCTGGACCAATCTGCTGATTGGCCGGTCGAACCCGCGCGGTGTCAATCGTGATTCTCTGCAGAAGTTTCTGAGAGACAGCTTTGCAGAGAACCGAGGCTGGGATGAAGTCGTGGCAGACTTCATTTCCGCGGAAGGCAGTGCCGACGAAAACGGTGCCACAAACTTTCTGATTGCTCATGTGAATAACGAGGCGGTTCCGGCAACCGCGATTACGGCGAAGCTGTTTCTTGGCCTGCAGATTCAATGCACGCAGTGCCACAATCATCCGTTCAACGACAAGACTCAGGAAGAATTCTGGTCATTCAACAGCTTCTTCCAGCAGGTCGACGTTAAAGACGTGCCGATGGCCGGTGATCCGGAATCGCGGCGGGTTGTTCTGGCCGATCGGCCTGAAGGCGGCCCGACATTTTATGAGACGCGGAACGGACTGATGAAGGTTGCGTTTCCGCGGTTCGAGTCGCAGAAGGTTGATGATGCTGAGTCTGTCAATCGCCGTGACGAACTCGCGGCGCTGGTGACGTCTGGCGATGCGCCTCAAATGGCTCGCGCGTTCGTCAATCGAATGTGGAAGCATTTCTTCGGAATCGGTTTTACACCGACTGTTGACGATATGGGGCCGCACGTCGCAGTCAGTCATCCCGAAGTTCTCGACGGACTGACGCGCGAGTTCGTTCGCAGCGGCTATGACGTGCGACAGTTGATCCGCTGGATCTGCCGCACGGACGCATACAGCCTGACGAGTCGCTTCGGTGAGTCGAACCAGGTTGACGATCCCACAACTGGCGAGTTGCCGCTGTTCAGTCGGGCATACGTGAAGCCGATGACCGTTGAGCAGTTGTTCGATTCTCTGTTGATCGCGACGGGAGCCCGGGAAGCTTTCGGCAGCGACTGGAGCAGTGTCGAGAAGCGTCGGCAGGACTGGCTGCAGCAGTTTGTCATGGCCTGGAACACCGACGAGAACGACGAGGCGGATCTCTTTGACGGCACGATTCCTCAGGCCCTGATGTTGATGAATGGCGAGCTGATTCAGCTGTCGCTGGAGTCCGACCGCAGCACTTTTCTGGACGAGGTGGTCCGGTCTCGAAGTTCGGAGAAGGAGAAGATTGAAGCGATCGCGCTGGCCGCTCTGTCGCGTCCGCCAAGCAAGACGGAGGCGGCGGCCGTGCGGCGGTTGCTGCGCGAACGAGCGACTCGCCGGTCTGCCAGTGGCGATCAGGCGGATCCGCTGCGAGGCAGTCTGCAGGACTATTTCTGGGCCTGTCTCAACTCGAACGAATTCATTCTCATCCATTAAGCTGCCTGAGCACCGGTTGTCGCGCTACGGTCGTGCTTCTTTTTGACCGACTCGACGATGGCCAGTCCAATTGTGTTCGAGGTTGCAGATGGATACGCCGCAGGGTCTCGATGAACTGCTGGCTCGTCTGCGCGCCGACGGCGAACAGGTTCTTGCGGACGAGTTTTCGCGGCATCGGGCGCGGCTGTGGCGCATGGTCAGCTTTCGGCTGGATTCGCGCCTGCGGGGCCGTGTTGATCCGGAAGACATTCTTCAGGAAGCGTTTCTCGACGCCGTACAGCGGATCGATCATTTTGTCGCGAATCCGCAGATGTCGCTGTTCATGTGGCTGCGGCTGATCGTCATGCAGACGATGCAGAACGTTTATCGCCGGCACCTGTCGACACAGAAGCGGGACGCGTCGCGGGAAGCGTCCAGAGTTCGTGACGAATTCGGTGATTCCACGGCGGCGTCGATCACGGCGTTTCTGGCTGGGCAGTTGACATCGCCCAGTCAGGCGGCAATGAAGCAGGAGCAGATGGCACAGCTCGACAAGGCGCTTGTCCGGTTGTCTGAGCTTGACCAGGAGGTGCTGGCTTTGCGGCACTTCGAAGAACTCAGCAACGCGGAAACGGCTGAAGCACTCGGCATCGACCCGAAGGCAGCCAGCGTGCGATATTTCCGGGCACTGCGACGATTGAAGGGCGTTCTTGAAAAGCTGTCGGCTTATCAATGAGACGACCTCGGGGGCTGACCGTCGCCAGTCTGAGAGCACAATCCGGCCTGCTATTTGCGTTGGGGCATCCGCGAATGGCGATCCGGCGAATTCAATGGAAACGGAGTTCTAGTTGTGGAGCGAGCTTGTCGACGATTTTCAACGTGCCCTGCAGGGCTGCTGGTTTTGTTGGTTGCCCTGGGAATCGCGCGGCCTCTGACGGCCCAACAGCCGATTCAGCAGGCTGCTTTCATTCAGCCGCCGTCTTCGCAGCCTGGCGAGGTCAATGTCAGCGTCGACGCGATTGAAGCGCGTCGCAAGGCGGCTGCGGAACTCGCTGAGCTTGATGACGAAACGAAGAAGAAGGTTGAGAACCTCTATGCTCAGGCGCTGGACAATCTCAAGAAGATCAGTGATCTGAAGCTTCAGGCGGCGCAGTATCGCGGCGAGGCCGAGACGGCACAGCAGCGAGCGCAGGCGCTCAAAGACCAGCTGGAAACGCTGCGAGCCACAAAGCCTGCTGAGCCGCCGAATTCCGAGCTTCCAGAACTCGAAGCAGAACTGGCCCGCCGCAAATCACTGATGGCCGACCTGAAGGCTGAACTGGCGGACGCGGAAGCGGAGCCGGCCGCCAGAGTGACTCGGCAGAAGGAGATTCTGGCGTTGCAGTCGTCGGCTGCTCAGCGTCGTGATGAACTGCAGAAACAGATCGAAGCGCCTCCGCCGGCGAATGAACCGATGGCTCTGACCGATGCCCGTCGGACCGAACTCGTAACTCGCCGGGCGCTCCTTGAGGAAGAAGGCCCGTTGCTGCAGAGCGAACTGGCCCGCAATGCCGCGGAGAACGGAGCGGGCGTGATTCAGCAGGCCCTGGATGTCAGCACGGAAAAGGTAGCGCTGGCTGAGAAAGAGTTGCGGCTGCTGGAACAGAAGATTGCGGAGAAGCAGGCCGAAGCAGCTGCTGAAGCCGTGCGTCGCGCGAGCGACGAAGCGATCGCAGCCCAGCCACTGCTGCAGCCGATTGCGAAGCAGAATGAGGAACTCGCTCGTGCCGCAAACGATCTGATCGAACCGCTCGAGACGACGCGTCAGGAGCTGGAGAAAACGACGGATCGGCTGGATGAGGTCGCGAAACTGTTCGTCAACATCCAGCAGAAGGTCGACAACATCGGGCTGACGGGACCTGTGGGCGCCCTGCTTCGACGTGAGCGTAGCAAGCTTCCGGACCTGTTCCGGCGCAGGCAGCGCGTCCGTGAGCGACGGTCGGTCATCGAGAAAGAGCAGTTCCGGCAGTTTCAGTACGACGACGATCGAAGAAAACTTTCGAACCGCGACGCTGCGGTGATGAGTCTGCTCAGCGAGGCGACCGAGAAGGTCAGGAAGGGTGAACTCAACGAACTGACCAAGGAGGAACAACAGAAGCTCGTTGAGGCGGCGCGGGACGTGCTTGATCGGCAGGCCGCATATCTCGATCAGCTCCTGCCTCGCTACAAGGAGTATGTCGAGGCGTTGTACGCACTGGACCTGACCGAACAGGAGCTGATCCGTCGCACGGAGGAAATTGAGGATTACATTGATGAACGCGTCCTCTGGATTCGCAGCAACGACGCAGTTCATCGAAGTCTGAAGGTCGAAGATGCCGACCTTCTGCTGACCTCTCCGGACGAGTGGTCCGCGGTTCTGAACCGGCTGACCAAAGATGCTGGCGAGTATCTGTCGTTGTTCGGTCTGTCGATCGTAATCGCGGCCCTGTTGATCGTTTCGCGTCCGAAGATGCGCCGTGAACTGGTTGACGTGGGAGGTGTCGCGCGGAAGGGCACCTGCTCGGCGATCATGCCGACCGTGCGGTCCGGCTGGTTGACGCTTCTGATGTCCGTGCTGTGGCCGACGCTGACATTTCTGGTCGGCTTCCGCCTGACGTCAATCTCGGGCGTGTCTGTGTTCGGGCGTGCTGTCGGACATGGCCTGCAGTCCGTGGGCATTCTCGGTCTGTCCCTGGAGTTTCTGCGGAACGTCTGCCGCCCTCATGGCCTGGCGGATGACCATTTTGACTGGCCGGATTCGACCATCGTGGTTTTCCGGAAGTCCATTCCCCGGCTGGGCGTGCTGCTGCTACCCATCGCGTTTCTGACGACCACGCTGTATCACTGCGATGAGGACCACGGAACCGATCTGCCAGAGCGAGTGTGCTTCATTTTCGGGACGATTGTGCTGTCGGTGTTTCTGCGCCGCACGCTGCGTCCGGAATCGGGCGTCCTGTGCGAATACCTGGCGAACAATCGCGGTGGATGGCTCGACCGTCTCACTCCGCTGTGGTACTGGGGCGGTGTGCTGTCGCCTCTGATTCTGGGCGGGCTGGCGGCAGCCGGGTTTTATTACACGGCCTATCAGCTTGTCTGGCGGCTCTTTGCGACCATCCTGTTTCTGGTTGCTGTTCAGCTTGTGCGAGCGTTTCTGCAGCGGCTGTTGATCGTGCAACGGCGTCGCCTTCGTCTTGACCAGCTGAGGCAGCGGCGCGAAGAAGCGGCGGCTCGTGCCGCAGAGGAACTTGCCGGTGAGTCTCCAGCGACGGGCACGCTACTGGCGTCCGTTCCGCTCGACGAACTGAAGGCCGATGTCGAATCCAGCACCGAGCAAAGTCGTCGGCTGCTCGCAACAGCCCTGTTCATGGCGTCGCTGGTTGGCGCGTGGATGATCTGGGTCGATGTGTTGCCGGCACTGAGGTTTCTCGACCGCTGGCCGCTGTGGACGGCAACCGTGAAGATTACGGAAACCGAAGAAGCTGCCCCGTCCGAAGGCATGCCTCTCGCGGGTCCGGCAGCTGCGGCCGATTCCAGCACGGCAACCCTGCTGCCTCGCGAGAAGCTGGAACCGGTCACGATCATTCATCTGAGCGTGGCCGTGCTGATCGCCATCCTGACGATTGCTGCGGCGCGGAACGTGCCCGGCCTGATGGAACTCTGGGTGCTGCAGAAGCTGCCGCTGGACCAGTCGGTCCGGTATGCCATTCGAGCCTTGACCAGCTACGCCATCGTGTTGCTGGGCGTCATCTTCAGTTTCAAGGCGATCTATGTCGGCTGGTCGCAGGTTCAATGGCTCGCGACAGCGCTGACCTTTGGGCTCGCCTTCGGCCTGCAGGAGATCTTTGCGAACTTCGTTGCCGGTCTCATTCTGCTGTTCGAACGGCCGATTCGAGTCGGTGATGTTGTGACTGTCGACGACGTGTCCGGTGTCGTATCGAGAATCCGCATTCGGGCGACCACAATTACGAACTGGGACCGCAAGGAGTACGTGATTCCGAACAAGGAATTCATCACCGGGCGGATGCTGAACTGGACGCTGTCGGACAAGGTCAACCGGGTCGTGATCAATGTCGGTGTCGCTTACGGATCAGACACCGACAAGGCTCGTTCTCTGCTCCAGCAGATCTGTCAGGAACACCCGCTGCTACTGGACGATCCGGAGCCTCTCGTCACGTTTGAAGGCTTCGGTGACAACACGCTGAATCTGGTCGTGCGAACGTACCTGCCGGACCTCGATAACCGGCTGGCCACAATTCACGAACTGCATACGCGGATTAATGCTGAGTTCAAACGAGCGGGCATCGAGATTGCGTTTCCGCAGCGGGATCTGCACATCCGCAGTGTCGATCCCGAAGCGGTTCGCTGGTTTCGCGGTGAAGCATCCGGTGACTGATCCGGAACAATCCGCACGACGTGCCCTCGGAAAAGATTCGAGATCCGTATCCGCAGGCTCCGTTTTGACCGGTCCTGGCAGGCGAAGATAGGATTCCGCTGGCCACATGAAGTCCGCACGTCAGTTCTCCGTGATTCTGCTGCCTGGGATGTTCGATGTCCGCTGCCGAGTCTCCACGATCGCCGAAAGATCAGAAGAAGTCGGGCCAGCCTGCGCAGCTGAGGACGCTGGGGCGGTACGTCATTGAGAAGAAGGTTGGTGCTGGCGGAATGGGGGCCGTGTACCGGGCCAGGGATGACCAACTGAAACGCACGGTCGCTCTCAAAGTCCTGCCGCGTGACAAGGCGAAGAATCCGACGCTCGTCAAGCGGTTTCATTCGGAGGCCCAGGCGGCGGCTCATCTCCGGCACGCGAACATCATTGGGGTGTACGACGCGGGCGAGGTGGACGGGTACCTCTATATCGCCATGGAGTTCGTCTCGGGCATCGACGTTGGCGACCTCGTGTCCCGCAAAGGCGTGCTCTCCGCTCGCCGCTCGCTCGACATCATCCGACAGGTCACGCTCGCACTGCAGCACGCGTACGAGCAGAACATCGTGCATCGCGACATCAAGCCTTCGAACCTGATGATCGACAAAGAGGGGACCGTCAAGCTGGCCGACATGGGGCTTGCGCGTTCGCTCAACGAGGAAGAAAGTTCGAGCATCACGCGCGACGGAACGACGGTTGGCACGGTGGATTACATGTCGCCCGAGCAGGCTCGCGACAGCAAGGCCGCCGACGGTCGCAGCGATATTTACTCGCTGGGAGCAACGTGGTTTCACATGCTCTGCGGGCATCCGCCGTTCCCCGAAGGTGACCTGCTCAACAAGATCACGGCTCACGCAAAGAACGAACCGCCGGATCCGCGCGACATCAATTCCGATGTGCCGGACGGAATTGCAGCCATCATTTTCCGAATGCTCGAAAAGCGTCCGGAGGATCGCTACCAGACTCCGCAGGAGTTGCTCGACGATCTGGAGAACGTGAACTTCGACCAGCGGGAGATTTCGATCGACCTGCTGGCGGCGCTCGGCGACGACGAGCCTGCCACAGAAGAGCCGCCGCGATCCCGGCCCCGTCGCCAACGGTCGTCGACTTCGTCCTCGGCATCCGCAGCGTCATCCGACGACGATGGCCTGCCATCTTTGAGTCTGCTCGCAGGACTGTCTGAAGAAGACGACGAAGCAACCGTGCCGGCGGCGAGCAGTCCGACGCGACCGAACGCAGCCTCGTCAAAGCGCACGAATCCGAGAACATCGAAGGCAAAGGCGAAGTCCGCCGGGAAGAAGGGCCAGTCTCGCGGGGATCAGAAGAGAAAGCGGTCGTCGTCCGAAACGATTACCGCTCGAGGCTCGACGGACACGGTACCCTCGGCGCGCGATGTCATGCTGCGTCGCGGAGGGCACCGTCGCGGAAAACGCGGCAGCGTCGCCTTCGATCCAACACGTCTGATCGTGATTGGCGTTCTCATTGTGGGCCTGATTATCGGCTTCAGCTTCGTGAAATCGATGCTCAACGGATCGGCGAATCAACCCGCGAGTGCGTCGAGTGCCGGTTCGCCGACTGGGTCGGCATCCGGTTCGAGTTCGGCGACGGGCGGTCCACAACCCGGTGACAGTGCCGCGTCGCCGCCTCGTCGTCGCTGATCAGTCGGAACGGGCTCGCGGTCGGCGCGGTTTCAGAGTCAGACGATTTTCTCGGGAGACGGCGCGATGCTCGTTCAATTTGGAAACTGCCGGGTCGAACTGGTGCAGGGCGATATCACTCAGCAGACGGTCGATGCGATTGTGAACGCGGCCAACTCGCAGCTGGCTGGCGGAGGCGGCGTCGACGGAGCGATTCATCGAGCGGCCGGGCCGATTCTGATGGACGAAACGCGGTCGCTGTATCCCGACGGCTGCCCGACCGGCAGCGCGGTGGCAACAACGGCCGGGCGACTCAACGCGAAGTACGTCTTCCACGCAGTCGGTCCGGTCTGGGACGGTGGCACGAGTGGTGAACCCGAAGCTCTCGCGTCGGCGTACCGCACCTGCCTGGAACTCTCCGTTCGGCACGACTGTCAGAGCGTCGCGTTTCCGGCGATCAGCACCGGCGTCTATGCGTTTCCGATGGACCGTGCCGCTGAGATCGCTCTGACCGAAACCCGCGATTTCGTTCTGAAGAACGACCGCCCGCACCTCGCCCGGTTCGTCCTGTTTGGCGACGGAGCGTACGGCGCGTTTGCCCGTGTTCTGGAGTCGATGGCAGAGTAGCTCTATCCTCTGCAGCGGGGGCAGGACGGTCGAAACTGAGTGCAGGTTGCCGGTCAACCGGCGGCAGCTCACGCGTCTCGACTTCCGCCAACGGCACACAGGAAGACTCCGAACGTGACAGAACCTGCCATCAAGACTTTCACAACATCCGACGGATACCAGCACCACTATCGGCACTGGGAACCAGCGGACCGTCCGAAGAGTTTCATCGTCGCGCTGCACGGCATTCAGAGCCACGCGGGCTGGTACGAACATTCCAGCCGAACGCTGCGCGATGCCGGTCACGAAGTCCTGTTCGTCGATCGCCGCGGATCCGGCCTCAACGAGAAAGAACGCGGCCACGCCCGACATCAGCGACGGCTGGTCAACGATGTCGCTCAGTTTCTCCGTGATGTGCGCGAGCGGCGCAACGAACTCGCTCCAACCGCACCCGTCGTCCTGCTCGGTCTGAGCTGGGGTGGCAAGCTGGCCGCCATTGTCGCCAGCCGGTTTCAGGCACTGATCGACGGCCTCGTTCTGCTGTACCCCGGCATCCAGTCAAAAGTGCGGGCGAACGAGTGGGACAAGTTCCGCCTCGCGCTGGCGGAAGCGGGTGAGGTTCTCGAAAAGCGCGTTCCCATTCCGCTTGACGATCCCCGCAAGTTCACATCCAACCCCGAGGCTCAGCAGTTCATTCGCGACGATGAACTGGCGCTGCACGACGTGACGGTTTCGTTCCTGCTGGCGAATCGGGATCTCGACCGACTGGTTGACCGAGCTGCGCCCAACATTCGCTGTCCGACGGCGATGTTCCTGTCCGGGAGGGACGAGATCATCGACAACTCTGCCACGAAACGCTGGTTTGAAAAGCTGGCGACTCAGGAACGCAAACTGGTCGAGTATCCCGACGCGGCGCACACGCTGGAGTTCGACCCCGCTCGCGACCAGTTTGAAGCCGACCTGCTGACCTGGCTCGACGGCCTGCAGAAAACGACGTGACGCCCGCCAAAGACGGCTTTGTCAGAATTGAATTTCGGGGTAGTGGACGAGGTAACGAGTCCCTGCGATTCGACAGGGTTCTGAAGCGAAAAGGACTCGTTACCTCGTCCACTACGGTGAACTTTTTACCGTCGCCGGCAAACGATTGGGCTCCGGTCGCGTTGCGAACCGCCGACGAAGCAGTATCTACTTCCGACTGTCGCCTCCTTGAACGACAGGAACTCCATCATGCTCCGATCCGGATTTGTCCTCGGTTCAATCCTCGCAGCGCTGACACTAACGGGCTGCGGAAATCAGACTGCAGAAACTGATGCGCCCGCTCCGGCTGGATCCTCTGCCAGTGTCGAAGAACCGACGCTCGATGAGGTTGAACCGGCAAACTCGGAAGAGACAGCTGACTCGACAGACGCGACCGCGATTGCAGACGCGACTCCCGAAAGCGAGCCTCAAACTGGCGGTTCGGTGGCAACGAGCGATCCGGTTTCAGACTCCGCCGAATCAAAGCCAGCGAAGCAGCCGGCTGAGGATGAGCCGGAGTTTCCCGATGCGACGAAACTGCCAGATGACGTGCTCGACAAAGAAAAACTGACGCCGCTCAACCCGACCGGCACGGTGCTACTCGATGTGCCCAACCGGCGAGTGTTTGCGAAGACGAACGTCTGCTTCACAAACGGCGTGCTGGAAATGCTGCTCTGCCTGACGCAGACCAAAGAGCACGAATCGATTCTCGTGTTTGACGGCAAAGCGCAAACGATTCACGCCGGGCTGCTGGCACTGGGGCTCAAGGAAGGCACGCCGTCGTCCTACGATCTCGACAGCGGCGTTTACACACCGGCCCGAGGATCGAAGCTCGACATCTTTCTGCACTGGACCGACAGCGACGGCAAGCTGCACCGCGAACCCGCTCAAAGCTGGTGCCGCAATTCGCGCTTCCGCTACTACGAAGAGCCGTTCGAGACGCTGCCCGCCGACCTGCAGCTCGAACCGGATGGCAAGCTCCGCTACGACGAAATGAACAAGGTGCTGTTCTGGTACGGCCCAATGAGTGACGCTCAACGCGATGCCGCGCTGAAACTCAGCACCGACGAAAAGTTCCAGAAGGCAATTCGTCGCTTCCATGAAGAAACGCAGCCGAAGCAGCTTGCGGCGGATTTCATCTTTGTGGGCAGCGGTTTCGTCAACGACCCGGAGTACGGCGAGCGGTACCTCGCGGAAGGCGGATACGTGATCTGCGTCGCCAACTTCGCTGCCGCGATGATCGACCTGTCGATCGAGAGCAGCGCATCCGGCAACGAAAACCTGACTTATGAAGCCTGGACCGAGCGCATCCCGCCGCGTGGCTCAGAAGTGCTCGTCGAAATCGTGCCGCGTCCGGCCGACGAAGACGCTCCGTCGAAACCTGCCAGTAAAGAGTCGAAGTAATCCGTTTTCCGTGTGCCAATCAGCGTGTCTGAACTCGACCGCTTCTGCGGCGCCGCCGCTTTCGTTAGAGTCGCCGCCTTGATTGACCTCTTCGACCAGGCGACTTTGTAATGGCTCGCAGCGTTCTGTCCCGCTATCTCGACCCGGTTACGCTTGGCCGCGTAGCCGCGCGCACGCTGGAGCCGCGCGGGCTGGTGATGGGCAACCTGGCAGGTGCTCACAAGTCGCCGATGGCCGGGTTTGCCGTCGAATTCGCCGGGCATCGCGAGTACGTCCCCGGCGACGATCCGCGGCACATCGACTGGCGGCTGTACTTCACCCGCGACCGCTACTTCATCAAGCAGTACGAGATGGAGACGAACTTCGTCTGCCATCTGGTCCTCGACGTCAGCGCCTCGATGCGGTACGGCCAGGGCGGCCAGCAGAAGCTCGACTACGCCGCGAAGATGGCCTCGACGCTGGGTTTCTCAATCATCCGCCAGAACGACAAAGTCTCGCTGGCGACGTTTGATGACCGTGTCCGGGGTTTCATCCAGCCCAGCAACTCGATGGCTCAGGTCATCCGCATGACCGAGCATCTCGACGAAACGCAGCCCGTCGAGAAGACCGACATGTCCGCCTGCCTGACTGAACTCGCCGGCCGGATGCAGCGTCGCGAGATCGTCATGATCTTCAGCGACTTCTTCACAGACCTCGATCGCCTGGAGTCAGCTCTGCAGCTGTTGCGATTCAGCCAGCACGAAGTCGTCCTGTTTCAGACGCTGCATCATGACGAACTGAGCTTCAGTTTCGACGGCATGGTCCGCTTCGACGGCCTGGAGGTCCCCGACCAGTTGCTGACGCAGACCGAAGACATCCGCCGCGCCTACCTCGACGAAGTCGCCGCTCACCGCGAACAGTTCGACATGCTGTGCCTGCGAAACCGGATCGAACGAGTCGAAGTCGACACCAGCCGCGACATGGCGGAGGTCCTGATCGACTACCTGAATACAAGAAGCCTGCTCAATCGGGGTCGGTAGCCGGCATTGATTTTCGTCGTCGATCCCGCAGGGATCGCAGAAAGTAGCCGGGGGGGGCGAAGTGCAGCGGAGACCCCCGAATCCAGTTTCGTGTGAAATCGCATCCTGAAGGGATGCCAGAACGGGCAGCTTCTGGCATCCCTTCAGGATGCAGCGAGGTTCGTTGACAGCAACCGGGGGTCTTCGACCCCCGGCTACTCTCTGTGATCACTTCGTGATCAATCGGATCGACTCGCCGAGTCAGACCTGAGTGGTTAGGGCTTGCAGCGGCACGACCGATTGAACCTGACGTTCCTGCCGCCCTGAGTGACTGCCATGTCCGAATCCCCTGCCGAGCCGCTTGCCTACCTCAAAGGTGAATTTGTTCCCGCGTCGCAGTGCGTGCTGCCGGTTTACGATCTGGGGATCGTGCTCGGTGCTGCCGTGACGGACTTTCTGCGGACGTTCCATCAGCAGCCGTTTCGCCTGGATGAACATGTCCGGCGGTTTTATCGCTCGTGCCGGTACGCTCGGATCGAGCCGCCGGTGTCGGAGGCTGAGAGCCGGGCGATCTCGAAGAAGCTGATCGCGGAGAACTCGAAGCTGGCGCCCGGTCATGAACTGGGGCTCGTCTACTACATGACGGCGGGCGAAAACACGGTTTACGCCGGCGCGGCCGGGATGCCGAGCACGATGACGCCCAGCTATGTGCAGCACACGTTTCCGCTGCGCTTCCCGATGTGGCGCGACCTGTTTCTCAACGGAGCGCACTGCGTGACGCCGGCTCCCCGGCACTGGCCGCCGCAATGTCTGTCCTCGAAGATCAAGAACCGCAACCGGCTGCACATGTGGATTGCGACGCAGGAAGTCCAGCAGCTCGACGCGCACGCGACACCGCTGTTTCTCGATCTCGATGGGAACGTCACGGAAACCGCCGGCTCGAACTTCGTCATCTACCGCGACGGCCAGGTCGTCTCGCCACGCAATAACAACATCCTGTGGGGCGAGAGCCTGACCGTTCTGCAGGGCCTGCTCGGCGAACTCAACGTGCCGTTCGTCGAGGACGACATTCAGACATTCGACGTCATCAACGCCGAAGAAGCCTGGCTGCCTTCGACGCCTTACTGCCTGGCCCCGGTCACGAAGATCAACGGAGCCCCAATCAGCGATGGCACACCCGGACCGATGTGGCGGAAAGTTCTCGACCGCTGGAGCCAGCTGGTCGGCAAGGATATCTATCACGAGATCGTTGACGCGGTGAGTGACCTTTGAAGTCAGCTCTCTGGTCATTTCACGCTCCCGCTTGCGGGAGAGTCGCGGTCTCAGCCGCGGGGAGGGTTCTGCATTGGCCTGTTTTTGCAATTGATCAATCAGCGTGCCCACCCTCCCCGGCGGCTCGTTCCTCGCAGTCGACCCTCCCGGAGAGAGGGTGAAGCAGCCTTGAGTGGTAGCGGCCTTTGACGGTTCAACTGGAGCATCTCGACATGACGTTTCACAACATCCTCGACGCAGCTCGCTCACAAGCGGACTGGATAACCGGCCTTCGTCGGCAGCTTCACCGTCACCCGGAGCTGATGTACGAGGAAGTGCGGACCAGCCAGCTCGTCAGCGACACGTTGACTGAGCTGGGCATTCCGTTCGAGCGCGGCATTGCCGAAACGGGTGTCGTGGCGACGCTGGGCACTGGCGAATCGCCGTGCGTTGCCCTGCGCGCCGACATGGACGCGCTGCCGATTCAGGAGCAGGCCGACGTGCCGTTTCGCAGCGAGGTCGACGGCAAAATGCACGCCTGCGGGCACGACTGTCACACGGCAATGCTGCTCGGCGCGGCGAAGTTGCTCAGCGAGCGGCAGTCGGAGTTGCGCGGCACGGTGAAGCTGCTGTTTCAGCCGGCCGAAGAGGGCGGCGCTGGCGGCAAACGGATGCGCGAGGCTGGCGTTCTCGATATTCCTCGCGTTGAACGCATCTTTGGTCTGCATGTCTGGCCGCAGCTTCCGACGGGAACAATCGGTTCCCGACCAGGCACCTTCCTTGCCGCGGCGGGAGAAATTGCCGTCACGATCCGAGGAGAAGGTGGCCACGCCGCGAAGCCGCATCAGTGCATCGACCCGGTTGTGACCGCGGCGAAAGTCATTACCGAACTGCAGAGCATCATCTCGCGAGAACTCGATCCGCTGGATTCGGGCGTGATCAGCATCACTTCGATCCATGGCGGTGAGGCTTACAACGTGATCCCGCCGGCAGTGCAACTGCGTGGAACAATCCGGGCACTCACGATGGACCGTTTCCACTGGCTGCAGGAGCGGGCGAAAACCGTCATCACACACATCGCGGCTGCCAATCGTTGCGCGACCGACGTTTCGTTCCCCGGCCATGATTACCCACCAACTGTCAACGAAGCGGTGGTCTGGGAGTCCGTTCAGGAATTCGTGGCCGAGATGCTGGGGCGGGACGCGATTCATGAAATCCCGGCGGTCATGGGCGGTGAGGACTTCGCATTCTACACCGAGCAGGTGCCCGGCTGTTTCGTCGCACTCGGCATTCGCAACGAGGAACTTGGCTGCACGTTCGGCGTTCATCATCCGTGCTTCAAAGTCGACGAGTCTGCGCTGCCGATCGGCGCGGCCCTGCATTCCGCTTTTGCTCTTCAGTGGCTCGGTGAGTCAGTCGAGCCGCTCATGTAGTGCCGCGCGGTGAGGAAACGCTGGCCCGCTGATTTCCGGCGGCGGCGCGTTTCCCTGCGCCCGCACCGTTCCCGGCGGGAGGCTGATCGAAGCGACGTTCTTGTCGAACGCGACGTTCGTCGCAGCGGCTCCCAGATCGCGCTCGCAAGGGACTCATCGTGACACGCACGATTATCGCCGCCCTGCTTGCGGTTTGAGTTTTCCTCGAATCCACGCGGGCAATCTGCTTGCACAACTTCCGCCCCCACACTATCTTGTTGAGATTGAGTCTCAGTTGCATGTGAGAATCGCAGGGCGACGCCGGAGCGGCAAGGCTAACGTCTTAATTTGAAACAGGTTACGGAGTGTTCCATGAGCGTTCTCGAAGAGCAGGGTCTGGAAAAGATTCGCTCGCTGGCCAATAGCGGCGATCTCACGAGTGCTCGCGAAGCGGCTGAGCTGCTCCTCGATAGAGCAGCGGGCGACGGAGGTGTCCTGCAGAAGACGGCGGTTCTGCTGCACGAGATCGGAGAGGTGGATCGAGCGCGATCATTGCTCGAATCCGCTCAGTTGATGGTTCCGCTGACGGCGGAGGCCGAACTGACGCTGGCGGAAACGTACGTGACGGAAGGCCAGGAAAGTCTCGCTCTGACTCTGCTGAGCAATGTGGGGATCCGCCCCGACTCGACGTGCGAGTTGCGACTTCGAGCGGCTCGACTGCTGGACCAGACCGGCCATGTTCGATCGGCGTGGTGCGTCGCTCGCAAGGCTGTGAACGAGACGCCTGATGAAGCCCAGGCCTGGTTTGACCTCAGCATCTACATGCGTGGTTTGAGGTTTCCGTTTCACCAGTTTGAGGCGGCTGCTCGCCGAGCCATTTTCCTGGCGCCGGATGACGTCAACTTTCGTGTGTCGCTGGCCTGTGTGCTGGCGCGATGCGGTCGCGACGACGATGCGCATCAGCTTGTGCGTTCATTCGGGCCGCAGGAACTGCAGCAGGTGTGTTGTGCCGCCTGTCTGGAGAATCTGAAGGAAGTGTTCGAAGCGGCTGGTGACTGGCGCGGTTCGTGCCTGGCCAGTGAGCAGCTTCTGGCTCACAGCCTGAAGGACAGCGGCGACGACTGTGATGAAATCTGAGCGAGCCAGGAAAACGTTTGTTTGCGACAGGACCACGACCATGAGCTTCACTCAATCTCTGATTTTTCACGCCGCCGCGTTTGTTCTGGCGACGGTCTGTGTTGTTGTCGTTGACCTTGCGATTCGCTCATTGCGGTTCCACGCCAGAGGTTGCGGAGCCGCGGGCCGGTGAAGCGGCTGCCGCCCTGGCATGCCAACCCCGGGAAGTTGATCTCCAGTTCCCGCTGGCGGTCATTCTGCTCAGCTCGGATCGAGCAGAATGCCGCCGGCGGAGTTTTCCATCCAGGCCGTCGCCGTGTGCGTCTCATTCGGAATGCTTCTCGACGAACGATTGACGACAGGATGTAGTGCTCGGCGCGAGGTGGGTGCGAAGTCAGCGAAGGCTGATCGGCTGGTTGTCGATCAGCCGTGTCGTCCCGACGCGGGCGGCGATCAGGGCGACCATTTCGCTCGATGCCTCGTTCAGTTCTTCGAGCGAGTGTGCGTCAGCAACGGTGGCGTAGTCGAGGGCCAGGCCGGGCGTCGCCGTCAGGTGCTCGATCATCCGTGCGCGGGCTTCGGCAGGTGACTGGCCATCGTCACGCACAGACTGCTCGGCAATCTTCAGAGCTTGCGACAACGCGAGTGCCGTCTGGCGTTCGTCGGGACTGAGGTACGCGTTGCGGCTGCTCATGGCCAGACCGTCTGGTTCTCGAACGGTCGGGCAGGTACGGATTTCGACCGGCACGTTGAGGTCGTCAACCAGGTGCCGGATCAGAAGCTGCTGCTGGTAGTCCTTCTGGCCGAAGAACGCGACGTCGGGGAGCACCATGTTGAACAGCTTGAGCACGATCGTCGTCACGCCGCGAAAGTGTCCCGGTCGATGCGCGCCTTCCAGCACTTCGGACAGTCCCGGAACTTCGACGAAGGTTGCGTCAACGGACGGATAAACGGTTTCGACGTCCGGGTTGAAAACGAGGTCAACGCCGGCAGCACGGCACTTCGCGAGGTCGGCTTCGAGCGGACGCGGGTACTTCGCGAGGTCCTCGTTCGGTCCAAACTGCGTTGGGTTGACGAAGATTGTGACGACGACGAAGTCGGTCTCGCGACGCGCGGCCTCGACCAGCGAGAGATGCCCGTCGTGCAGAGCGCCCATCGTTGGAACGCAGCCGATTGTCTTTCCGACCTGGCGAGCTTCGCGCACAGCCAGCCGCAGTTGCTCGATGGTTTGAACGGTGGCGAGGGAGTGCGTCACGAAATTGTCCAGAAAGGCGTTTTCCACGGGCAGATCCTGTCGCGAAAGTCGCGCAGACTTTCGGCAGTCAGGGCCGAAACTCTGCGCGAGTTTCGCTACCCCTGAATTGAAACTCCAGGGTTTCCTGCATCAGCGCTGCGTGACTGCAGGGCGGACTTCCCGTCCGGATGATGTGCGCCGACCAACTTGAGGTCCGTTGACGCGAATGCGGGCTCGACCGTTGTTACTCAAACTGTGGATCAGGTTCGAGGTCCGTGTTCAGACGGTCGATCAGCTGTCGCAGGCGACCGATGTGGCGACGGTTAAATTGCATTCGCAGGCGGGGCAGATGGCGGATATGTGTTTCGTCGTGCTCGAACTCATGCGTGACCGACTTCTCGATCCGCCCGCGCGAGAGCAGGTCGCTGAAGTCGTCGTTGAGCTGGTCGATGTATTCGTCCGACGGTTCGGCCCGCAGTCGCAGGACGAGACGGTCGCGGATATAGCGCATGCTGTCGTAGACGCGGTAAAAGTTCATGATCTCCGCGAACGCCTCGTCGAGGTCGTCCGTGACACGAAAGAGCGACATGTCTTCCGGTGAGATCAGCTCGGTCTCAAGCAGCTGCCGTTCGACAAACTTCTGCCACTCCTTCCAGTACGAACCGCCGGGCTCGTCGATGAACACGATCGGCATCATGTCGCGTTTGCCGGTTTGCGTCAGAGTCAGCGTTTCGAACGCTTCGTCCTGTGTCCCGAAGCCGCCAGCGAACAGCGCGATCGCGTGGACCTCTTTGACGAACAGCAGTTTTCGCGTGAAGAAGTACCGCAGGTTGACGAGCTTGCGGTCGCCGTCGATGACCGGATTCGCCCGCTGCTCAAACGGCAGCATGATGTTGACGCCCATTGACATCTCGCGACCGGCACCAATGTGGGCGCCTTCCATGATGCCGCCGCCGGCTCCGGTCAGCACCATCCAGCCAGCGTCGGCGAACATGCGGCCAAAGTCTGCCGAATGCTGGTACGCGGGGGCGTCGGGCTGTGTTCGGGCGGAGCCGAAAACCGTGACCTTCTTTGTCAGTCGGTAGTCCGAGAAGATCTTGAAGGCGTACCGCAGTTCTCTCAGCGAGCGCGAGAGAATCTTCAGATCACCGATTGCCGCGCGATCCTGTTCGAGCTTGTCGATGGTCTCTCGAAGGTCGCTCAGCAGATCATCGCGAGTGATCGGGCCGCTGCGTTTTGGACGTCGCTGCCCTTCGTGGGACTCTTCATCGATCTCAAGGTCGTTGCCAACGACCGGGCCTTCTTCTCCCGACAGATCGAAGTCCGACCAGGTCTGTGTGGTTTCGTCTTCCGGGTTCGTGGCGTCGTCCATGAAAGAACCTCGTTGCCGCGTGTGACTTCAGGAGAAACGGCGACGGCGCTGACGACTCAGCCAGCGAGTGCCTCGATCGCCTCTTCCCGCGAATCGTAGATCGCCCACAGTGTGTCGAGGGCGGTAATTCTCAGAAGTTCCCTGGCAAGGTCGGTGGCTCCGCACAGCACCAGTTCTCCGCCGGCGCTCTTGACCAGCTTGTGACAGCGCAGCAGCAGGGCGAGAAAGACCGATCCAAAATAGCTGACCTCGCTGAGGTCGAAGACGACCATCGGCACGTTCATCTCACGCATCGGCGTCATGATGACTTCCGCCGCCTGCTCGATGAGGTCCCACTTCAGGTTCTCGATATCGCTGGCCGGCGTGATGACGACCGTGTTTCCGTGCCAGTTGAGTTCGAAGGTCTCGTTGAATTCCGACATGCTGCGCTTCCGTGGTGCCTGAATTGCAGAACGTGTTCGGCTGACGCGTTCCGGTTGCGGAATTCGGGGAAACTATCAGGTCACTCTGGAGCCGAGAAGTCGGGATCAATCGTGTTCATGTGGGACGAGGCACGTCTTGCTTCCGGGAGAACGTCTGTAGGGTTTTCAACGCTTCTGAGCCGGTCTCCAGAAACGTTTCCCTCTGCGTACCTGCTGCGTGGGACGCGGATTCTGTCGACACACCACCACGAGCGAAGCAATCCTGCCACGGAGGCTGTGAGTGCTTGAAGTGCCTGGACCGACCGGCCTGCCATCTCAAGTCTCCTGTGTCGCGAGCTGCTGTTTCAGGGCGTCGAGTTCGGACTGCAGGCGGTCGCGGCGTTCATCGGCGGCGAAGCGGGCGGCGAGTTCTTCCGCGTCGGGATCGCGGCCGTCGAGTCGGTCGCGGGCTTCGCTCAGAGCTTCGGCCCGATCGACTCGTTCTTCCAGGCGTGAGAACTCGGCAAACGCGGATGAACTGCCGGCGTGATCGAGCGCCTTGTTGATCCGCTCGGACGACTCCGCCCGAGCGAGCCGCGCGACAAGCAAGGTCCGCTTGTGCCGCGCCTGCCGGATGCGGTCTTCGAGTTCCCGATACGAAGTCTGCAAACGCTCGACCTGGACACGCTGCGATTCGTAACCGGCTTCGAGTGTTGCAACGCGCTCCTCGCATCGCAGCTTCTGATCGAGAGCGTCCTTCGCCGCGGATTCGTTGCCCCGCTGCATTGCCGACTGAGCGCGAGTCAGCCAGGTGTCGATTTCTCCGCGTGCGGCTTCGATCTGTTTCGAAAGTTGAATCTCGTCAGCGACGGCCGCCGCCACCGACTCCCGCACGGCAGCGAGTTCTTCCTCCATATCACAGACGAGCTGATGCAGCATCCGCTCGGGGTCCTCGATCCTTTCCCGCAACGACGAGATGCTGGTTTTCATGACGAGGGTGAAGCGGTCGATGAGTTTCATGGTTGAGATCCTTGAAGGAGAAGAAAGGGAGTAGAGAACAGTTTTCACAATGGGACGTCTTCGCTGTTTGTGGGTTTTCCGACCTCGCACTGGCGCGAGTCATGTCGTCTCTCCCTCTGGGAGAGGTCGGCCTCTCAGGGCCGGGAGAGGGTTTGCATGATGGTTCTGCTTTCAAACAGGGCGAGTTGCGCTCAATGCAGTCCCCTCACCCGCGGCTGAGACCGCGACCTCTCCCGCAAGCGGGAGAGGTAACGAAGAAGGCCAGGTGGACGTTTCCTGTCAGTTCCAGGTTTCGAGTTCCGCGGCCAGCAGTCGCACGCGCTGCTGGAGCAGTTCGCGATGGCGTTCGCACCAGGCGGCGAGGCCGATCACCAGCAGTCCGAGGCTGATGCCGGCGATCCAGAGAATGCTCGGATTGTCGATGCTGCCTCGAACGACCATCGCGATCAGGTCGGCCGCCAGAAACGCCGTTCCCGTATACATGAGGGCTCGAATGCGCAGCCCCATCGCCAGCAGCGTGATGCCAACCGCGGCGACCATCAGTGTGAAGAGATGCAGCCAGCTGCCGCCGACAATGTGAAATGTCGGCGAGACGAGGATCACCAGAGCCCCGGCGTAACGCAGCGGGTTGAGCGCCTTTTCCGGAAGCTCGTTCCGCAGCAACTCGACCAGCCCCAGCACGGAGATGCCCAGCGGGATCATGAAGAATTGCGGGTCGGTCCAGCTCAGCTCGTTCCACAGCAGCGCGAAGGCCACGTTCAGAATGACCGCCGAGCCAATCAGCAGGCCGTTGTTCTTCCGTTCGAGACCGCGCCAGAAGTAGAACGCCGCCGACATCAGCAGAGCCAGGCTGTTCATCCCCAGCCAGATCGATCCGCTGCCCGCAACGTGCCGGCCAATTCCAATCAGGACGGTCAGTGCCGGCAGCACGTGGCCCGTCAATGCGAATGGTCCGGCGAGGACTTGAGTTCGTTCGGACTGCTCGGCAAGTCGGGCAGCCAGCGCGGCCAGCAGGCCGGCTCCCAGCACGGCGAACATGCTCAAGCCACTGCCGAACGAGATCGCACCGCCGAGCATCAGATAGACGACTCCGGAGGCAACGATCGCTTCCGCCATCCAGACGTGCTCGGTCGCCGACATCGCACTGCGCGACGGGCTGCCGTCGTCGGAGTCCGTGTCCAGCCGCGCGTCGTCATCGTGCATCGAACCTGCCAGCCCGAGCGCCGTCAGCAGACAGTCGGTTGCCAGGATCAGGAATGCGCAGCCTGCGATCGCGGCATCCGGCAGGCTGAAGCTCGACTCCAGAGTGAACAGTGCTGCGAGCAGGCTGCCGATGCTCACACCGCGCAGAAACATTCTCTGCACGAAGAGCAGTTCCACAAGATCACTGTCGCCTCGACGCAGTGTCTTCTGCCAGCCGATCGTGAAGACAGAAGCTGCCAGTGCGACCGGCAACGCAACCGGTGCAAACGCATCGAGCGTCACGTCAGGAATTGAGTGCAGTGACGGTGTGAAGCACTGAATCAGCACGCACAGCAGTTGCCAGTTGACGAGCAGCAGCGCGACGGTGCGCATCGTCCGCCTGCGATTTGCCGTGGCCAGCAGGAGCAGCCCCAGCAGTGCCAGTCCCCCGGCCACGCGAAGCGGCGTGCTGAAGACAAGCAGCGAGGCCGTCGCTGTGAGCGCGAGCACCGACAGAGCGCAGGTCATCAGAGTTTCGCGGGCGGGTTCGCGAAGCAACCCGCGCGACCGCGTTGCCAGAACCGTCAGCACGGAAAGACCACTCAGCAAGGCGGGCAGCCAGACGAAGGCGGTGTCATGGCCGAACAGCTCGACGACCCCGGCGCTGACCGTTGCCAGCAGGCCACTCCATCCGAGCGTGATCTGCCAGGGCTGGTCGGAGTCGCGAGAGGCGTCAAGCGTCCAGAGCACCGCAGCAATCGCCGGGAACCACAATTCAAAGGACATGCCCATTGCCAGCGTGCCAAGCCAGTTGGGGATCAGGATGCCTGCTGTCGTCAGCAGAAAGACAGCGAAGGACACTCGTCGCGCCGGCACGGCAAACACTCGCAGAAAGCGGCCTCGCAGTCGGGGGCCGGCCAGCCACAACACGGACTGGATAGCGGTGATGAGTGTGATGATTGCGGAGAGCGACCAGCCTGCAGCGAAGGCCAGCGTTCCCGACGTCATGGTTGTGAAGGTCAGTGTCAGTTCCGCAACACCCTTGCGGCGCTGTGTGATCGAATGAGCGACCAGCGATGTGGCGATCAGGCCGCCGGACAACGGAGCGGTTTCTGGCAGATTGACGATCGCACTGACCAGCCAGATGGCGGCGATGATCGACAGAGTCCACAGTGAGGTCAGGCTGCAGATCGGAGCGGCGTCGGCTCGTTCTTCGAGCGGCAGCCAGCGAGCCACTCGACGGTCGATCAGCGTGCCGGGGAACAGCAGCAGTCCGGACGCGATCGTCAGTGGCAGCAGTGGCAGTTCAGGATGCGGAGTGACCAGCAGGATGCCCGTCAGAAATGTCGTGCAACCGAGCGCGGCCGTGACCCATGCCGTCACGGCGAGGCGAACAGCCTGCCGGTCGCGAAACAGGACCGCCTGCAATGCGAACAACCCGACCGATGCAAGACTCACGGGGAAGATCGCTTTGACGTGCGACAGCGAAACGGCCAGCAGGACAGTCCCGAGGCCCATCGCAAATCGGCGGAGCGGAATGGCGAACAGAGCGATGTCGCGACGCTGCAACCGGCTCGCCAGAACGCTCAATCCTGCCAGCAGCGGAAAGTACGTCAGCCCGTAAAACGCGATCGGCAGACGGGCTTCGTGAACGGCAGTCGCACTGTGTTCGAGAAGCTGTCGAGCGACGTCGCGGAAGAAGACAGGCGAGCTTTGATAGGCGAGCAGCACTCCGGCAAGCATTGCCCAGACGAACGCCTTGTTCTGTGTTCGATGCGCGACGATGCCGAGCAACAGTGCGGCGAGGCCGGCTGTCGGGACGAGGGCGACTCCGTGCGGGAAGTTCAACGCCGACAGACAGACGCCCGTTGCTGTCAGTGCCAGTCCGAGAAAGATCGGCAGAACGATGCTCCAGGGCAGCGGACGTTCGAGCTGTCCGCGAACCTGCAGAAAGACGCGGGCCAGCGAGTCAGCCGTCAGCAGAACCGGGATCGCTGTCAGCACGCAGCCAAAGCCGATCCACTCGTACGAGATCTGCGACGCAAGGCTGGTCGCAAAGAGCGTCAGGTACTGGCCGCCCAGCAGCAGGATCGGAAAGAAGCCATAGATGCGCGGCAGACGGTGCTCTTCGGTGAGCCAGAAAACGTGTCGGTTGACCTTGATCGCTCCGACGGTGAAGACCGCCCACAGCAGCAGGGCAACGTAAACGGCGATGTTCACAGGGACTGCCGGGAGAACAGCCGCCGCCAGGCAGAGTGTCGAGTAGCTGACGAGAAACGTCGGTTGCGAGGACCTCAACAGATGACGAAACACGCGGCGAGCGGCGAGAAATGCGAACGCACTGTTCGCGGCCAGAATTGCCAGAGCGGTTGCCTGCGAAAGAAACCCGTCGACATGAATCCAGCGCAGAACGTGAAAGCTGAGCGGTATCAGAAGCACGGTCAGCGCCATGAGGCCGGTGCCGGTTTTCCGCAGGCTCAGCGAGTGAAAACTGATCTGACCCGCAACGTGAATTCCTGCCGTGTAGCCCAGCAGGATGATGGATTTCCACAGCGGCGTGCAGGAGTCCCAGTGCGACGTCACCAGCATCAACGATGACCCCAGCAGGATCATCATGCCGACACCGAGCATCCACTTGATGCTCTGCTCCTGCAGAAAGACGTCGAGGAATCGACCAAACGGGGAGCGCTGTTCGCTGCTGGTACTCATGCTTCACCTGCTGCCACGTCTCGCGGGAGAGGACAATCGGCGATTGCATCAATCGCCGGCGTCGTGGCGGCGGCACTGTTCAGCAGGCCCGACCGCTCGACGCTGGCGACAGAGCGTGAGTGGTTGCAGCGTTATCACGCGCGAATTTGAAAAAACTTCACGGGCAGAAACTTCGAGCATGGTTGTTTCACGCCCAGCCGCAGGCGCCGGCTACCAGAACGGCAGCGGTCGGAGGTTGCCGGCGCCTGCGGCTGGGCGTGAAACGAAATCAGCCTGCGCGGGCGCCCCACAGGCAACTACTGCGGTGGTTCACTGGCCATGATCAGGCGGTGCTCGTGCGGGCGATAGTAGCCGTCGATGCGTTCCCGCTGGCGGAAGCCGAAGTTCTCGTACAGCTTGATGGCCGGAGCGTTTTCCGGGTCGACGGTCAGCAGCACAGGTGCGTCCGCCTGGTCGAGGGCCTGCCGCATCAGTGCAGAGCCGATCCCGTGTCCGCGGCAGACGGGGTGCACCATGATCTTGTGCAGAAAGAGTTCGTGGCCGAGGGTCGGAAACATGACGAGCGCGCCGGCGACTTCGTTCGACGCGGTCAACGGGCCGCGCGACGTGACTCGCGCGACGAGCAGCACTGCGTGATCGCACCAGACCCGCCAGATGTGCTCGCCGTCCGGGATGAACGTATCCCGCGATTCCGGCCACGCAATCCGATCGAGTGCCGCGACGTCGAGGAATTCATCCGACCGGGCGACTCCGACTTCGTATTCCATTGGTGCCCACTCACACAAGACTCGTTTAACTGCAAGCCACAGGCGTGCGCGTGTTTGACTGCAAGCCGGGGCGCGCACGCCTGCGGCTTGCGGTTAAACAACGCAGCGACGCTGCTTATTCGTCTTCGTCCGCATGCTTCGCGGCGGCGACGATTTTCTGCTGCTCGTTCGACGGCACGGCTTCGTAGTGGCTCGGGGCCAGCAGGTAGGAGCCCTGTCCGCCGGTCATGCTCGACAGGCTGCGCGCGTATTCCTGGACCTCCGACAGCGGGACAAATCCCTTGACGACAGTGAATCCGCCGGGTGCCGCGTCCATGCCTTCCATGCGGCCGCGGCGAGTCGTCAGGTCGGCTGTGATGTCGCCCATCTTGTCGGCAGGGATCGTGATCTCGATGTGCACGATCGGCTCAAGCAGAACCGGTTTCGCCTTCAGGAACATATCGCGGAAGCAGATGCTGGCCGCCATTTTGAACGCGGTTTCGTTACTGTCGACCGGATGATCCTTCCCGAAGAACAGTTCGCACACACAGTCCTGAACCTGGTAGCCGGCCAGCACGCCCTTCGACATGCGTTCGATGACGCCCTTCTCGACAGCCGGGATAAACTGGTTTGGGACCGATCCGCCGGTGACGCGGTCGATGAAGGCGAAATTCCGTTCCGGGTCGTAGTGGAAGTCCCGCATGCTCTCGAAACGAGCCTTCGTGAAGTACTCCTCGGGATTGATGTCGCGCGGCAGTGCTGACACCTTCAGATGGACCTCGGCAAACTGGCCGGATCCGCCGGATTGTTTCTTGTGTCGATAACTGCCCTCGGACGAGCCGGAACACGTTTCACGATAGGGAATCCGCGGCGTGTGCGTGTCGATGCCGACCTTGTCGCGTTTGGCGATGCGTTCGATGGTCAGCGACAGGTGCAGGTCGCTCATTCCATAAAGCACCATTTCGTGAGTCTGCTCTTCGCGGACCACATGGATTGTCGGGTCCTCTTCCTCGACCTTGTGAATCGCGACGGAAATCTTCTGCTGGTCAGCAGTTGTTTTCGGTTCGATCGCCACGCCGACCATCGGCTGCGGAAATTCGAGCGCCGGCATTGCTGCGTCACCGAGCGTGTTGGACGTGTGCAGATCGTCGATCTTCACCAGCGTGACGATGTCGCCGGCGATCGCTTCGTCAATTGCTGTCAGGTGATTGCCCTGCGCTTCGTTGAGCGTGCCGACCTTCAGGTCCTTGTCGGTCGCCTGGTTGTGGACCGACGTATCCTTCTTCAGCGAACCGGAATACACGCGGAGGAAGCTCATTCTGGCGACGAAGGGATCGATGCGGGTCTTGAAGACCTGAGCGATCAAGGGGCCGCCGAGATCGGCGGTGACGGCGTTGCCCTCGGCGTCCGTCCGCTCGACATCTTTTGGGGACGGCAGCATTGAGGCGACCCGGTCGAGCAGTTCCGTCACGCCGATGTCCTGCTTGCCGCTGACGCAGAAGATGGGAATGAGCGTGCCGGCCGTGATGGCTTTGGTGACTCCGGCAGTCGCCTCGTCGAGCGACAGTTCCATCGTCTCCATGTACTTTTCCATCAGGTCATCGTCCGCCTCGACGATCGCGTCGACCAGCGGTTCGTGATAGATCGTTGACGCGACAACGCCGCCGACTTCCGGCTTCAGCGTGCCGAAGACCTTCGAGAAACTGCTGCCGACCTCGTCCGGAACGTTGATCGGGATGCACTGCATGCCAAACGTGTCGCGGAGACTCTGGACGATCGTCGCGAAGTCGATGTTCTCGCTGTCGAGCTTGGTCAGGATGATGATCCGTCCAACGCCCGCGTCGCCTGCCATCTGAAAGACGCGGCGCGTGTTGACTTCAATGCCGTGCGCCGCGTTGACGACGATCGCGGCGGTTTCGACCGCGTGCAGCGAACCGGCGACCTGGCCGAGGAAGTCCGGGAAGCCTGGCGTGTCGATAATGTTGATGCGCTTGCCATCGTGAGTTGCGTGTCTGATTGACGACGTGATGGAGGACTTGCGTTCTTTTTCGTCGTCGTCGTTGTCAAAGAGGCTCGTTCCGTCATCAACTGAACCCGCTCGATTGTTGCCCCCCGTTTTGAACAGGATCAGATCGGCGAGCGTCGTCTTGCCTGCGTGTCCGTGACCTACCAGAGCAATGTTGCGGATGTCTTCAGTCGAGTAACGAGCCACTGGGATGTCCTTTCTGAAGATGCAGTGAACTGCAGGCTGAATTTCCGCGACGAATGGGGAAATCGCCGGGCATTCAACGCAGCCGGTCGAACGACCAATCAAGGGCTGGCATCGTGATCGATTGATGGGTCAGCCGCAACGAACTGACAGGTCTGGCCGGTTGGATCTGAAATCGCGCAGTGGTCGCTCGGACTTCCAGAGGACCCAATGCAGAGCCGTACTTGAGCACCAGCCTGGCATGTGGCATTGCAGACGGTTGTACCTCTCCCTTGGGGAGAGGTCGGCCTCTCAGGGCCGGGAGAGGGTTTGCATGATGGTTCTGCTTTCAAACAGGGCGAATTGCCCTCAACGCAGTCCCCTCTCCCGCGGCTGAGACCGCGACCTCTCCCGCAAGCGGGAGAGGTACGGAAGCGTGCAAAACAGCGTAGCTTCTATGCCGCTTCAAACACGGTCGCGACGCCCTGGCCCTGGCCGACGCAGAGGGTGGCCAGGCCGTACCTGGCTCCTGCGTCCCGCATCCGGTGCAGCAGCGTGATGGCGATGCGGGCGCCGCTGGCTCCGAGTGGATGCCCCAGCGCGACGGCGCCGCCGCGAGTATTGACCTTTTCCTCGCTCAGACCCAGCAGCTTGAGGACGCTCAGCACCTGCACGGCGAAGGCTTCGTTGATCTCGATGCAGTCCATCTGGTCGAGAGTCAGGCCGGCGCGTTTCAGCACTTTGCGGACCGCCGGGACCGGGCCAATGCCCATCTCTTCCGGAGCGACTCCGGCGACGGCCATCGCTTTGATCCGGGCCAGTGGTTTGAAGCCGAGTTCGCTGGCGCGTTCTTCGGACATGATCAGCAGCGCGGACGCTCCGACGCTGAGCTGCGAACTGTTGCCAGCCGTGACACTGCCCGCTCCCGGATTGAACACCGGCGGCAGTTTCGCGAGCACTTCCGGAGTCGTGTCGCCACGGATTCCCTGGTCGACGGTGATCTGCTCTTTGCGACCCTCGGCACTGCGGCCCCAGGTCGGGATGATCTCGCTGCTGAACGCGCCGCTGGTTGTGGCCTCGGCGGCGAGCTGGTTGCTACGCGCAGCGAACTCGTCCTGAGCGGTGCGAGGAACCTGGTACTTCATCGCGAGGTACTCAGCGGTCAGCCCCATGTTCATGATGGCTTCACTGTGCCGGTAGAAGAGCCGTGGAGCCGGGTCGTAATCCTTGCTGGCCGGGATGTGGCCCATGTGTTCGATGCCGCCGGCGATCTGCACGTCCTCGCAGCCGGCGGCGATGCTCATTGCACAGTCGTTGATCGCCTGCAGACTCGACGCACAGTTGCGGTTGATCGTGACGCCACCGGTTTCGATCGGCAGCCCGGCCATCATTGCGGCGATGCGGGCGACGTCGAAGCCCTGCTCGCCCTGCTGCTGCACGCAGCCCCAGCGGACATCTTCGACAAGCTGCGGATCGATCCCCGTGCGTTCGACGAGAGCGGTCATCAGACCGGCGGAGAGTTCGTCAGCGCGGACGTCGCGGAAGTTGCCCGTTTCGGGATGAGCTTTCGCGATCGGGGTCCGGACAGCATCAACGACGACAGCCTGGCGCATGGCGGTTCTTCCTCACCGGTCTGAAATGCAGCGTGGCCGCGCGAGGCGAGTCGCGCAGCGGGATGTTCTCAGACGCCGCTGTTGTGTCAATGGCGGCGGAGGCGGGTGCGTCAGAAGCGAGGCTCGGTGCGTCGACCCGTCGGTCTACGTCGCGGCGGAGATATCGTCGCCGTTGAAGTGTTCGTAAAACAGCCGGCCGATTTCCTCGCTCAGCCGCGACATGTATTCCATCTGGAATTGCGGGCGGCTGACCGCGCTGGTGTCTCTGGGGGCGGCCAGAGGATAGCGTGAGACGAGATCCTTGCTGTAGATCGGCTCGCCGTCTCCCTCTTCGTCGAGTTCGTAAACGGTGACGACGCCCTCGGACCGGCCGCGGTAAAGCTCGTGACTGTTTTCCTCGTACAGCGTGAAGTCGGTCAGGTCGATGTAGACGACGTATGTCGCTCCGAGTCCCCGGCCGATCTCGTCGGCCTCGTCCCAGTTCGGGTTTTCGTCGAGCCACTGCTGCACGAGGTCCGGGTTGATTGTCTTGATCTTGTGCTGGTGCAGCCGGTAGGCAACGTGTTTCGTGATCTCGCGATCGACGTGGGCAAAGTTGTAGAGCACCTCTTTCGGAGCGAAGCACGCGACCGCGACGACGACGTCATGATCGGTCATCGACTTGCCGGTGAGCGCTTCGTAGTCCGGCTGGATCGACGGCGGACCGCCGATCAGATAGCCGAGCAGAATGACATAGTTGCAGCCACTGGCGGTGGTGAGCAGCAGGGCGATCAGCAGCAGCGGCAGCCGGAATCGCATGGCGGAATCCTTCGATGAAATCGGGCGAGCAGGTCGCTCCGTTGTCGGTGAGTGATCGACGGCGAGTCGTGATCTCAGAACTCGTCGCCCATGCGGTAGTCGTAAAACTGGCGAGACAGATGCTGGCTCAGGTTCTGCACGAACTGCTTCTGGAACGTGCGTTCGGAAATACTGTGTGCCGGGATCGGATGGTGTCTCGGGTATTCGGTGCGGAATCCGCTGGAGAAGACCTGCAGCGCGACGCGGCGGCTGCCTTCCTCCTCAACGCGGTACGCCCGAACGGCTCCCTGAGCCTGGCCGCGATACATCTCCGGGCTGTTCGGCTCAAAGAAGGACAGCGATTCGACATCGATCACGGCGATGTAATCCGTGTCGAAGTCGGCGGCGAGTTCCGAGGCGTTCCGGAATTCTCCGCCGTTGTCGTCGAGCCAGTCGGCCACGTCGTCGGGCGAAACGGTTTCGATGCCGCGCTGCCGCAGCGATCGCAGGATGGAATCGGTCAGGTCGTGCTGAAGTGTCGGCGCACGGCCCTGCATCAGAGAGGGCGTGCGACAGACGATCAGGATTTTCTTTTCGTCCTCGACCAGATCGACGCCGGTCTGAGCGTTGAAGGCCGACTGCACTGTCGGATCGCCGAGGAACATCTTTCCGGCCATGACGAACAGCGAACAGCCGCTGGCCATGGCGGGCAACAGAATTGCCAGGCACAGCAGCGTCAGTCGGCGCACGGTCGGGCGTGCCGCAGAGGATCTCATGGGAAAGCTCGGTCAGAGGGAAATTCGTCCCGAAGCGGACAGGAAATGACTCGATGCGAGTACGGCTGAGCGGGATGTCAGCCGGGAAGGGAGCGGAGTGATAGTTCCAATCGTTCTTTGTCAGCAATACGAGTTGAGCGACTACGAAACGCGACGTGCCGGGCTGCGAGTGATCTTGACCCGTTGATTGCTGGACTGTTATTTCACCGCCCCCTTCCAGACGGTTCCTGCCGTCAGCCGGACCCTCATGCCCTGCCTGGCCGGTGAAACAACTCTTCCTCACTCTGCTGATTGCCGCGCTCACGCTGCCCGGTGCCGAGACTGTGTCTGCACAGTCCTTTGCCGGCGGTTACGGACAGCCTGCGTCTGGAGTGAATGGCCAATCGGCAGCCGGGTTCGTCACTCAGGATGGAGTACCGACGCTGCCGGGAGTCGGGAATCGACAGTCGCCGGTGCGGTCGGGGACGCAGCTCCCCGGTCAGATGCCCGTTTCCCGTGCCGCCACGGGAACGACCGCCGCTTTACCTGCCGCCACGTTACCTCCCGCCGCTCGGTACCCGCAGACGCCGAATCGATCGACGCCGGTTCAACAGGTGCAGGGCGTCGTGACGCGCGACGGAGTGCCTCCCGCGGGCGGAGCGACCGCAGCGCCGTTGCCGGGAATGGTCGGCAGCCGTGCTCCGGATCCTGTCGGGTCGTCAGTGTTTCCGCCGGGGGCCGCTCAGCAGCCGGGAGCTGCGTTGCCGCAGTCGACCGGCAATCCGGGACCGGCCAGCCTGACGGCGCCGATCGATCCGCTGACCGGCCTGCCACTCCACATGACGTCACTGTGGCCGCAGCGCAACGGCGAACTGGTGCCGTTGCCGCCGCGTACCGTCGAAGCTCAGATTCCGTCTCCAGTGCCGCACGCCAGAATCCGAGCCGAACCGGGGAACTATCCTGTCCGTCCGCTTCATCGCGTGCCTCCCAGCGACCTGCTGCCGACTCCGGACCTGCCGCATCTGCCGGGCATTCCGGGGCCGTCGTATTCCGGCCCGGTGCTGTTCGACGGTCGCGTCGATGGTCTGATCGGCGATCCGCTGACGCGCGATGCCGACGCCCTGCCGCTCGACACGCCGCCGAATCCGGCGATCGATTTTCCCCAGGACACGCTCCTTGATCCCTCGCTGTTCGACTCCGGAAACGCCGACGGGCAGCTCGACTGGATCGACCTGATCGAAGAGTACGCGGGCCGGATGACGCGCAGCGATATTCCGGACGAGCCACACAACACTCCGCTGGAAGACCGTAGCTGGCTGCGCGTTGAACACTGGCGAGCGGACGCGACCTGGTTCCCGGCGACCGGTGACGATCTCGGCTGGTTCACCGCGTTCGGCAATGTGACGATCGGGTTGCCAAAGATTCGCGGCCTGACATTCACGCCCGCGTACTCGTACCACATGCTCGAAGGCCCGGATCGGACCGACATGCCGAACACGCTGCACGATCTGAGCGGCCAGGTGGCGTGGATGCGGCGTTTCGATGCCCGCTGGCGACTGCGAGTCTCCGGCACCGTCGGCTTTTACAGCGACAATCTCAACCTGAAGGACGGCCTGCGTTTCAGCGGGCAATCGCTGATGACGTATGAATGCAATCCGGATCTGCAGATCGTCGTCGGCACGGCACTGCTGAATCTTGAGAACCGCCGCATGATGCCCGTCGGCGGCATCATCTGGTTCATCAATGATCGCCACCGACTCGACCTGATCTTCCCGGAATGGAAGTTTGCGTTCGTTGCCCAGGAAACGCTGCTGTGGACGAAGTGGGCGTACGTGACCGGCGGCTTCTGGGGACGGACCTGGGAGATCAACCGAGCGGCCGGCGGGACCGACGACGTCACTTATTCGGACTGGCGCGTTGCCGTCGGCATGGAGAAGAAAGCCGAATCCGACATCTACTCGTTCCTGGAAGTCGGCATCGCGTTTGACCGAAAGCTGGATTACGAATCGAACGTCGGCGACTACGACCCCGGCGCATTCGGCTTCGTCCGCGGCGGCTTCCATTTCTGAATCACTGACGTTTTTCAGCCGTGTGGCCGGGGCTGGACTGAGCCTGCGAAGGAAGCCCCGGAACCCTCTCCATCTGAAGACGCCGACCGGGGCTTCGCTCGTGCCTCGCTCCAGCCCCGGCCACCCGCCAGCCACCAAACGGGGCTGGTCGCTACCGTCGCCAGACGGTGGGCTCTTTGCTTTGCGGAGGTCGCTCGGACATCAGACCACGCTCTGGCGAGCGTAGCTACGCAGCCGGGCGGCTCGTAATCGTCAGTTGCCGCGGTTGACCTGAGCAGCGGCGACGCCGAACAGGGCGCTTTCCAGAATGTGCCGTTCGATAAAGGCGCCCACGGCTTCCGTCTTTGTGTACTGCACGATGATGTAGTCGCCCGGCAGGATGTTGATCCGCTCGGCGGGATAGCGCCGCGCGCGGTACAGGTTCACCAGAATCGGAACCTGCGTCCGGTTCGGCAGCTTTCGCAGAACAATCGCCTCGCTGGGGCTGATCGACACGTCGCCGTTCAGCGCCGAACGACCGGCTCCCTGTTGCGAGTTCTGACTCTGCTCGGCAATCGCGATCGCTTCCAGAATGTCGATGTCCCGGTCACGCGGCAGTGTGTATTCGCCGCCGCCCAGCAGGCCGCCGGTGTAGAACAGCTCGTCGTCGCGCGAGGCGATGAAAACGATGTCGCCGTCGTACAGCGTGATGTCCGCTTCGGAAATCTGCGGCGCTTCGCCGAACGGCAGTCGCAGAGGAATGCGAATCACGTTGGCACCGTCACAGTACGCTCCGCTGGCAATCTGATCGACGTTGTTCCAAAGCGGCGGCGGCTGCCAGTTCTGATCCGGTGCAGCGGGGATGCCGCCGAAACTCGGGCCAGGTGGCGGGGCTGTCCACGCGGGGTTCATTGGCTGGTAGGTCTGCGGTGACACGGCGCCAGGCAGCGGCTGCCAGTTGGGCGGCGCTTGAGCTGAGGCCTGGGGGACGGGCGCCTGCTGAACGGGCAGCGGTCGGAACCCCGGCATCGGGTGAGCACCGTGTCCTGGACTCTGGCCGCGAATGATCGGACCGCGTTGCGGAGTCACCGGGATTTTGCGACCGCGCAGCACGTACACGACGTTGCGAGCGTCGAGGCCCGGCAGACCTCCGGACAGCACCAGAGCGTTCAGCACATCGTTCTTGAAGGCCGGCAGCGTGACGATGTGGCCGGTGCCTTTCTTCGTTGATCCGAGCGTTCCGTTGGCAACGCCGACAGCCGTCAACACGTCCGACTGAGATTCCTGGCGAACGACCAGCACGCGATGAGTTCGTTCGCGATGCAGCGTGACAAGGATCCGTTCCTGGCCGGGCGGAAGCAGCCGACGATGAATTGTGTAGGCGTAAACAAGTTCCTGCTGAATCTGCGGGATGGTTTTCCCGCGAGCCATGATCGGCGGGATCAGAGGCAGCGACAGCGTGCCGTCGCCCTGCACCATCACCGGATAGCCGAGCGTTGGCGGGCGCGAATTATCGAGTGCCTGGTTGATCGGCGGCTGCTCGCGCTGGCCGAGCACGTTCTCAACATAAACCGCCAGCACGTCGCCCGAATCGACGATGTGCTGAGCCGGTTCCGTGCGACGCAGCAGCGAGAGATCGATCATGTCCGCGTCTTCGCGACTGACGCCGCGCAGTTCATCGGGCAGGTACCGGGCCGGCACACCATCCAGCGGTCGGATGGCCGCACAGCCTGTGAGCAGCAGAAGCGTCAGCCCGGTCAGCCCGACGCGGAGACTCCGCGCACCAGTCCACATCGAGCGTCCAGCGGCTCGTAAGAGATTCGGCTGTGGTGCTGGCGAGGTTTGTATCACGGGATTGCTTTGCTGCTCGAACGACGTCGGGCTGCGCCTGTCGTGGTCAAGGAAGTTCTGCTGGTCGGGAAGCTACTGTTGCGGAAGCGGTGAGTGTCCGGGTCGTGTTCGCCAGACGGGCGGGTCGTTGAAGAGCCCCGGCGGCGGTCCGAGTTTCTGGTTGCTCAACTGTGTCGGCAGTCCTCCGCCCGGTGACGTTCCGGTCGACGGTGCGTAGCCGGGAGCCGCGTTCGGCGTCCGCGCGGCAGGATTCTGTCGAGGGTCGGCGATCGATCCCGCCGCAGCCGGATCGCGCTGGTTCAATGCTGACGGCGCTTGCGGTGCCAGCGTCTGTGGAAACGGTGGCTGCTGAGTCGGAGCGGCATACCCCGGACCCGCTGCCGGGCCGGCGCCAGGCCTCAACGGCGCGGCGGACTGCGGCCTCGGGCCAATGTTCTCTGGAGGCACCGGCGGATGTGGCAGAGGTTGTCGACTCGCCGGACCTGGTGGCGGCAGCGGCTGATACGCCTGCGGCTGACGCGCCGGCGCTTCACGCGGCTGGGGATAGTGGGGTTGCGGCAGGAGCGGTCTTTGAACCGGTGCCGGGTAGGGACCAGGAGACTGAACCGGCCTCTGTGGCGATCCAGCGACGGGATACTGACCGGGGCCGGTCTGTTGCAGGAGTCCGGGATGTTGAACGGGGACGGGATGTTGAACGGGCAGCGGCTGTGGCGGCATCGCCATTGGTGGCGACATTCCCGGGATGCCGGTCGGGCAGTTCCCGGTCGCACAGTCCCGCGAGATGTCGTCGGGGCGGTCGGCCATCCAGTCGTGTGACGAGGCGATCTGGCGCAGCGAGCACAGCTTGACGGCGGCGTCGGCGGCTCCCTTGCGATAACCGTCGAACCAGTGGTCGGCGGCCAGTCGGCCCTTCGCAGATCGATAGGCGGTGTTCCAGTAGCGCGGCGGCGGAACAGCGGGCACGTCCCCCGATTCGCCGTTCGCGACATCGACGAACGCCTGGAGATATCCGCGTTTGAAATCAGACGGCAGGTAGGTCTTCGATTGCCACTGCTGTCGCAGCAGTTCTTTCTTCGCACACTTCTTCGCCGTCATCTCGGTGGCCCAGCCGTCCAGCGACGGCCAGTACTTCGCCAGGGTCAGATAACCACTCGAAGTGCATTCGCCGTTTTCGCAGCCGTCGTCACAGGAAAGGATCTTTTCCGACTGAGAGAAGCGGGCGGCCGGAGGATGAAAGAGCGGGCCGTCGGAACTGCACGCACCGCTCCCGCACGGAGACTTACAGCCTCCGGCAAGAAACGCTGCCGTCACAGCCAGCCAGCTCAGATGACGCATGAAACCCTCTCGGTCCGGGAACCCGCCGGGCCGAGGAGCCTGTCCGCTCAATTCCGAGACGGAGGCCGCCGGCGCGACGGGCGCGCGAGTCCACTCAGGTCAGATATCGGCCTCCGGGTGTTCAACATTGACGGTAATTCCGAATCTGGCGGTCGTAGCGACCGTGCGGATACCGGAAGCCGACAACCAAGGCTGCGTCAACCGCCCAGACTCTCACGTTTTCGGGCAACGGCGTTCAGTCTGGCTCGGAACGGATTGCGCTCTGAATCGCAGTGCGACGCAGTGTCACTACTCAGGCCCGAAGGGTCGGCCCGATGTCAGCACCAGGCGCAGCCTGGGGAGTGCGTGGCAGAAAACGAATGAGCCCCAGCGGGGCTGCACTACCGAGCATGTCACTCGGGCCGTCCCGCTGGGGCTCACGGTTCGGCTGATCACCCGGTACCCAGGACTGCGTCCTGGGCTGACATCGGGCCGGCCCGTTGAGCCTTTCAGGGTGCGAAGTGTTTTTCCCGCCGCAGTGGAATCGACGATCGGTTTCACGTTGTACTCTGCAGCAAAGTGCGAGTTCCTGGTTCGAGAGGAATTCCCGGCTTGAGAGGCATCCAATTCACTCTCCCTCTGGGAGGGTCGCGGTCTCAGCCGCGGGGAGGGTCGACGTCGGGCCGAGTTCTGATGCCGGAACTTCGTCTGGGAACCGATCGCCGAAAGGCTATCCAATGACTGAACGCGACATTCCAGAAGCCAGCCTCGACGACGAGCAGACAACGGTTGACTCGGTCGCCGACGAATTTGCCGAGCGGTTTCGGCGGGGTGAGCTGCCGTCGGTCAGCGAGTACATCCGGCGGTTTCCCGAGCACGCCGACGAACTGCAGGAACTGCTGCCGGCGGTCGTCATGATAGAGCAGCTCAAGCAGAAGGACGAATCGCAGCTCGAAACGCTGGAACGCCAGGCGGCCGCGGCGAACGTCAAACAGCTCGGCGACTTCCGCATTGTGCGCGAGATCGGCAAGGGCGGCATGGGCGTCGTCTACGAAGCCGAGCAGCAGTCGCTCGGGCGGCACATTGCCTTGAAGGTGCTCTCACCGACGGCACTCGGCAGCGACACGTCGATTGCCCGCTTCCGCCGCGAAGCCGAAACCGTCGCTCAGCTTCACCATACGAACATCGTCCCGATCTTCGGCGTCGGCGAGGAAAACGGGCTGCACTATTACGTCATGCAGCTCATCGACGGTCAGCCGCTCAGTGACGTCATCAGTGGATTGCGGGAACGGACCGGGACGCTTCCGCCCGGCGGTAGAGTTTCTCAGAAGCAGTCGGAAATCAGCAGCCGGATCGATTCCGTGAGCACGGCCGGTGCCGCGAGCGTGACTGGCCAAACACGCGCGGCTGATGAGGCAAACGCGGCGGCGGACGACGGCAGTGGTTCCGTCTTCGACGAGACTCGTGTTTATTCGACACAGCTTGATTCGACACACCGCCCCGCGACGCTTCTCTCGGAGACCGGCCGCGTGGCCACAGATGCGACCGAGCGGGCATCGCTCCGCGCATCGGCAACCGAGCGGCTGGGGAATCTCCTCCGAACGGAAGACTACTGGCATTCGGTGGCGGAGATCGGAGTGCAGGTCGCGCGGGCACTCGATTACGCGCATCGTCACGGCGTCTGGCATCGCGATATCAAACCGTCGAACCTGCTGATCGACGACGATGGGATCGTCTGGATGGTCGACTTCGGGCTCGCGCGACTGGCCGAGGACAGCGAGCTGACTCAAACCGGCGACCTGCTCGGCACGCTGCGGTACATGGCGCCGGAACAGCTTTCCGGACAATTCGACGAGCGCAGCGATCTGTGCAGTCTCGGCCTGACGCTGTTCGAGCTGCTGGCGTTTCGGCCGGCTCACGAGGCGGCACTGCGGACTCAGCTTCTCCAGCAGGTGACCGACGCGCGGCCGCGATCTCCGCGAGCGATCAATGCGGACGTTCCGCGCGATCTCGACACGATCGTGCTCAAGGCAACGTCACACGATCCGGCGCATCGCTATCAGACAGCGAGCGAACTCGCCGACGATCTGCAGCGGTTTATCGACGGCTTTCCCATCAAGGCGCGGCGGGCCGGACCGGTCGAACAACTGCTCCGCTGGCGACGGCGGAATCCCGCGCTGGCGGCGACGTCACTGGCGGCGAGCATCCTGCTGCTGGCGGCTGCGGTCAGCTCGACGTGGGGCTTCGTGGCCACGCGCGAAGCGAACCGACAACTGAAAGACGAACAGGACAAAGTCATCGCCGAACGCGACAACGTGCGGCAGGAACGGCAGCGTGCCGAAGAGAACCTCGAATTCGCGCTCGGCGCGTTCGAGGAACTGCTGGGTGAGATTTCGGCGCGCAGTTCGGCGATCAACGTCGACTTCAATCTTGAGGACGAGGATCTCTCGTCGGTCACGATGACGACGATCCCGCAGGAAGACGCGGACCTGCTGCTGCGACTGCTCGACTTCTACAAAGGCTTCGCCGAGAAGAACACGGGATCGCCGAAGGCAGCAACGTATGCCGCGAAAGCTCAGCACGCGATCGGCGATATCCGCCAGCGACTGGGGCAGTTCGACGAAGCCGTCGCGGCGTACGAGGAAGCGATCCGCCAGTACGAGGCAGCCTCGCCTCTGGTGACGGACGAGGTCGAGTTCACAACGACGCTTGCGCGACTGCTCAACAGCCTGGGCGTTGCGGAAAGCCGGCGCGGCGATTTTCGCCGAGCCTGGCTGGCTCATTCTGACGCTCGAAACGCACTGCTCGATCTGCCTGACGAGGCTCGCGCGGCGACGGACAATCGTTTCCTGCTGGCGCAGACGCTGAACCTGCAGTCGTCGATCAGTCTGCGCGCCGGGCTCGATGAACTTCCCCCGCCGGGACGAGGGCGGCCTGGTTTTGGTGGTCCCGGCGGATTCGGTCGAGGAGGCCGACCGGGTGATCGTGGTCCGGGATTTGATTTTGCGAATCGTGAGTCGGGTCCCGAGCGGCACGGCTTTGACGAGCCGCCTGGCGACAGAGCCCGCGATCGTGAAAACGGCGAACGGGATCCGCGAGGACGTGACGGGCGCCGCCCGCGAGGCGGGCCGCTCGCCTGGCTGTTCTCGGCGCGTCGCGATGGCGATCCCGGCCGACGTGACAGTGAGCGTCCCGATGGCGACCGTCTCAATGACGATCGACCGAATGGTGAGCGTCCCGATGGCGACCGACCAGATGGTGAGCGACACAGGGACCGCTGGGCTCGCGGTGGTCGAGGTCCTGACGAGCACAACAATCGAGACGGCGCCAACGATCACGGAGCCGCACGCGGACCGGGCGGACGCCACAAACCGG